>Ga0335078_10011972_pt1 | contig 12866 bp, 12 predicted proteins | sample Lox_Sample_32_FD_206711 | JGI IMG/M metagenome (GOLD analysis project Ga0335078, IMG submission 206711) | Soil microbial communities from Loxahatchee National Wildlife Refuge, Florida, United States - Lox_Sample_3.2 | ecosystem: Environmental > Terrestrial > Soil > Wetlands | place: USA... | reverse complement strand
TAGGAAGACCCAGGGCCGGGGAGCCCGCTTCATGAGCGGCGCGATGTGGGGAACGATGCCCGGCGGCGGCGATCCGGGCGAGTTTCGAATTGCCATCACCAGCGTGGCGCGGGGGCGCAACCCGGGCGATCTGCTCTATTCGCTGGAGACCGATTCCATCAGCGGCATCTTCGAGGTGGACGCCGCGGGCGTCGAACAACGCCTCTTTCACACCGCCGATTTCCGCGTGCGGCACATGGCGCTCAACCCGGACGGCACGCGCATCGCCGCCTCCATCGTCCACGGAGACTTCACGGCCAATATCGCCGTCTTGCAGGTGGAAGGCCCGGACTTTTTCGAAGCGTCCGAAGGCGACTCCCTCGACCTGGCGCCGCGCTGGGTGCCGGGGCCGGGCCGCAAACTGGTGTTCCAGAGCGCGGGAGTCGGGCGCGACGCGGGCGGCCGCTTCTCCGGCCTGGGCCCGTTCGTGGTCCAACAGATCGACATCGACTCCGGCGAAATGGAGTGCCTGGCGGAAGAACCCGAGCACGATCTGTTGGCGCCGCAGAAGGACGCCCGGGGCTCGCTCTATTACATCCGGCGGCCCTACACCGGCGGAGCGCGTAAGGTCAGCCCGCAGCGCGCGCTGCTCGACGCCGTGCTGTTCCCGTTCCGCCTTGTGCAGGCCCTCGTCCAGTACTTCAATTTCTTCTCCATGCGCTACACCGGCAAGCCGCTGACCACGGCCCAGGGCGGAGCGCAGCGCCAGCCCGATCTGAAGCAGATGATGATCTGGGGCAACCTGATCGACGCCGCACGCGCCGCGCGCGAGGACCGGCTGGGCGATCCCGAAGCGCCGTCGCTGGTGCCTTCCTCCTGGCAACTGGTGCGGTGGTCGGGGAGCGGCGCCCCGGAGGTGCTGGCCAAGAGCGTCCTCTCCTTCGACCTCGCCGCGGACGGCTCCGTCATTTTCAGCAACGGCAGCGCCGTCCACCGCATCGCGCCGGATGGCGGCTCGGGGAAACGCATCGCGGTCGGAAGCATGATTGAGCAGGTGGCGGCGCTGTAAGGGGCTCTCGAAAACTCGCGTGGGATCGGGGGAGTTTGCGAGTAGGCGTACTCTAGAGGTTATGCGCTTCCACGTGCTCATTCCAGCCCTGCTTGTCTCGTCGGCCGCCGCGTTCGGCGCCGAGCCCCAGAAGCCGCCGACCGTCGCCGAGGCGCAGGCCTTCATGGACCAGGCCGAGCGGACCCTGCTTGACCTGGCCGTTTTCGCCGGCCGCGCGGATTGGATCAAATCCAACTTCATCACCGGAGACACCGAACTGGTGGCGGCGCGCGAAGACGAGCGCGCCATCGCCGCGACCGTGGATCTGACCAAACGCGCCACGCGTTTCGACAAGCTCCAACTGCCGCCCGAGTTGGCGCGCAAATTCAAGCTGCTGAAAGTGGCCCTCACGCTGGCGACGCCCGCCGATCCGAAAGAGTCCGCCGAGCTGACTCAGATCGTGTCGTCCATGGAAGGCACCTACGGCCGCGGGAAGTACTGCCCCGGCGGCGACCCGTCGAAGTGCCTCGACCTCGAGGACATCACGCGGATCATGGCCACCAGCCGCGACCCCAACCGGCTTCTCGACGTCTGGCGCGGCTGGCACAGCATTTCGCCGCCCATGCGCCAGGAGTTCGCCCGCTACGTCGAGCTCGGCAACAAGGGCGCGCGTGAGCTGGGCTTCGCCGACATGGGCGCCATGTGGCGATCGAAGTACGACATGCCGCCCGATGCGTACGCCAAGGAACTGGACCGGCTCTGGGAGCAGGTGCGGCCGCTCTACGTTTCGCTGCACGCCTACGTCCGCGCACGGCTGCGCGAAAAGTACGGCGACATCGTTCCCGCCAACGGGCCGATTCCGGCGCACCTGCTCGGCAACATGTGGGGACAGGAGTGGAACAACATCTACCCCCTCGTGGCGCCCGCCGACGCCGACCCCGGCTACGATCTCACCGCCATCCTCAAGGACCGGAAGACCGATGCGCGGCAGATGGTGCGCTACGGCGAGGGCTTCTTCACGTCGTTGGGATTCCCGCCGCTTCCCAAGACCTTCTGGGAGCGGTCGCTGTTCGTCAAGCCGCAGGACCGCGACGTGGTGTGCCACGCCAGCGCCTGGGACGTCGACTGCGTGGAGGACGTGCGCCTGAAGATGTGCATCGACATCACGGCCGAGGATTTCGTCGTCATCCACCACGAACTGGGGCACAACTTCTACCAGCGCGCGTATGACCGGCAGCCGTTCCTGTTCCGCGACAGCGCCAACGACGGCTTCCACGAAGCCATCGGCGACACCATCGCGCTCTCGGTCACGCCGGAGTACCTGGTGAAGCTAGGCCTGCTCAAGGAGGCGCCCGATCCGTCGAAGGACATCGGCCTGCTCCTGCAGAAGGCACTCGAAAAGATCGCCTTCCTGCCCTTCGGCCTGCTGATCGATCAGTGGCGCTGGAAGGTGTTCTCCGGCGAGATTTCGCCGGAGAAGTACAACCAGACCTGGTGGGAGTTGCGGCGGAAATACCAGGGCATCGACGCGCCCGTCGCGCGCAGCGAGGCCGATTTCGACCCGGCGGCCAAGTATCACGTCGCGGCCAACGTCCCCTACTCGCGCTACTTCCTCGCGGACATTTTGCAGTTCCAGTTCCACCGCGCGCTGGCGAAGATTGCGGGCTGCACGGGTCCGCTGAACCGGTGCTCGGTGTATCAGAACCAGGAAGCGGGCCGGCGGTTCGCGGCCATGCTCGAGATGGGACAGAGCCGTCCGTGGCCGGACGCGCTCGAAGCGCTCACCGGCCAGCGCGAGATGGACGCCACGGCGATCCGCGATTACTTCGCGCCCTTGCAGAAGTGGCTGGACGAGCAGAACAAGGGCAAGCCGGTGGGCTGGTAGGCCCGCCTCCGCGGGCGCGGCAAAACGAGATAAAAGGTCCCTGTTTGTTAGTTTGTGAGTATAATGGCTGCTGACCGGCTGCCATGACCTCGCCGGCCGCAGGACGGTAACTGAGGAGCCAACGACGTGTAAGAGCGTTTTTCGGACGGCCGTATTCGTCGTTTGCTTTGCCCTGGAGGCGGCGGCAAGCCCCGTCGTCTACACCTTTACAATCCCGAACGCGACCGGGACCCTGAACGGCACGCCGTTCTCCAACACTACGGTCACCCTTCAGTTTCAGTCCGACACCGCATCCATTACGAATCCATCGTCGGGCGTGTTTCAAACCCCCACTGGCATTGCGGGGACTTTCAGCATCTCCGGCGGCGCGTCGGGTACGATCACCACCACGAACTTCTACGTTTACGCCAACCAAAACGTAGGCGCCACCGGCTGCCTGCTGGCATCGGTCGGCATTGGCAGCGCGAGCCCCGGCGACTATCTGGATTCCTGCAACACCAGCTTTGGCTCCTACAGCCTGCAGTTTCCATTCGGTCCGGTTGCCGCGACGTACGACAACCTGAATGATCATGGTTCCCTCCCCACAAGCGCCGGGCCTCTGACAATAAGTGGTTCGAATAGTCCGTCCTTCACGGCATCGGCTGGCACCACCCCGCCCGGCACGCCCGCGCCGCCGACCCTGTGGCTGGCGCTCCTGGGATGCCTGGCCGTCCTCGCTTACGCGCTACGGGCGCGGCGCCGCAACTACGCCTAACGCGCGCCGGGTTGCCGTCCGGAAACGAGCCGCGATTTCCGGGATGCCACCTCAAAGACCCTTTCGGCCTGGTCCCTACCTGACGCGCTGAAGCGCGTTATCATCGAGCCGAGATGGTTATCGTTCACGTACACGTACACGTAAAGCCGGAGTTCGTCGAGGCCTTCAGGGTGGCCACGGTCGAGAACGCCCGTAATAGCGTCCTCGAGCCGGGCATCCTGCGCTTCGACGTCATCCAGCAGGAAGATGACCCGACCCGCTTCGTGCTGATCGAGGTCTACCGCACCGTCGAAGCGACCGCCGCGCACAAGGCTTCAAAGCATTACGCGGCGTGGCAGGCCGCGGCGGAGCCGATGATGGCCGAGCCGCGTTCGCGGGCGAGGTACAACGCCGTCTTCCCCGCCGAGCAGGACTGGTAGGATGCGCTTCGAGTTCGCGACCGCGACGCGCATCGTGTTCGGCGAGGGCACGCTCGGCGAGGTCCCGGCGGCCGCGCGGGCGATGGGGACGCGGGCTCTGCTCGTCACGGGCCGATCAGGCGAGCGCGCGCCGCTCCCGGCGGCGGCTACCTTCGCGGTCGAGGGCGAGCCGACCGTCGAGTTAGTGCGCCGCGGCGTCGAGGCCGCACGCGAGGCGGGGGCCGACCTGGTCATCGCGCTCGGCGGCGGCAGCGCCATCGATGCGGGCAAGGCCATCGCAGCGCTGGTTGCCAATGGCGGCGACGTTGCCGACTACCTCGAAGTGATCGGCAAAGCGCAGCCCCTCGCGCGGCCGTCGCTCCCGTTCATCGCGATCCCGACCACCGCGGGCACGGGCTCCGAAGTGACAAGGAACGCCGTCCTGGCTTCGCCCGAGCACTCCGTGAAGGCCAGCCTGCGCGGCCTGTTCCTGCTGCCGCGCCTGGCGGTGGTCGATCCCGAACTCACCTACGAACTCCCGCCGGCGATCACGGCATCCACCGGCCTCGACGCGCTGACCCAGCTCATCGAGCCTTACGTGTCCGCGCGTGCGAATCCGATGACGGATGCGCTCTGCCTCCAGGGGTTGCGGCGCGCGGCCGGGGCGCTCGTGCGCGCCTGGCGCGACGGAAGCGACCGCGAGGCGCGACGCGACATGGCCCTGGCCAGCCTGTTCGGAGGCTTGGCGCTGGCCAACGCCGGACTCGGCGCCGTTCACGGATTCGCCGCGCCGGTGGGCGGCATGTTCGCCGCCCCGCACGGAGCCGTTTGCGCGGCGCTGCTGCCGCACGCGATGGAAATCAACATCCGCGCCCTACGGGCCCGCGCGGCCACCGGCGATGCGCTCGCCCGATACGCCGAGATTGCGCGCACGCTCACCGGCAAGGCGGAGTCCTGCGCGGAGGATGGCGCGGCCTGGGTCGGCCACCTGTGCCGGGAGCTCGAAATCCCGCCCCTGGCAACCTACGGCGTGGGCCCCACGGACGTGCCCGCGCTGGTGGAGAAGGCCGCGGCCGCCAGCAGCATGAAGGGCAATCCGATCGCTCTCACACCCGACGAGATGGGGGAACTCATCGGCGCCGCGCTGTAGCGGACGCCCTGCTCAGTTCATCTGCCCGACCCACACTCCGTACGGCGGCAGCAGCATGTTCCTCACGTCGACCTGCTGGCCTGCCTTCGTGTAACTGCTGATGAGCGTGGTCGCCTCCCGGGTGTCGAGGTGGTAGCTCGCCTCCTGGGGGCCGGCCGCAAAATTCAGCGCCACCAGGACCGTCTTCCCGCCCGGCGTCTGCCGCACGTAGCTCAGCACCTGGCGGTGTGCCTCTTCGATCAGCTTGAAGCTGCCGGAGCGCAGGGCCTCGTTTTCCTTCCGCAACCGGATCAGCCTCTTGTAGAAATTCAGCAAGGAGTTCGGGTCCTGCTCCTCCATCGCCACGTTCCGGGTCAGGTAGCTCGGCGCCACCGGCAGCCAGGTTGTTTTGGCGGTGCTGAATCCCGCATCGACCCCGGAGTCCCACTGCATCGGCGTCCGCTCGCCATCCCGGCCCTTCTCCTTCGGCCAGCCGCGTCTGCCAATGGGATCCTTCACGTCCTCCCTGCGCTTGGGATCGTTGTTCTCCATCCCGATTTCCTGCCCGTAGTAGAGCAGCACCGTAGCGCGCGGAGTCAGCAGCAACGCCGCCAGCAGCTTGGCGATCGCCATCTCATATCCAGCGCGGCCATAGCGGTTCCAACTGCGGATGTTGTCGTGATTGTCGAAGACCAGGAGGGGCTCGCGACCGCCGAGCTGCTCTTCGGCTTCGTGCAGCCGCGCGCGGAAGTCCGCGACCGAAAGGCTGTTGGTCATCCCGACCTGCATGTCCATGGGCAACTGCAGCTCGTCATTGCGCGGGCCGTACATCTTCAGCAGTTCCTGGACGTTGGGGAGGTAGGTTTCCCCGATCAGCACGCGGCCCGGGAATTCATCCGTCACCCGGCGCAGCTCACGCAACACGTCGTGGACCTCGGGCAGATTGTCGGTGTACTCCTCGTTCAGAATCGGCCCGCCATACGCGTTCGTGCCGGGCTCGAGGACCGGTTCATCGCGAAGCTCGGGATCTTCGAACAGGCGCGAGATCGCATCCAGGCGGAAGCCGGCGACCCCCCGCTCCATCCAGAACCGCGCCACGTCGTACATGGCCTTCCGCACCTCGGGGTTGTGCCAGTTCAGATCGGGCTGCTCTTTGTAGAACTCGTGGTAATAGTATTGGCCGCGCTTCGCATCGTATTCCCACGACGACCCGCCGAACAGCGACTGCCAGTTGTTGGGGGGCTCGTGGTTGGGCTTGCCGTCCCGCCAGACGTACCAGTCGGCCTTCGGATTGGTGCGCGAGAAGCGCGATTCGACGAACCAGGGGTGCTTGTCCGAGGTGTGATTCAGCACCAGGTCCGCCAGCACCCGGATGTTGCGCTTCTTGGCCTCGGCCACCAGCCGGTCGAAATCCGCCAGCGTCCCGTACTGCGGGTCGACGTTGCGGTAGTCCGAGATGTCGTACCCGAAATCGACCTGCGGAGACGGATAGAACGGGGTGATCCAGATGCCGTCCACTCCCAGGTCGCGCAGGTAGTCCAGGTGAGCGGTGATGCCGTTCAGATCGCCCACCCCGTCGCCGTTGGTGTCGCCGAAACTGCGCGGGTAGATCTGGTAGATGACCGCCTGCCGCCACCACTCGGGGGCGGGCTTCGCCGGCGCGGGCGCCCGGCTGCACGCGCCGCCCGAGAGCAGGACAACAACCAGTGCGAAAAGGCGTATCCGCATTGGTAGATTATGGCGCGGTACCGGCTACTGCTGCCAGCCCGTTTCCATACAACCCCCTTTCAAACCGTACGTGCGGGTTTCCCGCATACGGCTTAACGATGATCTTCTGGGCGTGGCTTGCGCCGAGTAGCGCACGGTCCCTTGCAGCCGATACAGACCCATCGCCCAAATCCGAGACGAGGGCCAATCCTCCCGACGGCCGCGCCGCTGCCCACCCCGCCGGTTCAGCCAGCGTAGCAGACAGCTATACACGTAGCCATCGATCCGATTGAACTCCCGGTCGGCGTTCCCGTTCCGGAAGTAGTTCCCCCATCCACGAAGCACGGGGTTCACTGTCGCGATGATCTGCTTCAGATCCTCCCCGCTGTGCCGCGCGCTAGTCAGCTCTCGCACGCGCTCTCGAAGTTTCTTCATCGCCTTGGGTGACGGCCATCGCTGCATGAAGTGGCACCACGGCTTGCGCTGGATGCTCCTTCGCTTGTGAATCGTACATCCCAAGAAAACGAAGCCCTCCTTGCCACGCGTCAAGTTCACCAACCGCGTCTTCTCCGGATGCAGCGACAGACCGAGCCGGTTCATCACCCACTCGATTCGCCAAAGAGCCTCCTTCGCCTTCGACTCCGTTGGTGTCATCACCACGAAATCGTCGGCATAGCGGATCAGTTCCCCGAGCGACCCACACCGCGCCGCCCAGATCCGATCCAGGTAATGCAGGTAGATGTTGGCCAGCAACGGCGAGATCACTCCGCCCTGCGGGGTCCCCGCCAGCGTCTCTCTCACCGTCCCGTCTTCCATCACCCCGGCTCTCAGCCACTGCCGGATCAACTTCAAGGTCCTCCGATCCGAGATCCGCTCCTCCACCAACCCCATCAGCTTCTGCTGATCGATGCTGTCGAAGTAACTCCGGATGTCCGCGTCGACCACGAAGTTCATCCCCCGGTTGCCTGCTACACGGATCGCTTCCAGGGCTTCGGTCGCGCCTTTCTTCGGACGGAACCCGTAACTGCTCGGAAGAAAGTCCGCCTCGAAAATCGGCTCGACGATGATTTTCGCCGCCATCTGCACCACCCGGTCCCGCACCGTCGGTATCCCCAGTGGCCGCTGCTTCCCGTCGGCTTTCGGTATGTATCGCCGCTTTACCGGTTGCGGCCGATACTGGCCTGCCCGAAGATCGGCTTGGATCGCATCGAGAAACTGCTGCACTCCTTGTTCTTCGATCGCTTGGAGCGTCACTTCATCCACGCCCGCCGCTCCCCGATTGCTGCGCACTCGCCTCCACGCTTCCCACAGGACGTCACCCCTGTAGATCCGGTCGTACAGCGCGTGGAAGCGCCGTGTCTTACTCTGCTTGGCACACGTCCATAGCTTGCGCTGGAGTTCTCGTACTTTATCGACTACCGGGTCGTTGTCCGTTTCCGGCATGCCCTCGCGCTTACCTCCTCGCAAGCCCGATCCAAGCAGGGCCCCTTCCCTCCAGCGGCTTTCACCGCCTTCCTCGGTACTACGGACCCCTCGGACTCCCTCCCGGCTCCGCTCGCTTTCAGCCGTCCGGCCTTATACGCGCGGTCTTTGCCCGACGCGGGCTGCCGGGTAGGGTCTCTCCTGTTCTGCAACCTCCTGTCGAAACGTGCCGCCACCCCTACCCCGGAGAGGTCCAGCCGGCGCTCCGAATCCAACCGGCTGTCTATTGCCTTCGCTATGACATGAGCAGCTCGGCCCTCTCCAACACCTTTCGGCTGATAATTTGACGAGGCTGAAGTGTTTACTTTGTTGCGGCCCGCTTCTTTGCTCCCTGCTGAAACAGGCTTTTGACGCCCCGCTCTAACCCAGCGGATCTCTCCGCTCGGCCGGGGCCTGCTACCGGGCGCTTCGGCGCTTACCCGGGCGAGACTTGCACTCGCTAGGAAATTGCGTCTTCCAGGACGCACCATGAGCCAATTATAGGGAAAGGAGGGCCGAACCGGACCGCGTCGCGCCCCGCCTCGGACCGCGCGACGGGCGCTGCTAGAATGAGTCAATGCGCACTATTGGCATTCTCTTCCTGCTCGGCGCAGGCGTTGCCGGCGCCGCCCAGAATACCCCGCCCAAGCCGCCCGAAACACCGGCACCACCCGAGATCGAAGCGGCCCTCCGCAATCGGGTCACCGGCTTCTTTCAGGCACAGATGAATGGCAAGTACCGCCAGGCCGATCAGTACGTGGCCGAAGACACGAAGGACTACTTCTACGTCTTGAACAAGGTTCCCCTCTTGAAGTTCGACATCACCAAGATCGTCTACTCGGCGAACTTCACGAAGGCGGCCGTCACGGTGCGAACCCAGCGCGAAGTCGGGGTGGGGGTGATCCCCAAGATGAAGATGTACAACCAGGAGAGCACCGACTGGAAGATCGAGAACGGTTTGTGGTGCTGGACCGTGGATCAGAACATCATCAAGACGCCCTTCGGCGACATGCGGCGCTCCACGCCAGCCCTGCCGGAGGGCCAGGCATCCGGCTCGACCTCGCCTTCCATCCCCAGCGTGGCTGACATGACCAAGAGCGTGGCCGCGGACAAGAGCGAGATCGAACTGGGCGAGCGGAAGACCGACCAGGTGCTGCTTCGGAATTCGATGCCGGGCCCCATCACCCTGTCCCTGAACATGCCGCCGACCCCGGGACTCGAGGTGAAGCTCGACAGTTCCACGGTGGCTCCCAATGGAACCGCCCGTGTCCTGCTCAGCTACGACCCCGCGGCCGACGGCGCCAGACAAGGCACGGTGGCGGTGAACGTGGTGGTTCAACCCACCCAGCAAATCATCCCCATCCAGGTCAAGTTGAAGCCGGACGGGGCAGTGGCGAAGTGAGCCTCCTGGACGCCAGGCTCGGGCGCGAGGGCCAGGTGCCGCCGCCGTCCTCTGCAACCGGACGCGGACGCGCCGCCTCTACCCGCACCAGAAACGACCGCAGCGATTCCAGGTAGCCGATGTAGGCGCGGTCGGGGTGGCCCCTCCGAATGCGCACGGCCAGTTCCTCCATCCAGTCCAGCCGGGCGTCGGCGTCCTCGCATGTTTCGAAGCGGTTCCAGTCCGGCCAATCCGGGGAGCAGGTCACCGGTTCGAGCGCCAGCAGTCGCAGATCGGGCATGCTGATCGCGCCGCCGGCAAGCAGTTGATGCGCCATCTCTCGCAGCTCGTCCTTGGACATCCTGTGGACGTCGAACCGCATTCCGGCGCGAGCCCAGCCGCTCGAGGCGACCGCCACGGCGGGCGAGGACTCCGACTCTGACACCGCCGGTGCCGGCCTTGCCTTGCGAAAGAAGGCGCGTAATCCCACACCCTTTCTATCGGCGGAACATGACGTTTTCTTTACCGAGTCCGTCCGGCGAAATTACACAACTCTTACAGAGCGCGAAAAGCGCCTCTGTTAGCCTGAATGCAGGATGCCTACTACTCAGAGGATGAACTTCGCAACTACCCTGACCATGGTTTTGTTCCACCTGGGCGCCGTCGCCGCGCTCTTCATGTTCAACTGGAAAGCCTTCGCCACGGCAGTCTTTCTGTACTGGTTTTGTACCGGTCTCGGCATCAGCATGGGATTCCACCGCCTTCTGACGCACCGGTCCTATAAGGTCCCACGGCCTCTCGAATACCTGTTCGCCATCTGCGGCGCGCTGACACTCGAGGGCGGGCCGATCTCCTGGGTCGCCGTCCACCGCATTCACCACCAGAACTCGGACCTTCCCGGCGATCCGCATTCTCCGCGCGACGGAGCCTGGTGGGCGCACGTCGGCTGGCTTTTGTTCGGGGAAACGAACCACAACAACACGCGCGCGATGTCGAAATATGCGCCGGACCTGGCCCGCCAGCCCTTCTACGTGTGGCTGAACAACTATCACTGGGTTCCCATGATCGGCTTGGGCGGCCTGCTGTTCGCCGTGGGCGGTTTGCCGATGCTGCTGTGGGGCATTGCGGTGCGTGTGGTGGTGGGTCTCCACGCCACCTGGCTGGTCAACTCCGCCACGCACATGTGGGGCCGCCGCCGCTTCGCCACCCGCGACGATTCGCGCAACAACTGGTGGGTCGCGCTGCTGACCTTCGGCGAGGGCTGGCACAACAACCACCATGCCCATCCCACCTCGGCCCGCCACGGCCTGGCGTGGTATGAATTCGATCCCACCTGGATCACCATCCGGCTGCTCCGGCGGCTGGGCGTCGCCAGGGCCGTTCAGGCGGCGCGGGTCAACACTCCGCTGCCCGGACGTGAGGCGCCCGCCGCGCCGACCCTGGAGGCGCCCGAGCGCGAAGCGGTCTTGTCGGCATAAGCTGTAAGCGTGGTCGTCGCCGGACGGCGCAAGTCCATCGCGTTCTTCATCGCTCTCGGCGTCCTGCTGATTGCCGTCAGCACGCTGCTCTATGTGGGCCGCGTGCTGCTCGACTGGCGCACCGGGATCCTGCTGTTCCTGGGCGTGCTGCTGCTGGCCACCGTCATCGGCGGCGTGGTGTTGAACACCATCTTCCTGGTCCGGGAGATCCGGCGCAACGAGCAGCACGACGCGTTCATCAACGCCGTCACCCACGAGCTCAAGACCCCGGTCGCCTCGATCCGCCTCTACCTCCAGACGCTCCAGACGCGCGCGGTCGATGAAGCCAAGCGCAAGGAGTTCTACCGCACCATGCTGGCCGACAGCGACCGCCTGCTGGCCACCATCGAGCAGATCCTGCACGCCGGCCGCGTCGGTTTGCCGAGCCGCAGTCTCAATTTTGCGCCCTTCGACCTGGGGGGCGTGGTGGAGGAATGCGTAGTGTCCGCGCGCACCCTCCATCACGTCTCCCCGGAAGCGCTGGCGTACCGGCCCGGCGGGCCGGCTCGGGTCCTCGGCGATGTGAACGAGGTGCGGGCCGCGGTCGGCAACCTCATCGAGAATGCCGTGAAGTATTCCGGCGACGCCCCGCGCGTCCTGGTCGAGACCACCTCGGCCGGAGGGTTCGCTTCGGTCCGGGTCAGCGACCAGGGTGCCGGAATTCCCAAGTCCGATCTGAGGCGCATCTTCCGCCGCTTTCACCGCGTGCCGGGGCCGCTCACCACCGCGGTCCGAGGAACCGGTCTGGGGCTTTTCATCGTGCGCTCGGTAGCCAAGCGGCATGGCGGCCGGGCCTGGGCCGAAAGCGAGGGGCCGGGGCGCGGCAGCACCTTCGTGCTCGAGCTCCCGGTGGCGTCATGAGCCGGGTCCTGGTGGTGGAAGACGAGCGACACCTGGCCGACGGCCTGCGCTTCAATCTGGAAGCCGAAGGCTACGAGGTCACCACCGTGGAAACCGGCGAGGCCGCACTCGAACTGGTGGCCGCGGGCTCTCCCGGCTTTGACGTGATGGTCCTGGACGTGATGCTGCCCGGTATCGACGGTTTCGCGGTGGTCTCCGAACTTCGCCAGGGCGGGCATTTCGTCCCTACGCTGATCCTCACCGCGCGGGGCCATCCCGACGACGTGCTGCGCGGTTTCGCCGCCGGCGCCGACGACTACCTCACCAAGCCCTTCGAGCTCGCCATCCTGATCGCTCGCATCCATGGCCTGCTGCGCCGCCGCGACTGGCTGCGCGCCCAGGCCAGGGACGCCTTCCGTTTCGAGGACAAGTCCGTCAACTTCGATCTGCTGGAACTGCGCGTCGGCGACAAGGTGCTGCCGCTGACGCTGATGGAAGCGAACCTGCTCCGCTACTTGATCGACCGCGAAGGGCGGCCGGTATCCCGCAAGGAGATGCTCGAGCAGGTCTGGGGTCTGCACGAGGACACGGACACCCGCGCCATCGATAACTTCATCGTGCGCCTCAGGCGGTACATCGAGAGCGACCCCGCCCGCCCCCGCCATCTGCTGACCGTGCGCGGCGTGGGCTACCGTTTCGTGGCGTCGCCGGAAAGCAGTTAGGGCTCACCCCAGCGGCTTCCCGATTTCCCAATGATGCCCGAACGG
>Ga0335078_10011971_pt1 | contig 12867 bp, 8 predicted proteins | sample Lox_Sample_32_FD_206711 | JGI IMG/M metagenome (GOLD analysis project Ga0335078, IMG submission 206711) | Soil microbial communities from Loxahatchee National Wildlife Refuge, Florida, United States - Lox_Sample_3.2 | ecosystem: Environmental > Terrestrial > Soil > Wetlands | place: USA: Florida... | reverse complement strand
ACCAGAGTTCTCGGTCCTCCGAAAGCTTGGGAAAGAACAGGAAGGAATAAAAGCTTCTCGCGAAGGAGGAAAGTTCGCGAAGGAAGCAAAGAAGTTATTCTTCGCGAACGCATCCCGCCTCTGCGGCGTTGTTCGTGAGTCTCATATTTCTTAGCTTTGTTTCCGCTCCAAATCCTTTTTTTTCAATAACTCCCTCGCTTTGCTCTGTCGAAATCCCGACATGTGGAGCCGGTGGCCGTTCGTCCTGAGCCACGCAGCGAACAGTTTCCGCCTGTCGCCCAGGTGCCTGTTGTGTACTGCCATACCTCCCCAAAACGGTGGCTTCGTTCCTCTGTTCGTCGGACGCCGATCGTTTGTTATCAATCAACTCGGTGGCTTCGTTTTTCAAAAAAAAGCTCCGAGCCCAACGGTCAGCCATCAGCTTGCCGGGTCGCCCACCGCCTCCTGCCCTCCTCCCCTCAAAGAAAGTGCGGCTCCTTCCCAAGCGGTCTCGTCCTCGCATCCGATCCTCAAGCCGGCAGTCAATTTATCGCTATAATTATAATAAAAAGAAATAACAGCGCTCAATTCCCAAGACCCATCTCGGGTTTCAACCCAACAAGATTTTTCAGAACTACGTAAGCAATGGATACATAACAAACCGTAGACGGAACCCGCTGTTTAGATCCTCATCTGATTGGCTTACCATGTCATTATATCAGAGTTAAATCCTTTTTTAGGCATCAGAGCGTCGGCTTAAGTTATCTCTGATCAGTTGCTCCTCGCACCTTCTCTTTTGCCCTAGTTTTCCCGCCTCATTCTACAGTATGTGGAACGGGAACCGGACCCGGAAAAAATAGCGGTCGACCCGATTTGCAAAGTCAAGCGCGTTGCTGTCACCCTTGATATACCCTCCGATCAAGGTAAAGCGGCCGAACTCATATTGAGCGTCGACGTCGAACTGTCGGGTGTTGTTGTTGGTTGACCCGAGAAAGTTAAAAATGTAGTTGGCGCGCCAGTAGTGGCCTTCCACCTGTAGTTTGCGGCTCGCCCGCCAGAGGGCACTTACCCGCGTAAAATCGATGTCCGCCAGAAGCTGCGGGTTCAGCAGCGAGCCTGAAATCGGCACTGCGCCCGTCGATCCCCCAGTCTGAAAGAGGATGGAGTTGGAACCGAACAGCGCTTCCGCGGAGTTCGAAACTCCGCGCGCGGCCGAAAGACTGAGGGTGCGAAGCGTGCCCGTGAATTGATAGTTGTAAGTGTCCAGATGGATGTGATAGTCGTTGGCTGACAGGCTGGTGGTTCCATAGTCGCCGAGCGCCGAGAGGCTGACGGCACGAAAGTGGTTGGAATCAAGCTTCACGATCACGTGTTGGTCGTGGGTTGAAACCAGATTAAAGAAGACAGGATTGGCCTGATCGCTGCTCCGATATGTAACGCTGGCGTGCACCCGGCGGGCGTTTCCACCGCTTAGGGTGTCAAACCAGTTGTAGCCCAGCGCGGAGTCACTCTTGCCGCTGGCCAAGGCATAGCGGTCCCAGATCAGGTATGCGCCCATCTCGTACCCCAACTTCGCGGTATGATGAAAATCAAAACCGGTCGTGGTGGCTAAAGAGTCTGTGACCACCGAGTTCTGCTCGGCGGCGGAGAGAGAGGCGATGTCCTGCGAGGACAACCCATTGTTAGTGTAGAACACGCTGGAGCTTAGCGTGACATCCGGGGTGGCGTGATAGTTAGCGCCCGCTCCACCGGTCTCGGCGCTGGTCGTCGTGTTCGCGGGATTAAAAGCCAAAGGCAGGCTGGTCGCACCCGTCGACCCAGCGAGCAAAAGCTCGGAATTGATCGCATTCCGGGAATAGTCGGCGAAGTAATAGGAGTCCAGCTTGGAAGTGTTCTTCCAGGTCAGATTGGCGCTCGCCGTGAGGACGTCCGAGTTTGCCGAAGAGGGCTCTTCGCTACCGAGGTTTTTGAGGTCGTAGGTTGAACGAAAAGCGGACAGATTCAAACGCACCCGATCGCCGAAAGACTTGGCGGCGCCGTAAGCCAAGGTATTCAGGCTGTCCAGTTCCGAGGTGAAACCACTGGACAGCCTCCAGTAATCGTCGCTGAGCCGCATGTCCCAACCATCGACTTGCTGGGTGGCGGTAACGTCCGCGAAGCGGGTTTTGGAATCAATGGTTTGACCAGTGACAACCTGGTTGGCGCTGTTGTTGGCGCCGACGTTATAAGAAATCGCGGGTAGCCACGTCTTCCGGATTCGACCGTTGATTCCGTAGGTGCTGTAGATGTTGGTGAACGGAGCCACCAAGGTGTCGCCGGTGTTCAAGCGCTCGCGCGAGAAATAGATGCCGAAAGGGAAGGAGCGGTCAGGGAGGAACGACAGGCTGCCATTGTAGAGCAGGCCGCTGTTGTGAGTACCGGCTTGATCAACTGTGATATCCCCGCCGTCGTAGATCGCGGAGCCCGAGAAACTGATGAACCTCGGATCGTAGAGATAACCGTTGCCAGTTAAGCCCATTTCGCCGAAAAGGTCCCGCTCGCCCGTATAGACGGATGCGCCGTCGCTGTCCCGAATCCCAGTGTGCTGGATTCCAAATCCGCCAAAACCATCCAACTGCAAAGGTCGTTCGGCCACCTGGGCCCGGAGGTTTCCAGTACCCAGGCCGCAAACCGTCAAAAGAATAAGGGTCAAGAGCCTGCTGTTACACCCTCGATCAACATGGTCGACAGTAAGCAGCTTCACTGATGCACCTTGTTTTTTGGGAAGGGAGGGGTTGAATTGCCGGTTGTCGACTGCCGATTGCCGATTGGAAGAGAAGGCCCCCGCGGCGCCAGTTTTCCAATCGTCAATCATCAATCGTCAACCGTCAATTCATCCACGCCCTTCCCCGCTTGGTAACAAATCGGGTTAATGACCGGCCCGCAGGTCAGGGGTGTCGTCAACGATCTCAATCCGAGCGTTCTTCTTGAGCTGCTCCACCCAGGCGCTTCGCAGCTCGAGCATCTTCCTTTGTTCCAGCTCTTGCTGGAGGGCGGAGCTGATTTCCGCGAAGGTCATTTGCCTGGCCGGCTCCCGGGCTTCCACCTTCATCAAACTGAAGCCATAGGACGTCCGGAACGGCTCGCTGACCTTTCCTAGCGGAAGGCTGAAAGCGACCTTTTCAAAATCAGGCTCCAGGCGGCCGCGGTGGACCCAGCCCAGGTCCCCGCCCTTCACCCGGTAGAGATCATCCGAGTATTGCTCCGCCACCGCGCCGAAGTCTTTGCCGCCCTGAAGCTCCCGGTAGGCGGTATCGATCTTCGCCTTGGCTTTCGCAACCTCTTCGGGTTTTGCCTGACGGTCCACGTTCGCCGTGATCAGACGGGCGTGGACCTGCTCGGGCCGCTGGAATTTGGTGGGGTTCTGGTCATAATAGGCGCGAAGGGCGGTTGGCCCCACGCGCGAGGGCAGCACGGTTTTCTCGCGCATCAAACGCTCCAGGGTCATCTGCCGCTGGAGTTGCTTCAGGTATTGCTGGCTCGTGAGGCCGCTGGCCTGAAGCTCCCGGTCAAACGTCGCCGGTCCCAGCTTTTGCCGCAGGCGCTCGTATTCCGCCTGCGTTTCGGCCATGGGAACCACGGCTTTCAGCTTCTCCGCTTGTTGGTAGGCGAGTTCCCGGACGATAAGTTCTTCCAGAGCCTGGGATCGGATTGCCTTCATCTTCTCCGCAGCCAAACCACCGTGCCCGGGGCTGGATGGGTAGATCGTCTCCACTTCCGCGCTCAAATCGGCGGCGGTGACTGCTGCACCGTTCACGCGGGCCACCACCTCATCCCGAGGAGCCGTTCGGCTGCCGGAGGCTTGGCCGAAGACCGTAGCCGAGGCACCCAATGTGAGCCCCCAAGCCAATCCGGCGAGAGTTACGCCGGAAACGAGGCGGGCCACAGGCTTCTGATGTTTCATGCTACCCTCAATTCGATGGTTCACGGGCTAGAGGACCCTCTCATTTTTTGGGACAAGAGGGTCCCAAGTTAGAGTCTAAGCGCCATGGCAATCCAGGCAAAGCGCGCTTGCCGTCGTCGTGTCGCGCAGGAAAGGCCTGCCGCTGGCATTGCTGTGAACGTCATGGCAGGTCGCGCACTGCATCTTAAAAGTTCCCGACGCGGTCGTTTGGAACAAGGGGAGAAACGTTCCGCTGACGCTGCCGGGGATGCCCAAGCGAGTAGCGCCGCCGAGACCACTGGTGTTGGCAATTGGCGTCACCAAGTCGACGGTCTTCGCGGCCAAGGTTGAGTCATAGGTGAAGTTAATGGGGTGCAGATCGGCCAGGCTTTTCGTGCCCGTGACGGTGTTCGGGTTGCCAACTTGTGCCCCGTCCGGCATAAAGCACGGGCTGTTGGCATTCACGGTGGTGCCATTGCAAAGCATTTGCGGGCTGCCCGTCCCAAATTGACCGTGGTAAAGGACGTTGACGCCTACCGTTCCGTCGTGGCAGCTCAGGCAGAGGTTGGAGACGGCGGCCGAGCCGGCTGTGGCTCCGCCCAGGTCAGTGATGTCCGTACCGAGAGCATTGAAACTGGTGCTGCTGTAGACCCCGTAGCTCGCGGTGGAAGAGAGATAGTGGTTCCACAGGGGCGCCTGGGTGTTCGGTCCCGTGGTCACCGAGGTGTCCGTAGTGCTCAGAGATTGGTGTGGGGCGTGACAGAAATAGCAGATCTCGGACTCGTTGCCGTTGGCGTGGACGGCCCCGGTTCCCGACGTAGACAAGTTGTGGTCGGTGGTAACGATATTCTTGATGTGGGAATACTGCCCAGCAGCATTCACCGCCATCAAGAACGATAGCGAGCAAAGCAGAATCAGGCACTTGCGTGTCATTGTGTTGTTCCTCCTTGGCTAAATTGTGTTCAGTTCGGTTAAGGATCGATCGATTAGTTCGCTACACGAGGTGTGCCTCCTTTCCCCTGCGCCTGGTTTGGATTAGCGTTGGGGCCGGCGGGAGCCGGTTGAACCGTCTCGCCGTTCAGGAGCTGGAAAATTTGGATGCGCCGGTTATTCTGGTCGGCGACATAGATCTGGTTGTGGCGGTCAATATAAATGCCTGCCGGCAGCCAGAAGGTGCCGGGCTGGACACCGCCCCCGCCCAGGAACATCAGAAGACGTTTCTGGGGGTCGAAAATCTGGAAGTTATCGAAGTCCGAGTCCACCACGTAGAGGTTCTGGTAGGAGTCGAGCGCCAGCCCCTTGGGCTTCAAGAAATCGCCGAAAGCATTGCCTCGGCTGCCAAAGGCATCCACGAACTTGTAATCCGGGTCGAAGATCTGGACGCGGCAATTCAGGGTGTCGGTAACGTAAATGCGGCCTCCGCGGCCCACCGCGACGTTAGTGGGAAAGTTGAACTCGCCATCCCCTTTACCTCGCTTGCCGAACTTGGTGATGAATTGGCCGGATTCCTGGTCGTAGACCAGGATCGTGTGCGCTCGCGAATCCACCACGTAGAGGCGGTGACGCGCTTCGTCTACCGCCACGCTGGTGGGGTTCGACATCTCACCCACCTTGCCGAGCGCCATGAGGACCGTGCCGTCCGGCTGAAAGACGTAAACGTGCTGCTTCACGGCATCCGCCACCCAGATTCGGTCCTTGCTGTCTACCGTGATGCCCAAGGGGACGCTCAATTGTGCCTGGGCGCTAGCCCCGAGAAAGGACACGTTCTTGTTGGCCGGATCCAAAATGAAGACCAACCCCTGCCCGCTGTCCGTGACGTAAATCCGGTCGTGAGAGTCGGTGGCAATGCCGTAGGGCTTGATGAACCCCGGCTTGAAATCGAATTTCTTAATTCCCGCTACCTTATCCAACAGATTCGCCTTCTTGACCGGGGTGATGTCGGCGGTGCCGTAAATCGCCCGCACGAACTTGATACGAGGTTGTTCGGGGGGCAGCGGCCACACCAGTGTCAGGGGCTTGGCAGGGGGAGCCTTCTTTTTCGCCGAGGCTGGGCGGCCCACCGCCAGAACAAGGCTGAGGAGTACGCCGAACATCGTCAGGATGCGCCAGCTTGTCATTCTGAGCCCTTCGAAGGGCTCAGAATGACAAGCTGGCGAAATTGGGGTGCTACTCGCGTTCCGAGGTGTCTCTCGTTTCATGGCATCTCTCACTCGTGGCATTCGGTGCACAGGTCCAGATCGGTCTTCAGGCCCGCTGGCATCAGGTTGGCAAGCGCCGAACTATGGGGCTGATGGCAGCTCAGGCAACTGAGCGTGACGTCCTTCTTGCCTGGCACTTTGCCCGACAGCGGGTGGCCCATGATCGGATGACCGGTGGCGCCGTTGGGGTCGAGCCCGATCTTGGGCGCCTTCCGGTATTCATCCAGGCCGATCGTCTGGCCGCCCAGAACGCTCACCGTCTTGGTGTCAGCCTGCAACGTAACCCCCGATTGATTCACGCCATGGCAAGTGAAGCAAAGCGTGTTGGTTGGCGCTAGTGTCACCTTTGGGAAATCGCTGGAGTGCGGGTCGTGGCAGGTGAGGCACTGGCCGGCCTTGTAAGGACCATGGAACACAGGCCCTTTCTCGAGCTCGTGGCACATCGCGCACAGGTCGCCGCCCGTCGCGACGTCCGTAATCGTGGTCTTGCCGTTGGCCGAAGCCGCCTGGTGGCAAGTGTCGCATCCGGAACTCATCGCCGTATGGACCACCTTCCCTTTCTGCACGTCCGCGTGGCACTTCACGCAATTCTCCGGCTTGAGGTCGTTCGCTTCCACAAACGGGTGCTCTTTGGCTCCCTGAATTGCCGGTGGGGCAGCAGGCGGAGTCGCCTGTTGGGCCTGGGGTTGAACAGCCTGCTGACCGGCTTGCTGGGCCGCCGGCTCGGTGGATTGCTTCGGCGCCTGCGGCTGCTGCGCACCTGATGGAGCAGTCTGAGCCGCCGCCGCTCCTAATTTGGAAAGCGAAAAGAGTGCGAAGATGAGTACCAAAGGGCCTTTCGTAATCTCGTGCGTGTTCCTCATCGCCTTTTGACCGTGGGTGCGGCAGCCCGTGTCGCAATGAGCCCGGGCACGAGGTTGCGGCATCCATTTCTCCGCTCGCAGTCTGAAACGACCCTGCACTTCTCACGCTGTGCCCGATCCAGGAAGCCTTGGCCCTTTCGAGAACCGTGCTGCCGACGCGACCATGAGGCTTGCGCCTCAATGCACAGGATAGTCTGGCTGTGTGTTATAGCGCGTTGCTGTGCCGGACATCACCATAATCTGTGATCAAGGTCACACATCTGGACCCGAACCAGTCAATTCTGACAATAGCCTCTGTTAACTTCAGGAACAACTCTTTAATTCTAATATAAGATGGTCGGATTTAGGGAGAATTCAACGCCCGGCTGCTGAATTTCTCAGCTTCCGGAGTCGGCTCCTGTATATGAATCCTCTCCGCTTAGCCCGGACCATAGCCCGCTACGTTATCGGCTCACTCACAGTGTTGAGTTTTCCAACAAAAACGTTAAGCTTTTCTCTACAGGTGCTCACATGACTTCTGCCGAAGTCGCTACGACCTCACCTGGAATCGACAAGAGCAGTCGCTGTTTGTGATGTAGCTACGTATCACAAGCGACTAACAACGATTTTCGCGGAATGATGATTTGGTTTCCCAGAAGTGGCTGAAGGCGCTCACCACGGTTTTCGATGCGACTCCCAATGCTTCAAGCGACGGTGGGGAAACGTCGCCACAATGAGGAAAGCAAGAAGGGCGTTGACAATAGATATCACTGCCTTACGATAAGAGAGAAGAGGAAGGATGCATCGTCAATCGCGGAATCCCGACCGACCTTGCCAGGAAGAGAGACCCTATTTCGAGGGGCCTGTGTCAACGGTTTTTGTCAACGTGTTACCCTAACCCGGCATAGCCGGAACCAAAAAGGGCAAAAGTCAAACGTCGAAAGTCAAAGGTTGGACCGATTTCAAATCGCCACCGCAGCCGCATAAACACGGGGCGAAACCAAGGTGGCCGAGAATATCCTGCCAGGAAACGGCAGAATTCTACGACAAAGGTTCTAAGTAGGCGAGAACCAGCCCCAACCAGAGCATCAAAGTGGAGAAAGCGGGGACACAAAACGCGGTGGAGGAGGAAACGCGTGGGCGCGGGTTCGAAGCCTCCCCAGGCACGTCTGACCCTCGCCGCCCCTCGCGGTCGTCCGCCGACAAGCTGGTGCTTGCCTTCGCCGCGGTCTACGTGATTTGGGGCTCCACTTATCTCGGCATCAAGATCGCCATCGAGACCATCCCGCCCTTCCTGATGGCCGGGGCGCGATTCATCGTAGCTGGGACGCTGCTTCATATCTGGTCGCGGCGGCGCGGCGCCGGGCGTCCCACTGGGGCTCAATGGCTTTCGGCGGCTATCATCGGGGCTTTGCTCTTTCTGGGGGGCAATGGGGCGCTCACCTGGGCGGAACAGCGAGTCGACTCGGGATTGGCCTCCCTGCTGCTTGCCACTATCCCGCTCTGGATGGTCCTGATCGCACATGCCCAGCACCGAGCGCAACACGGGACCCAGCACGGGACCGCGCCTCTGGGAACCGTGCTGGGCGGACGCGTGATCGCCGGGCTCGTATCGGGCATTACCGGGATCGGATTGCTCGTCGGACCCAGTCACCTCCTCGGCCACGGCGGCGTGGATCGCCTGGGCGCGGCGATACTGCTGTGTGGTGCGCTCGCCTGGGCCGTCGGTTCGCTCTATTCCCCCAAGGCTAACCTGCCCCGCTCGACGCTTCTGGCTGCGTCCATGGAAATGCTGACCGGAGGCGTGCTGCTGGTCCTGCTCGGGCTGGTGACGCGCGAGACCGCGGCGCTTCATCCCAGCGCCATCTCCCTCCGCTCCATTCTGGGGATGAGCTACTTGATCACTTTCGGCTCGCTGATCGGCTTCACTGCTTACAACTGGCTGCTGAGCCACGCGAGCCCGGCGCGCGTCTCCACCTACGCCTACGTGAACCCGGTGATCGCGGTGTTTCTCGGCTGGGCAGTCGCGCACGAGAGGGTTACGCTGAGAACTTTGGCCGCGGCGGCGCTGGTGGTGGCCGCGGTGGCGCTCATCATCACCCACCGGACCCACCGGGTACCGCCGGCAGCGCGCACCGGCGAGGTTGTCGCGCCGGGCGAAGAGGAAGTGCCTCTGGCGCCGCTGGACTAGGAGCCCCAGGCAGCAGGAGAAGTTGCGTGGAGGTGGAGAAGGTCTCTTGCCCGTCGAGTTTGAATCTGTCAATATCATGGGTTCGCGCGAGAAACCCGAAGCTCGTGACCAACAAGAGGGTCCCTCAGCACGCCCCCGGGACATGCCGTTCCGAACCCCTCCCGGCACTCTTCCCGAGGGAAGACGGCGATCCGGTTCTTTGCGCGGGTTTCGAATTTCGAGTTTCGTCCCATAAGGAGACACAAATGTCATTGGAGTCCAAGCTCCCCAGCCGCACCATCCTCGAAGGACCCGAGCGCGCCGGTGCCCGCGCTATGCTCAAGGCCATTGGTTTCACCGATGCCGATTTGGCCCGCCCGATCGTCGGCATTGCCAACACCTGGATCGAGACCATGCCCTGCAACTTTCACCTGCGTCGCCTGGCCGCCAAGGTGAAGGAAGGCGTGCGCGCGGCGGGCGGCACGCCGATGGAGTTCAATACCGTGGCGATTTCCGACGGGGTCACCATGGGCACGGAGGGAATGAAAGCGTCGTTGATCAGCCGCGAGGTGATTGCCGACTCGATGGAACTGGTGGGCCGCGGCCACATGTTCGACGCCATGGTGACGCTGGTGGCCTGCGACAAGACAATCCCCGCCGGCGCCCTGGCGCTGATCCGGCTCAACGTGCCGGGTCTCCTCCTCTACGGTGGATCGATCGCCCCGGGCCACTTTCAGGGGCGCGACGTGAGCGTGGGCGATGTTTACGAGGCCATCGGCGCGCACGCCGCCGGCTTGATGTCCGATGCTGACCTGAAGGGTCTGGAGGACGTAGCCTGCCCCGGCGCGGGCGCGTGCGGCGGGCAGTTCACCGCCAACACCATGTCCACAGTGATGGAGTTCATCGGCCTCTCGCCTCTGGGCTTTAACAGTGTCCCGGCAACCGTAGAGGAGAAGGACCAGATCGCCTATCGCAGCGGCCAACTGGTAATGGACCTGCTGCGTGCCAACCTGCGCCCGCGTGACATCCTGACGCGCAGCGCGTTCGAGAACGCCATCGCCAGTGTGGCGGCCACGGGTGGTTCCACCAACTCGGTGCTGCACCTGCTGGCCATGGCGCGGGAAGCAGGCGTGCCGCTGACCATCGACGATTTTGATGCCGTGAGCCGCCGCACCCCGATCATCGCCGACCTGAAGCCCGGCGGCCGCTACATGGCCGTCGACGTCCATCGCGCCGGCGGCATCCAGCTCATCGTACAGCGGCTGCTCCAAGGCGGAAAACTGGATGGCGCCGCCATCACCGTGACCGGGCACACTCTGGCCGACGAGGCTAGCCGCGCCGTCGAAACACCAGGGCAGGATGTGATCAAGACCACCGATCATCCACTCAAGGCGACGGGCGGCTTGGTGGTCTTGAAGGGCAGCCTCGCTCCGGAGGGCGCGGTGGTGAAAATCGCCGGACACGAGCGCCTCTACCATCGCGGCCCGGCGCGCGTGTTCGACCGCGAAGAGGACGCCATGCACGCGGTGACCTCCAAGCGCATCAGGCCGGGCGACGTCGTAGTGATCCGCTACGAGGGCCCGCGCGGCGGCCCCGGCATGAGGGAGATGCTGGGCGTGACCGGCGCGATTGTGGGCGAAGGTTTGGGCGATAGCGTGGCGCTTGCCACCGACGGCCGCTTCAGCGGCGCCACCCGCGGCCTCATGGTGGGCCACGTGGCGCCCGAAGCCGCGCGCGGCGGGCCGATCGCCGCCGTCGGAGAAGGCGACATGGTGGTGTTCGATATCGAGAAGCGCCGGCTGGATCTCGAGGTGAGCGCAGAGGAACTCCGCCGGCGCCTCGCCGATTGGCGCGCTCCGGAACCGCGCTACAAGTCGGGGGTCTTCGCCAAGTACGCGGCCTTGGTGTCGTCCGCTTCCGAAGGGGCGATTACTCAAGTGCCGGCCGAGCATCGGTGAGACCGGAACTCGAGATTCGCAGTCCGAAGTTGGAAACCTCAAAAGCGACGGTTCGTTGATAGCGAGCGACGCCATCGTTCCGGAGGCTTTGCTGTTCGAATTTCGAGTTTCCATTTTCGAATTTCGGGTTAAGATGATTCGCCTATGAAATGGGAGATCCGAACCGAGTTGCTGGTCGCTCTGGGCATCGTCATTATCGGTGGCGGACTGGTGGGCGGCGAGTATTTGCTGGTCAAGTGGTACCCGGTCCATAAGCAGCGCGTGGCCGAGCAGACGCTGAAGTTGCTGCCCTACCAGAACGAGGGTCTGGGCATCGAGCTTCAGGTCGCGGCCGGCCTTTACGGCAAGATCGAGGCTTTCGCCGGCGGCGTGAAAATCTACCGGCCCGAGTTTTGGAGCCTGGAGCCGTCGCTGACCATCACATCGCAGCCTAACCCGGACCAAGCCACGGAGTTCACCCCTCAGGTGCTCGCCGTGTGGCAGACCGACGGCGTCACCCACAACCTTCCGCGCTATCGATTTGATCACCTTCAGATCAACGGGCGCGACGCGGTGCTGATCTCTCAGTATCGCGTCCACTCGATGCTGCTCACGGCGCGAGTCATCTCGCCCGACCGCATCATCGAGGCGGACTGCACGCCGGGCAGCGAGGACGAAGACCTTTACATGCAAGCCTGCAATGATACGCTGATGACGCTGAAGGTGGAGGGTCCGATGCCTCCCCCGAAGCCTCCACCCCCCGGAGGCGTGGAAGAAATCACGCCGCCGAAACTGATCCCGAAGCATTGAGGCGGAACCCAGGGTTGTGTAACACCAGTTTTCGACCATGGTTTTCAGCTTTCGGTTCTCAGTTTGCGCTGCCCCGGTCCAGCCGGAAGAGGCCGAGTCTGCGCTAACACCCCTCGGCCTGAGAACTGAGGACTCAAAACTGAAAACTGAGAACTAACGAAATGCCAAAGTGGATCCCCATCGAGGGTAATCTCGCCACGCCCGCTGGGTTTATGGGCGCGGCCGTCGCCGCCGGTATCAAGAAGGTCCCGGGCGCGCTGGACCTTGCTCTGATCTTCTCCGACGCACCGGGCACGACGGCCGCTGGGGTGTTCACCACCAACCGTGTGGCGGCGGCGCCCGTGATTCTGTCGCGCCAGAACCTGCGGGCGAGCGGCGGACGGGCTCGCGCCGTCGTCGTCAACTCCGGCAACGCCAACGCCTGCACCGGTCGCGCGGGACTTCGAGCCTCCCAGGAAACGGCGCGCGCGGCGGCGAAGGCGCTGGGCGTTTCCCAGTCCGAAGTTCTGGTGGCGTCGACGGGCGTCATTGGCGTGCCGCTGAAGCCCGAGTTGATTCTGAATCACATTCCCGCCCTCCGCCAGAATCTCTCCGTCGAAAATGCTGCGCCCGTGGCGCGCGCCATCATGACCACCGACACATTTCCCAAGGCGTGTGCCCTCCGCGCGAAAGTGGACGGAAAGTCGGTGACGCTGGCCGGCATTGCCAAGGGCGCCGGGATGATCCACCCACACATGGCTACCTTGCTCTCGTTTGTCACCACCGACGCGGCCGTTCCCCCGGCGCTTCTCGATCAGATGCTGCGCGCGGCGGTAGCCCCCAGCTTCAACTGCATCACGGTCGACGGTGACACTTCCACCAATGACACGGTGGTCGTGCTTGCCAGTGGACGCTCGGGAGTTTCGATCCGCCCCGGCGCGAAGGCCGCAGACGTGCTCCTGGCCGGACTCACGGAGCTTTGCCAGGCGCTGGCCCGGATGATCGCCCGTGACGGGGAAGGCGCGAAAAA
>Ga0335078_10011968_pt1 | contig 12869 bp, 11 predicted proteins | sample Lox_Sample_32_FD_206711 | JGI IMG/M metagenome (GOLD analysis project Ga0335078, IMG submission 206711) | Soil microbial communities from Loxahatchee National Wildlife Refuge, Florida, United States - Lox_Sample_3.2 | ecosystem: Environmental > Terrestrial > Soil > Wetlands | place: USA... | reverse complement strand
TCGAGCACGACCTCGAGGAGCTCGCCGCCAGGGCCGAGAAGGCCGACGAGTACCTCGAGCTCGCGCAGCGGACCAAGGCCGACTTCGAGAACTACCGCAAGCGCGCCGCGCGCGAGGCGGCGGCCGCCCAGGAGCGCGGGATCGCGAAGCTCGCGAAGGAGCTGCTGCCGGCGGTCGACAATCTCGACCGAGCGCTGGAGGCCGCCCGGCCCGCCACCGGGGCGACCGCGGCAGACGGGGCGCCTCAGAGCGACAACGGCGCCGCGGCCACCCTTGTGTCGGGCATCAAGCTCGTCCACGAGGACGTGATCGCCGCGCTCGCCCGCGCCGGCATCGAGCGCTTCTCGCCCGAGGGTGAGCGGTTCGACCCGCAGCTCCACGAGGCGATTGCGCAGCAGCCCGTCGAGGGCGCCGAGTCGGGAACGGTCGTCGAGGTGTACCAGCACGGGTACCGGCTCGGCGAATTCGTGATCCGGCCCGCTCGCGTGGTCGTCGCGGCGTGAGAAAGGCTGACGAGCCGTGGCGGGCAGGACCGACTACTACAAGACGCTCGGTGTAGGCAAGGGCGCCTCCGACGAGGAGATCAAGAAGGCGTACCGCAAGCTGGCGCGCCGGTACCACCCTGACCGCAACCCGGGCGACAAGCAGGCCGAGGAGAAGTTCAAGGAGATCTCGCAGGCCCACGACGTGCTGTCGGATCCCGAGAAGCGCAAGGCCTACGACCGGGGTCAGGGCCCGCTCGGCGGATTCACCACCGGCAACTTCGACCCGAGCGCGTTCGGCGGCGGATTCAGCGACATCCTCTCGAACCTGTTCGGCGGTGGTGCGGGCGCCGGAACCGCGGGCCGGACTGGCGGCGCGCGAAACCGCACCGGGAGCGGCGCCAGAGGCGGCCGGGCTGCGCAAACCCAGGGCCGCGATCTCGAGACCGAGGTGTCGCTGACGTTCGACCAGGCCGTCCACGGCGCCCAGTTGCCGCTGTCGGTTCCGACCTCTCAGCCGTGCCCGACGTGTCGCGGCACCGGCGCCAAGCCCGGAACGACCCCGAAGGTGTGCCCGGTGTGCGAGGGCCGCGGGATCGAGTCCCAGAGCCAGGGGATCTTCTCGATCTCACAGCCGTGCTCGAACTGCGCCGGCGCCGGCACGGTGATCGAGGATCCGTGCGCGACCTGCGGTGGCACGGGCGCGCAGCGGAGCATTCGCAAGCTGCGGGTCAACATCCCGGCCGGCGTGCACGACGGGAGCCGGATCCGCCTCGCCGGCAAGGGCGAGGCCGGGCTGCGCGGTGGCGAGCCCGGCGACCTGTACGTCATCACCCGCGTGCAGGAGTCGCCGGTGTTCAAGACGGTCGGCGACAACCTCGAGGTCGAGGTGCCGCTGACGATTCCCGAGGCGGTCCGCGGCGCGGTCGTGGAGGTGCCGACCTTGAACGGCTCAAAGCGCCTGCGGGTTCCCGCCGGGACCAAGCACGGCACGGTCCAGCGGCTCCGCGGTGAGGGCCCGCCAAAACCCGGCGGCAAAGCCCGCGGCGACATCCGCTACCGGTTCGTGATCGACGTTCCCGAGTCGCTCTCGCCCGAGCAGAACGAGGCGATCGATCGGCTTTCGCAGGTGATGAACGGCGACCCGCGGGCCGACCTGTTCAAGCAGGCGGGCGTCGGCGGCGCGAAGCGCGGCAAGAGCTGATGGCCGCGCGGCGCGTACGTACCTCCGCCAAGGTCGAGGTTTCCTCTGAGCGCGGTGTGTTCATGATCTCGGTGGCGGCCGAGCTCGCCGAGATGCACCCCCAGACGCTGCGTATGTACGAGGCCCGCGGACTGATCGAACCCAAGCGCTCCCCGAAGGGCACGCGCCTTTATTCGCACAAGGACGTCGAGCGGCTCCGTCGGATCCAGGAGATGACGGCCGAGCTCGGCATGAATCTCGCCGGCGTCGAGCGCGTGCTCGAGCTCGAGCAACAGCTCGAGGGCATGGAGCGCAAGGTCAGGGCACTCGAGAAGCGGGCCGGCGAGCTGAAGTCCGACGTGGAGCGGCTCGAGCAGCTGCGCCGTGAGCTGCGGGCGGAGATCGTGCCGTACGCTAAGGGTGGGGAGATCGTCCGCAACGCCGATCTGCAGCGGTTCGAAGTCCGGGTGCAGCGCCCGTCCGCGTGACCTCCGCCGGCGGACCGCGCACGCTGGCGGGGCGCTACCGGGTCGACGAGGTGATCGGCCGGGGCGGCATGAGCACCGTCTACCGGGGCACCGACCTCGAGCTCGGCCGCATCGTCGCGGTCAAGGTCGCCCTCGACCCGCTGGTCGAGCAGAGCCCGATCTACCTCGCCCGTTTCATCCGCGAGGCGCAGGCCGCCGCCGCGATCGGCCATCCGGGGGTGGTGACCGTGTACGACGCGGGCGCGGACGGCGCGACGCGATTCATCGTGATGGAGTTCGTTCCGGGGAGGAGCCTCGCCGACATCCTGCGCGACCGCGAGCACAAGCCGCTCGAGCCGGGCCACGCCGCGGACATCGCCGCTCAGGTCGCCGATGCGCTGAGCGCGGCGCACGCCGCCGGGATCATCCATCGCGACATCAAGCCCGGCAACATCATGGTCACGTCCGACGGGTCGGTGAAGGTGCTCGACTTCGGGATCGCGCGGGCGCTCGACAGCAGCACCCTCACCCAGACCGCGACCGTGCTCGGAACCTCGGCGTACATGTCTCCCGAGCAGGCGCTGGGACAGCCGGTGGACGCGCGTTCGGACATCTACTCGCTCGGGTGCGTGCTGTACGAAATGCTGACCGGCGAGCCGCCGTTCGTCGCCGAGGTGTCGGCCGCGGTGCTGCACCAGCACGTGCGGGTCGAACCCAAGCCGGCGCGCGAGCGCAACCCGGCGGTCGCGCCGGCGCTCAACGATCTCGTCATGCAGATGCTCGCGAAGTCTCCGAGCGACCGCCCGCAGACCGCCGCCCAGGTGCGCGAACGGCTCGGCCGCGCGCCGGCCGATCTGGAGGGCGGAAGCGATACGCTGGCCACGATCGCAATGGCAGCGGCGATGGCGCCCACGCCGGCCACCGTCCCGATCGAGGCGACCGGGCCGAGTCCCGAGGAAGCCGCAGATGCCACGATGCCGCTGGCCCCGCGGCCCCCGGATCCGGCGAACCGGGAGCGGATGCCCGCGCCGGCGACGCCCCCGAAGCAGCGACGAGGCGGCACCGGGTTCTGGGTGGCGGTGTTCGTGGTCGCGGCCGTCTTGCTGGGCGGCGCGGTTGCCGTGGCGTTGACCGCAGGCGGCTCCGCCGGAACGGCAAGCTCGACCACCGACCACTCGACGCCGCCCGTCCGCAGCAGCTCGCAGACGATCACGAGCCCGCCACCCGCGAGCCAGACGAGCACGGCCTCGACGACCCCGCCGCCCCAGTCGACCTCCAGCTCGAGCGCGAGCTCGACGAGCACGTCGACGACGCCGACCGTCGGCACGACCTCGAAGACGACCACGAGCGCCCCGACGACGAGCGCGAACACGGGCACGAGCGCCCCGACGACGAGCGCGAACACGGCCACGAGCGGTACCACGACGAGCGCGACAACCCCTTGAGAAGCCGTCTGAATCTGTCATAATCTAAGTCAATCAGACTGAGATTTTCCGTAGTCCGACACTGAAACTGAGATACGTCTATGCAACCAGACCGCTTCACGATCAAGTCGCAGGAGGCGCTGCAGGCCGCTCAGCGGCTGGCCGACGAGCGCCGCAACCCGCAGACGGTGCCCGAGCACCTGCTCGCGGTCCTGCTCGAGCAGGAGGGCGGCATCGTCGCCCCGGTCCTGCGCAAGCTCGGGGTGGACCCGACGACCGTCCGTCAGTCGAACGGCCAGGGCCTCGAGGCCCTGCCGAAGATCAGCGGCGGCGCGAGCACCGAGCCCGCGGGTGGCTCGAGCGAGCTCGTCCAGATCTTGCGCGCCGCCGAGACCGAGATGCGCGAGCTGAACGACGAGTACGTCTCGACCGAGCACCTGATGCTCGCGATCGCCCAGCATCCGGGCAAGGCCGGCGATGCGCTCCGCAGCAACGGAGCGACCCACGACCAGCTCCTCAAGGCCTTGTCCGAGGTCCGCGGCAGCCATCGCGTGACCGACGAGAACCCCGAGGAGAAGTACCGCGCGCTCGAGCGCTATGGGCGCGACCTGACCGAGGCCGCCGCCCAGGGCAAGCTCGACCCGGTGATCGGCCGCGACGACGAGATCCGCCGTGTCGTCCAGGTCCTGTCAAGACGGACGAAGAACAATCCCGTTCTCATCGGCGAGCCCGGCGTCGGCAAGACCGCGATCGTCGAGGGGCTCGCGCAGCGGATCGTGTCGGGCGACGTGCCCGAGAGCCTCAAGGACCGCCGCCTGGTCGCGCTCGACCTGAGCGCGATGGTCGCCGGGTCCAAGTACCGCGGCGAGTTCGAGGATCGGCTCAAGGCCGTGCTCAAGGAGATCGCCGACGCCAAGGGCCAGATCATCGTGTTCATCGACGAGCTCCACACGATCGTCGGCGCCGGCGCGGCGGAGGGCGCGATGGACGCCGGCAACATGCTCAAGCCGATGCTCGCCCGCGGCGAGCTGCGGGCCGTCGGCGCGACCACGCTCGACGAGTACCGCAAGCACATCGAGAAGGACCCCGCGCTCGAGCGCCGGTTCCAGCCCGTGTACGTGGGCGAGCCGACGGTCGAGGACACGATCGCGATCCTCCGCGGCCTCAAGGAGCGCTACCAGGTCCACCACAGGATCCGCATCCAGGACTCCGCGCTGGTGGCGGCGGCGACGCTGAGCCACCGCTACATCGCCGACCGGTTCCTGCCCGACAAGGCAATCGACCTGGTCGACGAGGCCGCGTCGCGGATCCGGATGGAGATCGACTCCAAGCCGACCGAGATCGACGAGGTCGACCGGCACATCATGCAGCTCGAGATCGAGCTCCAGTCTCTGGGCGAGGACGACGATCCCGGCACGGTGGCGCGCCGCGAGCAGCTCGAGCGGGCGCTGGCCGAGGAGCGCGAGCGCTCCGACGCGATGCACGCCGAGTGGCAGCGCGAGAAGGAGTCGGTCGGCGCGGTCGCCGAGCTCCAGGAGAGACTCGAGCAGGCGAAGATCGAGCTTGAGCGCGCCCAGCGTGAGGCCGACCTCGGCCGCGCCGCCGAGCTTCAGTACGGGACGATCCCCGACCTCGAGAAGCAGCTCGCGGCCGCAGAGTCGGCGGAGCATGAGGCCACGGGCGAGGCGCCCAAGTTCCTCAAGGACGTGGTCGATGCCGACGACGTCGCCGAGGTCGTCGCCAAGTGGACGGGCATCCCGGTCAGCCGCCTGATGGAGGGCGAGATCGAGAAGCTCGTGCATATGGAGGAGCGCCTCCACCAGCGGGTGATCGGCCAGGACGAGCCGGTCGAGGCGGTGTCGAACGCGCTCCGGCGCTCGCGCGCCGGCCTTCAGGACCCCGATCGGCCGATCGGCACGTTCCTGTTCATCGGACCCACTGGCGTGGGCAAGACCGAGCTGGCGCGCGCGCTGGCCGAGTTCATGTTCGACCGCCAGGACGCGATGGTCAGGATCGACATGTCCGAGTACATGGAGAAGCACGCGGTGTCGCGGTTGGTCGGCGCGCCCCCGGGATACGTCGGCTACGACGAGGGCGGCCAGTTGACCGAGGCGGTCCGCCGGCGCCCGTACAGCGTGGTACTGCTCGACGAGATCGAGAAGGCCCACCCCGACGTGTTCAACACGCTGCTCCAGGTGATGGACGACGGGCGCCTGACCGACGGCCAGGGCCGGACCGTGTCGTTCAAGAACACGGTGCTGATCATGACGTCGAATATTCCGGGCGGCAGGGCAGGTGTCGAGGCTCATTTCCGGCCGGAGTTCGTCAACCGGCTCGATGACATCGTCGAGTTCCATTCGCTGAGCCGTGACCAGATCGGCGAGATCGTCGACCTCCAGGTCGCACGCCTGGTCAACCGGGTGCGCGAGCGCGGGATCGAGGTCGAGCTGACCGACGACGCGCGGACGCTGCTCGGCAACCTCGGCTACGACCCGACGTACGGCGCGCGGCCGCTCAAGCGCGTGATCCAGAAGCGCCTGGTCGATCCGCTGGCGCTGGCGATCCTCGAGGGACGCTTCACGTCGGGCGACACCGTCCGAGTCGACGCCGCGGAGGGCGACCTGATGCTCGAGCGAGCCGAGGAGCCGGCGCACGTGTAAGCGTGGAATGCTTCGGCACCACACCCCCCAACACTCCGAAGGAGGGAGCAGTGCCGACGTACATAATGCTTTCGACGCTAAGCCCCGAAGGCGTCCAGACGATCAAGAACAACCCAGCGCGGATCAAAGAGGTCAATCGCGAAGTCGAGCAGCTCGGCGCGACCGTGAAGGCGCAGTGGGCCACGCTCGGGCAGTTCGACTTCGTGAACGTCGTCGAGGCCCCCGACGAGAAGACAATGGCCCGGATCTCGCTCGAGCTCGGCTCACGCGGGACCGCGAAGTACGAGACGTTGGTTGCGATCCCGATCGACGACTTCATTGGCGCGATCTGACTCACCGCAGCGGGTTCTCGTCGTCGGGGGAGGCGGGCGCGAGCACGCGCTCGTCCACGCGCTCGCGCGCTCGCCCCGCCGCCCCGAGATCCTGTGCGCGCCCGGGAACGTGGGGATCGCGGCCGACGCCCACCTGATCGACGTCGGCGCCGAGGACATCGAGGGGATCGTGTCCGCGGCGGTCGGCGAGCGCGTCGACCTGGTCGTGATCGGTCCCGAGGCCCCGCTCGTCGCCGGCGTGACCGACGCGCTCACGGCGGCGGGAATCCGAACGTTCGGCCCGACCAGAGCGGCCGCGCAGCTAGAGGGTTCCAAGTCGTTCTGCAAGGAGGTGATGGGCGCCGCCGGCGTTCCGACTGCTGTTTATAAATTGGTTCGGGATCCGCAGGCCGGCCTGGCCGCCATCGAGCGATATCCGGTCGTCATCAAGGCGGACGGCTTGGCTGCGGGCAAGGGCGTGATCATCGCCGCCGACGAGGACCAGGCTCGTCAGGCTCTACGCGAGCTGCTCGTCGAGCACAAGTTCGACACCACGCAGGTGGTGGTCGAGGAGTACCTCGAGGGCGAGGAGCTGTCGCTGCTCGCCCTGTGCGACGCCCGGACTGCGGTGCCGCTGGCTTCCGCCCAGGACTACAAGCGGATCTACGACGGAGACGAGGGGCCGAACACCGGCGGGATGGGGTCCTACTCGCCGGTTCCGGCGATCGACGACGTGCGGGCGCGGGACATCTGCGCAGCGGTCCACCAGCCTGTGCTGGACGAGCTGGCGCGGCGGGGGATCCCGTTCCAGGGGATGCTGTACGCGGGGTTGATGATGACCGCCGACGGGCCGCGGGTGCTCGAGTTCAACGTGCGCTTCGGCGACCCCGAGACCCAGGCGATCCTGCCCCGCCTGCGGTCGGATCTGCTCGAGCTGCTCGAAGCGGCCACGGTCGTCGGCGGCCTTGCCGGAGCCGAGCTGCAGTGGGCGCCGGAGATGGCGGTGAGTGTCGTGCTGGCGAGCGCCGGCTATCCGGCGAGCTCCTCGCACGGGGACGTGATCTCAGGCCTCGAGGCGGCGGAGATCGGCGCGGGCGGGCAGGTCCAGATCACACACGCCGGCACCGCGCGGAACGTCACCGGTCAGGTCGTGACCGCCGGCGGCCGGGTGCTGAACGTGACCGCGCTCGGCGCCGACGCTGCGTCGGCCCGCGAGGCCGCTTATGCTGCCGCCGACATGATCCACTTCGACGGCAGGCAGATGCGGCGCGACATCGCGCTCCGGGTCGCGCAACCAATCGCATGAGCGAGTCTCCCCGTCCCGCTTCGGAGACGTTCGCCGAGCCGGTCGCTGAGCTCGAGGAACTCGAGGTCGACGCCCCGCGGGTCGGGATCGTGATGGGCTCGAAGAGCGATCTCGAACGGATGGAGGCGGCCGAGAAGGAGCTGATCGAGCGCGGCATCCGCTGCGAGGTCCGGGTCATGTCGGCCCACCGCGAGCCCGACAAGGTCGCCGATTACGCGCGCAACGCGCGGATGCGCGGCCTCCGGGTGATCATCGCCGGCGCCGGCCTGTCGGCCGCGCTACCCGGCGTGGTCGCGGCCCACTCCGACCTGCCGGTGATCGGGGTTCCGTTGACCAGCCGCACGTCGGTCGCCGGCGGACTCGACGCGCTGCTGTCGATCGCGCAGATGCCGCCCGGCGTGCCGGTGGCGTGCGTCGGGGTGGACAACGCCCGCAACGCCGCCGTGCTCGCGGCGCGGATTCTCGAGAGCTGAGCCCGGCGGCGGTACCGTTCCCGTCGGGATCGATGCCCGACATCGTTCACGTTTCGCTGGCGGGAAGTCCGCTGCTCGACTCCGGCGAGGGCGTCGCGCCGGTGATCGGGCTGGCGGCGCATATCGGCGGCCGCGAGCTGTTCGTGCCGGCCGACCGGTTCCCGACGTCGCGGACGAAGCTCGCGGCGCGGCGCGTCCTCCGCATGCATCCGGCGCAGATCGCCGATCTGGTCGTGGCCGCCTCTCACGAGGAGCTCGACGACGAGCACCAGGTCGAGTTCCTGCGCGACAGCTCCGATCAGGAGGCCGCGGCGGTGCTGGCGCGGATGGACAGCGACGACGCGGCCGATCCGCTGCTCGAGCTCGAGCAGGACCGCCGGCTGCCGATCCTGAACGCGGTGCCGGCTTCGAACCAGCGCAAGATGCGGGCGCTGCTCGGGTTCAACCCCTCGACCGCCGGCGGGATGATGAACCCGGACTTCGTGTCGCCGGCGGCGGACACGACCGTCGCGAACGCGCTCGCCCGGGTCAGGGTCAGCCACTTCGGATTGCGGCAGCTCGCGATCGTGTGCGTGGTAGACGATGCCGGCAAGCTGATCGACACGCTGTCGCTGGCGGAGCTGGTACGGGCCGGCGCCGCTCAGAAGGTCTCCGAGCTGGTCGACGACTTCACCCCGAGCGTCGCGACCGAGGCCGACATGCTGATGAGCGATTTCAACCTGATCGCGATGCCGGTGCTCGACGCCGAATCGAGGCCGGTGGGGATCATCGGCGTCGACGACGTGCTCGAACTGCTCCTACCCGAGGAGTGGCGCTGGCGCGCGGGGGCGGCCCGGGATCGAGTCGGATGGTGGCGGCGCCTTAGCGGCTGCGGGCTCGCAGGAACTGCTCGCAGACCACGATCGCGCTCTCGATCGTGCTCCAGTGCAGGGCGTCCGGCACGTCGTTGTGCCAGTGGTAGTTCATCGGGAGCTTGGTCTCGTCAACCGAGGCGAGCGTCGCCACGTCGTACCCGGCGCGGAGCGGGATGATCGCGTCGGTGGCTGCGGTCGTGCGCAGGCCCCGGACGATCGGCTGGGCGGTGTCCGCGGCAGCGTCGGCGAGGGCCTCGCGCATGTGGGCCGGGTAGTCGCGCATGCGGAGCATCCCCTCGCCCTCGACGACGATCAGCGTCGGGCCGCCGAGGCACTCGAGGCAGACCATCTCGGTCCGGTCGCGGTCGAGCTCTGCGAAGTGACGCCGGCCGAACCCCTGCATGCCCTCACTGAACGATTCCTCGGAGCCGGTCGAGATCAGCAGCACCCGCACGCCCTCGACCGGCCGCTCGCGCAGGCGGGCGGCGAGGGCGATCACGACGCCGACCGCGCTCAGGTTGTCGTTCGCCCCCGGCACCGGTGCGCGCGCCCCGATGTCCACCATCACCGCCGCCGCCCCGGCCGCGAACGCGGTGCCGGCGGCCAGCACGCGCCTAATCCCCAGGACCGAGCCGGCGCACACCAGCACCGGGCCCAGCCACACGGTGTACATCAGCGGGAAGCTCCGCCCCGCCCGCGCGTGCAGGCGCGGCGCGACCTTGAGCGGGATCCGCGGCAGCACCGGGTGGAACACGAGCCCGGAATGCGCGGCGTCGTGATGGGCGATGAACACGACCGTGCGGTCGGCGTCGGCGTCGCCCATCTCGGCCACCACGTTCCAGGTCGCGCGGTGGGGCAGGACGGCGCGCCGAAACCAGCGGCGGCCGTGACCGAGGTCGTCCCACAGGGCGGCGGCGCCGGCGCCGGCCAGGGCCGCGGTGAACGCCCGCCTGCGGAGGCTCCCTCGCCGGAGCGTGAGCGCGCCGCCCGCGGCCGCGAGCGCGTTCACCAGCCCGATCGGCCACCAGTAGCCACCGTGGGCGCGCTCCTCCTCGATCACGGCGTCGCAGCCGAGTGCCCGCAGGCGGTCGGCGATGAGCTCGGCGGCCCGGCGCTCGCCGTCCGAGGCCGACGGCCGCTCCATCGCCGCCAGCTCGCGGATCGCGGCCCTCCAGTCGTGCGCATTGTGGCGATTTACGATCATCGGCGGGACGCATTGTGTCGAGAAGGCGGTCGTACCCTGCGGTTCGCTGCCTGCCGGCGGCAACGATCCGCTACGCGATGACTCACCACGACGAGTTCCCGGACACGACGAGAGACCGCGAAGTAGCACGCTTGCGGCCGGCGTCGTCGGCGTTGCTTCCGTCGTTCGGACTGAGCCCCGGAACTGAGCGACCTCCCGCCTCCGCCGCGAGCTGTGGCGAAGCGGCGAACAAAGCAGGTCGAGCAGATGGCCAACGATCGGGGCCGAGGTCCGCGCCGGGCGCGCGGCTTCCCCGAGGCCGTGCAGGCGCTGGCCGGGGTGCTGCTGCCGAGTGCGAGTATGTTCCTGATGCTGCTCGGCGACGATCGGGAGGTGCTCGGCCCGGGGGTCAACCGGACCTGGGTGAACGCGCTCGCGGTCGTGATCGAAGCGGTTCTGCTGCTGCTCTGGTTGATCCTGATGGCGACGACCGTGTTCCCCAACCTCGACGTGACCGCGTTCGCGCGGATCGGCGGCGCGGTGATGGCCGTCGGATTGCTGGTGTTCGGCGGGGTGGCAGCGGCGGCGGGCCGGCGCGGGTCGGGCGCGGCCGTCACCGCGACCCGCCCGGGCGTGCCCGGGGACCTACCTGCTGCTCGCGATCGCGCTGCTGATCGGCAAGGCCGTCCAGCTCGCGGGCGGCTGAGCCGATGATCGCGCGCTACACCCGTCCGGCGCTGGGCGAGGTCTGGTCTGAGGACGCGCACTTCGAGGCGATGCGCGAGGTCGAGGTGGCCGCGTGCGAGGAGCTCGATGGCCCTTCGGCGGCGGAGCTCGACGCGATCCGAGCGGCCACGTTCACCGTGGCGGAGATCAACGAGCGCGAGAAGGTCACCGACCACGACACCGCTGCGTTCGTCGACGTGCTGTCGGCCTCGGCGGGGCCGGCGGGACGCTGGATCCACCACGGGCTGACCTCGAGCGACGTGCTCGACACCGGTCTGGCGCTGCAGCTGCGCCGGGTTGCCGAGATCGTGCTGCCGGACACGCGTCGGCTCGTCGAGGTGCTCGCCGGCGCCGCCCGCGAGCACGTCCACACGCTGTGCGCCGGGCGCACGCACGGCATCCACGCCGAGCCCACGACGTTCGGGATCAAGCTGGCGAGCTTCGCGTTCGAGGCGCATCGGAACGCCGAGCGCCTGACGCGGGCCTTCGACCAGGTGGCCGTGGGCGCCCTCTCGGGCGCCGTTGGCACGTACTCGGCCACCTCTCCGGACTTCGAGGAGCGCGTGCTGGCCCGGCTGGGGCTCGCGCGCGAGCCGGTCTCGACCCAGGTCGTCCCCCGCGACCGCCACGCCGAGCTGCTGCAGGCGATCGCGCTCGCCGGCGCCGGCATGGAGCGGTTCGCGACCGAGCTCCGCCACCTGGCGCGCACCGAGGTCGGCGAGGTGCGCGAGCCGTTCGGACGCGGCCAGAAGGGGTCGAGCGCGATGCCGCACAAGCGCAACCCGATCAAGTCCGAGCAGATCGTCGGCCTCGCGCGGGTGCTGCGCGGGAATGCCGTGGCGGCGCTCGAGGACGTGGCGCTGTGGCACGAGCGCGACATCTCGCACTCCTCGGTCGAGCGGGTGATCCTGCCCGACTCGACGACCCTGCTCGACCACATGCAGCGGCGGACGCTGGCGCTGGTCGAGGGAATGGTGGTCGACGCCGAGCGGATGCGCGAGAACCTCGAGCTCACCCACGGGGCGCTGTTCTCCCAGCGCGTGCTGCTGGCGCTGGTCGAATCGGGAATGATCCGCGACGACGCGTACCGGGTCGTCCAGCGGTTGGCCCAGCAGGCGATCGACTCGCGGGTTCACCTGCGCGAGCTGCTCGCGGCCGACCCGGCCGGCGCGGGACTCGAGCTCGACGCGATCTTCGACTACGCGCCGTTCGTGCGCTACGCGGACGAGATCGTCGCGCGGCTCGACGCGATCGCGCCCGTGGCCGCCCTCCACTAACTAACGTGTCGCGCGCGCGGGGGGTGCTGGATGAGCGCACGCGTCGGTTGCGGGCGGCGGAGGCGAGATTGGCTGGTTATGGCGGGGTGGTGGTGGTGGGAGCGATGGGCATCTGGGGGGTCGATGGTCGTGCGGGGTCTTGCGGACTTGGACTTCGGGGAGCGATCGGCTCCGGGGAACGTTCGTCGGCATCGTGGGCGCGCGCCGATGTTGGAGCGCGAGCCGGGGCTTGCGCGGGACTTGGGGCGGCTGGTGGACGCGGTCACGCGCGAGGATCCGGGGTTGCTGTTGCGGTGGAGGTTCGAAGAGCGGTGCGAGGCTGGCGAAGGCGTTGCGGGGGATGGGCCGTGACGTGGTCGATCGCCGCCGGCCGGGGTCCGTCGCGTCGGCGGCTGGGGGTTCGTCGCGCCGGCGGGTCTGCCGTGCCGGCGGGTCTGCCGTGCCGGCGGCTGGGGGTTCGTCGCGCCGGCGGGTCTGTCGTGCCCGGCGGGTCTGCCGCGTCGGCGGCCGGGGGTTCGTCGCG
>Ga0335078_10011966_pt1 | contig 12870 bp, 14 predicted proteins | sample Lox_Sample_32_FD_206711 | JGI IMG/M metagenome (GOLD analysis project Ga0335078, IMG submission 206711) | Soil microbial communities from Loxahatchee National Wildlife Refuge, Florida, United States - Lox_Sample_3.2 | ecosystem: Environmental > Terrestrial > Soil > Wetlands | place: USA... | reverse complement strand
ACGACGGCCAACACGGATCGCTTCCTGGACGACCCCGTGGGCATGCGCGCGATCGCCCACACCGCCCCGCTGGGACGTCTCGACGGCGATGTGTTCGACGCGTTGTTCTTCCCCGGCGGCTACGGGCTGCTGTGGGATCTGGCCAGCGACTCCCAGGTGCTTCGCCTGATCGAGCGGTTCGTGGCCCAAGAGAAGCCGGTTGCGATGGTCTGCCACGCTCCGGGCATCCTGCGTGACGCCAAGGCTCCGAGCGGCGCGCCGCTGGTGAAGGGCTACCGCGTCACGGGCTTCACGAACGCCGAGGACGACGAGCTCGACCTCTCGCGCCACCTGCTGTTCTCGCTCGAGGACGAGCTCAAGGCCAAGGGAGCGGCGTACGTTTGCAGCGACGTCAACTGGGCCGCGAACGTCGTCGAGAGCGGCCCGCTGCTGACCGGCCAGAACCCGGCCAGCGCGCCGCCGCTCGCGCAGGCGCTCACGCGGCGCCTGGCGCACGCAGGCTCGCAAAAGGCTTCGAGCGACGCCGCCGCGACGGCGGTGAGTGCGGTGGCCTGACCCACCGTTCGACCACAGCCCGCAACCCGGCCCGCCGCCGAGGCGGGCCGGGACGAACCCACCACGACAAGCCCGCCCTCGAGACCACCGAGCGCGACCCGCTCACCCCGCTCAACCACGCCGACAAACCAGACCGACACCCCCTCGAGGCGGCCTGCTCGGCGCGTCGATCGCGGTTCGCTGAGCGTCCCAACGGGCGGCCGGGGCCTCACGGCTCCCTTCAGATATCAGCCGGGAGATCTGTGTTTTGGCGGATGGGGATCTCGCGCATACCGCCAGGATCACGCGCACATCGTCAACCCTGACCCGAACGGAGGAGAGCACCATGCGCACACCGAGCGTCGAGACGACAAGAACAATCCCAACCCCGCACGCGCCGCATCGGGAGATGCCTTGCGGCCACCGTGTGCATCTGGGGAGCTGTCCGCAGTGTCAGCGTGCCCAGCTCGCCCGGTGGGCCGAACAGCTGGCCGCGGCGTCGCGCACAAAGGGCTAGCTCGAGGTGACCCGAGACTGGCGACGAACCGGCCTTGCCCAGGGCGCGCGGCGGCGCCGGACGATGTCGTCGGAAGCATCGAGGGCAACGCGGCACAGTCAGGTCGCGCCCCACCGGCGCGGTCAGTGCCGAGCTGTGTCGACCGCGGCCCGTGCCGGCACGTGATCCTCGATCAACACCAAAGTCCGCCCGAGGCGCCGGCCGGCGATGGCCGTCGGCTGGACCCGGAATCGCTTGGGCGGCACCTAGCGTCCGTGTACCGCGCCGCGTACGCCTTGTCCGGGTCGCGCCAGGACGCCGAGGATCTCGTCCAGGACACCTTCGAGAAGGTTCTCCGCCGTCCCCGTTTCATACGCCGCGATCATGATCTGGCTTATCTGCTTCGGGCACTGCGGAACACGTGGGTCAGCTCCGCGCGGCCGGCCCGGGCGTCGACCGTCCCGGCCGGTGACAGGATCGACGAGCTTCCGGAGTGGCGCGATCCGATCGGCCAGACCCTCGACGGGGCCGCCGTCTACACGGCGCTTCAGGAGATCAGCCGGCCGCTGCGTGAAGCGCTCGTAGCGGTCGACGTCGTCGGCCTTTCCTACCGTGAAGCCGCACACGCCCTGGGCACGAAGGAAGGGACGATCATGAGCCGCCTTCACCGCGGCCGAGGCCAGATCGTCACCCGGCTAGGCTGGGACAGCTGACGACCTCCGCCCGCGGTTATGGGCCGACACGGCTTGCAGAGCGGGCAAACTGGCCGGACCGCGGCTCGCGCGAGTGCCGCCCTACCTTCTGATAGGTTGGGTGGATGCAGGAGCAACCCAGCACTTCTGATCGGGTCGTCGAAGCCGCAACCTCTGTGGTCCAGACCCGTGGCTACAACGGCTTCTCGTATGCCGACATCGCCGATATGGTTGGCATCCGTACGTCGAGCCTGCACCACCACTTCCCCGCCAAGGGCGACCTCGGCCGGGAGCTGGCAATCCGGTACCGACGCGCGTTCGGCGAGGCGCTGGCTGACATCGAATCCGAGACCGACGATCGGATAGCACGGTTGCAGCGCTACGCCGAGCTCTACGCTCGTCAGCTGTCCGAACACGGGCGGATGTGCTTGTGTGGGATGTTGGCCGCGGAGTACGCGACGCTCCCAGCGCCCGTCCAGGATGAAGTCCGCGGATTCTTCGACGAGCAGCGCGCATGGCTCGCCCGCGTGCTCGCTGAGGAACGTCGGCCGGCGACCGACGCACGGCGCCGAGCCGACGTGTTTCTCGCGGGCCTGGAGGGCGCGCTCCTGGTCGCGCGCACCGACGGCAGCACCGCGCGTTTCAAGCGGACCGCACGCGCCCTCGTTGACACCGTCGCGTGAGCACGGCCGCGGGTTCGTGGCGGGTCCCGACCACGCTGGGGCGAGGATCTGGGCCCCTCCTACGTGAGCGCGTTCTCGCGCCGCCAGCCGCTCCGGTCGCGGGGCGCGAACAGCGGGGACCCGAGCTGGTCGAGGAGGTCGCGCGTCGTGGCGAGGATCCTGTGCTCCGTGGCCCGCCGCCGAGGTGATACAGGGGCTTTGGCGCGGGTGGAGAATGAAGTGGCGTGCCAGAACCCGACAGGTTGGCGGCCGCGCTTGATCGTGTGGCGGAGGCGAAGATCGCGGAGCGCTGGCGTTTGTTCGGCCCGGAGTGTGATGAGCGCCGCCGGCGGTTGTGGGCGGCGAGTGAGGCCAGGACGCATGGGCCGGGTGGGGTGGCCCTGCTTGCGCGTGCGACAGGGCTCTCTGATCTGAGGAGACTGTCCGACGCGGGCTAGCCGAGTTTGAGTCCGGCGAGCGGGTCGAGCGCGGGCAGGTGCGCCGGTCCGGTGGTGGCCGTCGGCCGCTGCTCGAGACGGATCCGTCGGTGGTTGAGGATCTGGATCGGCTGATCGACCCGGCCACGCGCGGCGATCCCGAGTCGCCGCTGCGGTGGACGTCCAAGAGCCTCGGGAAGCTGCGCGCGGCGCTTCAGGCGATGGGGCATGAGATCTCCGAGCGGACGCTCGGGAAGCTACTCAAGGCCCCGGGGTTTCGGCTGCAAGCCAACCAGAAGACGCGGGAGGGCTCCCAGCATCCCGACCGCGACGCCCAGTTTGAGCACATCAACGAGACGGTCAAGGCGGCGCTGGCCAAGGGGCAGCCGGTGATCTCGATCGACTGCAAACACAAGGAGCTGGTGGGCGACTACAAGAACGGCGGGCGCGGGTGGGGGCCCTCGGGCAAGCCCGTGCAGGTCCAGGGACACGACTTCCCCACAGGGTCCCAAAGGCCGTCCCCTACGAGGTGTACGACATCGCCAACAACGAGGGGTATGTGTCGGTCGGTCTTTCGGTGGAAACCGCCGAGTTCTCCGTGGCCAGCATCCGGGCATGGTGGGAACACCTCGGCCGTGAGCGGTTCCCAAACGCCAACCGGCTGACGATCACCGACTGCGGCGGCGGGAACAGCCCACGCGTGCACCTGTGGAAGGTCTCCCTGCAGAAGCTCGCCGATGAAACCGGCCTGGAGCTTGAGCTCTGCCACTTCCCGCCGGGCACCTCGAAGTGGAACAAGGTCGAGCACCGGCTGTTCTCGTTCATCAGCCTGAACTGGCGCGGCCGGCCGCTCGCGAGCTACGAGGTGATCCTCGACCTGATCGCCTCGACCACCACCAGCACTGGGCTGAAGGTCTACGCCCGCCTGGACCCGACCATCTACACCACAGACACCAAGGTCACCAAGGACCAGATCGCCGCCGTCAACATCACCGAACGTCACCGAACGCGACTGGCACCCAGAGTGGAACTACCGAATCAACCCAGCCCGTCATTCATCATGACCCGATCCACAGTTATTGATCCGCGAACACTTAGGCCTGGGGTGATGACCGCTTAGATGGACAAGGAGCGCCGCGTGGTGCCGCGGCTGCTCAATGCTTCTTTGTGCAACAGCCTCGGCTAGCAGCGGTGATCTGCGTGACCAAGCCGCCCACGAGACTGCTGGTCTCGGCACATATGGGCAGTCACGCAGGCACCACCAGCGCCCGCTACCTGCGGGAGCGCGAAGGCAGGTGTCGGCCGGGCCTTCATCAGCGACGTGCTTGTCGCCAGATGCGCGATCACACGGCGTGCTACCGCGCCCCCGGTCGCGAGCGCTTCGCGGAACTAGGACCTGTCCAGCCTTCAGGCGCGGACAACCCATGTTCGAGCGAAGCGCCCACGGTCGTGAGGTGGCTCCTATGGGCGGTGAACCAGCGGCGTCGTGGGCCTCCGTCCAGAGCGCTCGACGACTGCGATGGGTGTACTGGAGGCACTGGCCACTCCCGTCCCTTGCGGCATGCAGGGCCGCGTTGACGGGTCTCCGCCCGCGTGGGCGCGCGGTCGCCTCTTGGGGTAACGCGGCGGCGGGTCAGTTTGTAGGCGGATCTTGGAGCCAGATCTCGCCGCCGAGGGAGATCGCGGCGTCGAGTTCCGGGTTGGTCTGCAGGAGCGCGTCGAGCGCTTCTACGAGTCGTCCGATTCCGTCTCGGTTCAGTGGAAAGCGCGCCGGCACGCACACCAAGCCGTAGGTTGGTGTGCCCCGTCGCAGCGCCTCGGCGAGCAGAGGCCGGAAGTCCGCGAGATCGCGTGTGACGATCGCTCGCTGTTCCTCGGGAAGCGAGGCGAAGTGGACACGGTCCGGACGTCCTCGCAGGTTGGTGCGCTCGCCGACGGCGATGGCGTCGTGTCCTCGTTCACGCAGCTGCCGGGCGATCTCGGGGGAGAGATGCTCGTCGAGCAGCAGCTTCAAGCGGAGATCGCTTCCTGGGCGGTGCGCCAGGTGCTCTCTTCGCGCTCGTTGAGCGCGTGCACGCGCTCGATCCAGGCCTCGATTTCCTCTCGATTGGCGCCGTAGAAGCGCAGCGCGGTCTCGACCAGCCGGGGGTCGACCTCCAGATACGCCGCGGTGTCCGCGACGACTCCACCGTTGTCCTTGGCCACCTCGATGATCTCCCAGACATCGAGGCCGGTGCCGACCACCGCCGGCCGGCGGCCAAGAGCGCCATCGACGAAGTAGATGTTCGGGTGCTCGTCCATGATCACCCCCTCTTCGAGGTAGCGCTCGGCGAGCGTGGTGTGCTTCTGACCGAGCAAGCGGGCGCGTTCACGTAGGCGCTCCAGCGTCCGTTTCGATGGCCGCATCGACAACTGCCCGCGTTCTATCTCCGACACGTGCACACAATGTATCACGCTGCATGCGGCGGTCTCAGTTTGAACGTGCCAGCGCCGCGAAGGGAACGGAGCCCCAGTGGGCCTGGCCCGCGTTGGCCCACATTGACCCGCGTTGGCCGGCCTGTACCGGTCTCGCCACCGCCAACCGAACCGCCTGACACCGGTCCTGGCCGTCCGCCCCTCGGGGGAACCCGTGAGGGAACGAGCCGATGGATCGCCCGAGGCCTTGCGGCTGGCCCGCGTTGACCCACGCGCGCGGAGCGAGGACCGCTGCGCAAGGGCATCGGCCCTGCCGCGACATGCGATCACTTAGGGCTCAGCGGAGAGGGAGGGATTCGAACCCTCGTACGACCGAAAGGCCGTAACCGGTTTTCGAGACCGGCGCATTCAACCGCTCTGCCACCTCTCCGGTGGGGCGTAGGACAAGTTAGACGAACCGGCCCCGAGACGGGCCCGGGCGCGTCGGGGTCGCGGTGCCGGCCCCGGCGGCCAGAGGGGCCAAAATCGACCCCTTACCGCCGCGGAGCGAAGAACGCGCGCAGCAGGTCCGCGCACTCCTGCGCGAGCAGCCCGCTCTCAACCTGGGGACGGTGGTTGAGGCGCGGCTCGCCGAGCACGTCGAGCACGCTGCCGGCGGCGCCAGCCTTGGGATCGGTGGCGCCGAACACCAGGCGGGGCAGGCGCGCCAGCACGATCGCGCCGGCGCACATCGCGCAGGGCTCGAGCGTGACATACATGACCGAGTCGAGCACGCGCCAGCTCCCGATCGTGCGGGCGGCCTCGCGCAGGGCGATCATCTCGGCGTGCGCGGTCGGGTCGGCGCGGAGCTCACGCTCGTTGTGACCTGAGCCGATCACCTCGCCTCCGCGCACGATCACGGCGCCGATCGGCACGTCGTCGTGCTCGGTCGCGCGGACCGCCTCGCGCAGCGCGAGGCGCATGAAGTACTCCTCTCGGGGGAAGAAGTGGCTGCTCATCGAACGGGCGACGCTACCGTTAGACAGGGAAACTTTCGCGCTTCGGCAGTTGTCTTAGCGCTTGGGGCCGGATTTCCACGTCGACCACCATTGCCCTCGACTAAGCTCATCCGTCGCATTCGGATGGCGATGCTCGCCATTATGGCTACGTGGTGCGCCGGCGCGAGCGGGTGGGCCCCGGCGGCGCGGGCCGCGGACTACGTGCGGGGCGAGGTCCTGGTCGGCTACGCGCCCGGCCCGGCGGCATCAGCGGTGGCGCACGCGGCGCGCGCCATGGGCGCCCGTTCGGTTCCGTCATCCGCGGCGCCGGGTGGCGCGCTCATGTCTGGCGCCACCGAGCAGATCATCCGCGTCCCCGCAGGAAGGAGCATCTGGCCGGTGATCGCGAAGCTCCGTCGCGAGCGCGGCGTCCAATACGCGGTCCCCGACTACGTCGCGCACGCGGCCGGCTGGGTCCCCGACGATCCCGGCAACGTCCACCACCCCAAGGGCTGGCGGCTGCTCCAGTGGAATTTCCTGGCCGGCGCCGGCATCGACGCTCCCGACGCGTGGTCGCACATGTTCGCCGTCCACCGTCCCGGCGGCAAAGGCGTGGTCATAGCGGTGCTCGACACCGGCGTGGCGTATCGGAACTGGGACGGGTTCAGCAAGTCGCCCGACTTCGGCGGCACCCACTTCGTCGACCCGTACGACTTCGTCGCCGGCAACGCGTTCCCGCTCGATCGCGAGGGCCATGGAACGTTCGTCGCCGGCATGATCGCCGAGGCGACCAACAACCGCTTCGGCCTGACCGGGCTCGCCTACGGCGCGAAGATCATGCCGGTCCGGGTGCTCGACGCCGACGGCAACGGCGACTCGCAGACGATCGCGCGGGGGATCCGCTACGCGGTCAAGCACGGCGCCCAGGTGATCAACCTCAGCCTGGAGTTCGACATCACCGTGACCGCCGCGCAGATCCCCAACATCATCAGCGCGATCACGTTCGCCCATCGCCACGGCGTCGTCGTGGTCGGCGCCGCCGGCAACGACAGCTCGAGCCGGCTCGCGTACCCGGCCGCCGCGCCGTCGGTGATCTCGGTCGGGGCGACGACGCTCGACCGGTGCCTGGCCGGGTACTCGAACATCGGCGCGAAGCTCGACCTGGTGGCGCCGGGCGGGGGCGACGACGCCGCCCTCCCGAACGACCCCGATTGCCGTCCGTTCCGCAACCTGCCGCCGGTGCACCAGATGACGTTCAGCGACTTCAACTCGCTCAATCCCGGTGCCAATCCCGACCAGTTCAGCTTACCCGGCAGCTACGGCACGTCGATGGCCGCGCCCCAGGTGTCGGCGACGGCGGCGCTCGTGATCGCCAGCCGCGTCCTCGGTCCTCATCCGACGCCGGATCAGATCCTCGCTCACCTCGAGCAGACGGCGACGCCGCTCGGAGGCTCCCAGCCCAACGACGATTACGGCTACGGCCTCCTCAACGCCGGCGCGGCGACCGCGCCGCTCTCCGGGCCGTCGCCCGCAGGCCGGTAGCAGGGCGACCGCGCCGCTCGTGCGCGGCCCCGGCGAACCGCTGGCACGACCGAGGCGCTACGTCGTCCGCACGATCAGCACCGAGCACGGTGCATGGTGCGACACCTTGTTCGGCACCGACCCGAGCAGGAACCGCTTCGCGCCGGTCATCCCCTTGTTGCCGACGACGATCAGGTCCGACCGCTGTTCCTCGGCGACGTCGACGATCGCATCGGCCGCATCGCCCTGGCGCGCGAACGTCTCCACGTCCTCGACCCCGGCCGCCCGAGCTTCGACCTGCGCGGCCTCGAGCAGGGCCATCACGTCATCGTGCGGGTTGATCATCCACTGCAGGTCGGCGGGTACGTTCACTTGCTCCTCGCGGAGCCGCTGGTCCGACACGGGCTCGTATGCGCTCACGATCTGCAGCCGAGCGCCCAGCCCCGCGGCCAGGTCGATCGCGCGCAGCAGAGCCGTGCGCGCGGTCTCGGATCCGTCCGTCCCGACGACGATCGACGTGAACAGGGCGGCAGCTCCCCTACGCGAGCTTCGTTATCGCGATCACCATGCCCGCGAGCACGAACACGAGGATCGCTACCTGCATCCATATCCAGTGGCGTGGCACAGACATGAAAGCTAGCGATCCGCCTCTCTATCGTCCGGAAGACCGATGGCCGAAAAACTAAACCCGGCGCTCAAGGCGGTCAGCGACGCGGTCCTCGCCGTGGCCGCCAACCTGTCGGTGGACGAGGTGCTGCAGAAGCTCGTCCACGCCGCGCGCGAGCTCGCCGGCGCCCGCTACGCCGCGCTCGGGATCCCCGACGGGGAGGGAGGCTTTCGGCGCTTCCTGGTCTCGGGCATGAGCGATGAGCTGATCGCGTCGATGGGCCCGCTGCCGCGCACCCACGGCATGCTCGGCGCGATGCTGTCCGAGAGCGTGGCGTACCGAACCGAGGACATCCACGACGACACCCGGTTCCGGGGCTGGTGGCCGCGCCGGCACCCTGACATGCGGTCGTTCCTGGGGGTCCCGATCGTCTCGCCCGACGGGACGATCATCGGCGCCTTCTACCTGACCGAGAAGGACGGCGCCGAGGTGTTCGACGCCGAGGATCAGGAGCTGATCGAGCTGCTCGCGGCGCACGCCTCGATCGCGATCACCAACGCCCGCCTGTACGAGCAGAGCCGCGAGCTGTCGATCCTGTCCGAGCGCAACCGCCTGGCGCTCGAGCTCCACGACGTCGTCAGCCAGAAGCTGTTCAGCGTGATGCTGACCGCCGAGGCCGCCGCCACCCAGATCGACCGGGACCTGGTCGCCGCGCGAGCGCAGCTCGAACGGCTGCGCGAGCTGGCCCGCGAGGCGCTCGACGAGCTCAGGTCGCTGATCCTCGGCCTGCGCCCCGCCGAGCTCGAACGCGACGGGCTCGAGGGCGCGCTCCGCAAGGAGGTCGAGCTGCTCCGCCGCGTGCACGGCACGAACGTCGAGCTCGAGGTCGAGGCGGACGCGAGAATCGAGCCCGGGGAGCGCGAGCTGGCGCTGCTGCGAATCGCGCACGAGGCGCTTCACAACGCCGTCCGCCACGCCCACGCCGAGAACGTGACCGTGCGCGTCGGCGGCACGAACGGCACGCTCGTCGTCGTGGTCAGCGACGACGGGGTCGGGTTCGAGCCGGACAGCGCGGATCTACGCTCGCGTCACCTCGGCCTGACCTCGATGGAGGAGCGCGCCCGCGAGTTGAGCGGACGGCTCCACATCCGGTCGGCGCCCGGGAAAGGCACGACCGTCCGAATCGAACTCAAGACCCATGGCTGACACGATCACGATCCTCGTCGTCGACGATCACGCGGTCGTGCGCGAGGGCCTGCGAACATTCCTCGGGCTCCAGGACGGGTTCGAGATCGTCGGCGAGGCCGCCGACGGCGAGGAAGCACTACAACGGGCTGAGCAGCTCGACCCGGATGTGATCCTGATGGACCTGGTCATGCCCAGGCGCGACGGCGTGAGCGCGATGCAGGAGTTGAGAGAGCGCGCGTCGCGCAGCCGCGTGATCGTGCTCACGAGCTTCCTCGAGGACGACCGGCTGCTGCCGGCGCTCGAGGCCGGCGCCGCCGGCTACCTGCTCAAGAACTCCCAGCCCGCCGAGCTGGCGCGGGCCGTGCGCGCCGCCCACGCCGGCGAGGCGATCATCGACCCGACGGTCGCCGCGCGGCTCGTCCACGCGCTGTCGGATCGTCAGGCACCGGGCCCCCCCGCCACCAACCTCGACCACCTGACCGGACGCGAGCGAGACGTGTTGAGCCTGATCGCCCGCGGCCGCTCGAACAAGCGGATCGCGCTCGAGCTCGGCATCTCCGAGAAGACGGTCAAGACACATGTCGGCCACGTGCTCGCCAAGCTCGACGTGACTGACCGCACGCAGGCCGCCGTTCTCGCTGTGCGCCACGGGCTCGTAGAACCCGGGTCTTAGGACCAATTACCCCTGGTAACCGAGACCGTCGCGAGCCTACCGTGGGCGGGCATGCCACTAGCAATCATCACCGGAAGCTCCCGCGGTCTCGGCCTCGCGGTGGCCCGCGCGCTCGCCGAGCGCCAGTGGGCGCTCGTCATCGACGCCCGCGGCGGCCGCGAACTCGAGCGTGCCGCGCGCGAGCTCGGCACGGTCACCGAAGTAGTAGCGATTGCGGGCGACGTCGCCGACGACTGGCACCGCGGAGCGCTCGCCGACGCCGCCGGCGAGCACGTCGACCTGCTCGTCAACAACGCCTCGATGCTCGGCCCCAGCCCGCAGCCGCCGCTGGGTCGCTACCCGCTCGAGGTCCTCGAACGCGTCTACCGGGTCAACGTCCTCGCCCCGGTCGCGCTCGCCCAGCTGGTGCTGCCGCGGATGCCCGACGGCGGCACGATCATCAACGTCAGCTCCGACGCCGCGGTCGAGTCGTATGCCGGGTGGGGCGGATACGGGTCCTCGAAGGCGGCGCTCGACCAGCTCTCGGCGATTCTGGCCGAGGAGCACCCGACGCTGCGGATCTATGCCGTCGATCCCGGCGACATGCGCACCCAGATGCATCAGGACGCCTTCCCGGGCGAGGACATCTCCGACCGCCCCCCGCCCGAGGACAGCGTCCCCGGTCTCCTCACGTTGATCGAGGGCGATCTCCCGAGCGGCCGCTACCGCGCGCGCGAGCTGGCCGCGGCCGAGAGCATCGCGCGATGAGCGCGCCGGCGTTCGCGCTCGCGCCCGACCTCGAGGCCCACGAGCCGCCGGAGGCACGCGGCGTCGCGCGCGATGGGGTCAGGATGCTCGTCGCCCGCCGCTCGGACGGGTCGATCGAGCACCGGAGGTTCAGCGACCTGCCGGAGCTGCTCGAGCCCGGGGACGTGGTCGTGATCAACGTGTCGGCGACGATCCCAGCCGCCGTACCGGCGCGGCGCCGCGACGGCGAGCCCGTGCGCGTGCACTTCGCGACCCGTGCGCCGCACCTCGAGGATGACTGGCGGGTGGTCGAGATCCGCACCGCCGACGGCAGCCGGCCGCTCCGCGTCCCCGCCGGCGAGTCGCTGACGCTGCCCGGCGGGGCCACGCTCGAGCTGGTGGCGCCGTACGCGTCCGGCGAGCGGCTGCTGCTCGCGCGGTTCTGGTGCGCGCCGGCGCCGCCGTCAGGCGCCGCCGACCTTTTCACGTATCTCGAGCGACACGGCGAGCCGATCCGCTACGCCCACGTGCGCCGGCCGCGGCCGCTCGAGGACTACCAGAACGTGTACGCGGTCAGCCCCGGCAGCGCCGAGATGCCGAGCGCGGGCCGCCCGGTCACTCGCGACCTGCTCTCGCGGTTGATCTGGCGCGAGGTCGTGGTCGCTCCGATCACACTCCACTGCGGCGTGTCCTCGCCCGAGAGCCACGAGCCCCCGTTCCCCGAGTGGTACGAGGTGCCGGAGCGAACGGCGCAGCTGATTGCGGCCGCCCGCGAGCGAGGCGCCCGCGTGATCGCCGTCGGCACCACGGTCGTCCGCGCGCTCGAGTCGGCCGGCGGCCCCGACCGGTGCAGCTGCGCGCGCTCGGGCTGGAGCGGCCTGGTCGTCACGCCGGCGTGCGGGGTGTCGGTCGTCGACGGCCTCATCACCGGCTGGCACGAGCCGGAGGCGTCGCATCTCCAGCTGCTCGAGGCGCTGATGGGCCCCGATCTGCTCGCGCGCTCGTACGAGGCCGCGGTCGACGCCGGCTACCTGTGGCACGAGTTCGGCGACAGCCACCTGATCCTGCCGTGAACCGGGTTCCCGTCTGACGTGCGTCCGCCGGGCATGGATGCCCGGCGGAACGGTCCCAGGGATGTCGAGCGAAGCGAGACCCAGTCCTACGCGGCGTGGGCGAGCACGGCCGGGAAGTCGATCTCGACGCGGTGCGGCACGACCAGCACCGGGCACGTGGCGTTCTCGATCTCGTTCTGGGCGTGGGCGCTGATCAGCACGCGGCCGGGCGCCGCCTCCAAGCGGGAGCCGACGACCAGCAGGTCAACGTGGTGCTCGTCGCGCGTGAGCGTCGCACCGAAGCTGTCGGCGAGCGAGCGCGCGGTGGCGATCGTGGCGTCGTCTCCGGGGATCGCGAGCACGCCGATCCGGTGGATCCTGGGCGCCCACTCGTCGTGGTAGCCGGCGGGCGCGATCGCGACCGCGGTCGACCCGCCCTCGAGCAGGGCCTGCGTCGAATTCTGCGGAGCGACGTGTCCCGGCGCCGTCCGGTAGTCAGAACCGAACACGATGATGTCCGCCGCCTCCTGCTCGGCCAGCACGCGGAGTCCCTCCGGGGTGGACGGGCTGACGATGACGCGGGCGTCGACATCCAGGCCCGAGAACCACTCGGCGCCCCGCTCGAGCAGCATCTCGGCCTCGTGCTCCTCGTGCTGCTCCCGGGTGTCGTCGCTCTGCGTGCAGTGGCGCACGTAGGCCAGCGTCAGCGAAGCGCCGGCGTCGGCGAGGACGCGTCCCAGCATCAGCGCGTCGTGATCGCCGTGTGTGTCGTCGTAGGAGATGATCGCTCGGGGTGACATCTGGGGCCCTCCAGTCCTCGGAAGAAGTCGTAGCCGTCCTGTTCTGTTCGTCGCGAGGATCGCATCTACCTACTATCAGCGCTAATGAAG
>Ga0335078_10011965_pt1 | contig 12870 bp, 9 predicted proteins | sample Lox_Sample_32_FD_206711 | JGI IMG/M metagenome (GOLD analysis project Ga0335078, IMG submission 206711) | Soil microbial communities from Loxahatchee National Wildlife Refuge, Florida, United States - Lox_Sample_3.2 | ecosystem: Environmental > Terrestrial > Soil > Wetlands | place: USA: Florida... | reverse complement strand
TTTATCACTCGGTCTATGCTTTCGCGACGGTGGACTTGAGCTCGGTCTATTTCGACGTGCTGAAGGACCGGTTGTACACATCCGCGCCCAAATCGAAAGCGCGGCGCAGCGCGCAGACCGCCCTCTACCGCCTGCTGGACGCGCTGGTGCGGCTGGTGGCGCCGATCATGAGCTTCACCGCCGATGAGGTCTGGAGCCACATGAGCCGCCCGGGCAGCGTTCACGTGGCGCTCTTCCCCGAGCCGGAGGATTTGACCGCGGGCATCGGAGATGCGATGCGGAAGCGGACCGGCGACTGGGACCGGCTGCTGGAAGTCCGCGACAGCGTGCTGAAGAGCCTGGAGGCCGCGCGCAACAGCAAGCTGATCGGCGCGCCGCTGGAAGCGTCGGTGAAATTGCGCGCCAACGGCGATCTCTATCCGCTGCTGGAAACTTACGCCCGCGAGCTGCCGGCGCTGTTCATCGTGTCGCAGGTGGACCTGGCGAAGAGCGAGGGCGGGCTGGATGTGGCGGTCGAGCGGGCGGCCGGCACGAAATGCGAGCGCTGCTGGAAATATACCACCGACGTGGGCCAGGACGCGCGTTTCCCGACCGTTTGCGCCGCCTGCGCCTGCGCGGTGGAAGAGATTCTGCATGGCTGACCGGCGGATCCTCGCCTATGGAAGCGCGGCGGCGGTGTTCGCGCTCGATCGCCTCACGAAATGGCTGGTGGAGACGCGGCTGGGGATGGACGACTCGGTAAAGGTGATTCCCGGCTTTTTCGACATCGTGCATTCGCAAAATCGCGGCGTGGCGTTCGGTATTTTCAACGATTCATCGTTTGAATGGCGTACCGCGCTGTTGATCGCGGTGTCGCTGATCGCGGTGGTGGTGGTGAGCTGGATTCTGCGGAAGCCGGAAGCGCTCGACCGCCGGGCATTCTGGGGTCTGGCGCTGGTGCTGGGCGGCGCGGCCGGAAATCTCTACGACCGCGTGCTGTCGGGCCAGGTCACGGATTTCCTGCTGGTCTATCTCGGCAGTTATCAGTGGCCGGCGTTCAATGTGGCGGACTCGGCCGTGGTGGTGGGAAGCGGACTCCTGCTGCTCGACCTGGTGCGTCCGAAACGGCAGGCGGCCAATGTATCCTGAGCTGTTCCACATTTCGTTTCTGCACACCTACGGCGTCCTGGTGGCCATCGCGTTTCTGCTGGGAGTATGGATGGCGGCGAGGCTGGCGCGCCGCGACAAGCTGGACGCGGACGCCGTCACCAATCTCGGAATTTATTGCGCCCTGGCGGCGATGGCGGGCGCGAAAGTGATGATGCTGATCGTCGATCCGGACAGCCGGCGCGACTTCTTTTCCCTGGCGACGCTGCAGGCCGGCGGCATATTCTATGGCGGATTGATCGCGGCGCTGGCCGTCGCGTGGTGGTACATGCGGCGGACCAAACTGCCGTTGTTGCGCACGGCGGACGTGTTCGCCCCGGCGATCGCGCTGGGACACGGCATTGGACGGCTGGGATGCTTTTCGGCCGGCTGCTGCTGGGGAAGAGAATGCAGCCTGCCCTGGGCGGTGACGTTCCGCAACCCGGCGGCGCACGACCTGACGGGCGTGCCTTTGGATCAGCCGCTGCATCCCACGCAGCTATACGAATCGATCGCGGAGTTTGTGATCTTCGGAATCCTCTACCGGCAGTTCGGCAGGCCGCACGGCAAGGGAACCATCATCAGCCTGTATTTGATGCTCTACGGAACCGTGCGTTTCGTGGTGGAGTTCTTCCGTTTCCATGAGCAGGGCAACCTGTGGGGCGGCCCGCTGGACACGTCGCAATGGATTTCGCTGGCGCTGATCGCGCTGGGAGCGTCGCGATTCCTGATGTTCCGGAAGCTGAGCGCGGCCGGAGCGAGATGAATGGGCGGTTTGCCGGGCCGCTGTGGTACCATTTCTTTGAACGGCGGACCGCATCTCGAGGAGAGGTGGCTGAGTGGTCGAAAGCAGCGGTTTGCTAAACCGTCGTAGGGGCCTAAACCTCTACCGGGGGTTCGAATCCCCCCCTCTCCGCCAGTAAATTCCAAATTAACTTCAATCACTTGCAGGCTATCCATCCCTTCTGTGACTGAAATTGTGACTGAATTGAACCGATGTCCCTCCATGTAGTCGAGCGAGATCTTCCGACGCTCAAATGCGGTCTTCGCGTGATCGACGCCACACCAAACACAGCCCAGAGACATCGGAAGCCAACGATTGCCCTGACAGAAACGCATCCAAGAAATGCCCTCTCTGGCTAAGGGCTGGCGCAATAGATTCACATTGGAGCTATCGTATAGTTCCAGGCTGGAGGGTCGCATGTCGTTTGAGGCAAAGACGGCGCGCGCCTGCGCGCCCTCCGAAGGATTGTACCCAACCGGCGTTCGCAGTATAGTATCAATGGAGTTTGGCATCCGGATATATGTAGGCGCCACGACAACGGGAGTGGACGCCTGGCACAGCCGGGACATGGGACGGGATGGAAGGTGGTGGTTAGGTGTCGGCCAGCGCATCTGCCGCTCGACAGCAGCTCGACCGGGCATTTCCCTTCGAATCTCTTGACCTTACAAGCCCAGTCCTGATCGTAGAATTCCTGGCATCCGTTCGCTTCTGGCTCCTCATCGCGTTGCTGTTGGCGTTCTCGTCCGTCTGGGTACTCCAGGGCGATTTGCTTTTCCCATATGTGTTGCTGCCGATCATCGCTTTCTTCTACTTCTCTGCGAGTTATCTGACGCGCCACCCCGACCGTTACGTTTTGCTGGCGTGGGTCTGGTTGCTGATCGCGGCCTGCGCGGCCGCAAGCCCCTTCGCTTTCGTCGCGTTCTGGCGCAGCGTCAAGCGCGACTTCAGCTTTGAACTGCTCCTTCCGCTGGCTGTTGTGATTCTCTTTTTCCTGATCTGCTGGCGCACGTTGAGGGGGCGCGAGACCATGTCGGACCAGCCCGAGCCAGCGCATTTCATGACGTTGGGCCTGGGTGCTTCCGCGCCCTCCGTCGAGACACCCGGCGGGATTAAGGCTTGGCTGGCGGGAGGCTATCGCAGCATCGTAGTTCTCGCCCACGCCTGGGTTCTTGCCACTGGCATCATGCAAGCCAAGGCCATACCATGCTGCATCTATCTGGCCATCGCGATCGCTTGTGGCTTGGCCATCCCATGGTTCTTATTTCCGGTTTACCGATCACTCACGAACGACTCCGCCGTGGCGCTTCTCGACGCCGTCGCTCGCAATCGCGCACAACATAAAGCCAGGCATCGATTCTCGAGTTTTTCGGCGTTTGCGGCGTTCCATGCCTTAAGGTCACCATCGGCGTTAATGTGGTTCCTATCGGCGGCTGTCCTCGTGGGTGCGGCAGCAGTTCTGTACGCGCAAAGCGCAGGCATCGTGAGGTTCGGGTTCGCGGACGAGAGCATTCGCAGCCTCACCGGCATCTTGGCCCTCGCCTCCGTCGCAACCGCCTTCTTCTGCCAGCGCCTATGCAAACGGCATGCCATGCAGCATGCCGCTGCACAAGCACTGGCCGACAAGAGCGACTTCAGCGTGTATCTTCGCTCCTTCATCGACGACCAGGTGGAGGTGCTCCGCGATGGGTTGTTCTTTCGTGTCTGGTTTGTCGATCCTCTCTTCAACGCGATCCGCTTACTGCGATTTGAAGAGATCCTGGTGCCGTTGGCCTGGAGATTCGGCCGCGTCGTCGCATTGGAGCGCCCAGGCGAGGCGCTCCCCGAAGCGGGAGCCTTGCGGTTGTCGCCTTCCGCGCCAGATCAATGGCAGGAGTTTGTCGTTTCGCTGGTTGCCAAAGCAAAGCTGGTCCTGATGACGGTCGGCTTCACCAGCGGCTTGCGATGGGAGTTTCGCCACTTGGTGACTTCCGCGGACTCGGAGAAGCTGGTGCTGGTTTTGCTTCCGGATTCCAAAGAGTCGATGCTCTCAACGTGGCGCCAGTTCAGTGCCGACGCGGCCCTCGAAGTTTCCTGTCCAGACGACATTCTCACGCGGTGCCTTGCCATTCGCTTCACCGGCCAGGGCGGAAACCCGATCTTCTTAACTTCAGCGAGGCCGTCTACGTCCGCCTTCTGGTGCGCGCTGAATGCCTGTTGGTTGTCTCCCGATTCGCTGCCGCAACCTGGACGTGAAGCATTGACTCCGGCCCGAGGACCACTCAAGGCCGTAGCTTGGGTTGCTGCCTTGGCGAGCACGATTTTCCTGTGTCTGACCGCCTACGGCTCTAACGCCACGAAAGCCGATGCTATGTTTCGCCGGCCGTTGTTGGCGCGTGCTGTCGGCGGAGACCTGTCCGCCATGTTCGATGTCGGTTACTCCTACCAACATCAAGCCGACCCCTGCTATTGGCGCGCCCGTCAATGGCTTTTGAAAGCCGCCGCGGGCGGCAGCACCAACGCCATGGACGAGTTGGGAAGAATCTACGAACAAGGCGAAGGTGTCGCTCCGAGCATTGGAAAGGCCCGCCGGTGGTACAAACAGGCGGCCGAACTCGGCGACTACGCCGCCGACACTTACCTCGAGATGTTAACCAGCCGGGAGAGACAGCTTGACTGGGAGAAGGCGGCCGCCGCTGGGGATGTTTCCGCCATGTTCAAACTTGGGAACGCGAGCGAGGCAGCCGGCGATCGCGAACGAGCTCAACAGTGGTACCAGAAGGCAGCGGCGCACGGCTATGCTGCAGCCATGTTCCAAATGGGCGAGTTCTATTGGAACGGCGCGGGTGATGCGGCGGATCTCCTGCAGGCCCGAGAATGGTACGAAGAGGCAGCCTTGAGGGGCCATGCCGGCGCCGCCCTGAAGCTGGCTTTGATGTATCAGCAGGGATTGGCAGACGCGCCGGACGTGCAGTTGGCAAGGCAATGGTATGAGAAGGCGGCCGCGCTCGGCAATCCGACAGCTATGCTAGCGCTCGGCCTTCTCTATCAAAACGGGGAAGGCGTGCCGCAGGACTATCCACGCGCGCGAACGTTGTATGAACGTTGCTTTTCCGCCAAAGAGCAAGCGTGCCGCGGGCGGGCGGACTGCGGGAGGGGGACTGGAGGTTTCGGGACGCGCCGCGAATCGTCCGAAGATCGGGAGCTTAGCCAAGCCGTTCGTTCAGCCGCCGTAGCCACGTACCATCTCGGCGTCATGTACTATTACGGCCTCGGCGTTGAGCGGAATTATAGATGGGCATTGCACTGGTTTGGAGAAAGCGCCGATCAAGGCGATGCCGAGGCGATGACAGTAATCGCCGATATGTATGAAAAAGGATACGGAGTACCACAGGACCACACTGAAGCCCTGATGTGGCGCGATAAAGCAGCGAGATAACCCGCACAAAGCCCGCTGAACTCGCGGGCTTTTCGGCCGAAATCGCCGGCGGACCCCACAAACTCTCAGCGCTACTCAGCCTTCATGCACATCGCCGGGTCCACCGCCGACACCCTCCTCGCGGGTAGGTAGGATGCGGCGAGCGTGGCCGCCAACAGTGTGACAGGCACGGCCGCGAAGGTCATCGGGTCCACCGGAGCCACGCCGTACAGCAGCGATTTCATCAGCGGGGTAAGCACCGCTGCGGCGCCGATACCGATCGCGATGCCCACCGCACAGAGGCCGGCTCCGTAGCGCACAAACATCAGGCGGACGTCGGCCGGCCGGGCGCCGAGGGCAAGGCGGATGCCGATCTCGCGTGTTCGCTGTGATACGGCATAAGCGATCACGCCGTAGATCCCGATCAAGCCAAGCAGCATCGCCATCACGCCTGCGATGGCCAGCATTACCAGGGTGAAAGATGTACGCGCCATGGAACGGTCCACCATCGCGCGCATCGTTTCCGGATTCGCCACCGGCAGCGCGGCATTCACCGACCATACTACCTGACGAATTTCATTCAGCAGCGCCCCGGTTCCCGCGCGATCCGTCCGAACCGCAAACACTGCCGCCCTGGTTCCTGCCGTGATTGGGGGTGGGTAGTGAAGTTGCCCGAAGATCGGCCAATAAACCACCGCCGGCGCCGGCTCTTGAGCGCCGATGTGCCGCACGTCCTCCACCACGCCCACAATCTCGCGCCAGACGTCAGCATCGTTGGCGCGGACACGTTTGCCCACCGCGGCCCGGGCCGACCCCCACAACTCGCGAGCCAGGTTCTCCGAAACCAGCACGAACTTGCGGCCGCTGTAGATATCGGTCCACGTAAGGTCGCGCCCGGCGTCGATCCTGATGCCGAGCGAGCGGAATAACCCGGGCGACACGTTCAGATAGAGCCGCATGGGCGGACGGCTTCCCTGCGCGTAACTTTGGCCTTCCTTGAAGATTCCGTCCCAATTGGGAGGCGTGCCGTCCATCGGCGCCGCGCTTGCAAAACCCACGGAGCTGACTCCGGGGAGCGAAGCCAACCGGTCGGCGATTGCCTGTTCCATTCGTGTTACGGCTTCGTCTTTAGGAACCAGCGTTGGCGGCACCATCACACGAAAAGTCTGCACCGCCTCAGGCCGTTCGAAGCCCGGGCGAACGGTGCGCATCGCCTGAAAGGTCCGGATCATCAGTCCGGAAGAGATCAGCAGCACCAGCGCGAGAGATACCTGCACCACCGCGAGCGTGCTTCTGGCGCGATGACGATCCCGGCTGTTGCTCATCGTGCGTCCGCTGTCCCGAACGACGAGGGAAACGCCCGGCCCGGCATATCGCACCGCGGGTATGAGACCGAAGAACAGACCGCAAACAATCGACACGATCGCGCAGAAAGCCAGCGCATGGAAGTCCAGCCCGATCTCGCTCAGGCGCGGAAGGTTCGCAGGTCCGCTGTGGAGCAGCAGCCGCAGTCCTGCGTATGCGATGGCGAGGCCAAGCGCTCCGCCGGCGGCGCTCAACAGAAGGCTCTCCACCAATAGCTGGCGGACAATCCGGGTCCAACCCGCCCCCAGAGCCGCTCGGAGCGCAAGCTCCGATTGCCGGCCATCCACCCGCACCAGCAGAAGGTTCGCCACGTTAGCGCAGGCGATCAACATCACTATCGCGAGCGTACCCATCACGACCCACAGCACGCTCCGGATATTGCCCACGACACTCTCCCGCAGCGGTCGGATGTTTGCGCCGATCCGCCACGAAGAAAGAAAGAGCTGCTCGGCAAAGCCGCCGTCGCCCGGAGCGCCCCCTGGATTGGAAGCCCACGAGCGCGCCCAGATGGGGAGGAGGCGCGTGATGTCCGCATTTGCCCGGCTGATCGAGACTCCCGGCTTCAGCCGGGCAATCGATGCCAGGGAAAACCCCTCCAGAATTGCCTGCCGGCGATCCAGTTGCATCGGAAGGATGATATCGGCGGGCGTATCCGCGATGCGAAAGCTCACCGGCATCACACCGACAATCTCGCGAGGAACGGCGTCGACCAGAATCTTCCGCCCGATCACCGACCGGTCGCCTCCAAATCGCCGCAGCCAGTAGCCGTCGCTCAACAACACCGTTCCGCTCGCGCCAGGGACCTGATCTGCTGCTGTAAACGGCCGTCCGATCTCGGGCTGCACGGCAAGCGCTTGAAGCAATCCATCGCTGATGACGTTCGCGAATATCTGTTCGGGCTCCCCCAGCCCGGTGATCGTGACCGCGCGGGAGGTCCAGACACCCATGGATTGAAACGAACGGTTCTGCTCCGCGTAAGTGAAATACATCGAAGTGGAAAGTCCCGGCCCGCGGCTGCCGAGGAGGCCGCCCGCGCCGGGGGCGACCAGTCCCAGGTCCACCAGTTCCTCCGGATTGGGAAAAGAGAGTGGTTTTAAGAGGACGCTATTCACTACGCTGAACACCGCCGTATTCGCGCCGATTCCCAAGGCCAGCGTCAACACGGCGACGGCGGCAAACGACGGCTGTTTACCCAATCCGCGCAGCGCATATCGCACGTCGCCGGAAATCGAATCGAGCCACTGAATGCCATTCATCCGATAAATCTCCTCCCCTCGCGCCGTCAAATTGCCTGCTCGTCTCAATGCGGCCGCGCGAGCTTCCCGCGGCGTCAGGCCCTGCGACAGGAAGAAATCGGTCAGCATCTGAACATGCGCCTTCATTTCCTCGCGCCATTCCCGATCCATGCGAGCGCGATGCAGAAGGTTCCGCCAGAACATGATTACGATGTCCGCATGACCAGCTGAATCGCGCGCACCATTTTGTTAAAAGCGCTCGACTCGGCTTCCAGCCGCTTTCTCCCCGCGGAGGTCAGCCGGTAGAAACGTGCCTTCCGGTTGCTGTCCGTGACTCCCCATTCGGCCTTCACCCATCCCTTGAGCAGCATCCGATTCAACGCGGGGTATAGGGAGCCGTCCTCGATTTCGAGATCGCCCTTGGACCAGTCGTGAATGTGCTTGGCGATGGCATAGCCATGCAGCGGGCCCTTGCTGAGGGTCCTCAGGACCATCATGTACAAGGTTCCGGGCAGGAGATCGGGATTCGAGAAGTTGTCGCCCAAGTAAAGAATACCTTTCTGAACTATGTATAGCCCTGAAAGCAGGGGGGTGTCAACCAAGCGCGCATCGAGGGCCTAAGGAAACCACTTGCTGACCGTGGAGTCCCCGAAGTCGCGGCCGCCTCGACCCCACAGAGCGCCGTCCCTCAGCGCGGCCAGGGCCCAACGAGGGGAACGTCGCCCTGGGCAGTGACCAGGGTGGCCGGCAGAGGTTCGTTGGTCGGACAACCATTGTCGTGGTCGTCGGGGTACTCGCGCTCCCACAGACGGCAAAACTCGGTGCGAAGCCGCGAATTGTTCATGGTGGTGTAAATGCGTCGGCTTTCCCGGTCGCTGAATGGAGACTGCGACCAGTGCCATTCGGCGCTATGGCTAGCCGTATCGGCGCGCCAAGCAGCGATGTCAGCCGCCGAACAGCAGCGAGACCCGCTATCATGCAGGTGCTCCCGCTCGGATTCCGAAAGCATCTCCCAACATTCGTCCTGTCCCCATCCGCGCATTTCCAGTAATTCGCGGCAGGCAGCCACCCGAACGTTCGAACTCGGATGACGAAGCAGGCCGCGTTCCAGTTTCACTGTCCTCCAACCGGCAAGTGCCCCAACGGGATCGCTGTAATGGAAAAACGGATACCTAATGCGCGCGGAGGGGTCACCCGGAATCCACCAGTTCATGAGGGCGATTCTCTCCCAGAAAGAGTGCGAATCGTCGAGCGGCAGTTGTTTGTGAGGGCCTGTCGTAACGGGACGGATGCTGCGCCACCAGTCCCCGAACACGTGATACATCCCGTCCTCGATCCGGACCCCGAAGAGATCTCGTTCGCCCTCCGACGTAGCGTTCCAGTCGCCGGTTGTACCTCCAGTCCAGACGACCTCATACACGCTTATGATTTTGCGCGCTTCTTTGCCGCGAAGAACTGTTTCCACCAGGACTTCACGCCGCAGCACTTTCCACAGGTTCGGCGCGCCGAAATCGTCTTTTGGCGATATCGTGAGGCGGATGTAGGGCCAGGTGTCGAACTGATGCTTTTGGATGACAGCGATGAATATCAGGTCCGCCTGCCGTTGCCAGTCGTCCAATGACCCCATCCAGTGGTTGTTCAGCACCAGATGCCGGGTGCAGCCGCACAATAGCAGCAGCCCTACGACAAGGAGCGTCCGCACGAACGAGTTAGACACTGAATGAACGGCATTTGTTTCCGCGAGTACGCCGTCCCATCGCATTCCTTGGAAGCGGCATTTTCGATAATGGCGCCGAAATGGTTCACGTCCATTGGCGGGCGAAACGGACAGCGCCGGTCCACTTTCCACAAACGCCGTCTACCTGTTATCCGTTAACCATGGCCGCCGACAATCCTTTTCGGCCAGGATGGTCTACCAGGCATCGCCCGCAATGTTCGGCCGGGACGTAAGCTGTAGCAGCTCCTTGCGCAACGGGCCCACGGCCTTCGCAAAAATCATTTTGTACGCGGCACAGAAGTAGTCCAGGTCGGAGAAATTGCGGCGCCGGTCATGACGGTGTTTGGGGCAGCCGCCATGACAGATCGACTGGTATTCGCACACCTGGCAGTCCGGGTGGGCGATCGTCTTGGTGGCGGCGAATTGATAGCGTCGCTGCCTCCGCGAAATCTCCGGCCACGAATCCAGGTTGACGTTCCCCAGTTTCCACTCCTTCTCCACGAAGAAGTCGCACGGGTATACATCGCCGTTGTACTCCACCACCACGTAACTGTCGCAGGTTTCATGCATCGTGCAGGTGCCCGGTTTCTGGCCGGCCAGTGCTTCGGCGATATTGTCGAAATAGCGAATCCGCACGTTGCGGCGCTCCGGCCACCACAGATCGAAGGTCTCGCACAGAAATCGCCCGTACTGCCCGGCGGTGATCGTGAAGGGCAGCGGCTGCCCGAGACCATCGAATTCCGCAAGAGGGATGTACTGAATATGCTCAATCCCCTGCGAGCGAAAGAATTTGTACAACTCCGCGGCTTTGCCGACGTTGGCCTGGCTGAGGACGCACAACACATTGAAATCCACACCGTGCTTCTGGAGGCATTCCATGCCCTTCATGGCTTTTCGCCACGTTCCGGCGCCCTGCTTATTCCGGCGGTAAAGGTCGTGAACCGGCTCCGGTCCATCGATGGAGATGCCGACCAGCCAGTGGTATTGCTGGAAGAGCCGGCACCATCGATCGTCCAGCAGGATGCCGTTGGTCTGCATGGAGTTCGATACCGACTGGCCGTTTCTGCCGTAGCTTTGTTGCAGCGCCACCAGCTCTTCGAAGAACGCCGGACCAGCCAGCGTGGGCTCGCCCCCCTGGAACACAAACGCGCTGTCGGGATACGAATACAGAAGGAACGTGTGGACCAGCCGTTCGAGCGTCTCCGCGGTCATCCTGCGGCCCGGCATCGAAGTGTAGGGGTCTGCCTCGCGGTCCAGGTAGAAACAATAAGCACAATCGATGTTGCAGACCGCGGAGGCTGGTTTGATCAACAGCGACGTGATCCGCGGTGTGGAGCCCAGCGCCTCGGGAAGAATGGGAAACGCACCAGCCATTTGGAGTTAGTCTAGCAACCGAACGGACGTAGGGCAGGCGATCGGTGTTGGTCGCCTGCCGCGGGACCCGATCGCTGTTGGTCGCCTGCCGCGCGGCGATCGCGAACCCTTTTGTCGACGATGATTTCGTGGCAGAATCGAATCCGTGATCCATCGCAGGAACTTCGTCAAACTCGCAACCGCCGGGCTGGCCGCCGGCCGCCGTGTTATTTCCGCTCCGCCGCGGCGACCCAACATCATCATCATGCTGGCGGACGATATGGGCTTCAGCGATCTGGGCTGCTACGGCAGCGAGATCCGTACGCCGAATATCGACAGCCTGGCCGAATCCGGGGTCCGGTTCACGCATTTCCGCAACACGGCGCGCTGCTGTCCCAGCCGCGCCAGCCTGCTGACGGGACTTTACGCCCACCAGACGGGGATCGGCCAGATGGTGAATCCCCGCCCGGCCCTGCCCGGTTACCGGGGAGACCTCAATCGCAGCTGTGTAACCATCGCGCAGGTGCTGCGCGACGGCGGCTACCATACCATGATCAGCGGCAAGTGGCACGTCACGCCGAACAACGGCCAGAAGCACAATTGGCCCTTGCAGCGCGGTTTCGACCGCTTTTACGGCATCATCGCGGGCGCCGCCAGTTACTACCAGCCATGGACGCTCACCCGGGACAACGACCCGGTGGAACCGGATGGATCGGATTATTATTTGACCGACGCCATTGGACGCAACGCCGCGGCATACATCGAAGACGCGGCGAAGCGGCCCGACCCGTTCTTCCTCTACACCGCGTTCACCTCGCCGCACTGGCCGCTGCACGCCTTCGAGAACGATATCGAGCGCTATCGCGGCCGCTACCGCGACGGTTGGGACGTTCTGCGCGCCGAGCGCCACCAGCGGCAGATCCGCGCGGGCATGGTGAACGCCAAATGGGGCATCACGCCGCGCGACTCCGAGGTCCCCGCGTGGACGGACGCGCCCAACCGCGAGTGGCAGCAGCGCCGCATGGAAGTATACGCCGCGCAGATCGATCGTATGGATCGCAATGTGGGGACCATTCTCGACGCGCTGCGCCGCAGCGGGCGGGAGCAGGACACGTTGATCCTGTTGCTTGCCGACAACGGCGGTTGTGCCGAGGACCTGCCCGCCGGCCGCCTCAATAACAACAGCCCAAGGCAAGCGCGCGACGGACGGCCCATGCGCCCCGGCAACGATCCCTCGATCCTGCCGGGCGGCGAAGACACATTCGGCAGCTACGGCATCGCCTGGGCGAATGCGTCCAATACGCCGTTCCGCCGCTACAAGCATTGGGTGCACGAAGGCGGTGTCGCCAGCCCCCTGATTGCGCGCTGGCCGGGCGGCATCGACCGGCACGGCGTCATCACGCACGAAAGCGGGCACATCATCGACGTAATGGCGACCTGCGTGGAAGTGGCCGGAGCGCGCTACCCCGAGAGCCACGACGGCGAGCGCATTCTCCCCATGGAAGGACGCAGCCTGGTTCCGGCGTTCCACGGGAAAGCGGTCTCCCGCAGCGATGCATTCTACTGGGAGCACGAGGGGAACCGCGCCATGGTAGACGGACGCTCTAAGCTGGTTTCCCGTTTTCCGGACCGCTGGGAGTTGTACGACCTGGAGGCCGATCGTTGTGAAATGCGCGATCTCTCGGCGTCCGATCCGGCGCGGCTGCGGCAAATGGTGGAAAGGTACGAACGCTGGGCGAAGCGCTGCAACGTCCTCCCGTGGGACGAGGTGCGTAAGATCCCCGCCACAGACGCGGGAGGTTAGGGATTCATCGGGTGAGGCAGAGCACCACCGGAGTGATAACCGGTGCGAACGTGCCAACGGACCTGGCGTGTGAGAAGCGCCTTCTACTTGTCC
>Ga0335078_10011964_pt1 | contig 12872 bp, 12 predicted proteins | sample Lox_Sample_32_FD_206711 | JGI IMG/M metagenome (GOLD analysis project Ga0335078, IMG submission 206711) | Soil microbial communities from Loxahatchee National Wildlife Refuge, Florida, United States - Lox_Sample_3.2 | ecosystem: Environmental > Terrestrial > Soil > Wetlands | place: USA... | reverse complement strand
GCCTTCGGCCTGCTCGCCTGGGCCCTGGTCCGCTGCGGCCAGGCGGCGGCTTAGCCGGGCGTGGCCGGCGTGGCGGCCAGCCGGTCCAGGACGCGGGTGGTGACCTCGGTGAGCGCGCTGAGGTCGTCGTGGCCGAGGCCGTCGAAGACCAGCTGCCGGACCAGCTCGGCGTGGGCCGGGGCGGCCCGCTCGATGGCGGCGCGGCCGGCCTCGGCGAGGACCGCGAACGCCCCCCGGGCGTCGGTCGCGCAGTCCTCCCGCGCGATCAGGCCGCGGCGCTGCATCCGGGCTAGCTGGTGCGAGACCCGGCTCTGCTCCCAGGCCAGCGCGTCCGCGACCTCGAACACCCGGAGCCGCCCCCCGGGTGCCTCGCTGAGCGCCACGAGCACCTCGTAGTCGGCCAGCGATATCCCGTACTCGTCCTGCAGCTGCCGGTTCATCCGGGCGTTCAGCTGCGCGGTCATCCGCAGCAGCCCGCGCCAGGCGCGCTGCTCCTCCTCGGTCAGCCAGCGGCTCATGCCACCAGGATACCCGGGAATAGATGATGCGTCATGTAGGTTTCATGACGCATCATCTACTACTAAGCCCCAAGGAGACCCCGATGACCACAGCCCTCGTCCCGGCGCTGACCGAACTGACCGGCACCTACACCCTCGACCCGGCCCACAGCCGGATCGGCTTCGTCGCCCGGCACGCCATGGTGACCAAGGTGCGCGGCGCGTTCAACGAGTTCGCCGGCACCGCCGAACTCGACGGCGCGAACCCGGAGAACTCGCGGGTCCAGGTGACGATCCAGGCCGCGAGCATCGACACCCGCAACGCCCAGCGCGACGAGCACCTGCGCAGCAACGACTTCCTGGCCATGCAGGAGTACCCGCAGATCACCTTCACCTCGACCGGCGTCCGTCAGGCCGGCGAGACCAGCTTCGAGGTCACCGGCGACCTGACCATCAAGAGCGTGACCCAGTCGATCACGGTCCCGTTCGAGTTCGAAGGGGCCGCGAAGGACCCGTTCGGCAACCAGCGGGTCGGATTCGAGGGCTCGGTCGCGATCAACCGCAAGGACTACGGCATCACCTGGAACGCCGCGCTGGAGACCGGCGGCGTCCTGGTCAGCGACAAGATCGTGCTGGAGTTCGAGGTCTCCGCGATCAAGAACGCCTGACCGCACCCCGGGCCATGAGCCGCCGCGCGTACTCGATCACCGCGTCGATGATCGACTCGGCCTGGCGGCGGCTCCTGGCCCCGGCGACCTCGTAGGAGCCCTCGCCGATCAGCGAGGTGAGGATGGCGGCGTACACCCGGTCCTCCGGCACGTCGGTCAGGTGCAGCAGCGAGTCGTTCTGGCCGATCCATTCCCGGCCCCGCTGGCGCCGCAGCACCTCGAACCCGGGCGGCGCGTCGCCGGAGGCGAACAGCAGCGCCAGGTCGCGGCGCTGCCAGCTGCCCTGCAGGAAGGCCCGCGCCCCGGCTTCGAACAACTGCCCCGGATCGGTCACGCCCTGCTTCCTGGCGTCGGCCACCGCCTGGCTGGCCGCATCCTCGTGCGCGAGCTGGTGCTCCTGCCAGAGCGCGATGAACAGCTCACTCTTCCCGCCGAAGTGGTGGTAGAGGCTGCCCACGCTGGAGCCGGCCCGCTGCACGATATCGGCGATGCTCGCCTCGGCGAAGCCGCGCTCGGTGAACACCTGCCGGGCCGCGTCCAGCAGCGCCCGCTGCGTCTGCGCGGTGCGGCTCCACTGCCAGGCGCCGCCCGGCGCGCCGTCCTTCGGCAACCTGGGCATGGACCTCCTCTCCACTCTTGACAGGCAAGCCAGCTCACTTAGAGGCTAATTCCAGAAAAGCATTCTGTTAAGGCGGGTGGGCGATGACGCGGCTTTGCGGACGGGTGGCCATGGTATCCGGCCGGGAGCGGGATACCAGGCTCGTTCGGGGCCTGACTGGAGGGAAGCGGGCGTGACGGGAAAGCCGGTCCCGGTGCCGACCCCCGAGACCCAGCCGTTCTGGGACGGCTGCGCAGCCGGCGAGCTGCGCATCCAGCGGTGCGCCGACTGCGGGCGGCCCTACTTCTACCCGCGGCCCGTGTGCCCGGCGTGCGGCTCGCGCAACGTCGAGTGGTTCACCGCCAGCGGCCGGGCCACGCTGTACTCCTACGTGATCACCCACCGGCCGGCGCCGGGGTTCGAGGACGACGCGCCGTACGCGATCGCCGTGGTCGAACTGGACGAGGGGCCGCGGATGATGACCAGCATCGCCGGCCTGCCGGCCACGCCCGAGGCGCTGGAGCTGGACATGCCGCTGCTGGTGCGGTTCGAGCGGCGGGGCGACGTGAGCCTGCCCGTGTTCGGCCCCTTGGAGCCTGAGCGATGACCGGGGCCCGTGGTGTCATCATCGCGGGGGCGGCCGAGACCGACCGGCTTGGCCGGCTGCCAGACCATTCCACGCTGCAGCTGCACGTGGAGGGCGCGCTGAACGCGGTGGCCGACGCGGGCCTGTCGCTGCGCGACATCGACGGGATCGCCACCGTCTCCGCGCCGGGGCCGGTCCAGGTGGCGCACGCGCTCGGCATCACGCCGCGCTGGATCGACGGCACCGGCGTCGGCGGCACCTCGTTCCTGCTGCACGTGCGGCACGCGGCCGCGGCGATCCGGGCCGGATACGCCCGGACGGTGCTGATCACCCACGGGGAGTCGGGCCGGTCCCGGGTCGGCGCGTCGCGGTACCGGATGGAGGCGTCGTCGCCGGCGGGCCAGTTCGAGGTGCCGTACGGGGTGTTCGGCCCGACGACCACGTTCACCATCCCGCTGCTGCGCTACATGAAGGAGTTCGGGCTGACGCACGAGCAGCTCGCCTACGTGGCGGTGGCCCAGCGGCGGTGGGCGGCCAAGAACCCGCGCGCGGCCTACCGCGACCCGGTCACGGTCGAGGACGTGCTGGCGTCACGGATCGTCGCCTACCCGTTCCACCTGCTAGAATGCTGCCTGGTCACGGACGGGGGCGGTGCGCTGGTGGTGACTTCGGCCGAACGGGCCGGGTCGTTCGGCAAGCCGGCGGTGCACGTGCTCGGCACCGGAGAGTCGTCGGAGACGCCGATGATCTCGCAGATGGCGGACTTCACCGAGTCGGCGGCCTTCCGGCTGGCCGGGCGGGCCGCGTTCGCCGAGGCGCGGATCGGCGTGGCCGACGTCGACCACCTGATGATCTACGACGCGTTCGCGCACGTGCCCATCTACGGCCTCGAGGCGCTGGGGTTCACGGCTAAGGGCGAGGCCGGGGCGTTCATCGCGGACGGGAACACCGAACCGGGCGGGTCGCTGCCGCTGAACACCAACGGCGGCGGACTTTCCTACACCCATACCGGGATGTACGGCATGTTCGCGATCCAGGAGGGGGTTCGGCAGCTGCGCGGCGAGGCGGCGGCGCAGGTGGGGTCGCCGCAGATCAGCGTGATCCTCGGCAACGGCGGGATGTTCGCCACGGCCGGCGTCCTGGTGCTGGGACGCGAGCCGGGCTGAGGCATCCCGCAGCGGCACGGGCTGTTTCTCATGATCGCGAAAGGTTTTTAGTCTGCGCAGACTAAATTCCCTTCGCGATCATGGTAGATCCAACTCTTCGGATCAGATTTCGATGATCGGGAAGGATCTGGTACTTCTGGCGGTACTAAATCCTTCGCGATCATGGAATGCGGGCCGTCCGGGTCCGAGCGCACTGGAAGGGCCGACGACCGGGCTAGCGATCGGGGCGGGCGGGGCAGCCGCAGCTTTCCCTGATGATAAGCGTGGTCGGCAGCCGTTCGGCCCGGTACGGCAGGGCCGGGTTGGCGATCCGTTCCAGCAGCATGGAACAGGCACGCTCGCCGAGCAGTCGCATCGGCTGGTGGACCGTGGTCAGCGGCGGGGTGAGCATGGCACCGAGATGCATGTCGTCGAAGCCGACCACGGCGATGTCCTCAGGTACCCGGATCCCGGCAGTGTGCAGCTCCCGGATCGCCCCGATCGCCATCTGGTCGTTGCCGCAGGCGATGGCGTCGGGCAGTTCGCGGCGCGGCGCGGCGAGAAGCTCCCGGACGGCCCGCTGGCCACCGATGGCGGCGAAGCGTCCCTCGAAGCACCCGTGCAACCGCACCCCCGGGTAACCGGCCAGCGTCTCGGCGAAGACGGCGCGCCGTTCCCTCGCGTCCGGGGCTTCGGCCGGCCCGGCGATGTAGAACAGCCTGGTTTTGCCGTGCTGCTCGACCAGATGACGGGCCAGGGCCATGGTGCCGGCCCGGTTGTCGCCGTCCACGACATCGGCGTGGGTTTCGCCGGGGGAACCGGCAATCAGCGCGACCGGTACGCGGGCCGCCAGTCGCGCCAGCTGCTCCGAGGGGATGAGGCCCTCGACGATCAGCATCCCGTCCACCTTGGCGGAGATCTTCTGCAGCCACCGGAAGCCCTCGGGCCGGTCAAGGTTGCGCAGGATCGAGATCAGCACCGACCAGCCGGCCTGGTACAGCGAGGCCTCGACGCCGCGCAGCACCTCCTCCATGAACAGCAGGCCCTCTTGCTCGATGTCGGTGTCCGGGCTGCGGCTCTCGATAGCGACGAGCCCGATCACCTCCTTGCGCTTGCGGACCATGCTCTGCGCGGAGCTGTCCGGGACGTAGCCCAGCGCCTCGATGACCTCCAGTACACGCTGCCGCGTTGACGGGCGGACCCGGTCCTGGTCGTGCACCACCCGCGAGACCGTGGCCGTGGAAACGCCGGCCTCGCGCGCCACGTCGTAGAGCGTGCAGGCCGAAGGACTAGCGGACCTCGTCCGCCGGGCTCTTTCCACGCTATCTCACCTGCTTAAGGGACATGGGCGATGGAGGCTGGTTGCCGTCACTCGCCAATCTAAGCGCTTACATCGGAGCTGTCACCTCATTAGAGCCGCGGCAGTGCTGGCGGCCTGGCCGGGCCGGGGTGAGGGGGCCCGGAGGCGTGGTCAGGGCCATCACGCCGCGATTGCCTCCCGCATGGGCAAGCTGGACGGCGTGGTGGAGCCGGCCGCCGGATGGCCGGATGGCCGGATGGCCGGATGGCCGGATCTTGACGGGCCGGGCGGAACCGGGTCGAATGGGAAACAGAATTAGTTTCTAGGATTCGCTACGGCGGCGAGGGGGCCACCAGGATGACCGAACGCAAGAGCCCGACCGCGGTTCTCCGGGAAGGCCCCCGCGCGCTGAGCGACGCGCAGGTGCGCGAGATCGAGGACTCCTCGCTCGAGCAGGTGCTCAACGTCGACATCGATGACGTGATCGAGTACGTGCACAAGGACCTGCGCTCGCTGCCGGACTTCACCACGCTGTACCGCAAGTACCTCAAGCAGCGGTGGGACGTCTACGACCTCGACTTCACCCAGGACAAGATCGACTGGGAGGAGAAGATGACCGAGGAGGAGCGGCAGTCGTTCATCGCGGTCGCGTCCGGCTTCCACCACGGCGAGCGGCAGGTCGAGATCGAGCTGCCGGTGTTCATGATCGGCGCCAGCGAGGAGGAAAAGCTGCACATCGCGGCGCAGATCGAGGACGAGGCGCGGCACACGGTCTTCTTCGACCGGTTCTACCGGGAGGTCGTCGGGCTCAAAGGCGACGACATCATGGACATCCTGGACGCGTCCTTCCCGTGGGTCTCCGAGACGTTCGTCGCGCCGTTCGGGCTGCTGGCCTACCAGGCCGACGAGCTGCGGCTGCATCCGTACGACGAGCGCGCGCGGGTGCGCTACGGCACCAACTACTTCCTCTGGATCGAGGGCGTGCTGGCGCTGTCGGTGATGAAGGTGACGCTGTCCTACGCCCGCTGGCGCGGGTTCCTGCCCGCCTACTACACCGGCTTCACCGCCACCTGCCGGGACGAGTCACGGCACGTGCAGGGCGGCATGCGGTACCTGCAGGACGCGGTGCGCAAGGACCCGACGATGATCAAAGAGATCCACGACACGCTGCGGACCATCCTGTCGGTCTCCGGCGTGGTCAGCCGGCGGATCTACTACGAGCCGCTGGGCTGGACCGACGACGAGGTGCGGGCGCTGTTCTTCCTGCAGCTCCGGCGCAAGCTGAACGACGTCGGCATCGGGCTCTCGCCCGACCTCGAGGATCTGCTCGAGAAGGTCCAGCCGGTGCTGGCGGGCGGGTGAGCCATGGCTGCGGAGTTCTTCAGCAAGGAATGGGCCGACGCGGTGCGGGACGCGCTCACGGCCGGGCCCGATGAGCGGGCCCGGGCGGTCAAGCTGCAGGAGTACTGGGACTTCTTCGACTGGATCAAGAGCGTGTACCCGGCATCCTGGGCGCTGGGCTGCCGGGACCTGCCCGGGCTTGGCGGCCCCGCGTACCTGTTCGTGCAGTGGAGCGGCGGCGCGGTGACCGACTGCCGGATCATCGGGCCGGACGACCCCCTGCAGGCGACCTACGTGCTCGGCATGGACTACCGGGACTGGAAGGCGCTGCACGACGGGTACGACGCACAGCGCACGGTCATGTACCGCAAGATCATGCTCGAGCAGGGCGACCTGCTCGAGTTCTTCAAGGCGATCTACTTCTTCGTGGAGTCGCTGGCCGTGATCGGCGCGGCGCCCGCCGCCTACCCGTGAGTCACCGGGCGCGCCCGAGCAGCGGGCCGAACGAGCGCTCGACCTGCTCGGCCAGCGCATCCGGCTGCCACGGACCGGTGCCGACGATCCGGACGACCGGCTCGGGGTTGCTGTACAGCGATACCTCGTAGCCGGAGGAGTGGATGATCCGCCCGGTGATCCAGCCGGAACGCTCGCTGGCCAGGTAGGCCACGATCGGGGCCACGTTGTCCGGGGACCATTCGTCCACCTCGGGCCGGGTCCGGCGGCGATCGGTCGGCACCGAGTCGGTCATGCGGGTGGCCGCGCCGGGCGAGATCGCGTTCACGCTGACACCGTACTTACCGAGCGCGCGGGCCGAGGACCAGGTCAGGCCCACGATACCCATCTTGGCGGCGGCGTAGTTCGGCTGGCCGGGGGCGCCGTGCAGACCGGAGACCGAGGTGAAGTTGATGATGCGGTTCTGCGCCGACTCGTCGCGCAGCGACCGCCAGTGCGCCGAGGCGAACCTGGTGGTGTTGAAGGTGCCCTTCAGGTGCACCCGGATGACGTCGTCCCACTCCTGCTCGGTCATGTTGAAGACCATCCGGTCGCGCAGGATGCCGGCCACGTTGACCAGGATGTCGAGCCGGCCGAACTCCTCGATGGCCGTCTGGACCAGGTTCTCGGCCGCGGCGAAGACGGAGATGTCCGCGCCGTTGGCGACGGCCTTGCCGCCAGCCTCGGCGATCTCGGCCACCACGTCGTGCGCGGGCCCGGAGTCGTGCCCGGAGCCGTCGACCGCCGAGCCCAGGTCGTTCACCACCACCGCGGCGCCCTCGCTGGCCAGCAGCCTGGCCACCGACCTGCCGATGCCCCGGCCGGCCCCGGTGACGATCGCGACGCGCCCGTCCAGACGTGCCATGCCAGCTCCCCTTCCCGGGTGCCGATTACTGGAATCTTCTTCTGGAATTAGCCTCTAGGAGCGGGTACGGGAGTGTCAAGAGGCCGGTTAGACTCCTAGAATCACGTTCTGAAAAGGAGTGGATACCGGTGGCACCAGTGGCGCGGCCGACCCGGGGCAGGGCCGGCGCCGGGTCCTGGCAGTGGGCCAGGACGGCGGAGACGCAGCGGGCACTGCTCGACGCCGCCCGCGCGGTGTTCACCGGGCAGGGTTTCGCCGACGCCAGCATCGCCGACGTAGTCGAGCGCGCCGGGTCCAGCGTGGGCAGCCTGTACCACCATTTCGGCGGCAAGAGCGAGCTGTTCATCGCGCTCTGGCAGGACTACCAGCAGGCCCAGGAGGCCGACGCGAGCGAGGCGGTGGCCCGGGCCAGGAAGGCCGGGGTGACCGACGCGTTCGAGCTGTTCTCGGCGGGCGCGCGCGCCTTCATGGAGGGCTGCTGGCTGCGGCGCGACCTGGCGGTGCTGTTCTCCGGCGGGGACGGCCCGCCCGGCTTCGAGGTGATGAAGCGGCGGCGCGGCCGCGAGTGGCTCGGCCAGAACGACGCGCTGCTCCGGCTGTCCGACACGTCCTTCGACCGGCTCTACGTGACGATCTTGACCACGCTGATCGGCGAGGGCAGCCGGGAAGTGGCCGCCGCCGGGAGCAGGCGGCAGGCCGACCGGGTGATCGACGCCGTGATCGAGTACGTCCGGCTGCTCATGACCGGCGGAAGCTACCATCCCGACTCGCCTCCGGGCGCCTTGTGAGGCCCTGCCTTCCCTCGTCGCTCCTTCGTCGCTCCTCAGTCCAGGCAGGGCCGGCGCCCTTTGGCTCGCCGGGGGGTTGACAGCGAGGGCGACGAGGAGTTTTGATCCGGTCTAGAACGTAATTCTAGGATTGACCGACAGGCGCCCGGGTGCGGCAGGAGGCTCGCCATGGAACTTGACCTTGGCCCGGAGATCGCGCAGTTCCGCGCGGAGCTGAGGGACTGGATCGCGGCCGAGGCGCCGGCTCCCCTGGCCGGCCTGGCCGACTGGAACATGCCGGTGACCGCGGGCGGCCGCACCCACGCCCGGCTGGCCGAGGCGGAGGCCCATCCCGCCTACGCCGAGTGGGAGGCCAAGCTGGCCGGGGCGCGGATGATCTGCCCGCAGTGGCCGGAGGAGTTCGGCGGGCAGGGCATGGACGCGGTACGGGGCGCCGTGCTGAACGAGGAGTTCTACCGGGCCGGAGTACCCCGCGTTACCCGCGGCATGGGCGAATGGCTGGTCGGGCCGTCCGTCATGGTGCACGGCACGCCGGAGCAGCGGGCGTACTTCCTGCCCCGGATCATCTCCGGCGAGGACACGTACTGCCAGGGCTTCTCCGAACCCGGCCACGGCTCGGACCTAGCCGGCGTGCAGACCCGCGGCGTGGTCGAGGGGGACGAACTCGTCATCACCGGGCAGAAGGTGTGGACCTCGGGCGCGGGCCGGGCCAACCGGATGTTCCTGCTCTGCCGGACCGATCCGGACGCGCCCAAGCACGCCGGGCTCTCCTACGTGCTGATCGACTTCACCGGCCCGGGTGTGCAGTACCAGCCGATCAGGCAGATGTCCGGCGCGGCCGAGTTCTACGAGGACTTCCTGGAAGGGGTACGGACCCCGCTGTTCTTCGTCATCGGGGGTCTCAACCACGGCTGGCGGGTGGCCATGACGACGCTCGGGCACGAGCGCGGCGGCCGGGCCACCGTGGCCCACCTCGGCTTCGAACGGGAGTTCTGGCAGCTGACGGAGACCGCGCGCAAGCGCGGGAAGACCGCCGACCCGCTGATCCGCCAGCAGCTCGCCTGGGCCTACACACAGGTCGAGCTGATGCGGTTCAGCGGCCTGCGCACGCTGGCGCAGGTGGCGGCCGGCCGGCCGCCGGGCCCGGAGGCTTCGGTGGCCAAGCTGTTCTGGAGCGAGTACCACAAGCGGCTGGGCGAGATCGCGATGACCATCGAGGGCGCGGACGGGCTGCTCCGGCCGGACGGCGACGGCTACCCCGTCAGCGCCTGGCAGAGCGTGTTCCTGAGCAGCCGGGCCGGCACGATCTACTCGGGGACCAGCGAGATCCAGCGCAACATCATCGGCGAGCGCGCCCTGGGCCTGCCTAAGGAGCCGAACCGGTCATGACGGAGCCGGGCCCGGCCCACCACGGGGCCGCGCGCGAACTGGTCAGCCCGGAGCGGCTGAGGGCGTTCTTCGCCCCGCGGAGCATCGCGCTGGTCGGCGCGTCCGACAACTCCGGATGGGCCAGGTTCATCGTGGCAAGCTGCGCCACGGCCGGCTTCGCCGGCCCGCTGACCGCGGTCCATCCGGGGGCCACGGGCGCGTTCGGCCTGCCGGTGGTGCCGAGCCTGCGGGACCTGCCCAAGCCCGCCGACCTGGCCTTCATCCTGACGCCGACCCACGCGGTGGAGGGCGTGCTCGACGACATGGGCGCGGCCGGCATCCCGAACGCCGTGGTGCTCGCCTCCGGCTACCGGGAGGTGGGCGAGGCGGGGCGGGTGCACCAGGACGCGCTGCTGGACCGCGCGGTGGCGAACGGGGTCACCATGCTCGGCCCGAACTGCCTGGGCTTCGTAAACGCAAACCGCCGGTCGGCGCCCTACGCGCTGGCGCTGCCCCCGCCGCTGATCGCGGGGCCAGTCGGCGTGGCGCTGCAGAGCGGCGCGCTGGCCAGCGTGGTGCTGGCCTTCGCCAAGGCGCATGCGATCGGGCTCAGCCTGCTCACCTCGATGGGCAACGAGGCCATGATGAAGACCGCCGACGTGCTCGACTACCTGGTCGAGGACGAGGCGACCAGGGTGATCTGCCTGTTCCTCGAGGAGATCGGCGACCCGGCCAGGTTCGCCCGGGCGGCGGAGAAGGCAGACCGGGCGGGCAAGCCGATCGTCGCGCTGAAGGTCGGCTCGAGCCCGGCCGGCCAGCAGGCGGCGCTGGCGCATACCGGCGCGGTGGCCGGCGACGACGCGGTGGCCGACGCGGTGCTGCGCCAGCTCAACGTCATCCGGGTCACCAGCCTGGAGGAGCTGCTGACCACCGGGGCAGCCCTCGGCTACAGCCGCTGGCCGCGCGGTCGGCGGATGGGCGTGCTGACCCTGTCCGGCGGGGCCTGCGACATCATCGCCGATGCGGCCAGCGCCCGGGGCGTGGCCATCCCGGACTTCTCGGCCGAGACGGAGGCGGCGATCGCGGCGCTGCTGCCGCCGTTCGCCAGCCCGCACAACCCGCTGGACGTCACCGGCTTCGGCACGCTGGCCAACCTGTCCGGCAGGAAGGGCCCGCTGACCGCGGTGGACTACGCACTCGACATCGCGGTGCAGGACCCGAACCTGGACTTCGTGCTGTTCTCCGGGGTGACGCTGCCCGAGGCCCGGCCGCCGGACGAGGACGCGGCCGCCGCGCTGGAGGCCCGGGTCGGCCGGCTGGCGATGAGGATGGGCTCCGCGCCGATCCCGATCATCCCCGTCGCCACCACCTGTGTGAACGTCAGCGACTACAGCCGGGAGTTGCTGCGCGAGCACGGCATCACCTTCCTCGGCGGCCTGGACCTGGGGATAACCGCGGTCGGACATACGCTGCGCTGGCTGGAGAATCGCGGCCAGGTGCGAGCGCCTGCCCCGCGGCGCGCTGCCGTGCCCATCCCCGCGCCCGGGCCCGCGGCCCGGGCCGGCGGTCCGTGGTCCGAGGAGGCGGCGCGGCGGCTGCTGGCCGACGCGGGCGTGCCGGTGGTGCCGGGCGGGCTGGCCGGCTCGGCCGACGAGGCGGTCGAGATCGCCTTTAGGGTCGGGCTGCCGGTGGCGCTGAAGGTCTGCTCGGCGCAGATTACCCACAAGTCCGACATCGGCGGCGTCCTCCTCGGGCTCGGTTCCGAGGCGGAGGTTCGGGCCGGCTACGGGAAGGTGCGCGCGGCCGGCCAGGCCGTGCCGGAGGCGGCCGTGGACGGCGTGCTGGTGACGCCGATGCGCACCGGCGGCACCGAGCTGCTGGCCGGCGTCACCGTCGATCCCGCGTTCGGCCCGGTGCTGGCGGTGGGTCTGGGCGGGATCTGGGTCGAGGTGCTGAACGACACCAGCCTGCGTCTGCTCCCGGTGGATGCCGCCGAGGTCAGGCGGATGCTCGGCGAGCTGCGCGGGCTGCCGCTGCTGCAGGGGGCGCGCGGCACGGCGCCCGCCAGCCTGGACGCGGTGGCCGGGGCGATCGCCGCTCTCGGCGAGGCCGCGCTCGCGCTGGCCGGGACGCTGCGCGCGCTGGAGGTCAACCCGCTGTGGGTGAACGGTGACCAGGTCGAGGCGCTCGACGTCCTCGTGATCACGGAAGCGAGGGAACAGTAATGATCCTGGGTGTGAGTGCGGAGCAGGAGGAGCTCCGGGCCTCGGTCAGGCGCTTCCTGGCGGACCGGGCGCCGCTGCCCCGGGTGCGCGCGCTGATGGAGGGCGGCGAGACCGACTGGGCCGTCTGGGAGCAGGCGGGCAGCCAGCTCGGCCTGCAGGGCCTGGCCATCCCGGAAGCTTACGGCGGGGCCGGCTTCAGCTTCGCCGAGCAGGCGGTCGTGCTGGAGGAGTTCGGCGCCGCGCTCTACGGCGGGCCGTACCTGGCAAGTGCCGTGCTGGCCGCCACGGCGCTACTGGCCAGCCCGGACGAGGGCGCCCGGCGCGAGCTGCTGCCCGGCATCGCCTCCGGCCAGACCGTCGCGACGCTGGCATTCACCGAGGACGGCGGCTCCTGGGACCCGGCCGCGATCCGGCTGTCCGCGGTCAAGGACGGCGCGGCCTGGCGGCTGGACGGGCACAAGAGCTTCGTGCTCGACGGCGCCACGGCCGGCCTGATCCTGGTGGCCGCGGCCACCGACGCCGGGCTGTCGCTGTTCGCGGTGGCCGCCGATGCGGCCGGCCTGAGCCGGGCCGCCCTGCCCGCGCTGGACCAGACCAGGCAGCTGGCCCGGCTGGAGTTCGCCGGGGTGACGGCCCGGCTCATCGGCTCGCCCGGCGACGGCGCCGCGGCCCTGGACCGCGCCCTGGACGTGGCCGCCGTCGCGCTGGCCGCCGAGCAGCTCGGCGGCGCACAGCGGGCGCTGGACATGGCGGTGGAGTACGCCAAGATCCGGCGCCAGTTCGACCGGCCCATCGGCAGCTTCCAGGCGATCAAGCACCGCTGCGCCGACCTGCTGCTCGAGGTCGAGTCGCTGCGCTCGGCGGTCGGCTACGCGGCGGCCGCGGTGGCCGAGGACTCGGCGGAGATCCCGGTGCTGGCCTCGCTGGTGAAGGCGTACGGCTCGGAGACCTACTTCCACGTGGCCGCGGAGAACATTCAGATCCACGGCGGCATCGGCT
>Ga0335078_10011961_pt1 | contig 12874 bp, 16 predicted proteins | sample Lox_Sample_32_FD_206711 | JGI IMG/M metagenome (GOLD analysis project Ga0335078, IMG submission 206711) | Soil microbial communities from Loxahatchee National Wildlife Refuge, Florida, United States - Lox_Sample_3.2 | ecosystem: Environmental > Terrestrial > Soil > Wetlands | place: USA... | reverse complement strand
CACCCGCGTGATCCGGTCGCTCACCGGCAGCTTCGCGCCGCTCCCCCTGGCGCGAAGCCCACGAGCGTCGTCGTCCTCGCCGCCCCCGGCGACCCGGACCTATTCGACTACGACTCCCGGTTCGAGAGCACCCACCGGCCATGTGACCTGCTGTGGGGCCCAGGCGACCCGGCGATGCCCTGCAGTGGCTCACCGATCACAACCCCAAGGCAGACCAGGTCGAGACCACCGACCGCCTGTTCCCGATCCAATACCACGGCGACCGGTTCACCCCCCTGCGCAGCCTAGGCGCCGCGGCGGCGTTTGGGCCCGGCGACCGGACGGCACCTGGTACCTGATCCGGGCCGACACGCCGTCCCACCCCTTCAACCATCTGCGTCGCCTGCTCGCCGGCGAGCCCGGCCACGCTGGCGAGGGAGATTGCCAGGTGTGCCCCGCAGAGATACTCGGCAACGGCGGCCTGCCCGATATGCTGCGGCTCGCCGCACGCCTTGGAGCAGACGTGACGCCCCGGCCCGTGCAGACCGCACGCCTCACGATGTCCCGCATGCCCACGTGCAACAGGATTGTGCCGGGCGGCGGCTACGACATCCCACCGACGACTCGAGCTTGGCAAGGTTTCTCGCCGACGCACCCGGCACCAAGGCCTGAACGCCTGTTACGGCAGTTCCCTCTCACGTTCGTCTCACAGACTTGTTGGACAGGGCTGGATTTAGGAGCACCCATTGGACATGTGCGAGGATCTGACGTGCAGGATTAGCACGGGGAAGCACTCAGCGGACATTCCCGCTTGCTTCCCAAGCTGATAGTGCGGGTTCGATTCCCGTCACCCGCTCCATTCCTCTCCTCTTCCTCAACTAATTTAGATCACCCGTTCGATCGATTGCTGCCTAGTGTAGTTCAGTCGCTTTCAATGCCGTCTATTCGGACGTTTTCCCTGCTAGAATGGAATCTCCAAACTGAGTTGTGCTGGTTCGGGGAGTGGGGTGGAGACCTCTCATTCTACCCAAATTTCTACCCATGCCTAGGGGTCTGACCATGGCATATGCCGAACGCCGCGAGCGCAAGAAGGGGGTCCGCTACCGCGGCATCTACAAGGCCGCGGACGGGCGATACCGGTCCGCTGGCACCTTCAGCACGGAGAAGCAGGCGCTCGCGGTCGCCGAGGAGGCAGAGCGGCACGCCGCCGAGGTCGCTGGCGGCGCAGCGGGCGGGCTGGATCCGGCCACCCGCGCGACGCGGACGATCAGGGAGTACGCGCCCGCGTTCCTCCGGCACCATCAGGTCGAGGGAAACACCAAGGACACCTACGCGGACACGCTGCGGCTGCATGTGATCCCGTTCCTCGGCGGGTGCCGGCTGGCCGAGACCGACCGGACGGTGGCGCGCAACTACATCACGGCGCTGCAGGAAGCCGGGCGTTCGGCGAACACGATCCGCCAGGCCAAGGTCGTGCTCGGCGCGATGTTCGGGATGGCCGTGGCGGACGGGTACCTGGACTACAACCCGTTCCATGACGTGAAGATCCCCAAGGTGCCGGGCCGGCGGGCGATCAAAGTGGCCACGCCGGAGCAGTACCTGAGGGTGCGGGCTTGTCTGCCGACCAAGCCCGCTCAGGTCTTCTCGACGCTGCTGGTGTCCAGCGGGATCCGGTTCTGCGAGGCGATCGGGCTGCAGCCCGCCGACTTCGATTTCGAGACGGGCATCCTGGAAGTGGCCCGGTCGGTGGTCAAGGTGTCCCGCCAGCATCATCCGCAGGGCAAGACGTTCCTGGTGCGCGACTACACCAAGAACGGCCAGACACGCAGGCTCAAGCTTGACGGGGCCGTGGTCGAGCTCGTGCGGGGATACCTGGCGGAGCACGGCATCGGCGAGAGGGAGGTGATGTTCCCGGCGGAGCTGGTGGTTCCGCCGCGACGCACCAAGCCGCGGCTGACGGAGGAGGAGATCGGGGCGCTGGGCGACTGCGAGCCGGTGGGCGGGCGCGTCTACGCTCACGGGACGTTGGGCGGTTATGTTCAGGCGAAGTGCCGGTGTGAGGGGTGTCGGCAGTGGGCCCGGGAGTATGGCCGCGAGCGGATGCGGGTCCGGCGGGCCGCCGCCTCCTCTGGTGAGGCCCGGCGCCGGTGGGAGAAGTCTCGTGATGCCGACGAGACCTACCTGGACGAGCAGAGCTGGGACCGGACCTGGGCCGGCGCGGTCGCGGAAAGCGGGATCCCGTTCAAGCCGACCGCCTACCAGGTCCGGCACACGCACGCCTCGTGGCTGATCGACGCCGGGGAGAACCCGAAGGCGGTGATGCACCGGCTCGGCCAGGCCGACCTGCGCACGACCGCGCGGTACGTCCATGTGCTCGACGAAACCGGGGAGTCAGCCGCCCGGCGGTTCGAAGGGCTCCTGCCGCCACTGTGACCATCGGGCAGCGTGTGGCCCGAAGGCTGCCCTCACGGACGGCGGCGAGGCCCACATGCGGCGCGTTCCGCGCGCACTGCCCGTCCGTGACATCCCGGGCGCGGTCACTCGTGCTCACGATGGGTGACTGCAGAGCTTATGACGAGCGTCGCGTAACGGATATCGAGCGAGAGAAACCGAAACGTCTGCAGTTGTCACTGGCCGTTCGCGTTAGTGGCGTGTTTGTCCAGGTAGCGGAGGAGCGCTGATGGGCGGAAGCGGAGCTGCTTCCCGAGTCGGATGGTCTCGATTGCGCCATCCTCTACGGCGTCGTAGAGCCAGCTTTTCTTCACCTTCAGCAGGGCGCATACATCGTCAGGCGTGAGCAGGTCGAGGTCCCAGTGAGGGCTGCGCGCGGGGTTTGGCTGCCGGTCAGCGTGGTCCCCGTCTCGTCCGTTGATGGCCACGCTCTGGCCGGTCATGGCTCGGCTTCCAGGTCGGTCTGCATGTCGGCCGCGTGTCCGGGAGGGCGGAGTGTCATGGCGCGTCCGGGCGTTGTGGGCGCCGTGTCGCGCTCGATGGCCGTGTGGCAGGCGTGCTCGACGGCGCGCAGCCAGGTGGCGACCCGGGTCTCGCGGGCGGCGATGGCCTGGCGGTTGCGCCGGCCGTAGGACGCTTCGGGCCAGTCGGCGCCGGACCGCTCGACCTCGCGGGCGTGGGCTTCGCGCTCGCTGGCGTGCGCGGCGATGGCGAACATGGCGACGCTCGCGGTGGCGGTGTCCAGGACGAGGGTGATCGTGCCGGTCTCGGGGTCGTGGCGGGCCAGGGCGGTAATGCGGGGCCCTTCGGTCTCGGGCCAGGCTGGCGCCGGTGCGTGGCCGTTGTGCCGAGCGCGGGCGTGGGCGGCGGCGAGCAGGGTGTCGGCGCGGTCGATCTGGTCGCAGGCGGCGCCGAAGTTCTCCCCGACCGGGCCGAAGTCGGTGCCGCGGGCGATGCAGTATTCCATCAGCCGGGCGGCCTGGGGCCGGTCAGCGTAGGTGGCGGAGCGGGCGTGGATGCGCAGCTGGGTCTTCAGCGCGTGGCTGACGGATCCGGTGCGGACGAAGCGGACCAGGCTCTGGGCGAAGACCGGTGCTTGCGGCCGGGCCGCCAGGCAGATGGCCAGGCGCCGGGCGGTGACGTGGTCGACGGCGCTGCCTCGGGCGTCGGCGGCGGCGATGCCGTCGTCGATCAGCCGCTCGTACAGCTGCAGATCCGGGAGCTGGCTCTCCTCGATGCCCGGGCCGGGGCGCACTTGGTCCGGTGGCGGGCTGGCCCGGTAGCCACCTGCGGTGGCCGATGCCGCGGGACGCGGCCCGGCCATCGAGCCATTAACGCGGTCAGGCTGAGCCGCCGGAGCTCGGGCGGCTGCTGGGCGCGGCCTGCCGGTGGTATCCGGCTGCCATGGGACTTGGGCGTGGGTCACCGGGTCGCTGCCTCAGGAAGTGATGCCGAGGGATTGCGGCAGGTGCTGGCGGGTGATCTGCTGCCGTCGGCCGGCCTTGAGACGGGCCAGATTGCCGAGGCGCATCTGCTCATGGAGCAGGCTGCGGGATGGACCGGTCAGGCGGGTGAACTCATCGACGGAGCAGACCAGCTTGCTGTGCGAGTCCGGACCTGCACGGCTAACGGTGCCTGCGGCGATGGGCCCTCCGGGCGATGGATCTGAGGCGCGCCGGAGATACGCGGCCGGTCCAGGTTCCCGGTCTCGATGCCTACGGGGCTGGGGGGTCATTGTCCCGCCTCGGGGTCAGGCCGCTGACTTTCCCGGCGCTGCTGACCGGGCGTACCGGGCTGGGAGATCCTATTGACCGCGTCGTCCCCGGTCAGGCCGAGTTCGGCAGCCCAGCCTTCGATGTGCAGCCACAGGCGGTGCCGCTCGTTCAGGTCGTCATTACCGGCCTGGTCGGCAAGGACCGTGGCGGTGATGGCATTGTTGCGATCCAGGACCCGGTCCGGCAACCAGGACACCTCCCAGAGATGCTGACGCCCGGGCTCTTGGCGGGCGGTGTGAGCAGTCTGGTCGCTGGTCATCATGGTGTCGTTGATCGTCAAGGTCATGGTTCGGCTTCCAGGTCTGGTTCGGGTTCGCGGGTGCGGGCAGGCCGGGTTTCCAGGAGTTCGGCGAGGGAGGGTGGCTGGCCGGGCTGCCAGTCGCGGAGCTGGTCGACCACGATCACGTACTGGGGGCGGTCTGCTGGCCAGCGGTCGGGGAACGGCAAGTCGTAGGGGTCGGCCATCTCGCGCATGTCCTTGTCGCCCGCGCGCGGGTCAGGAACGAGGGGGCGGGCGGCTTGGCGGCTCGGTCCGGGTTCGCGGGGTGCCCTGCCGGGTTTGGTCACTGGCCGGCCTCCTTGTCTGCGGCGGGCACGGGTTGACGGGGTGGCTCGGTGTGGCCGTGGTGAGCGGCCGGGGCGGTTCTGGCGGCCTGGAGCATCCGGTCGGCGATCTGGTCGAAGGCTTCGGCGTCGCGGAGGTGGGTCTGGCAGGTGGGGCAGGACTGGTCGGGGCAGTCGGGGCACATCTCGACGCGGTAGCGCTTGTCATCGGCGGCGATGTCCGCCGCGGCGAAGACAGCGCTGACCTCGGCGTAAGTGAGGATGATGGCGCCCTGGTCTGCTCCAGGGCCGGGCGGTGCTGGCCCGGGATGTGGCGAGGGCGCCGCCGGGCCGGGGTGGCTCTCGCGGGCGCCGTCGTAGACGTCGGCGAGATCACGGATCATGCCGAACGCCCGGCCCGTGTGCTGGTTGTCGTACTGGTGGTAGCCGTGGCGTTCCAGCACGCCGAACACGTCGGCGATCAATCCCCACGTGAAACGGTCGTCGCTGGTCATGCGCCTTTCCTCCGGCGGTAGTGACGACGGGCGGGCATGCGGATGTCGGGGGCGACGCCGGTGCCGGTGGCGGGTTTCCAGCCGTACTCGGGCTGGTAGCCGGGGGTGTCGAGCTGGTCGTCGTCCATGGCGGCGGCGGCGCACCAGTTTCCGGCTCTGGCACGGTTGCGTGCGGTGGTGGCGGCGGCGCGTTCGATCGGGTACGGGCGGGGGCGCGTTTGTCCCACCAGGCGTCGTAGAGGCCGGCGATGGCGTCGCGCAGGTGCTGGCTGACGGTAAGGGCGTCGCCGCGGACGAGCTTGCGGATGGTCACGGGGTGGACGCCGGTGGCGCGGGCGATGCGGGCCGAGCCGTGACCCATGACATGCAGGGCGCGCAGCCGCAGCCGGGTCCCGCCCGCGTCCAGCCGGGCTTGGGTCAGGGCCGGGCTGGTCACGGTGAGGACGGCGGTCGCGGTGCCGGGTTGTACTCGCCTGTGGCCGGAAGCCAGGCGGTGGACGGAGCCGGTGGACAGCGCGGCCGCGGCGGCGATCGAGCGGTAGGTCCCGCCGTCTTGCCGAAGTTGTGTAACGTGCGCGCGGGCCGCCGCACGCTGACCGGGGGTGCCCTCGGTAGTGCTCATTGCCCGGCCTCTGGTTCCAGTCCGGCCTGCGGTTCGCAGCGCCTGGACGCCCGCCAGACCTCATCGGCCTCCTCGGCGGCGCGCTCGACTTCACGCAGGGCGTACTCGTCCATCCGGCGGAACGCTTCTTCGTCGACGGTCCCGGGGGCGGGCTCGATCGTGCCCAAGTTGTAGGCGAAGTGCAGGTAGTCCCAGTCCTCGCTGGTCAGGCCCAGATCATCGACCTCGGAGTGCTGGGGTTCGTTGTCGGTCATGCCTGGTCACCTGCTTCGGGCTGGTAGTCGGGTGCGTGGGTGCGGGTCCGGCCGCCGCTGCGGGCCGAATCGAGGGTTCTGGTGATCTCCCGCTCGCCCAGGCCGGCCTGGCGGGCGGCTTCGGCCAGCGGGCTGAGGTCGGCGGCGGGGTCGGCGTCCAGGGCGCGGTTGGCGGCCCAGAACAGGCCCGCGTTACGGTTGCCTTCGCCCTGGCCAGCGACCCACCGGGCCAGGTGGTCCAGATCCCGGCCGGGAGCCGGGGCCGGTTGGGGGCGGCGGAGCTGCCGGTGAGGTTCGAGCAGCGCAGTGACGGCGGCCCAGTCCAGTGCGCCGCCGGCTTGCACGGTCCGGATGAGCTGGTAGGGCTTGCCGTCCACACGCGAGGGCGGGGCTAGGACGTAGCCGCCGCGGGACCGAAAGTCCAGATGATGGGCGGGCAGGTGGCCGTTGCGCTGGGCCGAGCCGGTGAAGTAGGCGTGCAGCCCGCCGTGGGGAGTGCGCACGTATCTGGCCGCGCCGTCCAGCAGGCCGGCCTTGGCCAGCCGGGCGAGCGCGGCATATCCGTTCCCGGCGGGGCCGTGCCGGCCCCGACGTCCAGGACGTCGGGGCCGGGAGCGCCGGTGGCGATGGCCAGGTTCCAGTCCGGGTGGCGGCCGAACCAGGCGGTGATCCGCTGCGGGTCGGTGCTGGCGTCCAGGTAGCCGTGGGCCGTGGCCGGGATCTTCTGCCCGGCCTGGCAGGGAAACACCGGCCAGCCGCGGGCGGCATAGGCGAGGGCCTGGCCGAGGCTGGTGCCGGTCACGGGATGCTCCAGGGCTGGCCGCCGGGCTGTGGGGGGTTGCGGGGGTGGCCGCAGCGGTTGGTTTCGGTGCGGAGCTGGTCGGCCAGGGCGGGCAGGATACGGGCCTGGTATTCGGCCTGGGCGGAGACCAGCGCGGGGCTGCGGGCGGGCTGCAGGTACAGCACCGACCACAGCTCGGCTGCGATGTCCAGCCCGTACAGGCACAGGTCGTGGGACGGCCAGCAGGGGCCCAGGCCGGCGGCCAGGTGCCCGTAGCCGGGCCGGTAGACCTGCTCGACCCAGGCCCGCAGCCGGGCGACTGGTTCCGAACGGTCTTCGGCCGCGAGCTTCCACCACGCCGGTGCCGGCCTGGGGCAGTAACCGTCGGGGTCCGGGTCGGCCGGGCTGGCCGCGGCGAGCTGGGTGAGCGCGGCGGCGTGCTCCTGGACGACGCGGCCGAGGGCGGCGGCCTGGCCGGTGAGCTCGGCCAGTTGCTTGCTGACCGCGGCGTGATGGTCAGCCTGGCGGCTTTCGAGCCGGGTGATCTGCTCGGCGTGGGCGGCGAGCTGGTCCGCGATGGCGCTGATCGGGTCGTGGCTGGTCATGGTCAGCTCCAGGGGAACGAGGTGCCGTCGCCGCGGAGCCATTCGGCGGGCACGTAGTCAGGCAGGCCCGGCTCTGGCTCCTCCGGGACAGGAAGCTCGGCGATGGTGTGCCACGGGGCGAGGCCGAGGCGGCGGGCGCGCCGGTAGGCGGGGTTTTTCCAGGCGCGGGGCAGCCGGGCGATGACCGGGGCGCAGCCCCCGCGGATGACCAGGGCGAACCCGGCGGGCAGCTGGCGGATCATGTCCGGGGTGGCGACGTCGTGGCGGGTGGCGTGGTCCTGGCCGCGGACCTTCCACGACGCCTGTCCGCACAGCGTGGAGGCTGCCTGCAAGGTGGTGACGTCGGTGATGCCGGGCAGGAACACTTTCACCGAGCTGGTGTCGAGCACGACCTGGCGGCCGTAGTCGCCCCACCGTTCGGCGAGCTGGGCTTCGCCGTGCACGACGGCGGCCACCTGGATGCCCTTGCCGCCGGAGTCCGAGAGCCAGGACGGCAGCGGGACCGGGCAGATCTGGGTCACTTCGTCCAAGGCCATGAGCAGCGGCGGGTCTAGCCGGCCGGACGGCGACGCCTGCCCGATCTGCGCGGCGATCCAGTGGATCTCGGCGGCCATCGCGGCGAACAGCGGGGCGACCGGGGCGTCTTCGGAGACGGCTTCGGCGATCAGGTACACGGTGCCCGTGCGGTCGAGGAAGGCGGGGATGTCGAACCCGTCGCCGGGGCCGGGCAGCACGCTGGCGGCCAGGGCGGGGTCGGCCATGAAGGCCAGGGATCGTGACATGACCATCCGGACTGTGGCGGCGGTCTTAGGGGCCTCGGAGCGCAGTTCGGCCAGCGTGCAGGCGCACTGGCGGGCGCCGGCGGCGGCCAGGATCCGCTCCGGGACGTCGGGATCGGCGCCGGCCACCCAGGCGGCGACGGCGCGCAGGTCGTAGCGGGCCAGCGCGGCGGCGTGAAAGTAGCCGCGCAGGTAGTCACTCGCCTTGGCGGACCAGAACGTGCCGTCTTCGACGCCCTTCTGGGACACGGCGAACGCGAACGCGTCGGCACGGCGGATCGCGGTGGCTGGGTCCTCACAGCCGGCGACCGGGTCCCAGCAGAAGGTGGAGGCCACGCCGCCGATGTGCTGCGGGTTGAACACGTGCACCCGGCCCCGCTCGGCGCGGACCGCGGCGGTCAGCTGGTACACGTCGGCCTTGGTGGTGGTCGCGATGACCGGGCCGGGGTAGCGCAGGATGACATCGGCGAGGAAGGCCGTCTTATAAGTGCGGGGTGGGGCCATCGCGAGCAGGTGCTCTTCCAGCGGGACCCGAAGGCTGTGGCGGTAGTGGGCCCGGCCCAGGAACACCGAGTGCGCGGCTGGGTCGGCGATCCGGTACCAGAACGGGACCATGGCGCGGATCCGGCCCGAGCGGCGCAGAGCCGCGAAGCGGCCCCAGCGCAGCCACAGGGGTGAAGAGGTGGGCGAAGCCCTTGCCCGGGTGCAGCCGCAGATGCAGTCGGACCCTTAGGTGCCGGGCCCGGTTGCCGGGGAGGTGCCGGGCGGGCAGGAACGCCCACGCGAACACCGCGGCCAGGACGACCAGGATGACCAGGGCGATGACGTACTTGAGCATCATGAGGGGTCTCCGTTGCGGGCGGACAGGACGGCTTTGCGGAGGGCGGCGCGGGCGGCGCCGGGGTTCAGGTCGGCGGCCGGGGCTAGGGCGGCGCTGATCGAGGCGACGCGATCAAGCGTGATGGAGGCGAGAGGCCCGTGCCGTTCGGCGACCAGGGAAAGGAACCGGGCGGTCTTCGTCGCCTTCCGCGGGACCGTCCCCCCGCCCGGGCCCGGCCGGGCCCCGGCAGATGGCGAGGCGCGGCGTCCGGGGGCGACCGGGCATTCCTCGAGCACCCAGGCGCGGAACCCGGCCAGGGTCGAGGCCGGCGCCAGGGCCAGGCGCAGCAGCCACAGGATCAGGCCGCCGAGGATGGCCAGCGGGGTGGCCGCGTCGGCGGCCAGCTGCTGGTGGCGGGCGCGGACGACCGTGATGAGGGTGTCGCTGGCCAGGGCGTAGGCGACCGGCGGCATGGCCCAGATGGCCAGGTTCCGCCAGCCGGGTGCGGCCGCGATCGCGTTCATGAACACGCTGGCGGCGACCGAGGCCAGGTTCAGCGCCCGGGCCCGCAGGGCGCGGCGGCCGTGCAAGGCAAGCGCGATACCCAGGCAGGCGAAAACCAGCGCGGCCGCGTCCGGGATGGCGGCCTCCAGGGCGGCGACCACCGGCAGGTGGCGGGTGGCGTCGACCATCCGGTACTGGGCCGTGAAACTGACCGCCGCGGCGGCCGCGGCCAGGACGCATAGGCCGGCGGCCGCGTTGCGCAACCACAGGCCCGAACGGTCCCTGGACCACCTGGGAGGGGCGGGCTGGCTGCCGGGGCCGGGCGGCGGGGCGACCGGGCGGGCCATGATTACCAGGAGGCCGGATGCCGGGCGGTGGCCGGTCATGTCCCGGCCGGTTCCGCCGCCCGGGAAAGTGACGGCCGGAATCGCAACGGTCATGTCAGATCTCTTTCGGGGCAGGAATCGGGCTGCTGGTCGTTGCCGAGACTGGTTTCGGGGGTGCGGACGCCGAGTCCGGTGAGGTGGCGGGTTAGCGCCCCGATGCGGGTGCGGGGGGCGCTGGTCAGGCTCATGTGCCGTTCCTCGTGGTGGATGCCGACCAGCACGAGGACCAGCAGCGCCAGGACGGCCAGGGCGATCAGGAGCGCCACGATGGCCAAGGTCGTGGCGACCGGGTCTGTGGTGCTGGCGATGTCTGGCATCGGCCTCACTCCCTTCGGCGGCGGGGAGCCGCCCGCATCATGGCGCATAGCTTTGCGCGCAGAACTCTATGCGCACGAGTATGTACCACGAACGCCTGAAGCGCAAACTTATGCGTGCATAACTTTGCGTGCAGAGTGTTGGGCCTAGTCGGGAACGGGTTGGGGCGGATGCGCCGATGTGCTGTTCTTCTGTCGCGTCGTGACGGCTAGTACCAGGGACGTTTGGTGATCGCGTGTCTCGCGGCGACCTGATCTGCTAACTTGGCGATCAAGCTTTACACGTAGAGCTTTGCGCGGTAGGTTGTAGGCGCAATCCTTTGAGGAAGGTAGTGCCATGGGGGAGACGGTCCAGACCACGACGACCCGTATCTACGCGAGCATCCGCGATCAGCTAGCCAGCGAGATCACCGCAGGCGTCTACCCGGCCGGCGCGCTCCTGCCGTCCATCCGCGAGATCATGGAGCGGTGGGAGGTCTCCACCACCACCGCCCGCAAGGTCCTCGACGAACTCGCGGCAGCCGGGTATGCACGCAAGGAAGGCACCCGCGGCGCCATCTCGACCGGAGGCCCGCAGCCGGGGCCAGCGTCGTCCGCGGGCGAACCCGCGCGCAAGGCGCCGCCACCAGCCGCCGTCCCCGGCCGGCTGACCGTCTGGCCCGTTCACACGATCCCGGCTTACGGGAGCGTCGGCCCAGATACCGACAACGGGATCGCTGCGCTGGATGTCCGCGCCGAGCGGCCGCCCGCCGACGCTGCCATAGCCCTCGGGATCACCGACCCGTCGCGGCAGGTGATCGTCAGGCGCCGGCTAGCGGCCGCTCCAGACGACACCCCCGTCCAGTTCCGCATCAGCTACGTCCCGGCCGAGCTGGCCGAGGGCACTCCGATCGCGCAGTCCACGGCGATTACCGATGCCTGGCCCGCCGCGCTGACCACCTACCTCGGTAAGCAGGTCCGCCTGGCCAGCAGCCAGGTCACCGCCCGCCACCCCAACCACGAAGAGGCAGCCGCGCTGGCCCTACCCTCAGACGCCGCGGTGCTGGTACGCGAGGACACCTACGAGGACCGGCGCGGAAACCCGGTCGACTTCACCCGAACGGTCTGGCTCGGGGACACAACCCGGCTGATAGTGGGCGGCTGAACTGAACGGGCCAGGCTGTTCCGCGACTGCCGACTTCGGGTCCGGTCCGAGAGCTCGGTGAGTCGCGGTCCTTCACAGCGCGAGCCCGTAGCCTGAAGGCTGTCGCGGGCTACCCTCGACGGCATTCGTCGCTAAGGTCTAATGTCGCCTGGCTGGTGGAACGGGCCGGCGAGTTCCTCCCATGGCACTGGAATCGACCGCAACTGGGCTATTGTCGCGGCACCCCACACAGCGCCGACTTCCAAAGCTGCGACCATGTCGTGGCCTCGTAGCAGCCCGTGCAACAGACCGACGGTAAAGGCATCACCGGCACCTGTGGCGTCTACCTGGTCGGCTGCAACGGCATCAACGTGCAGTTCGCTGGAGGCAGCGTACGCGTCCGCGCCAGCCTGCCCTCGCGTCACCACCACCCACTTCAGTCGCCCACCCGATATCGAGCGCACGGCCTCGAACATCCCTGCTGGGGTGACGCCGGGGTATTGCGTCTCCGACCCGACCACGACGGTCGCAGGCCATATGGTTGCGCCAGGTACGGGGGGAGATGTAACGAGAAGAGCCGACTCAGCTGCGGTCGCTGTGTCGGTTGGGTACCTCGCATAACCCTCGACGTAGACGCAATCAACTGACCTTAGATCCGGCCCGCGTGAGGGCAGAAAAGACGACGGCCCGGCCCCGCTGTCCACCGCGATGATCGTGCGCTCGCCCGTGTCGTCGAGCAGTATGAGGGTGCGTGGGGATGCAGCATCGGCGCGGAACGAGTACTTGGTATCGACACCGCACCGTTCGAGTTCGGCCAGGAGATAATCTCCCATTGCGTCTGTGCCGACCGGGCCGACAAGACGCACCTGGTGCCCAGCCGAGCTGAGCCCGCATGCAACGTTGGCCGAGCTCCCTCCGATGCGCCATCCCAGCGCCTCGGCGTTGATGTGGTCGCCGGGGCCGGGGATGCGCTGAACACGCAGGACAATGTCCGCCGCGACGACGCCGAACACAACGACCTCAGCCATGTACACAACCTGGCACGATCGCGCATTGGCGGCTAGGTACGGGGGCACGTGCAGACCAAGGTTGCTCTCCGCAAAGGATTTCTCGTTAGCGTCTATCCACGGCCGGCAGAGTTCACGGCTGGCGACAGCCCAGGTGGCGTGGCCAAGGTACCGCCATGCCAGCGGCGCACGATCCTGTCCGCAGGAGCGGACGACATCACCCCGAAGAGCCGATGTATAGATATACGGGTAGGCCCCTGGCGTGTTGGACCATAACCGGAGGCCGCCAAGAGGTCAACTACGCGAAGTCCGGTTGATAACCGCTCGCCGAGCCGCCGATCTGTCGCAGATCTTGAGGCGGCGAGGTTTACACACACACACCGTCGCTACCGCACGGGACTGTAATCCCTGGGCCG
>Ga0335078_10011959_pt1 | contig 12874 bp, 4 predicted proteins | sample Lox_Sample_32_FD_206711 | JGI IMG/M metagenome (GOLD analysis project Ga0335078, IMG submission 206711) | Soil microbial communities from Loxahatchee National Wildlife Refuge, Florida, United States - Lox_Sample_3.2 | ecosystem: Environmental > Terrestrial > Soil > Wetlands | place: USA: Florida... | reverse complement strand
GGCGCGTTGGCGGCGAGTTGGCACTCGAACAAATTCCTGAACCCTGCGCGCGACGGCGCCGTATTGCCCATCCTGCATTTGAATGGCTACAAAATCGCCAACCCCACCGTCCTGGCCCGCATGTCCGACGACGAACTGGCGCAGCTCTTCGCCGGTTACGGATACGATCCGTATTTCGTCGAGGGAAGGGAACCCGCCGTCATGCACCAGGCCATGGCCGGGACGCTCGACACCGTGATCGAACGAATTCGCTCGATCCAAGTCAAGGCCAGAATTCAGGGCGTAGTGGAACGCCCTGTGTGGCCGATGATTATCCTGCGCACGCCTAAGGGCTGGACGGGGCCGCGCGTGGTGGACGGAAAGCCGGTCGAAGACACGTGGCGTGCTCACCAGGTGCCGCTCTCCGAACTGGCCACTAAGCCCGAGCATCTGCGGCTCTTGGAAGAATGGATGAAGAGTTACCGCGCGGAAGAACTGTTCGATCAGAATGGAAAGCTGATTCAAGAGTTGGCCGAGCTTGCGCCCAAAGGCAAGAGGAGAATGGGCGCGAATCCCCATGCCAATGGCGGCCTGCTGCTGAAGGATCTGGTGATGCCGGATTTTCGCGATTATTCCGTGCCGGTGGTCAAACCCGGAACGTCGTACGCGGAAGCCACTCGGGAGCTCGGAAAATTTTTGCGCGATGTGATGCGATTGAACGCGGACGCGAAAAATTTTCGCGTGTTCGGCCCGGACGAAACCGCCTCGAACCGGCTCGACGCCATCTACGAAGCCACGGATAAGGTGCTGATGGAGCCGTTGCTGCCGACCGACGAGCATCTCTCCCGCGACGGTCGGGTGATGGAAGTGCTCAGCGAGCATATGTGCCAGGGCTGGCTCGAGGGATATTTGCTGACCGGGCGGCACGGATTTTTTTCGTGCTACGAGGCGTTCATCCACATTGTGGACTCCATGTTCAACCAGCACGCCAAATGGCTGAAGGTCACCGCCGGGATTCCGTGGCGGCGGCCGATTGCTTCGCTCAATTATTTGCTCACTTCGCACGTGTGGCGGCAGGACCACAACGGGTTCACGCACCAAGATCCAGGCTTTATTGACCTAGTAGTAAATAAGAAAGCCGATGTAGTCCGCGTTTATCTCCCGCCTGATGCCAACACGCTGCTTTCCGTCGCCGATCATTGCCTGCGCAGCCGCCACTACGTGAACGTGATCGTGGCCGGCAAGCAGCCCGCGCTGCAATATCTGAACATGCAGTCCGCCATCCAGCACTGCACCGCCGGGATCGGCATATGGGACTGGGCCAGCAACGATCAGGGCGCCGAGCCGGACGTGGTGATCGGCAGCGCCGGCGATATTCCCACGCTCGAAGCGCTGGCGGCGGTCGACTTGCTGCGCCAGCATTTCCCGGACTTGCGCATCCGCTTCATCAACGTGGTGGACTTGATGACGCTGCAACCGGCGAGCGAGCATCCTCACGGCCTGCCGGATGCGGACTTCGATTCGATGTTCACGGTCAACAAGCCCATTATTTTTGCCTTCCACGGATATCCCTGGCTCGTCCACCGCCTCACTTATCGCCGCCACAACCAAGATAATCTCCACGTGCGCGGCTATATGGAAGAGGGCACGACGACCTCTCCCTTTGACATGACCGTATTGAATGACCTGGACCGCTTTCATCTGGCCGCCGACGTGGTGGATCGCGTGCCGCGCCTCCAGCCCATCGGAGCGCACTTCAAGCAGTTCCTGCGCGACAAGCTGATCGATCACAAGCAATACATCATGGAAGTCGGCGACGACATGCCGGAGATCAAGAATTGGAAGTGGCCGTATTGACGGAGGCTGGAGACTAGAGGTTGGAGGCTGGAAGCTAGAGGCCGGCATTCGGAAAAAATACACATGAATATTCTTGTTCTTAATGCCGGCAGCTCCAGCCTGAAATTTCAAATCATCGCCACCGATCTGGAACGCATTCGCGAGCATAAGGACGCGCGCCTGCTGCGAGGCGACGTCGAACGCATCGGCGCGGAGGCCGTCGTCACCGTGCAAAAGGGCGATGGGCCGAAACGCACGCTGACCGCCTCGTTGAAGGACGTTTCCGGGGCGCTCGATTTCATCCTGCGCTGGGCGGCATCGCCGGACGCCGGCGTTTCGGAAATCAAGAGCGTGGCGGACATTCACGCGGTGGGCCATCGCGTGGTGCACGGCGGCGAAGAGTTCACCGATTCCGTTCTGATCGACGACGAAGTGATCAAGGGAATCGAGAATTGCATCGAGCTCGCGCCGCTGCATAATCCCACGAATCTTCGGGGCATCCGCGCCATGCGCGAATTGCTGGGCCCGAAAATTCCCCAAGTAGCCGTGTTCGATACGGCCTTCCACCACTCGCTCGCGGAGCACTCATATTTGTACGCCATTCCGTATCATCTCTACCTTCGCTACCGGATTCGCCGCTACGGCTTTCACGGCATTTCGCACCGCTACATGGGTTACCGCTACCGCACCATTCGCAACCTGCCGCGCGAGCAAACCAATATCGTCAGCCTGCACCTCGGAAACGGTTGCTCCGCCGCGGCCATTCGTGGCGGCCATTCCGTCGACACTTCCATGGGCATGACGCCACTCGAGGGCTTGGTGATGGGCACGCGGTCCGGCGACGTCGACCCCGCCATCCTTGGCTTCATCGGCGCGAAGGAAGGACTTTCCCTGCACGAAGTGGAGACCATGCTGAACAAGCAATCGGGCCTGCTCGGCGTCTCCGGCCTCACGCACGATATGCGCGTCTTGCAGGAGCAAGCACACGCGCACGTCGACCGCCGCGCCAAGCTGGCCATCGATATTTTCTGCTACCGCGCCAGAAAATATATCGGAGCGTTCCTGGCCGCGATGGGCGGCGCGGACGCCATCGTCTTCACGGGCGGGATCGGCGAGAATTCCGCCGAGGTGCGCGCGAACATTTGCGAAGGGCTCGAATGGGCCGGTTTATTTTTGGACGACGAGAAGAATCAGAAAACGATAGGCGTGGAAGGCGCGATCACTCGCGAGAATTCCCGCCTGGCCGCCTACGTCATTCCCACCGACGAAGAATTACTGATCGCCAGAGATACGGCCCGCTGCATCCTAGACGAGCCGAACCCGCAGTAAATAAGTAGGACGGGCTTCAGCCTGTCGGTTTTCGGCTGTCATTTGTTCGAAAAAAAAGCGACAGGCTGAAGCCCGTCCTACTCCGGATCCTGCAGCAAACGCTCCAATTCGAATGGAAACTCATTCCTGCGGAATGCGGGGGCGCCGTGGCAATCGCGTCCGCGGCGCAACGCGGGCAGCCACCAGCACCCATTCTCAACGGGGAACGTGTAAAAAATAGAAGCTTCTGACCCGGCGAGTTCAGAGGCCAGTTGCCTTCGCTGTTCCGGGGAGACGGTGGAATCGAGAAGGATCAGACTGTACGCGCCGCTGCGCACGTATTCGGACGTGACGTCATGCGGCGCCACATAAAATAACTCACATGAGAATTTTTCAAGCAACCTCAGCACGGACGTTCCCCAGGAACCGTTCCGGCCGACCAGCAAAACGCTCGTGCACGAGACGGCGGTGGCGCCTTCGGGGGACGAAGCAATAGCGGAGCTTGTTTCGAAACCGGGTTCGTAGTCAGTCGCGGGCGCCAGTTGTGGCTTGCTTGACATGCAACCCTCCCAAGTCGCGCCGGGAGAGGGACCACTGCGGCAAAAATTACAGCGCGGCATACTGACGTTACACTCGCATAAAAATTTAGTCAAGCGAAAGATATGGGTAGAAGAGCCTACTCACATCGCATCCCCCTGGCGAGGTTGACATCTCGTGTGTCATGAGCAAGAGCCGGAGTGGGGAACTAGATTCGTCTACGGGCGCGGGATTTGCAAGCCAGCGAAGGGGAGAAGCTCTTCTTCAAAAGAAAACGGCGTCCCGTTTGAGCTGGGACGCCGTTTTCTCCGAGCGTGCTTCTTCGCTTGAGACCGGATCAGAAGATCAGTTTCAAAGCCAGTTGAATGTCCCGGCTGTCGGCTTCGGAGCCAACCGTCGAGGTGATTTTCCCCGCAGTGGCGGGCACGAGCACTTCTCCCTGGCCTGCACCCGGAGCCACGCCGATCGTGCAGGCCTCCGCTACGGGGCAGCCGGTCCCGCTCCCAGCCGTTAAGCCGGGACCGGTAGGAATGTTAAAGTTCGGGTGATTCAGGATGTTGAAGAGCTCGGCGCGGAATTCCAACATGCCCGCTTCACCGAGCCACTTGATCTTCGTGTCTTTGTTGATTGAAAAATCCCAGTCGAAAAAGCGCGGGCCGCGGAGAATATCCCTGCCTTCATCGCCGAGATATCCTTCCGGCTGCACTTCGAACATGGTCGGGTTAAACCATTGGTTGACGTTATGGGTGATCACGGTGCTGGCGTTGAAGTTGGGCCCCAGATTGGCGAAGTCCGCGTTATTCGGAGAGGTGCCGCCTTGTTGTCCTGACCCCGACCGGGTAGAGCCCACGTTCGGCTCGAACGGGTATCCGCTTTGGGCGGACACGATGTTGCCCATCCACCAGCCCTTCAAAATTCCAGCCGCCCAGCTATCCGATTTGATGTTTGGAATGTGATAGAGGGTATTGAAGCGCAAGTTGTGGGTGGAGTCGAATTGGCTGGGGCCCTTCTGAATCAGGCTTAAATTGGAGTTCACGGTGGGGAAGCTGCCGCCGACGATGAGCAAACCCTCGGTGGTGTCTTCCGACTTCGAATAGGTATAAGCCGTCTGGAATTCCCAGCCGGACTGAAGTTTTCTCGTCAAGCTGGCCTGCAAGCCGTTATACCAGGACTCGGAATGCGTGGCAGCCCCGGCGAAAGTGCCGAAACTCGGGTTGAAGCGTCCGAGGGGGCAGGAGGCGCCTGCGGGGTTATACCAGTTGGGAAATCCCGGTTCCAAAGGTTCAGGTCCGGTAGAGGAGTCCGTGGGCAAGCACGGGTTATTTTCCTGGTTGTCCCACAGGTGCAGGCCGCGGGTGCCGATGTAGCCCACAGTCAACGCCATGTTCCCCGGCAACTGCCGGTCCACGGTCAGGTTCCACTGCATGAGATAGGGCTGCTGGATGTAATAAGGCGGCCCGCTCATGCGCAGCGTACCCGGCCCGGCGATGGAATCGAAATCCGCCACGAACTGAGCCGGATTCGAGTATAGGGCCCCAGTCGGATTGAGTGTCGAACCGACGGCATAATTGACGACCTTGGGGTTGCTGGTGCCTGCCGGTCCGCCCAGGAACTCGGGGATGTAAGGCTGGTTCGGAATATTTTGTTGGGAAGAGAAGGGTGGAGCAGCCGTCGTCTGGTTCAGGATGAGCTGGCCGATTCCGGCGGCGGAATCGAAGTAGATCCCATAGGCGCCATGGACCGCCGTCTTTCCATCTCCAAAGACATCCCAGGCAAATCCGATGCGTGGGCTGAAGTTTTGGAGCGACGGGTTGTTCACGACCGGACCGAGGACGGGAATTGCGTTCGGGTTCGTGTAAATGCCTTGGATGGCGGATTGCAGGCCGTGGACCTCCATCGGCGTGGTGTTAAATTCATAGCGCAGCCCCAAGTTCAACGTAAACCGCGAAGCCACGCGATAGTCGTCTTGGAGATAGAAACCGTACGTGTAATAGTTGAACCTTCGAATGGTCTCCGCCCCTGGGTTCTGCACGGATTCCGTGGTACCCACATTATTGTTGAGTATAAAATTCGCGAGACTGGAGAAAGTGAGCGCTCCCCGCCGTGCTGCGGACTCCTTGTCCAGCACATCGAAGCGATTGCCCAGAAAGCCGAACTTCAGGGCGTGCTTGCCATGGCTCCAAAAGGCGTCGTCGCTCAGGCTAAAGAGATTTTGCAGGTGGTAATTGGGAATCGGGTTGTCCGGCCCCCAAACCCCGCAGCAGGCTCCTTGGGTGGTGATGTCGCCCGTGCCCTGGTAGCAAGGAGCGGCGCCGGAGGGACAGTTAAACGAGATGCTCGGGTTGTATAGAGGCGCAGTTTCGAAGTCATTCGTCGGGACATTCGTGCGTGAGTAAGAAATGCGGGCCGTGTTCAGCAGCGCGGGAGTGAAGACGTGCGTCTCCGCGAGCGTCACATATTGATCCCGGCTGGTCGAGGTTTCGCTGATTTCAGGCCCAGCGAAGGCCGGCTGTTGGCCGGCGACGACCTCATAGGAATTGTCGATCGTGTACCGTCCGAAAAAGCTGTCGGACGCGGAAATCGTCTGGTCGACGCGAATCTGACCGAAGTTCACGCTTTCCGGCGAAACGAAGGTGTAGTTGAAAATGTTGCCGGACTGCGGGATCGGCATCAAGGCGAGTAGATTCTCGATATTCGCTGCCGACGCCGCGATTCCGCCCGGATAGGGAGCTCCGTTATACCCAATTCCATCGCTGCCGACTACGGTTCCGGCCGGCACACCTGTGCATTGAGTTCCAATTGTTGTAGCGGTGGACGCTCCCGCACCCGAGTAGGCGGTCGTCGTGGCAAAGTGAGCCTGAGGAACTGCATCCGCCTCCGTGAACGTCGAGCCGGCTGGGAAGCACCCAGCGGCTGGGACGGTCTCCAGAATCGGACCTCCCTTGATCTGCCGCAGGCCTTCGTAGACGGCCCAGACGAATGTTTTGTCTTTGACGATCGGTCCGCCGCCGGCGCCGCCGAAATTGTTTCGCTGGTATTCCGGGTTGCGCGGGCAGGTCGCGGTGGTGCCTCCCGCATTCAAACACTGCGATTGGGAGAAATCGAAGAAATTTCTGGCGTCCATCACGCGGTTGCGCAGGTAGTCGAATGCGTCGCCATGCCACTGGTTGCTGCCGCCCTTGCTGACGATGGTCATCTGGCTGCCCATGGTCATGCCGTATTCGGCGCCGAAGGCGTTGGTAACTACCTTGTATTCGCGGATGCCGTCCACGCCGAGCGAGGTGCCCACGGCCGAAGCGCCGTTCAGGGCGAACATGGTTTGCATGGGCGCGCCGTCCAGCAAGTAGTTGTTCGAAGTGATGGGCGCGCCGTTGCTGCTATAGATGGTGCCCAGCGTTCCGCCGCCGATATTGACCGTGGTGATGGATTTTGTGACACCGGCTTGCAGCAAGGTCAAATCGAGGTAGTTGCGGCCGTTCAAGGGCAGGTCGGCCATCTTCTCTTCGTTCACCAATCCGCCGAGCGTGCCGCTGGTGGTGTTGATCTGAGGAGCTTCGCCGGTGACCACCACTTCCTGGGCCGCCGTGCCCACTTCGAGGGCGAAGTTCACCACCGCTTCCTGGTCCACGTCCAAGATCAGACCCCGCTGCGTGACCAGCTTGAAGCCCGATTGTTCCACTTTCACATCATAGTGGCCGACCGGCAATCCAGGAAAACGATACGAACCATCCTCTTCCGTCTTGACCGTGCGCGCCGTAGCTGTCTCGGCGTTGGTGGCGGTGACGGTCGCGCCCGCGACCACACCCCCGGTGGAGTCCTTCACAGTCCCGAGGATGGTCCCCGTTGGAATTTGCGCCATGGCCGGGATGGCCACCAGCACGGCCACTGATAAAATCGTACACCAAGCTGCCCACTTCCACCCCCCCACACCCCTGCATGCACACATGTTTCCTCCTGAGATATAAATCTTGCTTCCGGCCCCGGCAAAATTTATTTCCGCTCCTGTTATGGTTCCAGGCCCCGTACAAAGCCCTATGAAAGAAGCCCCAGAGAAACACCGCCACTCGCTTTATTGACTGCCCGTATATGACAATTATGCGACTATGTCAAGCCTTATATCTCATCCTTCCTGAATTCGATTATTATGACTAGGTACAGGGTCTCTTCCGCTTGATGGCGGTGGCATACGCGGCCAGCGAAAAGAGGAGTGAGCGGGGGTTAATTTCAAGAAAAAACGGCGTCCCGGACTAGCCGGGACGCCGTTCGTGAGATGTCCTGGTGAAAATTGGTTAGAAGATTATTTTTAGCGCGAGTTGGATGTCCCGCGCGTCGGTCACCGTGGACGTGATCGCTCCTCCTTGAGAGATAACGCCCGTCCCGCCGCCCCCGTAAGGAGGCAAGTTAAAGTTCGCGCGGTTCAGGATATTGAAGAAATCCGCCTTGAACTCAACCATACCCGCCTCGCCGAGGAAGGGCAGCCGGGTGTCCTTGTTTACAGACAAGTCCCAGTCGAACAACCCTGGGCCCCAGAGAATGTTCCGCCCCGCGGTGCCCAGGTAGCCCGGTACCTGCTGAACAAACATGTTTCCGTTGAACCAAGCGGATTTGTTCCCATGGGTGCCCGGGATCGCGCTCGGGCTGCCGGTGATAACCGTACTTGGGTTGTAGGCCACGACGAATGGGTTGCAAACAAAGCCATAACTAGCACCCGGAGGCGTAACGGTCGTGCCTGCCGTGCAGCCCTGCATGGCGGCTACAATGGCTGGCGTGGCGATGCTGGCGCGGTCGGCGTTATTGGGCCCCCCTCCCTGCTGGCTGGACTGGGACACGTTGCTGCCTAGGAACGGACTGAATGGGTAGCCAGTTTGCAGGGAAAGAATGTTGGACACCCACCAGCCCTTTAGAGGTTTAGCCGCGAAGCTGTCCGATTTGATGTCCGGGATGTGGTAAATGGTGTTGAAACGCCAGTTATGGGTCGCGTCCGTTTGCGACGGCCCTTTGTCAATTTGCTTCAAATCGTAGGTGCTGCTGGTAAAGCTTCCATCCACGATGATCAACCCCTCGGTTGTGTCGATCGACCGGGAATAGGTATAGGAACTCTGGAATTCCAAACCGTTCCTCAACCTCCTGGTGACGCCGATTTGCAGGCCGTCATACCAGGACTCGGAGGTCGCGCTTTCTCCGGCCATGGTTCCGAAGTGATTGTTGAACCGACCATTCGGGCAGCTCTTAGGACCGGTCCAATCAGGAATCCCATTGACAACCGCCGTCGGTAGGCAGGGGTTGTTCTCCGTGTTGTTCCATAGATGAAGCCCGCGCGTTCCGACGTAACCTATGTTGATGGCAGTACCCCAAGGTAATTGCCGGTCGACGCTCAGGTTCCATTGCAGAAGGTAGGGCTGTGCAGATGGGTATGCCGGCCCGGTCATGCCCAGCGTGCCCGCCGGAAACGAGGAAACGAATAAAGCAGGATTGGTAAGCATCGCCTGGGTGATGGGGACGAAGCTCGGATTGTTTCTAACGAAATTCGGAGCGAAGACCTGCGTTGGGGCGAGCGTTTGCGAGGAGTTGAACGGCGGATCGTTATTGGTCTGGCTCAACACTGCCTGGCCCAGGCCCGCCGTGACGTCATAGTAGACGCCGAAAGCGCCGTGGACCGCCATTTTTCCATCGCCGAACACGTCATAGGCAAAACCGACGCGGGGACCGAAGTTCATATAGGACTGATTGGCGACAATGGGACCCAATCTGGGAATGCCGTTGGGGTTGGTGAAGACATCGGTGATTGCGGAGTCGAGGCCTTGCTCTGCCCGCAGCGTGGTATTGAATTCGTACCGCAACCCGAGATTGAGGGTAAGCCGCGGGGCGACGCGCCAATCATCCTGCAAATAGAATCCGAGGGTATACCAATTGAAGGTCCGATCGGTGATCCCACCGACGTCCTGGGCGACTTCCTGCGCGCATACATTTTCCAGGAAGGCTGTGAGGAAGGAACTTGGACAGCCGTTGGAACCCGTCGCATTCGCGGTTGTGGTATACCTCACCTGACCCCGGCGATTGGCTGATTCAATCGCTCGCGCGGTGTACCGGTTGCCCATAAAGCCGAATTTGAACGCGTGTTTTCCCCGAGTGTAGAAGGCATCGTCGCTCAGCGTAATAATGTCCTGGAGGTGATAATTCGGAATCGGGTTATCCGGCCCAAAAATGGAAAAGCCGCCGATGCTGATATCTCCAGTGCCCTGGAAACAGGGAGCGACGCCGGAAGGACAATTGAAGGACACAGACGGGTCATACAAATTCGAGGCTAGGACGTTAATGGTCGGGATGATCGTTCGGGCAAACGAGAGACGGCCGGTATTCAACAGGGCCGGAGAAAAAATGTGCGTCTCCGATAGCGTCTCGTACTGTTCGCGGCTCGTGGAGGTCTCCGTTATCTGAGGCCCCGCGAAGGCCGGAGGCGTCCCCGCGATGGTTTGCAACGAATCATCCATGGTGAACCGGAAGAACAAGCTGTCGCTGGCGGAGAGAGTTTGATCCACACGGGCTTGTCCGTAATTCACGTGCGTGGGCTGGACGAACGTATAAGAAAAATTGTTGCCCGTGGCATTCGGGAGGGGGAACAGCGCCAAGAGATTCGAGGTGGCTGCATTGATCGTGTACGGGGCGGCAGGCGCGCCAACAGCAGCGGTCCCGATGCTTGGGTCGCAGGCACTCGTGATGAGCCCATTGACGGTTCCATTCGTTACAGTGGGTTGACTGAAGGATTCTCCCGGCCCCACGGCTACGCCGGTCGACCCATTCGGGTGGCAAGCGGCGGGCGGAACAACCACGCCACTGATCGGAACCCCCTTGGATTGTCGCAGTCCTTCGTACACAAGCCAGAAGAACGTTTTGTCCTTCTTGATCGGTCCGCCGAAAGCGCCTCCGAAGTTATTGCGCTCATACTCCGGACTTCGCGGGCAGGAGGACGGGGAAGTCGTCTGGGGGTTTGCAAGGCATTGGGCCTGGGACTGATCGAAGAAGTTTCTCGCGTCCATGACCCGGTTGCGCAGGTATTCAAAAACATCGCCATGCCACTGGTTGCTGCCGCTCTTGCTCACAATGGACATCTGGCTGCCCATGGTCAGCCCGTATTCCGCTCCGAAGGCGCTGGTGACCACCTTGTACTCACGGATGCCGTCCACGCCCAGTGACGTGCCCACGGCGGAAGCGCCGTTCAGACCAAAGATCGTCTGCATGATCGCCCCATCGAGCGAATAGTTGTTTGAAGTGATGGGCGCGCCGTTGCTGCTGTAAATGGTGCCTAGCGTTCCGCCGCCGAGGTTTACGGTGGTTACCGATCGGGTGACTCCGGCTTGCAGCAAGGTCAGGTCGAGGTAGTTGCGGCCATTTAGAGGAAGTTCTGAAATTTTCTCTTCGTTCACCAATCCGCCGAGTGTGCCGCTGGTGGTGTTCACCTGAGGAGCTTCCCCGGTGACCACGACTTCCTGGGCCGCCGTGCCAACTTCGAGGGAGAAGTTCACCACGGCTTCCTGGCCCACGTCGATGGTCAATCCCCTCTGTTCGACGACCTTGAAGCCCGATTGCTCGACTTTCACATCGTAGTGGCCGACCGGCAATCCAGGGAAGCGGTACGAACCGTCTTCTTCCGTTTTTACGGTGCGCACCGTGGCCGTTTCCGCATTGGTCGCGGTTACCGTTGCTCCCGCGACCACGCCCCCGGATGCGTCCTTCACGGTCCCGAGAATTGTCCCCGTTGGAATTTGCGCCATGGCCGGAATGGAAACGAGCAGCGCGATCGACAAAATCGCGCCAAACACCCCACACTTCAACGCAGACACACCCTTACATTCGTGCATGTTTCCTCCTGAAATCTAGATTTCATTCTAGACGCAAGCAAAATTCATTCCCGATTCCGCTCTAACTACTGGCCCGGTCATGAAGCGCTATGAAGGAAACTTCCAAAAAAAATACAAAAAAGAACGCCGAACATCCGACACTTGGAATGAGTGGTTGCACGTATATACCTGCAGCCGGATCATGTCAAGCTGAATCGCTCGCTCGAGAACAGAGAGACAAAAAGTTTACAATTTTTGGAGTGCAATAGAGACGGCGCGGACCTTCACGGCTTGGCGGCCGGAGGGGTTGCGTCTCCTGTCGCGTCCTGGGGAGCAAGACGAACGAGTTCATTTTGTTCCAGGGAATCCGGGGGATTGACGATCACCCGGTCGGAGGGGGAAATCCCATCGAGAACTTCCAAGGCATTGCCGAAATCGCGCCCGATGGTCACCTTTTTCATTTGGATTCGGCTATCCGGATCCACGACGGCGGCTGTGGTCCCCTCCGGGCGGAACAACAGCGCGTTAATCGGCAGGGAGAGGCGCTGGCCCGAGACCTTGACGTCGAAGTGCACTTCCGCATAGGCCCCCGGCAAGAGCGTTCCCGAAGGGTTGGGGACGTCCACTTCGGTCAAGAGTGTTCGAGACTCGGGGTCGATGGCGTTGGCGGTGCGCACCACTTGACCGCAGAAACTCCGCTCCGCCAGTTCCGTCAGCGAAAGGCAGGCTTTTAATCCGAGATGGATGGCCGGGGAGAAGGACTGCGGCACGGCTACATAGACGCGCATCGGATCGATCTGCGCCAGATCGAACATCTCCTTCGTGGCCGTTCCGCCATTGCCGGCATTGATGAGCGTGCCGGGATCGACGTTCCGCTGGGTGATGATTCCGGCAAAGGGCGCGTACACGCGCTTGAAGGATTCCAGCTCCTCGAGGCGTTTGACGTTGGCGTCGGCCGATTGCACCATGGCTTTCCGGGCGGCGAGGTCTCCATTCGCATTGTCCAGATCCTGCCGGGAAACCGAATCCGTTTTGATCAGGTCCTGATAGCGCGCCGCCGTGAGAGTGGACAAATTGAGGTTGGCCTGTGACGTGACCAGGTCGGCTCGGGCCTGGGCCAACTGCTGGTCAATTTCCGGCGTATCGATCTCCGCCAGCAATTCGCCCTTCTGGACGTGGCTGCCGATGTCCCGATACCACTTCTTGAGGTAACCGTTGGTTCGCGCGTAGATGGGGGACTCGACGTAGGCTTTGAGTGTTCCCGGAAGCACCATCTCGGAATTGGCGTTGATGGGGGTAGCGCGAATCACCGAGACGTACGGAATCGCCATCTGCTCGGTTTGCTCCGCCAGGGCCTTGTGTTCGCTCGTCCGCTG
>Ga0335078_10011958_pt1 | contig 12875 bp, 10 predicted proteins | sample Lox_Sample_32_FD_206711 | JGI IMG/M metagenome (GOLD analysis project Ga0335078, IMG submission 206711) | Soil microbial communities from Loxahatchee National Wildlife Refuge, Florida, United States - Lox_Sample_3.2 | ecosystem: Environmental > Terrestrial > Soil > Wetlands | place: USA... | reverse complement strand
CCTATTTGCCACCTGCCGAACTGCCAACTTTGGACCGCGAACTGCCCTACGCCGGCACCCGCATCCCTTCCAGCGCCGCCGTCAGGTCTCTGCCCAGAGTCTCCTGAGCTTCCTGGCTCAGCTTCTCCCCGCGGCTGGTCAGGTAGAAGACGTCGATCGCGGTCTCGCCTTCGGTGTCGATGAGCGCGATCTTGATATTGCACTGGTGCGAGCTGAGCGTGAGCGCGATCTGGCGCAACAGCCCCGGCAGGTCCTGCGCAATCACCTGCAACAGCGTCGAGTGGCTGCTCGATTCGGAATCGAATTCCAGCTTGGTCGGTACCTCGACCTTGAGACTCGAGCGATGGCTCAGGTGGCGGCGCGCATCGAGAAGCTGCTGCACCGGGATTTTCTGCGCCACCACGTCATAAACATTCGCAAGAAACCGTTCCTTCTCGCTGGGATTCAGCTCGATGGTCCGGAACACATCGGAAAAAAAGAAGCTATCAACGATCACGCCGGCGTCGTTGGAATACGCCCCGGCGCGGATGATATTCATGCCCCACGCCGCCAGCACTCCGGCCACGTCGGCAAACAGCCGCGTGCGGTCGCGCGTGATCACGGTCAGGTCGAACAGTTGCCGGCTGTGCCGCAGATCCAGTTGCACCGGCTTCGTTGGCAGGTTCAGCGCCATCTGGAAGTGATTGCGAATCTGTTCGGGCAGGCGGGTCTGCAGATAGCGCTGCGGCAGACCTTCCAGGAATTGCTTCAGCGCATCGTGCTGCGCCGATGGAACAATCGACCGGATGCGATTGAGCAACGTGGGATCGATGGCCGCGTGATACCGCGACTCATCCACCGAGCGATCCATGAAGTTTGACGTGGACATGTAGAACTGCCACAGGTTCTCGGCCTTCCATGGCGTCAGGGCGTCGGGATTCACCGCCTTGATGTCGGCAAACGTCATCAGCGTGAGCATCTTCAGCATCTCCGGGCTGCCGATCTTTTCCGCAAATGCCCTCACGTTGTCCAGGTCGAAGATGTCTCTGCGCATGGCCGCCGACATCTCCAGGTGCAGCCGGATCAGCTTCAGGACGGCTTCTTTCTCTTCGGCGTCGAAGTCCAGCCGCGCCAGAAAACTCTCGGCAAGTTCGACGCTCTGCAGCGCGTGCTCGCCCGACCGCCGGCCCTTGCCTGTGTCATGCAGCAGCAGCGCGAGAAAGAAGAGATCGAGCCTGTCGATCTCCGGCAGCAATCGCGCCAGGCGCTGCTCGTGCTCGTTGGCAGGCGTGCGCAGGCCGTGCACGTTATCGATGACAAGAAACGTGTGTTCGTCCACGGTGTAGCGGTGGTAGCTGTCGCGAATCACCAGCGCGTCGATGCCGTGAAACTCCGGGATCAGCATCTCCAGAACGCCCAGCGCGTGCATCGTCCGCAGCGCATGCGCCGCATGCGGCCCCAGCAGCGCCTCGCGCAATGCATTCCACAGGTATGGCCCCTCGGGAATCGAAATCGCCAGCACCGGCAACGCGTCCGTGATGCGATCCTCGGCGGCCTGCGAAAGCGTGTAACCGTGCGTGGCCATCAGGGAAAAGATGCGCAGAATCGCCGCTGTGTCGTTGAACTGCGCTCCCGGCTGGATGTCGATGCGCCCCTGGTCGAGCAGGAATTCGGTTCCGGCAATCGGCGTGCGCCGCCGCCGAAACTGGCGGTAGAAGCTCACCGGCGCGGGCAGGTGTTCCATGAGCAGCGCGGCGCGGCGGTAAACCACGCGCGCGTGCCGGTAATAAGTGCGCATCCAGTAGGAGGGGTCGGCCGTGCCGCGCGTCTCGAGGCCGATCGATCGCGCTGCGGCTTCGTCCTGCGCCTGCCAGTCGAGCGTGTTGTCGTCGCGCCCGTGCCGGAAGTGCAGAAAACATCGCGCCGCAGCCAGAAAATCGAAAGCCGCTTCCGCGTCGCCGCGCGCGCTCTGGAAGACGCCGCCGCGTTGCCTCGGCCACTCCTTGGTTTCTTTCAGATGGAACAGAATCGCGAACCAGACGGCCAGAGAATAGTCGCGCAATCCGCCGGGGCAGTCCTTGATGTTCGGTTCGAGATGAAAGATGGTGTTGCCGAACTTGGCGTGTCGCGCGCGGGCAATCTCGCCCAGCTTTTGTGTGATCGTCAACCACTCGCTCAGCACCAGCCCGGGAAACGTCACCTGGTGGAGCTGCTGGTAAAGCGGAAACTGCCCCGCCAAAAAGCGCCGGTCGAGCGTGGCCAGCGTAAATTCCATATTGTCGGGATCGAACCGGCCGGCTTCCTTCACCGTGCGCGAGCTCGGACTGGCGCGCAAACCGATGTCCCACATGCCCTGAATGATCTCCCTCACCGCCTCCTTCGATTGCTCCTCGGTCTTCTCGTCGGCAAAGGCGAACAGTACGTCGATGTCCGAGTAAGGGAAGAGATCCTTGCGCCCGTAGCCGCCCAGCGCCAGCAGGGCCACATTCTGCGCGGGCAGATCGGCAAATGCCCGGCGCCACATCTCGATCAGGATGCGGTCCACCACCGCCGAGCGCCGCCGGATGGCGGCCGTGCCGTCTCCGGTGCGGTCGCAGGTCTGGCGCACCAGCGCCATCTCCCGCATATACTGCTCCCGAAGATCGTCCACCGCCAAAACGACTGAACTCATAGGATTGTCTGCTTGGCCTGCCAGGGCAAGAAGGAATTGTTACAAGCATAAGCGATCTTTGCCGAAGTGAGACGGTTTTCGTGCCTCCAAAAAGGTATTCGGCGCCGGCCAGTGCTTTGACCGCCTTTTCTTTGCACGATGGTCGGGCGCCCCACATCTCCCTTTTGCGATGTGGGAAACCAGGCTGCCAATTGACGAATTCATGTGGTCGGAGCACCAGGACGCAATCGGCATGGCGCGCGCCGCCCGAAGGCTACGCTGTGAGAGCGAGACCGCAGATCGCATCTGCCGCATGGGGCCGTGACCACAGTCACGAGAAGAAGCCGGGGACCGACCGTACACTGCGTGCACCATGGCGGCTCTATCTCTTTCGGCCAGCGCCGCAGAAGCGCTTGTGCTCGGGCTCACGACCGGTCCGGTCTGCCTGGCATCGTGCGGGCCTGTGGTCCTGCCCTGGATGCTTGTGCAGCCGCAGGGAGTCCGGCCACATAGCCGCCAGTTATTCCTTTTCCTTGCCGCGCGCCTTGCCGGATACCTGGTTTTTGCCGCCGCAGTGTGGCTGCTGGGAGCGTCACTCCCCCGCACCTGGACCGGGCGCTCCTGGCTCTTCGGCGCTATTGAACTGCTGCTGGCCGCAGCTCTGGTGTTTTATGCAGCGGGATGGCCGCTCAGACGGTGCACCGTGGCGAAGCCGGTTGACCGCGCTGATCGCCTTGTCCAGATCGGCGACGCCCCTCATCCGCGCCCGACCGGCGCCTTGGCCCTCGGCTTCCTCACCGGAATCAATCTGTGTCCGCCCTTCCTTGTGGCTGGACTGCGCGCCGCGCAACTCACCCATCTCTCGGCCGCACTTCTTTTCTTTGTCTTCTTCTTCGCCGGAACCGCGATCTGGTTTCTTCCGTTTCTATCTTTAGGATTCCTTCAACGAACCCCGGCGATCGTCACCGTGGCCCGCATGGTTGCTGTCTTGCTGGCCTGCTGGTACGGATTCTCCGGAGTTTCCATCCTGATCGAGAGGACTGTTTATGGCTAGCCGCTCCTCTGTACTTCAGCGCCCGGCTGCTTTTCGCAGCCCTGCCTATCGTAGTGTTGCCCGCTCCGTCCTGCTTACACTGCCCATCGCTCTCTGGTCCCTGCTCATGTTCACGCGATCGTTCCGGCACGCGGGCAGGAATCTCCACATTGGCGCCGTTCTGGTCATCTTCTTCATGACCGCCCTCTTCTTCCTGATGATGCGCACCGGAGAAACCTATCGCTGGCGGCGCATCTTCTTCGTGGCGCTTGGCTTCCTGTTCCCGGTCGGCTTCATCGCCGCACTGATCGCCGAGCGCGGCACCATGAGCATTCCCATCAGCCGCATGGTCTCGGGAGATACGCCGTACTGCCCCATGGTGACGCCGTTCATCCTCCTGCCCGCGGCATTCGGCCGCACTATCATCTTTCCCGGATCGATCGTGTCCAGCGCCGGCCATCCCCATGCCATCGCCGAAATGATCGGCCTCTGGTTCGCGTTCACGTTGGTACTGGGCAAGGCATGGTGCAGCTACGCCTGCTTCTTCGGCGGCATCGAGGAAGGATTCGCCGCCTTCCCCAAGCGGCGGCGCCTGCATCGCTTCGTGACGAAGTACGGCGAGATCCTGCGGCTCATCCCCTGGGCCATTCTTGTCTTCGTGGTGCTGGTTTCCGCGGCGATCTTTGAGCCGGTCTACTGCATGTGGCTGTGCCCATTCAAGACCGTCACCGAGTTCCCCGCCGTCCGCAACCTTGAAACCGCCATCCAGTTTGGCGTCTTCGTCACGTTGTTCGTAGGGCTGGTCGTGGTGCTTCCTCTGCTCACCAAGAAACGCACCCAATGCGGGTTCTTTTGCCCCTTCGGTGCATTTCAGTCGCTTTTCAACAAGATCAATCTCTTTGAAATCCGCATCAACCGCGAGAAATGCGTGGATTGCACGCTCTGCCAGACCACCTGCCCCACCGTGGCGCTCTCCAAAGATTCCATCCACGAAGGCAAAACCCTGCTCAATTGCATGAAGTGCGGCGCCTGCGTCGACGTCTGCAAAAAGGACGCCGCCGTCTGGCACCTCAAAGGCACGCCGGTGGCCGTCAAACCCGAGCGCGCGCGCCTGCTGTTTCTTTATGGCGCGTGGGCACTGGCCACCATGTTCGGCGGCAGCATCCTGGCCGGCTCCCTTGCCGCCATCATCGGATTTCTGCCCTGGAGGTAAAGGAGAAAACCCCGTGCCCCATCCATTTGGTCGCCGCGGCGAACGAATGGGTGGGATAGCAGGGGGTATCAGGAGAACTAAAGGAGGACCTCATGCGCACTCGAGTTCTTTCGATTCTGGCTTACACCGGCGCGGCGCTCATGCTCGTCGTCGCTGCTTGCGTTCCGTTCAAACTGATGGGAATCTTCTCGAACGGCGTCGCCCATGCCGGCCTGCACATCGATGCCAAGTTTACCGGCGGCACGATCGCGCGCACGATCGAACGCAGCGGCTACAAGATCGTGGTCTACCAGCTGGTCGAGCCGCGTCTGCTTGATCGCTCCGAGCCTTTCGTCCAGCTCGTCTTCGAGCCTGCGGATTCGCTTCCCCGCCGCGTGAGCCAAGAAATCGATCTCGACGGCGACGGCCAACCCGATGTGCGCGTCAGCTTCAACTTGCCCTCCGATCCCAATGCACCCATGCGCGGCGACGTCACGGCTCTCAACGGCAAGTACGTTTCGCTCACTCACGTGGGCGGCGAGTCTTTCTCGCGGATGGTCGTGCGCACCGGCAACCAGATCGTGGTGCGCGTGCCTTTGAATAAGGAATGGGCGCGGCGCTGAAGCCGAAGGGCCCGCGTCCGCCTTTCGCATTTGCATTTCGCGCCTTCAACCCGGCACGAAAAATGGGTGCCCCACATCTCGATTCTTAGATGTGGGATAGCACCAACCTCAACCCGCCTCAATCAGGAAACGGCACAAACTTCTCAGCACACGAAGCCGGATTGCCCTCGGCCGGCGTTCCTTTCACCGTCGAGTCCTCACCCACGGGCAACTGCAGATTCGTCGGCTCGGGCCCCAGCGTAATATCGGCGTGATCCATCACATACGTATATTTCGCGTCATCGGTAATCTGGACGCCGTTGAACGTGGCGGCAATGCGATAATCGTGCGCGTAGCCGTTAATGGTGATCTTGCCGCCGCCGCTCACCCGCACATTGTGCAGTGTGATGTCGCGCATGGAGGGCGGCGAGTTGCCCTGCAACGGGCCGTTCGCCGAGTAGGCCGTGTCCAGCGTAATCGGATTGGGCGAATTGCGCACGCACACGTCATCGTAGACCACGTCCTCGGTCAGGCCGCCGCGCGATCCGTTCGATTTGATGCGGATGCCGTTGTCGGGCCCGTCGAGCGAGAGATCGAAGACGCGGATCTTGCTCACGCCGCCGTTGGTCTCGCTGCCGATCGACATGCCATGTCCCCAGTAGAAGTGATTGTGGCTGATGGTCATGTTGGTCGCGCCGCCCGGCCCGCCCTTGATGGCTACGTTGTCGTCGCCCGCACGGATGTAGCTGTGCGTAATCGTGACGTTTTTCGTGCCGTTGCCGGGATCGATGCCGTCGGTGTTGCGCGCCAGCCGCGGCGGCGTGTCGATCTTCACGCCCCACACCGTAAATCCGTTGCCGTGGTTGTACGAAACATGAAAATTCGGCGAGTTCTTCAGCGTAATCCGGTACAGCGTGAAGTTATCCGAGTCGTTGGCCACAATGATCCGCGGAACCTGCTGGCCGCCGCCCGCGCGCGCCTGCTCCGCCAGGTCCCACCACGAATATTGCGAGCCCAGCATCTTCTCGCCGCCCCGGCCGTCGATCACGCCGTCGCCCATAACGCCCGAGTTCGGCGCATGATCTACCGCGATGAGCGGCTTGCAGCCGCGCCCTGGACCGGGGCCCCCAACGACGGGTCCTTGTCGTTGGGGCGGGGGCGTGTGACTCACAATGCCGCAACTGCCCGGAGAAACCGCGTAGACCGCCGGATCCCGCGAGGCATAAAGCGTCACGCCCAGCCCCACGATCAGCGTGACATCGGGCTTCAGTTCCAGCGGCCCCGACACGAATGCGTCGTTGGTCTCGTTCACGTGCAGCATCACGGCGCGCCCCTTGCCGCATTTGTCGATGGCCTTCTGAATGCGTGCGGTGTCGAGCTTCTGCTCGTCCGCGGAGGCGAGCGTGTGCCCGTGACTCTGCAGTTGCGCGTCCAGGGTGGTGCAAAGCTGTGGGAAGAAGGGTTCGATCACGGTGCGCGTATCCTGCGCCGCCAGACACGACGCGGCTCCGAAGATCGCGGCAACCAGGTAGACGGACCGGGGAATCATGGGCGTGCTTCCTTTAAAGTTCGATGAACCGCATCAACACACTAAAGCACCGCCCTCTTTCAGAACAAGAGCGTGGGCAGGCGCGGCCCTTCGGTTAGCGGGTGATTTGAAATAGCGCTGGCCGTAGCGCCGGTCTCCTGACCGGGGTCCCCAACGAACGATGTGCGTTCGTTGAGGTGGTGGACCGGCAGTTGCGCGAGCGTTCACGCCCGCACTCGCACGCGGCTCCGCGCTACAGCGCGTTTTCGCCGCGCTCGTCGTTGCGGATGCGGATCGCCTCATCGACCTTGCTGATGAAGATCTTTCCGTCGCCAATGCGGCCGGTGCGCGCGGCGCCCACGATGGCCTGAATCACCTTTTCCTTCAAACTGTCGAGAATCACCATCTCGATCTTCACCTTGGGCAGAAGATCCACGGTGTATTCACGGCCGCGGTAAAACTCCGTGTGGCCCTTCTGGCGGCCGTGGCCGCGGGCCTCGAGAATGGTCATGCCTTCAATGCCGGCTTCCAGCAGTGCATCCTTCACGGCATCGAGCTTGGAGGGTTGTAACACGGCTTCAATCTTCAACATAAGCAAAATTTCCTCGTCGGATAGCCTATCAGGCCGGGGGTGGTAAAAGCAGCCTTTAGCTCTTAGCCGTCCGCTTTTAGCTTTTTCGTGCGGGAACCAGGGACGTTCGCTCTCGCGAAAAGAAGCTAAGAGCTAAAAGCTAACAACCGATGGCTACGTCGTCTCGAAATCGTATCCTTCTTCGCCGTGCTGCGAAAGATCGAGACCTTCCAATTCCTGCTCCGGAAGCACGCGCAGTCCCATGATCTTATCCACAACAAAGAGGAGAATCAACGTGCCCACAATGGAAATTCCCCACGCCATGCCCACGGCGGCAAGCTGATGACCCATCTGGCCCCAATTCCCGTCGATCCAGCCGGTGGGCTTGCCCGGGCCATAGACCGGATTGATCAGATACGTGGCAAAGACCCCGGTCAGCAGCGCGCCCAGTGTTCCGCCTGCTCCGTGCACGCCAAACGCGTCGAGCGAGTCGTCATAGCCGAACCAGGACTTCACCTTGAACACCATGAAGGAGCAGACAAACCCCGCCGCCAGGCCGATCGCGAGCGACGACATGGGCTGCACAAAGCCCGAAGCCGGCGTGATGGCCACCAGTCCCGCCACCGCGCCGGATATCGCACCCAGCGCCGTCGGCTTGCCGTTATGCAGCCACTCAAAGATCGTCCATCCCAGGGCCGCGGCGGCCGTGGCAAAGTGCGTGTTCACAAAGGCGCTCGTTGCCAGTGGGCTGGCCGCCACCGCGCTGCCCGCGTTAAAGCCGAACCACCCCACCCACAGCAGACAGGCGCCCACAAAGCTCAGCGTCATGGAGTGCGGCGGCATGGCCGTTTGCGGGTAGCCGATGCGCTTGCCCAGGTAAAGCGCGCATATCAGCGCTGAAACGCCGCTGGTGATATGCACCACCGTGCCGCCGGCGAAATCGAAGCTCGGAATGTGATTCCCGGCGGAGTTGAACAAGCCGCCATCGCCCCACACCATATGCGCCATCGGGCAATAGATCAACAACGACCACAATGACAGAAACACCGCCATCGAGCTGAACTTCATGCGCTCGGCAAACGCGCCCGTGATCAGCGCCGGCGTAATGATCGCGAACATCAGTTGGTAGATCATGTACGTCTGCTCGGGAACCGTCGGCCCGTAAGCGGGGTTCGGGTCGAGCCCGACCTTGTGCAGGAACAAATGACTGAACCCGCCGATAAACATGTTCCCCTTGCCGAACGCCAGCGAGTAGCCCACAATGGCCCAAAGAATGCTCACCATGCCCATCATGGCGAAGCTCTGCATCATGGTGCCCAGGATGTTCTTCTTGCGCACCAGGCCGCCATAGAAAAGCGCGAGGCCGGGCCCTGTCATCAGCAGCACCAGCGCCGCCGAGGTCAGCATCCACGCGTTATCGCCCGCCGATTGCGCACTGGCGGTTGCCGCCTGGTTGCTCTTGAGAGCCTGCTCCAGCGCGGCAATCCGAGCCTGCGTGTCGGCAGGCGTTGCGGTTTGGGCCAGAGCCAGGGCAGGCATTCTCAGTACGAGAAGAAAAGGAAGGGTCAATCTGATCGTGCGGCAGAACATGAGGTTTTCAACTCCCGTGAAACAGGGGCGCACCAGGGCGCCCAGCGCTGCGGCGGAATTCTAGCCGCTGTTCCGGTTGAAATAGAGGAGAAAGCGCCGGCGTTGCGAGGCCGCATCAGCTGGAATCGCCGGAGCAGGAATTTCCATGAATCTAGTCAGGCACACCTTACGCTGATCCCTTTGAAAGGGTGTGAATGGCCCCAATATTCCACGCACCGTATAAGGATCCCATGAAGAAAGCAAAAATTGCTATGGATTCTTTATATGTTCCGTGCTTCACGCTCCGTCAAGAGTTTCGTTTGGGAGCAGTCGCAGAATCTACCTTGCTTAGATTCAAGGACATATCTCGTAAATGCTTCACTCCATGGCGAGATTGCGATGGCTGATTCCCTGCGCGACCTATCTCAAACAGCTATGAAGCTTCACCAACCCGCCCCATCTTTCGAAATGCGCCTGCGCAACCTTGGCAATCTCTTCGCGGGATCGCGGCTCGCTGTTGCCCGAATCCGGATAGATGACATACGCCACGCCGCGCTTGATTCCCCCGGTGCGAGGATTGGAGTCGATGCCAAGCATCTCCGCGAGAGCCATCGAACCTTCCCCCATCGGCAATTCCGGTGCGCTTTCATCGGCCACAATGCCGCCTGCAACCTTGCCGTTTTCGAGATTCACAATGGTCGCAAAGTCGCCAAGTTTGGCGTGCTGGAAGCCCTTTGGCGGAAGCACCACATAGGGTACGCTGGCTGCGTCGACAAACCGTCTCGGATTGCGCTCATCCTCAATGCTGGAGTCGTAAAGCGCGGTCATCGACACATAGTACCCCGGCGCGGGATCGTCTCTGGTCTGAATGACCGGGCGGCCATTCAGCTTCCCCGTATCGGTGGCCAATGCCCACCAGTTTCCCGGGTAGCCGGCATGTCCGATGGAGTCCAGCCCTAGCCGATGGTTCGGGTGATAGGCGCGGTACGCTCCATCGGCATCGATGGCCATGCCGCTTTGATAGACCAACGCCTGCACTTCGCTGGAGCTGCACGACCACGCAATCGTCGCATGATGCTTGAAGAGCTTAGCTCTTTGCGAATTCTGCGAAGGGGCGGACGGTTGCGAATCAGGCGGGAGGATGAACAGAATAAATGCCAGCACGGTGAGCGGGGAGGAGAATCTCACAAGGTGCAGATTAACACTGGTGGCGCGCTCCTTCGGACAACGGGCGCAACATCGACATGGCACTCACAGCGACAGATTGTTGCCGGGGCATCCCAGGTCACGCTTCCGGCATCCGGGACACCGGGGCGCCAAAACATCAATGGATGCTCGGTGAGCTCTGGCCCTCACAGAGCGTTTTCCCCGTGCTCGTCGTTGCGGATGCGGATCGCGTCCTCGATCTTGCTGACAAAAATCTTGCCGTCGCCGATGTGGCCCGTCCGCGCGGCGCCCAGAATCGCGTGCATCGCCCGGTATTTCAACCCTTCGGTGGTCACGATCTCCAGTTTGATCTTGGGCACCAGGTCGATGGTGTACTCGCGTCCGCGATAAAACTCCGTGTGTCCCTTTTGCCGGCCGTGGCCTCGGGCTTCAAGAACCGTGATGCCTTCGATGCCGGCCTCGATCAGGGCTTGCTTCACCGCGTCCAGTTTCGCCGTCTGGATGACCGCTTCAATCTTCCACATAAGCGCTTTCCCCTTTTGATGGCCTGTCAGGCCGAGAGTGGAGAGTTCCTAGCTCCTAGCCTCTAGCTTTCAGCCTCTTCTTGCCGGAACGAAAATGCCTGTTCCAGTGCGAATTGGCTAGAAGCTAATGGCTAGCAGCTAGGCATTGAATTCGTAGCCTTCCTCGCCGTGTTGTGAGAGATCCAGGCCGGCGGCTTCATCGGTCGGCGACAAGCGCAGGCCCATGACGCGGTCGACCAGGAACAGTAACACCAAGGTGCCCACGATCGCGAGCAGCCACCCGATGCCGGCGCCTATTGCCTGGTTCAAAACCTGGCGCCAGTTCCCGTCGATGGCGCCCGTGGCGCGCGGCAGCCCATTTGTGTCCTTGCCAAGCACCGCATTGATCGCGCCCGACGCCAGCAGGCCGGTCAGCAGCGCGCCCATGGTTCCGCCTATTCCGTGCACGCCAAATGCGTCCAGCGAGTCGTCATATCCAGCCAGCTTCTTGAACCTCAAGACCATGAATCCGCACGCCAGTCCGGCCACGGCGCCAATCGCGAGCGCCGACATCGGTTGCACGAATCCCGACGCCTGAGTAATGGTCGCGAGGCCCGCCACGGCGCCCGAGATCGCGCCCAGCGCCGTCGGTTTGCCGTTATAAAGCCACTCCGCCAGCGTCCATGTCAGCGCCGCGGCGGCGGCGGCAAATTGCGTGTTGATAAACGCACTTGTAGCCAGTGTCCCCGCCGACAGAGCGCTGCCCGCATTGAAGCCGAACCAGCCCACCCACAACAGGCACGCGCCGATAAAGCTCAGCACCATCGAGTGCGGCGCCATGTTCGTCTCGGGGTAGCCGGCACGCTTGCCCAGGTAAAGCGCGCAGACCAGCGCCGAGACTCCGCTCGAAATATGCACCACCGTGCCGCCTGCGAAATCGAAGACCGGCCAGTGCGCGCCGGGAGTATTGAAGTTCAGCAGCCCGCCCACGCCCCAAATCATGTGTGCCAATGGGCAATAGATCACCAGCGACCACAGCGACAGAAACACCGCCATTGCGCTGAACTTCACGCGTTCGGCAAATGCGCCCGTAATCAGGGCTGGCGTGATGATCGCGAACATCAATTGGTACACCATGAACGTCTGTTCGGGAATGGTGGCGGCATAGTCGGGATTGGGATTCAGCGACACCCCGCGCAAAAACAGGTGGTCGAATCCTCCGATGAAGGCGTTTCCGCGGCCGAAAGCCAGCGAATAGCCCACGATCGCCCATAGAACCGTCACCAGCCCCATCATGGTGAAACTCTGCATCATCGTGCCGAGAATGTTTTTCCGGCGCACCAGGCCGCCATAAAAAAGCGCCAGCCCTGGCCCGGTCATCAGCAGCACCAGCGCCGCTGAAACCAGGATCCACGCGTTATCGCCTGCGGTCCGCGCATTCGCGACGGCCTGCTCGAGTGCGGCGATCTGCGCTTGTGTCGCTGGCGCATTCCCAGCCGCAGTCGTTGCGGCGCTCTGCGCCACAATCCCCGCGGGCATTCCAAGCCATCCAAGGTAAAGCAACATTTTCCAACCTTTGCGACACATGAGGCCCCACTTCTACAGGTTTCGCGCTCGAGCGAGCGCTGGTTCCGACGCCGGATGTCCGCCGTCTCCATTGGGGCAGACACACGCTTCAGCCTTCAGGAGGCCGGGCGCAAGCGGACAGCCTGCCGGAGAGGTGAAAACGAAAGCTGGCTTGAGCTTGGGTATCATTTTCATGAAGCCGCATCAAGAACGCAAGTTTATTCCGTAAGCCTCATGGTTACTTCGTGGCCCCAATGGTTACTTCATGGTCCTTTTTGTCAATTCATGGGTTTCATGTTCCAGGCGCATAAAATCGCTCTTTTGCCCTCGCCAGGCCGCAAACCGCCCTTGGCGTAAAATAGACCTATGGCGTCTACGGTGGAACGGGACCGCTATCTCTTCGGCGCTCTCGACAGCAGCGCAAAAAACCGCCTCAAGGTGAGAGAAACCGACTACGGCTACGAGCCGCCGGAGGGCATCCTCCTCACCTCGCTCGACTTCGCCGTCAACTGGGT
>Ga0335078_10011957_pt1 | contig 12876 bp, 12 predicted proteins | sample Lox_Sample_32_FD_206711 | JGI IMG/M metagenome (GOLD analysis project Ga0335078, IMG submission 206711) | Soil microbial communities from Loxahatchee National Wildlife Refuge, Florida, United States - Lox_Sample_3.2 | ecosystem: Environmental > Terrestrial > Soil > Wetlands | place: USA... | reverse complement strand
GTGCGGCGTTGGCATCTGGGTTTTGGGGGGATGGCAGATGCGCCGGGCTGCGATGGCGCAGACCGCGCTGCTGGCGGCGATGAACGCCGGGGGCCTGATCTGGGCCTGGCGGCTGATTCCTGATCCTGCCGGAATGATCTTACAGAATTTTGCGTTCGTGCTGCTGGCGTGGAGCGCGGCGGAGGTGCGTCCCCATGTTCGAAACGCATGAGCCCGCGCAAACGCCGTGGCGGCGGGGCGCGTTCAAGGCGATGCCGCATCAGCTCGTCTTCGGGCAAACATACGAGGATGCGGCGATCGAACTCGGGGCGATCGCTCCCGGGAGCCGGGTGTTTTCGATCGCAGGCGCGGGATACACGGCGCGGGCCCTGGCTGCGGCAGGGCATCGCGTCACGGCCGTCGATATCAGCGCGGTGCAGCTTGCCTACGCGCAGACATTAGAAGGTGGCAGCCCGCCGCGCACTGGTCTTGTCGAGCGCGTGCTGGGAGCGGGCCGCAAGTTGGCGGCGTTGTGCGGCTGGACCCGCCAGAAGCTCGACGTCTTTCTGCAGCTTTCGTCGACGAAGGAGCAGGTCGAATATTGGGATCGCGAACTCGATACGCCCACGTGGCGTGTGGCCGTCGATACTTTGCTGGCTCCGCGCCTGCTGCGTTTGTGCTATCGGGGACCGCTGGTTGCATCTGTGCCTCGCGGCTTCGGGCCGTTGATCCGCGGACGCCTGAGGCGAGGGTGGGCGAGTCATTGGAATCAAAGCCACCCGTTTGCGGCCTTGTTGCTGCTGGGTAAGCCGGTTGAGCCATCCGGCACGCCAAAGGCGCCGATCAGGTATGTTTGCGCCGACGCCGCGGATTTTTTGAAAGGCTGCGCGCCGCGCTCATTCGACGCATTTGCGTTGTCGAATCTCGGTGACGGCGCCTCTCCTGAATATTGGCAACGCCTGGCTGCGGCCATGGCTCACGCAGGCAACCCTCAGGCTCAAGTGATATGGCGCAGTTTTGCTGAACCCGTCGCCGGCATGGATGGAAACCGGGCTGCTCGAGACCGGTCGCTGCTGTGGGGTATCGTGGGGGTTTCTCCCGTGAGCAACCTGTGTGGAGGAGGCATGCCATGTGGCCTTGGTTGAAACGGCATCCGATACCGATGGCCGCGTATTTCCGGCATGCGCTGGTTCTCACTTACGCGTTTCCGCCGGAAACCCTCGAGCCGCTGCTGCCGCCGGGGCTCGAACTTGATACATGGCGAGGCAGGGCGTTTCTGGCGGTGGCGCTGGTGGAGACGGAAGCCATGCGGCCGAGTTTCCTGCCGGCCCTCTGTGGCGGTGACTTCTTTTTGAGCGGCTACCGGATTTTTACGCGCATCACCGGCGGGCGATCCCTCAGGGGCTTGAAGATTCTGCGCAGCGACACTGACCGGCGATTGATGGTATGGGCAGGAAATCTGCTGACGCACTACAACTACGCGCTGTGCCAGGCCAAGCTCGAGGAGAAGGGGGACGAGATGCGGTGGATGGTGCGGACGCCGCAGGGTGCGGCGGATCTGGATGTGGTGGCGCGCGTGAGGGGAGAAGCGGCGCTGCCGGCGGGTTCGCCGTTTGCTTCGATGGCGGAGGCACGGCGATTCGCGGGTCCGCTTCCGTACACGTTCGACTACGAAGCGGAGACGGGTGCGATCATCGGCATTCAGGCGGTGAGGGAAGCGTGGAATCCGGCGCCGGTGGCGGTGGAAGTGCGGCGCAATGCGTTTCTCGACCGCGAGCCGTTTTGCCGGACGGAGCCGATTCTGGCGAATGCGTTCTATGTGCACGACGTTCCCTACCGATGGCAGCGGGGCAGGAGGATGAGATGAGCACGATGGCAGCGGTGAGGCCGACGCGCAGGCCGTACCAGGGCGTAAGGCAGATTCTCTGCTTCAACTGGCCCATGTACGCGGCGACGGCGGGCGGGGTTGCGGTGGCGGCATGCGCATGGCCGCTGGTCTCAGCCTGGGATCGTGGAGCGCTGCTGATCGGGCTGGGGCCGGCGCTCTACTGGATGGTTGCGTCGCTCGCAGTTTCCTACTACGTGTACGATTATTTCCCGCTTTACGATCTGGGATGGCTCAAGAGCGCGCTCAAGCGGGCGCCTCGGCGCTGGATCAACATCCACGCCGGATGGGATGAGACCAGCGGCCTGCTCGAGGCCGTTTTTCCGGGTTCGCTGGGCGAGGCGCTGGACCTGTTCGAACCGGGCGTGATGACGGAGGCTTCGATCCGGCGGGCGCGGAAGTGGAACCAGGCTGCGATTCTGACCACGCCGGCGCGCTACGATGCATTGCCTTTGGAGGATGCGACGGTGGACACGGCGTTTGTGATCTTTGCGGCGCACGAATTGCGCCGGCGGGCGCAGCGGGTGAAGCTCTTTAGCGAAGTTGGCCGCGTGCTCGAATCGGGCGGCGAATGCGTGCTCGTTGAACATCTGCGCGATGGTTGGACGTTTCTGGCTTTCGGGCCGGGATTCCTGCACTTTTTCTCGCGGCGCGAGTGGCAGCGGGTGGCGCGGCGGGCCGGACTGCGGGTGGGTGAGGAGTTTGCGCTGACGCGGTTCGTGCATGGCTTTGTGTTGAGGAGGGAGCGATGACTCTGGTGATGCATCTGCGGGTGGTCGGGGTGCTGCTGATGGGTTTGGGACTGAGTCATGTGTTCTTCAGCCGTGTTTTCGGATGGGAGCGGGAGCTTGCCCGGGTTTCGCTGCTCACGCGGAGGATTTTCTTGGTGCACACCTTCTTCATCGGGCTGGGTGTAACGATGGCGGGGGCCGCGTCGTTTCTCTATGCGCGTGCGCTGCTTGAACCCGGCGCTTTGAGCCGGGCGATTCTGGCGGGGATGGCGGCGTTCTGGCTGTGCCGGCTGCTGGCGCAATGGTTCGCGTATGACGCCGCGATCTGGAGGGGGAATCGCTTCAGGACATGGATGCACGTAGTCTTTTCGGCGCTGTGGATCTACGTGACGGCCACGTATGGAAGCGCGCTGGCAAGCGTATGGGTGCGGTCGTGAGGGAGTGTACCTGTCATACGTTGGTGGCGAAATCATGCAGCCGAGGCGCCGTGAGGAATCAGGAGAAATGCTGCCAGCCCTGGGGGTTTAGGGGCTGGGTGCTTTGCGGCCCCCCTGGCACATTGACGAGTGCGACCGGCGGCCGGCCTTTGCGTGGGCGCAGGATGCGGCCGATGCGCGTGATGGGAACGCCGGCGATGCGGTGCGGCACGCGCGCGGCCGGCGGAGCGGTGAAAAGCAACTCGTAGTCTTCGCCGCCGTGCAGGGCCTGTTCGAGAGATGCGGCGGAATGGATGGGCAACGCCGCGGCATCGACTTCGGCGGCCACGTGGGACTCCGCGCACAAATGCGCGAGATCGGTGGAGAGGCCGTCGCTGAGATCGATGCAGGCCGTGGCGAGAGCGCGGCGCGCGAGCCACAAGCCCTGCGCGATGCGCGGCTGCGGATAGAGATGCGGCGCGAGGAACGGCTGCAGCCTGGCGGGAAGGCGCGGCGGAGCGGGACGCGCCGGATCGGGACACGCCGCGCGCGCCGGGCGCGAGGTTTCGACCCAATGCGCAAGCCGGGCGAGGCCCGCTGCGGCGCCGCCCAGTGTGCCGGTGACGTAAAGCAGGTGGCCGGGCCGGGCGCCGGAGCGGAGCAGGGCTCGGCCGCGCCGAACCGCGCCGGCCAGGACGATATCGGCCACGGGAATGGGCGATTCGGCGAGATCGCCGCCGGCCAGGGGCGTTCGGTACGCACGGGCCAGGGCGAAGAATCCATCGAGAAACCGGGCAATGAAGGGCGCGCGCCCTTTTGCGTTTTGGACGAGATTTCCGGGAAGGGCAAGCGAGAGAAACGCTGCGACAGGTCGCGCACCCATGGCGGCCAGATCGCTCAAGCCGCGCGCCAGGGTGCGATGGCCGATGGATTCGGGAGGGTGCCAATCGAGCCGGAAATGCTGGCCGGCGAGGGAAAGATCGGTGGTGACGGCGAGTTCTTCGTCCGCGCGCAGGCGCAGCAATGCGCAATCGTCGCCTATGCCGAGGCGCAGCGGGCCCCGGAGCGGGGGAACGGCGCGGGCGCGAATCTGCTGGAGAAGGGCGAGTTCGCCCGGCCTGGCGCGACCGGAGTGCATGTTCTTCAGGATAGGGTATGGGGCTGGGAAGGACAGCGGAGCCGGCGGGGCGGGTTTTGTGCAAAACCCAAGCTCAGAAGTTTTGCCTTCCTTGCGCACCAAGGAGGCTATCCGCTGATGGCGAAGGAGTTACACGGAATTCCCATCGCCGGCTGGGATGGTACGGAAACGGCACCAGGGAATCGAAAGCCCCTCTCTTTTCATTGACCCTTCGAGGAGGCGTCTGCTAACCTAAACCAACATTCTCGCATCTGCCCCATAGGGCGGTGGTGTTTTTGTGCGGGCCAAAAGCCCCCACTCTACTCTCCCCCGGATTAGGACTCGAGCACGGCGGCGTTCCGCCGGGGACCGAAGGCGCGATGTTACGTAGACGCTTTTACTTAATTTTTGTTGCAAGGGATGAGGACGGGCGGCTCAAGAAGATCCCGATTCCGCTGAAGTTTGCCTACGGATTTCTGGCGTCTGCGATGATCGGCGCCTTCACGATTGTGGGCCTGGCCGGGTCCTACACACGCATGTTGCTCAAAACCGAGAGCTACAACCAGGTGCGCGCGGAACGCGAAACTCTGCGCCAGAATTACCAGCGCATGGAAGAGATCGCGCACAATCGCAGCGTGCAGGTGGCGTCTCTGGGAGCATTGGCGAACGAGGTAACGGCGCTCTACGGATTGCGCCAGAACCGGCTGGAAGCGGCCAAGCCTGCGGCTGCGGCCAGCGCCAAAGCTGCGGCTCCGGCTCCGGCAAGCGTGGCGCAGTCGGACGACATCACACAGCAGCAGATTACCAGCTCCCTCGACACGTTTTACGCCCTGCGCGACGAGGCCCTCTCGGGCCGGATTTCGCGGGCGCTCGAAAACGGACTCACGTCCAGCTTTACCGGCGACTGGAGGGAGCTGGCGAACGCGCCTTCGATGTGGCCGCTGGAGGGGCGCGTGGCATCGAGCTTTGGCCAGCGCGAGGATCCGATCAACGGCGAAGGCGCATTCCACACCGGTCTGGACATCGATGCGCCCTACGGTACGCCGGTGCGTGCGGCGGGCGAAGGCGATGTGATGGGGGCCGGAATCACCGCGGGATATGGACGCGAGGTGGTGCTCGACCACGGCCACGACCTGATGACGATCTACGCGCATCTTTCCGCCTATGCGGTGGTCCCCGGGCAGCATGTGACGCGAGGCCAGGTGATTGGCTACGTGGGCCAATCGGGGCGCGCCACCGGACCCCACCTCCATTACGAGGTGCGGGTGCACAACGTGCCCGTGAATCCGCACAAATACCTGCGCGAGACTTACGTGCAAGCCGCCAACCTCGAACCGGAATCGCCCCCGGGTCAATAAGGAAACATCAGAGAAGCAAGAGGCTCCCGGCGAACGGGAGCTTTTTTGTGGGCAATGCGCGGGGATTGCGGGCACAAGCCTCACCCGGCAGCGCGCACGCCGCCGGATTCCACGGCGCTCAGCGCTGCGTCGTGCAGCCATCGAGCGACATATGCAAAGTGGCCACGCCGGTCACTTCCATATCGATACGCGCGGGGAGGGCAAAGCCGTCGGTCCATTGGTACGCGACTTCGACGTTCATCTCCTCGGTCTTCTGCTCCTGGGTCTTCTGGGGATCGTCCGCCTGGCGAATGAGGGCGTGAAAGTGCGTGATCACCAGGCCGTGGTCGCCGGGTGAAAACGTAGGCGTGAGATCGACCGTCGCACCGCCCTGCACAACGTCGTACTCGCGCAGAATACCGCCGCTGTCGAAGCTCTCCGAAAGTTCAATGTCGGACTCTTTGAGGTGGATCTTCTTTCCGCCATCGCCGGCCGCCGTCACCTCCAGACCGCTGGAACTGTCCGGTACCACGCTTCCATCCACAAACGGAGTCCAGAATTGCATGAAGCCCGTGATCGTCTGATTCAGCGCGTCGTGCATGTCATTGAGCAGTTTGGTCTGGTCCGCGTTGAGCGGTTGCGCGGGCGGGTTCCAGTCTAAAGTCGAACCACCCTGCATGCGCCCATGGAGGGCGATGTTCACCGCGCTCAGCAACGTCACTCGCTGAGCGTCGTCAGAGCTTAACAAGCCTCCATTCCCGGTGGCGTAAAGCGCGCGCCAGTCCGGGTGAAGCGCGCAGTCGAAAGCTTTGAGCCCGGCTTTTGCGCTGGAGTAGTAGAGTTTGACCGATTGCGCCAGCCATTCGTCATTGGCATTCGAGGGGTTGCCAGAGGGCGGATTCTGCGCCGCGGCGATTGCGGCCGCGCAACATGCGACGGCGAGAAGGGCGCAACGCGCCGGCCACAGCGAGGTGCGGCTTGGCATACGATCGAGCCTGCTTTCCGAAGAATGTTGACATTGTGATCCCGCTTAGGGCGATGCGCAACGGGGATGCGCACGTGATATGGTGGGCAGGTGTTCCGTTTTGGGAGGATTCAGATGCGGTCTAGTTTGGGCTTCATGGCAATCGTTGTCGCGCTGGCCACATCCCTGGCGGCGCAGGATCGCGCGGGCGTAGAGACGGCATTCAACCGCGCGCGGCATTTGCAACACGGCATCAACACCTCGGAGTGGTTTGCGCAGTCGAGGGATTACTCTGGCGCCCACACCGATCGCTACATCGATGCCCAGGACATTGCGCTGATCGCGAAGCTGGGCTTCGATCACGTGCGGCTGAGCATCGATCCGGCGCCGCTGGCCATGTCGATGTTTCACGTGCCGGGGCCGAACCAGGATTTTCTCGCGCGGCTCGACCACGCCGTGGACACCATGCTGGCCGACGGGCTGGCGGTGATCGTGGACGTGCATCCCGGCGACGACTACAAGCAGCAGATGGGGACCAACGACGGAGCGGTAACGCGATTCGAGATGCTTTGGCGCAGGCTGGCGGCGCACTATGCCGACCGCGATCCGAACCTGGTGTTCTTCGAAATCCTGAACGAGCCGGAGATCAAGGACGCGTACCGGTGGGCGGGGATCCAGGCGCGCGTGGCCGCGGCCATCCGCGAGGCGGCGCCGCGCCACACCATCATCGCGGAGGGCGCGGTGTGGGCCGACATCTGGGACTTGCTGGCGCTGGAGCCGCTGGTCGACGGCAACGTGATTTACAACTTCCATTTCTACGAGCCGCACGAGTTTACGCACCAGGGCGCGACGTGGAGCACACCGTGGTGGGCCTACGAGCACGACATTCCGTATCCGGCGACGGAAAGCTCGATGCCGGAGCTCGAGAAGGAGGTTCCCGGCGCGGTGGATCGCTACAACATGCAGAAGTACTGGCTCGACGGCTGGAATGCGCACCGCATCCAGGTGATGATCGACGATGCGGCGGCATGGGGACGGCAATATCATGTGCCGCTGACGTGCAATGAATTCGGGGTGTTTCGCGAGCACGCCGATCCCGTGTCGCGCGCCAACTGGATCCGCGACGTGAGGACGGCGCTTGAGGCGGACGGCATCGGCTGGGCCATGTGGGACTATCGCGGCGGATTCGGCGTGGTGACCAAGCCGGACGGGCAGCCTGCGCAGGTGGATGAGCCGGTGGTGAAGGCGCTGGGGTTGAAGGGGCGGTGAGGCAGCGGGTCAGCGAGTCGGCGAATCAGCGAGTCGGCGAATCCAGGTCTCGGACCCTGTGAAATCGTACCTTGCGATTTGTGCTCTCCCACCCTTTCGCTCCAAAAAGCGGGCGAAAGGATGGGGCACCCAAGGTTCTACTTCGCGCGGCCAGAGACCCAGGTCTCTGACAAAATGAATTCGATCCTTCAGGTTCGTGCTTTCCCGGGTCCTAAAAGCGGGATCCCCACCCCACGGACGAAGACCTGTCCGCGGAAACCCCGGACCCGGGGCACCCCCATGTCAGAGACCTAGCGCACACAGGCGAACAGGGTTCTGCCGAATTCATGCTGGTGCGGTGGAACCCTATCTTCGTCTTTTCCCAGGCGCACAATGCGCGTAAACGTTGTGTTCTCCCGCAACCACTGATGAATAAAGTCCGGATTCCAACCTCTCAGCCCGCTATGTTCATGTTCCTCGCCCATTTCGAAAAACAGAACTCTGCCCGTGACCGCGTCCAGCAAGTGAAGCAGCTCTTCAGGCGTCGCGTTACGGCGGCTCAACACATAGAGATGGGCCAGGCTAAAACAAGACACAACATCGAATTTTCTGTGCTCGGATTTGAGAAAGGTAACTGCGTCGGAACGGTGCAATTGCTCGCATCGCAAGCCATACACGAGCTTCCCTATGGAGGTTGCGGTCGGATCGGTCTCTACTCCTTCTGCCACAAACCCGGAATTTGCCATTTCCCTGACAAACCAGCCATAGCTGCACGCAATGTCGAGGTAGCTGCGGGATGCGGGCGGCATGAGGTCTTCCTCGTGAAGGAATTGGAGCATTTTTGCGGCGCGATCCGTGCAGCGACGCAGCAGCGTCCAATCGGCCACTTCGGGCGATTCAATTGGCTGGTACAACTCGTGCCGCCCATGCGTCCACAGGACGTCGAGTAAGAGGTCCTGAAGGGGAGTTGTAACTGCCGGCCTCTGAATCAGCCCCGAAATCGTCTTGATCCCCTTCACGTAAGCTGCCGCGAGCCTGTGGTGACCCTCGACAACCTGGAAACAGGATGAGTATTTTACGGGGTGCACGGCGATGTGCTCATGCGGATCCCGCGGCCAGTCAGGAATTTGAGCCGAATCCGGAAGCCCATCCTGGCCGAAGCAGGCGCGGACAAAGCGGCGAGCTCCCCAGTGAATCTGGTCGGGCACAACCGCATCGAAATACAGGCCAAAAATCTCAATGTTCAAGGCCGCCATGCGGTAGTACTCAGTTTTCTCGAAGACCCCAGGCTCCCAGATGCGATTGCCGATGGACTGGAACTCGCGCAGCAGCTTGACGTGCGGCCACTCGGAAATGGGACGTGACGCCCACAGAAGATCGCCGCTCAAACGGGCGAATGTTGACCCCGGGGCACTATTTTCGTCTCCCAAGAGGCAGGCCCCAACCTGAATGGGCTCCAGCTTCATGAGTCTCACGACTTCCTTCAGCTGTTCCCTGGCGGCAAAGACGCGAACCCTGAGAGAAGTTGGAACGGCTTTCCGATAAGCCTCGAGAAGATAAGAACTACCCATTCGACTCCCTGACCGATGCCCCGCCCCTTGCGATTGTGGGAGATGGCGTCTGTGTTCACTCCCGGCAAACGAGCGAGTTTAGAAATTTCGTTTGAAGCCATGCATCAGCGCAAAGGCTTGTTACGTAGCGACGTCGCGGGCCGGACCCCCATTTTGCGAGCGGGTCAGTCTGAAATTGGGCTGGCCTGCGATATTCGGCTTACGTGAGTAAGCCGTTTTTGCTCAACAACACATGGCTCCGCACCTGGAGCATTAACACTCCTTTAACAAACTCTATCGGCAATCAATAGCCGACGCCCTGTGACCGCTGTCACGGTCTCGCGTGACCGGAGGGCAGCACGGGAACGACATACCCCCTCCGCCGCAGGGGAGGGGATGCGAAAAGGCGGTTATGCGAATGGATGATTCTGCCGGGAGGGATTCTATTGCGGTTGCAGGCCGGCGGCGGCGAGCATGGTGAAGAATTGGCGCTGGGTGCACTGGTCGATCCCGACAGCGACGAGTTTGCCCTCGCGGTTGAAGACAAAGGTGCGCGGAATGCCCATGATGTGAAACTGCTTGAACACCTTCTCGTCGGAGTCGATGAGAACCGCCGGGTGATAGTTCCCGCCGGCGAAGAACTGGTTCACCTTGAACGGATTCTCGTCGGTGATGGAGAGAATCACCAGGCCCTGCGACTGATAGTGCGTGTAGATGAGATCGAGATTGCCCATCTCAGCACGGCAGGGCGCGCACCACGTGGCCCAGAAGTTGACGAGCACGATCTTGCCGCGCAGTTGCGAGAGGGTCCACGACTTGTTGTGCAGGTCCTTGAGGGTGAAGTCGGCCTTTTCAATGTCGGCATCGTTGACGGCGAGGATGTCCTGGGCCTTGGCATAGAGAGGATCGTTAAGAGTGACGTTGACGTGCTCGTAACGGACCAATTGCGCCAGTTCCATATACGGCATCGGAGGCTGACCGCCCTTGGCGGGGACGGGCGTTTCGGCAAGCGATTTGGCCAGAGTGTCGGCGACGGCCTGCAGTGCATCGGCGCCCTGATCGCCTTCCGTAACCAGATTCGCGAGCGCATCGGCCAGGCGCACCTTGGGCATGCCCGCAGGCAGCGACTGAACGTCATGGGCGAGCTGGATGGTCGCCGCCGGGCGCTTGTCGTCGGGCAGAGAGCGGAGCTTGCCGATCTGGCCTTCGATTTTGGAGGCGGAGAGCTGGCTGCGCAGCGGCGATGCGGTAACGAGAAGAGCGGCGGCGAGGAAAACGAAGGCAGAGCGAGGCATATATCCCCCACGATTCAGATTCAGCAGGTCGATTTGCAAAGACTCCCGGGATTTGAAGAATTGTATACCCGTAGAGGCCGATTCTTGGCGAAGAAGTCAGGCCTGGTGCGCATGCAGGACGATGCGCTCGGCGACGGCTTCGACGATCTGCTCGTAAACCTCGTCGATCGAGAGGTCGCCTTCGATGAGGACGACGCGATCACGGTCGCGGGCGGCGATCTCGCGGTACTTCTCCCAGACGCGGCGGAAGAAGGCGTCCTGCTCGGATTCGAAGCGGCCTTCGCTGGAGCCGGTTTCGGCCTCGACGCGGTGGTTGCGGCGGCGCGCGCGGGCCAGAGAAGCTTCAAAGCCGGGAAGAAGGAGAAGCGTGAGGTCGGGCTGGAGGCCGCCGCAGACGAGCTGGTGCATGGCGAGAACGACCTCGGAGCCGAGTCCGCGGCCGCCGCCCTGGTAGGCCTCGGTGGAATCGGTGAAGCGGTCGCAGACCACGATGCGGCCGGCGGCGAGGGCAGGCTCGATGATTTCGGCGATGGCCTGGGCGCGGTCGGCAAACATGAGGGCCATTTCGGCCATGGGCGCGACGGCGCCGGAGCGGGAGTCGAGCAGGATCTCGCGGATGCGGTCGCCGGTCAGAGTGCCGCCGGGCTGGCGAAGCAGGACGGGTTCCTGGCCGCGGCGCCCGAGCCATGCCGCCAGGCGCTTGATCTGCGTGGTCTTGCCCGAGCCGTCGAGGCCCTCGAGGGTGATGAAAACACCGCGCGGCATGAGGTGAGGATAGCAGGGAAGAAGGGAACGAGGGAACCAGAAGGCAGGAACGCAGGGACTGAGGAACTGCCCGGCTGGAAGGTTCATTGCGCGATGGCTCCGCCCGGAGCGAACTTATCCGTTACTGACAAATCTGTTCAATTTGTGTTACAAGAGGGGGAATTCACCAAAATTTATCGGGATTCGGGCCCGCAGAGGGCTGGGTCCTTGTGGAGTGGAACATGCTTGTTGGTATCACGCGGAAAGTGGCATTTTGCGTCTTATTGCTGGCCGCTTTGCCGGCCGGCCGCCTCAGCGCGCAATACCTCACACTGGAGGGCCAGACCGGCGGATTTCTGACGCCGACTGCGTATGTGGTTTATGCGGAAAAGGGCCAGTTTTTTTCGCATCCGGCCGTCAGCTTCCATTTCATCGATGCTGCGTCGGTGATCGGAAACATTGAAACCTTCAGCATCACCGAGAGCTTTGCCAGCCGGGCAGAGGCCGGTTACACGCGCAGTGTGCATCAGTTTGGAGACCAGCCGACCACCACGGCCACGCCGCTCGGCCTCAGCAACCTATGGAATTACGACGGCATGAACGTCTTCCACGGGAAGGGCGTGATTTTCAAAGACGGGCAGTTTGGCCCATGGATGCCCGGCATTGCGATCGGCGGCGTGGTGCGCACCGCCGACCACTTTGTTTCGGGCGCGATTCCACCGATTGCGACAGCGCAACTGACATCGGAGATCGGCCCGGTGGCCGGCCCGGCTTTTGCGACGCAACTTTTTGGGACAACAGCCGACAAGGCTTACACCAACGGTGACGTCTACGTTGCCGTCACCAAGACGTGGGCGAAACCTCCGGTGCCGTTCCTGCTGAACCTGGGATGGAAGGCCACCAATGCCACCATCTTTGGGATCGGCGGCCAGAGCACTCGCTTCGGCGGGCGCTTCTTCGGAGGTTTGGGCATTCCCCTGCCCCTGGGCCATGGGATCGTAGCGGTGCCTTCGGCGGGATTCACGCAGGAGCCCAAGACTTCAGTCAATCTGAACAAGCTGCTGAACTCCGCTCTCTATCTGTGCGAACAAGCCACCCTCTGCAATCCTGCATCGTATCCGCTGATGAGCTCCCATCTGCCCACAACGCTGGACTATGCGGTGCGCGTGACGCAGCGGGACAAGCCGCATTTTGCGTTCGATATCGGCGTGGGCCAGGTGGCGGGGAACATAGGATCCATCTACGTTGCAAACCCCTACTTCAATCCCACCAACCCCGCGTTTGGACCTCCGGTTGTGACGACGCCGGTAAACCTCGAGGCGCGACACGTGGTGGGCATGGGTTTGAGTTACAGGTATTAGAAAAACAGGGAATAGGGAATAGGGAATAGGGAATAGGGAATAGAAAAGCAGGGACCAAGGGAGCGAGGGAGCGAGTTCGCGTGCGCTGGCGCGCACGTTAGCGGGTTCGCGTATCACCCTGACAGAGCCCAGGTGGGATGCCGCAAAACTTTTCCTTTGCGCCGTCCATGAGCGGGGCAGGTTACTAAAGCTATTCGATTCAATACGAATTATGGAAAACGCGATCTTGCTGTGCAACTTCTCCGGGCG
>Ga0335078_10011956_pt1 | contig 12876 bp, 12 predicted proteins | sample Lox_Sample_32_FD_206711 | JGI IMG/M metagenome (GOLD analysis project Ga0335078, IMG submission 206711) | Soil microbial communities from Loxahatchee National Wildlife Refuge, Florida, United States - Lox_Sample_3.2 | ecosystem: Environmental > Terrestrial > Soil > Wetlands | place: USA... | reverse complement strand
ATTCGCAGAAGGACAATAAATTCTTGCGCCGGTCGAAATGATTGACGACCTGTTGCCGGGCAGCCCGGCACAGTGGACCCAGACCGGATCGTGCGCCGCTGATTAGTTCGACCTGGGCCACGAAGTCTTCCTGGGAGCCGGGCCTGTATAGAAACCCAGTCTTCCCGTCAGCCACCAGCTCAGGAATTCCGGTGATTGCCGGGGCCAGAACGGGTTTGCTGCGCACCATAGCTTCCATCAGCACCAGAGGAATTCCCTCACTTCGGCTGGTGAGCACCACGAGGTCTGCACTCTGGTAGCGGAGGTCAAGATCCGCTTCCGGCAGGTGTCCAAGCAGGATGACTTCGAGCTCCAGATGCAAATCTCGAATCAGTCTCTCGAGGTGCGTTCGCTCTTCGCCTTCTCCCGCAATTTGGCAGCAGAATCGAAGGCCGCGATCCTTAAGTCGACGGCAGGCCCGAACAAGAAACACGTGGTCTTTGACAGCATGCAGGCGTCCGACTGCCAGCATTGCCAGCGGAGAATCGTCGGCCCCTGCCCGGAACACGGGGCTAGTTGCTCGCAAATCGACTCCCATTCTGTTGACGACAACTTTTCGCGCATCCACTTGCGGGTACCGTTCCAGAATGTGTCTGCGATTGAATTCGGAGATGGTCACGCACAAACTGCAGCGCTCCAACTTGAGGTCGAGGTACGCAGCGTGCAGCAGTAAATCGGATCCGTGGAGGGTCATGCTGAAGGGAATGCCCAAAAGCCGCGCTGCCACCATCGCCACCCAGGATGCAAAGTAACCGTGGTGCACATGGATATGCGCGATTCGCTGATTTCTGAGTGCGAGCGCGTAATAAGTGCCCAGCCAGGTATGCAGCAGCGCACGTAATCGGCGTGATGGAGACTCGCTTCCCGTAAACAGGGCGCGATAAGAAAAATCGCGCAACACTGAAATTCGGCGCAGGCAAAGCCACATAGCCCTCGCCGCCAGAACCAGCTGCAATGGCTGCAGATAGACCGTTTCATCCGTCCAGCAGTGCCAATTATCTTGTGATGCCGAGGCGCGGCGCGCGCTGCAAGGCACGACTTCAATTCCGCACTTGCGCAGCTCCTGAATTTCTTCAACCACGTACGGCTCCAGGGGAGACGGAAATAGATTCGCGAGATAAGCCACTCTCGCCGAAGCAAATTCGTCTTGAGCAGAGCAGCTCATCTGGAGAATCTCCAAAGCTCGAAGAGATGAAAACTTGCGGGGAACCAGGACAACAGGAAGAGGCCCGCCAGCAGCGCCGCGACCCAGGGCATAAGTTGCCGGTAAGAGATTGGTATGACTTTGGCAACGCCGGCATGGATCGCCACATACGCTGAACAACTCGCCACCTCGGCCCAGCCATACCCCGCAAGGCCCAGGCGTGGTAGCAGAATGATCGTGATCACCGCCAGAAGGGTTACGTGCGCGGCGTAGGATCTCATGACGACCCATTGTTTCCCCACCACAAAGAGTGCCGAGGCCTGCAGGTTATAGATGGAGTTGATCAGTACTCCCGCAGCCACGAAGGGATAAACAGCCAGGCTTGGCGTCCAGCGTGTGCCTACCAGGTGTGGCAAAACCAGCGGCCCCAACCAGGCGAATGCGCACAACAGGGGCCCGAGCGTAATAACTTGCAGATAGAGAGCACGCTCCAGGGCCGCGCGAAAATCTTCGCGGCGTTTCTGCATGCGAGCCAAAGCGGCAATCGCCATCCGGCCCGCCGCCAGCCGGAACGAACCCAACGCTTCGGCGATGCGAATCGCCAAGGCCACGAAGGCTACCGCCTCGGCTCCAGCAAAACGGGCTACCAGCAAGGGATTCACCAAGCTCCGCAATTGCCAGGTGCGCAGCGAAGCAGTAAGAACCAAGCCGTACGCGAGCATACTTCGCGCTTCCACCGCGCAAAAACGCGGACGCAAAGACAGCGCCGCGCTAACCCAGGTGGCTGCCAGAGTGAATAGTTGCCAACTCATTTGGCCCGCAACCGGAGCCCATACGCTGGGACGCAACCACGCGACCAGCACCGCAACCAGCAGTCCCGCCGATTGTCCGCCTAGCTCGATGCCGGCAATGCTCCGAAAATCCAAAGCTCTCTCCAGCTTGGCCATGGGAACCCCAGTCAGGCCGGTGACTGGAATGGTCAGCAGTAGTACAAGGTAGGGTGCGACGAATTCGCGGTTCCCATACCAGCGGACCAGAAGGGGGATGATCGCCGCCGCGAGCAATCCCAGGCTCAGGGACGTACTCAGGATGATCGTCATCGCCGTCCCCTGCACAGATGGACTTGGCGTTACTTCGCTCCGTACAAGATAAGTGTCAATGCCGCAGCGCGCGAGAGTTGCCAAGAAAGCGACGATGCCGATCGCCGTAACAAAAACTCCATAAGCGTGGGGTCCGACCCACCGCGTCATCACCAGCATGTTTCCCAGGCTGACGATCACTCCCAGCCCGTAGCGCGCTGCCAGGTAGACGCCGCCACGGATCGTTTCGGCGGGCAACACCTCCTGAGCTTGATGTCGAAAGGAAATTGGAGTGCGTCCAGCCTGCGGAAGTCCCTCAGCTATGGACGACATGGAGTCCCCTGGGATGCGAACGGTTTTGCGCGGCCAGCATCCCCGCTAACGCGAACAGAAGCCCGTTGACGAACTGGTAGTTCATCCCCACGAAACTGGCGTTCACCAGGTAGACCAGAACCATGACCGGCCAGATGGAGCGAAACGGCGCGTCGAGGAATGTTCCTTCCGGCGAGAACTCGGTACGCGGGCACTCTCGTCCGACGCGAAACAGATCGAGAACAACCCAGAGATACAGGCCCAATCCCAGGACGCCGTAGCGCACCAGAATTTCCAGGTAGGTGTTGTGAAAGTAATATCGTTCCTCGTGGAAGTCGCTGACACGGCTGGCCAACTCGGCCTGCATGGAATCGTCGCTCCAGCCGGAGAGCGGCCTTTCCAGAAACATCTCCCATCCGGCCTGATAGACGGTCATGCGGAACTTGACCGGTCCGCTTTCTTCCAGACGTTCGCTTAGCGAGCGGTTGCCATCCCGGCAACAGAGCATTGCTGTAACCCCGATGAGCCCAGTGAGAGTCAAGGCAATACAGCCGCGCCGCAACCGCCGGCTTGGGGTGAGGCAGAGCACCAGCAGAATCGAGCCTGCGAATGAAACCCAGACCGCCCGCGTCTTAGTCGCGACGATCGCCAGGGGCAACGCCGCCAATAGGACAACCGCAGCCAGGCCGCGCAAGCGCTTGCGGCGGAATGAGTCCAGTGCTAACAGACCCAGCAAGTTGAGGGCGAGACCATTGGCCACAGCCTGCAGAAACGGCCCGCGGGCGCGGTCGGCGTGAATTCCCAGGCTTTCATCCAGGATGTAACGCGGAAAAATGAACCCTTTCATGTCCATCATGAAAAAAACAGCGATTAGGCTTAGGTAAGACAGGGCCACCAGCGCGAATAGCTCGAAACGCCGCAGAGTTCTGCTGTCGCCGAAAACGTAGCCCGCTAGCTGATATAGGACGAATGGAACCAGCCATCGAGCGGCAAACATACTCCAGGCCTCCGCCTCATAGCGTTGCGCCAGCACACCACCCAACGCCAAGAGCAGGAGCCCGAGCAGCGGAAGTGTCACCGGGCCCGCCAACTGCAGAGGCTGCCCCACTGCGCATGCGCGCAGCAACACGACAAACGCCAACAGGAGGACGGCAAAGCGGTCGTACGGAGGAAAGGGTGCGTCCGGCGAATGGAAGAGCATCAGGGCCATGGTCAGGATGAAAAGCACAGACGGAGCACACAATAGGACATGGAGGGGACGGAACGATGCCTCCACGATTCGTGCAAGCAGACTGCTCCACAAACTTGGGGCTGCGACCGGCTGTAGGAGCGCAGGCACTCAGGTACCTTCGCCCTTAAGCACCACGCCGACGGTTTTGCACAAAATCCAAAAATCCATCCCTAACGACCAACCACCGATGTATTGACGGTCCAGAGACATGCTGCGCGCAAAAGACGGATCGCGGCGGGCTGTGACCTGCCACAGACCGGTCAGCCCGGGCGTCACTTCCAGACGCTGCAAGTCTTCCAGCGTGTAGCGTTCGAAATCATCGAGGGGGTGAGGCCGCGGCCCTACCAGGCTCATCTCGCCGCGCAAGATGTTCCACAGCTGAGGCAGCTCGTCGAGGCTGTATCGACGGAGGATTTTTCCGACGCATGTTACGCGCGGGTCGTTACTGATTTTGAACATCGCGCCACTACGCTCGTTGAATCGCCGCATCTGATTCTTGAGTTCGTCGGCATTGGCCACCATGGTGCGGAACTTGTAGCAGAGGAAGCGCCGGCCTTTCAGGCCCAACCGCGGGGCGCGATACAGGGCCGGACCCGGCGAGTCCATCTTGACCGCCAGGGCGATCCCAGCCAGCAGAGGGCTTGCCACGACAAGGCCGATCGTCGAAACCGCCACGTCGACGGCTCGTTTCAGCAGCAAGCTGAAAGCCGGAACGGGTTCTTCACATAGAGTGAGGACTGGTATATCCCCAAACTTTTCCAACGCTATCGCAGCAGAATCAAATCCGAATAGATCGGGCACCAGCTTTATGTTGATGCGATTGCGCCGCGCCTCCCAGATCGCTCTTTGCGCGACTTCGCTGTGTGCGGGCAGGGTGAGGATGATCTCGTCCACGAATTCGCGGCGAGCGATACCTCCCAGCTCGGCTACTCTGCCCAGAATCTCGCCTCCGGCGGCTTCCTTCTCGTCCAGAAAACCTCGCACGATGTATTTCCTTACGCTGCCGCTCGCGAGACTCGAAGCCAGCTCGCGGCCTAGACTGCCCGCCCCGATGATCAGAACATTACGGGCATCGCTGGCGCTCCGCGCCGGCCTGCGGCGTCGGCTATTCCTCCATGCCAGTAGGAGAAGGAAGTTGACTGGTGCCCCCAAAGCGAGCGAAGAGGCTCCAAGCCTCGGTAGAGAGGACGTTGCCCAGGCGGCACCGACCCAGACGGTCGACCAAAACATCACTCTGGCGAGCACCAGTCGTTCCTGCCGCGGACTCCCCACCGTCTCGCGATGATAGAGACCCTTCGCGAAACCCAGCAGCGCAAACGTCGTCCCATAAAGCAATAAAGCCCTTAGTCCGGATTTCGCGAAAACGAGATGAGGTGGGGACGGTAATTCGTTTTGCCATACGACCCTCCCGCCTAGATCGACAAGGCAGGTAACCAGGCTAATCAGGAAAATGTCGACGGCGATACGTAGGCCAAAACCCGGGCACTGAGCACGGGAGCCTGACCCGGGCAGGAGATATTCAGCGAGCAACGACCGCAAACCGCCAGCAGGTACGGGCTTGGTCAGAATCCAACGCGACAGGGCTTCGTCCGATGCAACGCTGGAGAGCTTCTTTCTTGAGCCAGTGGCCGGAAAGGCGCCTGGAATAAGGCGCGACGGCAGCGCGGAGGAATATAGCAACGGTCCATCGACGGCGGTATGAGTCGAAGCCATTTGAATCAACTCCAGCGCTTTCCTACAGCCGCTTGTACAACGCCTCTGGAATCGGGAACGTGCGTGCGGTTAATATCGTCCCCAGCAGTTGCACATTTGCCGCAGACAACTTCTTTCTCACCTTTTGTGCCGTAACTCGCCGCGTAAAGTTAGCCCGGAGCACCAGAACGAGTCCGTCCGCAAGGCTGCCAAGGGTTGCGCCTTCGCTTTGGGACGCCTCTGGGCTCGCCAGAACGGTGTAGTCGAACTCCAAGCGCAGTTCCGCCAGCCGGGCCCGCAACCAGATAGCAGAGGGAGGATGCTCGTCGGCGCAGAAAACATCAGACGGCATGAACCACAAGCTCTCAGAAAGTTGTTCCGCTGAGTCTCGCAAAGCACCGAATCTTTGTGCGCAAGAGGAAGCGACGGTGTGCACCCCAGAAAGAATTTCAGCATGATACCGCGGCACCGCGTCGACCACGCAGACTGCCCCAGGAGAGTGCCGAGCGATGACTTCTCCGATTTGCAGGCAAATCGGCAAAATCTCCACTCCTCCGTCTACCGGGCAGAAGGCGACTTGCCGGGGCGACAGCGGGGAGGCTAGAAATACCTGTTCCACTAATCCACGAATCTGCTGTTTGGCAAATGATTCTAGGCTCCAGGGCAACGCTGCCGGCGCCTGCCTATCCGGCCACGTAGCCGTGGCCGGAGATTCGGCCGGCACTGTGCGCGTCTCCCGCGGCAGCAAATCAACGAAACTGCTCATCAGTTCCTCCAGCGCGTGGTTTCATGTCCAGCACATTGTTTCGCGGCAACGACGCCAATACCGGTAATCCAAGAAGGGCAACAATCTCGTCCGGTGTCCGGAAAGACGGGCTGAGACGATCGGTAACGAAGGCCTGGCCCACGCTGACGGCTCCGGCGACGGTCAGGCCGATAAGGGCAAAGCTGAATCCGGAAAGCTTGGGCAGGGCCGGAACGGTCGGCTGTTCGGCGATCGCGACGTTTAGGATTCCACCCTGGTCAAGCGCGTCACCGATCCTCGCCTCCTCACGTTTATTAACGTATAAAACGTACTTTTCTTCGGCGCCCTTCAGATCATGCAGCAGCCGATCCTGCTCGATGGCACGATCGCCCAGCTCGCGCGCCTGGTCACGGTAGTAAGCCAGCACTGCGTTACCGGCCTCGGCGTGCGCGGCCAATGCCTTTTGTTCCACCTGAGCTTTCAGCAGTTCCGAACTCGCCCACTCATGATCCGGATCGCGGTCGCTGGTCTGATCGCGGATGGGAGCCTGTTCCTCCGCCGCTATGGCAGTTTTCGCTTGCCCAATCTCCTGCTCAACCTCCTGAACCAGCCGGTAGGTTGGGTCGTATTCCACCAGCAATTCTGTGCGTTTCAATTCCAATTCGAGCAACTGGCCCTTCATTCTCTCCATGAGTTGAGGGTTGTCGGAATTGCGAATCTGCGTCATGGTGCGCGCCGGCAGAGCGCTGAGTTTCGACTCCAACGTCCGGAGGCGCTCGTTGTTTTCGGCGATTGCCACCTGAGTTTGACGGCTGCCGGCATCGGCATCGCTCAACTTCTGCAGCGCGATATCGCGCTCTTGTGCCGCGGAAACTACTCCCTGATCACGCATGAATGCCATGAGTTGGAGTTCTGTCGCCTCCAGGTTCTGGCGCGACTGCCGGACCTGTTGGTCGAAGAAACTGAACTCACCGGAGGGTCGATGCACCTGATGGTGTCGTTCCAGGTAAACGCGGGCCAGGCTTTGGAGCAGGCGCGCGGCCTCGTCCGGCTTTGACGATTCATAACTGACGCTGATCAACGCCGCTTTGTGCAACGGCTCGACGGTCAGGTGTTTGCTGACGCGGCGAACTGCTCTCGCCAGCCGTCGATCATCGTTATCGCCCGCCAGGTTCCAGAACCACGAGCGACCCTCTGAGAGCAGGCCATTGTTCTGAATCACCGTGCGCAGAATTTCGTCATCTTGCAGCAACTCCGCTTCAGAGTTCACTTCTTCCTCGGTTACCCCGAGGCGTTCAAATTCCCCCTGGCTCGGAGTCGGTGCAATGGCTGGGTCAACCCTTCCCCGGCGAACCAGCACTCGCATCTCGGACTGATAGGTGGGAGCGAGAAACCCGAAGGTGGCAATCGCAAGAAACGTGACCGCGAATGTGATGAGAGCAGCTCTGCGATGGCGGAAGATTACCGCCAGCAAATCGCGCATGGTAGGCGATGGCGGTTGTCGAGTCGACGCGAATGTGAGTTCTTCCGGCATACAACAAATTTTGGCAACGTGGTGCGGTTTTTACGTGCATCGGGGGATGGGCTGATAATTCTTACGCTCCTTAGGGTGTGGGATTGAAATACATGCTGAGGTTCGAAACCGGCATGTATGGGCGAATTTTTGAGATGAGATTCTGTGGAACGAACAACAGATCCCCCGGCTGAAGATGCATATCTTCCGCCAGGGATCGTGATTGCAGCATGGACTTGGTGTTGAGTAGGTGTGACTCCACGACCCCGTCAGAAACCCGCCGGAACAGCACCACCTGCGAATGCTTCGATCGGGACGTGAACCCTCCCGCAATGGCGACGGCCTCGATTACTGTGGTGTCTGCGCGCAGTTCATACTTGCCGGGTCGCCCAAGCTCCCCGGCGGCAATAAAGAACGGCTTGTCGAAGTCCTTGAGCGTAATTGTGACCTGGGGATCGTGGAGCACCCCCGTGTATGCGCGGAGGACTGAGTCGCGCAACTCAGGAACGGTTTTGCCCTCGGCGAGGATGAGGTCGGCTCCCTTCAGAGAGATAAAGCCATCCGGTTGCACCGCTGCTGCTTGATTGAAATCCGGAGAGAAACTGAAGTTGAGCTCTACTACGTCACTCTTGTGCAGCCGGTACAGCGGATGGCGTACCCCCGTCAGGGCTGGACTCTGAACGCCATCCGCTTCTCCGGAGTTTTGGGTAGCCAACGCTCCCTGCTGCTTTGCACTTGTCTCAGACTGCTGTGCCTGAGCGCTGGTCCCCAGTCCCTGTTGCATAACGCAACAGGTAAAAACAAGAACGGAGAATATGATCGTCCGGGTTATGCAGCTTCCGTTCATGTTTCTAGTCGATTCCGGCAAAGTGCGTCTTAATGTCAGCGAAGCCGCAGGGTATTGCATCCTGATGCAACGTCACAAGACATGGAAAGTGGTGCCCCCGAAGGTAGGCATTGGGTTTGAAATGAGAGATGGCCAACTCGCGCGGTCCGGGCGTGTACGCCTGAGTCGCCGCCCAAGACGAGAGGAACTGCGGCAGTCTACTTTCGCGGGTAACGTTGAAGTAGGCTTGTGCGCTCTTTTCTCGCGACTCGCCCACAGGGAAGGGTTCTAGCCATTCATCACAATCTTGACTTGGCAATGGGTTGGCGGTGCCAAAACAGGAAGGCGTTCTGCCGCGATTCCTGCTACACCGGTTTTGCACACGATTAGGTGTGCTTTTTGTGTCGAACAGTCACAGCATTCCCACGGCTGACCGGCTAGGCTTTCGGACACAATGCCAGGGGCCCCTGCCGCCGCTTCGGAATGGATCGGTGTGCTCGTGGCCGACTCAAATCACATTCACTGTCAGCTATTGGTGGCGGCCCTGCGGCGGAGGCCAGAATTCCATGTGACCGCCTGTGGAATGGACATCGAGTCCATTCTTGCGGCCATCAGCTTGGACAAGCTCGACGTCGTGCTCATGCACGCCGAGCGAGAATTGCCGGTGGTTCGCAGCCTGCATCTTGCCCATCCGGGGATTGCGAAGATTTTGCTGCTGGATAATTCCGACCGCGACATCGCGCTCAACGCCTTCCGTTCCGGAGTCCGGGGTCTTTTCAGCTTTGCGGATGCACCGTTCCGGCTGTTGTGCAAGTGTATCCAGTGCGTGCATCAGGGCCAGATCTGGGCCAGCAACCAGCATCTCGAATACCTGATCGAAACCGTTACTCAGGTGCCTTCGCTGCGCGTGGTGAATAGCCAAGGCATCCGTCTGCTAACCCCGCGCGAAGAGCAGGTGGTTGCCCTGGTGGCCGATGGTCTCAGCAATCGCGCTATCGCCCGCGAGCTTGGCCTGAGCGAGCATACGGTCAAGAAATATCTATTTCGGATCTTCGACAAGCTAGGGGTTTCAACCCGCGTCGAACTTGTGCTTTATGCCATAACCCGGGGAGCCACGCGGCAGGCCGAGTGGATTCCCACCTGAAGAACGACGCTCGGGAGCGTTCCATGCTATACACTCGCGCCGGGATGCGAGTCAGCTACAATGGGCAGTCGTACCTTGAGCCGCTATGGCGAACTCTGCACTCAGGTCCCGGCGCTGGACGGTGATTCTCTCCGGTTTGCTCTGCGGACTTCTGGCTCTAGTGGTGATCTACACCAAACCTGGAGCGTTCTACAGCCCGATCGCAGTCATGGTCGTGGCCGCCATCGGATTGGCAGCGGTGCTCCTGCAGCTACGCTTTTTCAATCGCCAGCAGAGCCAGCCCGTGCATGCTCCGGTCTGGCTGAACGTCATCGGAATTGTCCTGGCCGTGCTGGCCCTCTTCTCAGACTTCCTTCATCTGGGCTGGCAGCTGGGGCAAATTTTGGCTCTGGGAGCTGTGGGCAGCTTTTCCATCAGCAGTGCCATCATCTTGCATGCCTTTCGCAAACATCGGGTTGTGTCAAAATAAGTGACTCCCGTCGGTTGGGATCACGCCAATTCGTTCTTTTTCGCTTGCTGTTGTTCATGGTGCTCTATAGCATATGACGCTCAATAGCAGCGGCCCGCGATTTCATCCAAAGGGTTCTATGAACCGCATTCTTCTACTGCTCGCCTCTACTGGTTGCTTGGCCGTGTCTTCATCCGGACAGATGAACGGCATGGGTGTGACCTTCACGAAAGATGTAGCCCCGATTCTGCAGGCTCACTGTCAAAGCTGCCATCGCCCGGGCGAGGCAGCACCGTTTTCCATGCTTACCTATGACGATGTTCGTCCTTGGGCGGGTGCCATGAAGCTGGCGGTACAGCAGAAACTCATGCCGCCATGGTTTGCCGATCCGCAGTACGGCCATTTCGCCAATGATCGATCATTGAGTGCTCAGGACATTAAGACGATTGTTGCCTGGGTCACGGCGGGCGCGCCCGAAGGCGATCCCAAGGATCTGCCACCTCCCGCGAAGTTTACCGAAGGTTGGGGCATTCCGCAGCCTGATCTGGTTTTCCAATTGCCCAAGCCGTTCCCCGTGCCCGCGTCCGGGATGGTGGAGTACCAATATGTGATTGTCCCCACCGGCTTCACTAAAGACACCTGGGTGCAGGCCGCGGAAGTGAGGCCGACGGAGCGCGCCGTGGTGCACCACATCATCGCCTTCGTGCGCGAGCCGGGCTCGAACTATTTCAAAGATCAGAAGCCGGGAGAGTTCTTCGAAGCGCCTCCGGCGAAAACGGACGATAAAACCGATACCAGCGCTCTGCCCAGTGATTTCCTGGTGGGCTATGCCCCCGGCCAGCCCGCGGAGATTTTGCAGCCGGGCCAGGGCAAATTGATCAAAGCCGGCTCCGACATCGTTTTCGAAGTGCATTACACTCCCAACGGGAAACCGGTGATGGACCGGACCAAACTGGGATTGGTTCTAGCGAAGGAGACACCGAAGGTGCGGGTGCAAACTCTCTCCGCCACCAACGGTACGTTCAAGATTCCTCCCGGGGACCCTGACTATCGCGTGGATGCGTCATTTGAAGTAGGCGCTGAAGTGACGCTGGCTGCGCTTCATCCGCATATGCACACTCGCGGCAAAGACTTCGAGTACCGGTTGGTGTTTCCCAACGGGGAGACCAGGACCATTCTCCGTGTGCCTGCCTACAACTGGCACTGGCAACTGTGGTACAACCTCGAAGAACCGATTGTCCTTCCCAAGGGCACCAAAATCGAGTGCACGGCGCACTTCGACAATTCCCCTAATAATCCCGAGAACCCCGATCCCACGAAAACCGTGATCTGGGGGCAGCAAAGCTGGGACGAGATGATGGTCGGCTTTTTCAATCTTGTCTACGATGCCAAAATGCCGGCTAAGGACTTACTTGCGCCAAAGAAGGATACGATCTCTGCTAACAAATCCTCCGTAGCCAACAACTGACTGCACCGTCTCTCATAAGGGCTGAATAGCACATACCGGCTCAGTCGGGCAGATAGAGGTGAATCTGGACGCCGTGCCAGGAAGGGCACTGGATCGCGCTCCAGAATCGCGCAAGAGCTTTTCACCTCGCAACTCCCGAGACTTGGCATGGTTTAACCTACCTCAAGGATCGTATTTTCAAAACTTTCGACTCCGTTGACTTTCTGCTCGAAGCGGGGTACTTTCATCCCCACTTGGGGGCTGTGCCCTTTCCACCCGGGGTTAGCGTGCGATCTGCCTCATCCTGCTCAGTGACCAACTTGCTAGCGCGCTGGGGCGAGGGCGACTCTGCCGCCCGCGATCAACTGGTTCCCATCGTTTACGACGAATTGCGTCGCATCGCCCGCCGGTGTCTTGCCGGACAGCGCAGCGGCCACACGCTGCAGCCGACCGCACTGGTGCACGAAGCCTATCTACGTCTGGTCAATGCCAATCGGAATCCCGTGCAGTGGCAGAATCGCGTGCATTTTTTTGCGGCGGCTGCCCAGATGATGAGACAGATCCTGGTGGATCATGCCCGCAAGCATGTAGCCGCCAAACGAGGCGGCGGCGCCATCACCATAGCTCTCGATGAAGACCTGGCCCAGCCGCAGCAGGCGAGCCTGGATCTGATTGCCTTGGACGATGCCATGAACCGCCTCGCTTCCCTGGACGCGCGCCAGTCTCAAATCGTGGAACTGCGCTTCTTCGGCGGCCTCTCCATCGAGGAGACGGCACAGGCCGTCGACATCTCCCCTGCTACCACCAAGAGAGAGTGGGCCACGGCGCGCCTCTGGTTGTTTCGCGCTATGAGCGAAGGAGCACGAATATGACTCCTGAGCGCTGGCAACTGATCAAAGATGTGTTGGCAACCGCGTTAGAAATGTCACCTGCCGAACGGAGTGCTTATCTAAGCCAGAGTTGTGCGGGCGATACTTCGCTCCGTCGGGAGGTCGACCTCCTGCTTCTCGACGAGAAGCGGGTGAGCCCGCGGTTTCTGAACGGCACTGCCTTGGCGATCGCCGCTGCCGCTATTCTGCCCGAAGAGGCCAGTCCTTGGATCGGTCGCCGCATCGGGGCTTACCGAATCGTCGAGCAGATCGGGGCCGGTGGCATGGGCGAGGTGTATTGCGCGGTCCGCGCCGACGACGAGTACGAGAAACGGGTTGCCCTCAAGGTTGTCCGTGCCGGACAGGATTCCGGCTTCGTCGTGGCTC
>Ga0335078_10011955_pt1 | contig 12876 bp, 11 predicted proteins | sample Lox_Sample_32_FD_206711 | JGI IMG/M metagenome (GOLD analysis project Ga0335078, IMG submission 206711) | Soil microbial communities from Loxahatchee National Wildlife Refuge, Florida, United States - Lox_Sample_3.2 | ecosystem: Environmental > Terrestrial > Soil > Wetlands | place: USA... | reverse complement strand
GGCTGACCACCTGTTTGATCATCGGCTTCCTCCCGAAGATCGTTTCTGCAACGATACGTTGCGGACGAAAGGTACTCGCGGGATGCAGAGCTGGATCCACGTCATCGAGTGGCGGGCCAACGTGCGGGCGGACGTGACGGCCCTGGCCGACGACCGGGGAGCTGCTTACACCTATGCCCAGCTGCGCGCCGAGGTGGAGCGCAAGGCCGGCGGCTGGGCCGGTCTCGGGGCCGGGCCCGGCGACGTGGTCGCGATCGTGGCCAAGAACAGCGCCGGCTTCCTGCTGCACGCCTTCGCGCTGATGCGCGCCGGGGCCACTCCCGCCTTCGTCAACTGGCGGCTGTCACCCCGCGAGCTCGCCGAGGTGCTGGCCCTGGTCGAGCCGACCGCGATCGCCGCCGACACCGAGTTCACCGGGCTGATCGGCGCCGCCCTCGCCAGCACTGCCCTCACCAATCCCGCCTGGACACCGCCCTCCCCCCTGGTGATCATCGGCGGCGGCCCGGTTCCCGCGGGGGCCCTGGACGGCGGGGAACTGGCCGGCCCGGTCCCGCCGCGCCCCCCGCTGACCGGCGACACCGTGCTTGCCCTCGTCCACACCAGCGGCACCACGGGCCGGGCCAAGGCCATACCGCTGCGGCACGGCGCGCTCATGATGAGCGTCGCCGACTTCGCCATCGAGATCGGCGACCAGGTCGCCGGGTCGCATCACCTGCAGATCCTGCCCCTGTTCCACCTGGGCGGCTTCGGCCAGTGCATGCAGGCGATCCTGACCGCCGGGACCGTCTACATCCACACGGCCTTCGATCCGGCCGCGGTCATCGACGCCATCGAGGCCGACCGGATCGAGTTCTTCACCGCCGGGCCGTCGCTGATCGACATGCTCGTCGCCGAGATCCGCCGCCGTGACCACCCTGACCTGTCCAGCCTGCGCGAGATCGCCTACGGCACGGCGCCGATCACCCCGTCCTCGCTGACCGCGGCGCTGGCCGCGTTCGGCTGCCGGTTCCGGCAGATCTACGGCAACACCGAGAGCCAGTCCATGATCAGCCTGCTCGCCCCGGAGGATCACCAGCCGGGCCACCCGCGGCTGGCCAGCGCGGGCCGGGTCTCGTTCGGCTGGGAGGTCCGCATCGTCGACCCGGACGGGTGCGACCTTCCCGTCGGCACCCCGGGCGAGCTGCTCATCCGCGGCGAACCCCTGTTCTCCGGGTACTGGCGCGATCCCGAGGCCACCGCCGCGGCCTTCGCCGAGGGCGGCTGGTACCGGACCGGCGACATCGGCCAGCTCACCGCCGACGGCTATCTCTACATCCTGGACCGGGCCAAGGACATGATCATCAGCGGCGGCGAGAACATCTACCCCGCCGAGGTCGAGGCGGTGCTGGCCCGCCACCCGGCCGTCGCCGACGTCGCGGTGCTCGGCCGCCCGGATCCGACCTGGGGCGAGGCCGTGCACGCCGTGATCATCCCGGCGCCCGGCTCGGCCGCCTCGGCGGAGGAGATCATCGCCTGGTGCCGTGACCAGCTCGCGCACTTCAAGTGCCCCAAGAGTGCGGAGTTCGCCAGCACGCTGCCCCGCACCACCACCGGCAAGGTCCTCAAGCGCGAACTGCGGGCAGAGCTCACCTCCGCGAGCCAAAGGGCCGCGGCGCTGCCTGGAGCGAGGAGCGAGGAGCGAGGAACGAGCGAACGAGCGACGAGGGCCCGCCGCCACAGGCGGCCAGGCGAGCAAGGCAGCGCCTCATGAGCGGCCCGGAGGCGAGCGGAGAAAAAATAGGCCTTTCCATCGCCTCGCACAGCGGGCTCCCGCCGTCCCGCGTCGGCGCGCTGGCCGGAGCCGCCGAGCAGGCCGGCTTCAGCGCGGTGTTCGTCGCCGAAGGGCACGGCGACGCCCTGTCGCTCTGCCATCCGGTGGCCGCCGCCACCCGGCGAGCGCGGGTGGGGACCGCCATCGCCAACGCGGCCCTGCGTCCGCCGGTGCTGGCCGCCAAGACCGCGGCCCAGCTGGACCAGGCGGCCGGCGGCCGGTTCATCCTCGGCCTGGGCGTGGGGAACCCGGTGATGAACGGCAGATTCGGGATCCCGCCGTTCGCCCCGCTGCCGATGATCGAGGAGTACGTGGGCGTCGTCCGGGCGGTCCTGCGCGGCCAGGCCGCCGGGTACGACGGCCAGGTGTTCCGCACCGGCATGGTGCCGCTCGACAGCCCGCCGGTCCGTCCCGGCCTGCCGGTCTACCTGGCCGCGCTGGGGCCGCGGATGCTCGCGCTGGCGGGCCGGGTGGCCGACGGCGTGATCCTCAACCTGATGACCCCGGCCCAGGCGGGCCGGGCGGCCGACGCCGTCCGCATCGCCGCCCTGGCGGCCGGGAGGGATCCCGCGTCGGTCGAGGTCGTCTGCATAGTGCACTGCTGCCTGTCGGACGACGACGCGGCGGCCGCGGCCGCGGCGTGCGCGGTGGTGCTGCGCTACGTGCTGCATCCGTCCGTGCCGCCCCTGTTCGGCGAGGCCGACGGCGGCGTGGACCTGCGGGCCGCCCGCGAGCTCACCCTGGCCGGTGACCGGGCCGGCGCGGCCGGTCAGGTGCCGCAGCGGGTGGCCGACGGCTTCGTGGCGCACGGCAGCGCCGCGGCCTGTGCCGCCCGGCTGGCGCAGTACCGGGACGCCGGGGTGGACCTGCCGGTCCTGTTCCCCGTGCCCGTCAATGGCGACTGGGGCTACGAGCAGGTCATCGCCGCGATGGGAGAACACCGGCTATGAAGGAGGGCCCAGTCATGAAGGAGGACGCAGCCATCAGCGAGGAACTCGTCATCCGCTTCTTCGCCGCGCTGGAAGCCGGCGACATCGGCACGCTGCGCGAGATCTACGCTCCGGACGCCGTCATCTGGCACAACGATGACCTGATCGAGCAGCCCGTGGAGGACAACCTGAAGGTGCTCCGAAGCCTGCACCGGGTGGTGTCCGGCCTGCGCTACGACATCGTGCGCCGCGTCCCGGCTCCCGATGGGGTCCTGCAGCAGCACGTCCTGCGCGGCCGCCTGCCCGACGGCACCGAGGTCGAGCTGCACGCCGCGATGTACTTGCGGGTACGCGACGGCCACATCACCAGGATCGAGGAGTACCTGGACTCCGCCAAACGCTCCTCCATCAAAGCCGCCCGCGAGGCCCTGTCCGGTTAGCCCGGCCGCCGCCAGCCCGGACCCCTCGCACTACGCCGTCCGGAGACGGCGCAACGTTGCTACCGTTAAAAGACTCTTACGTCTCACCCGCACCTCTCCAGCTTCTGACGCACCACTAGTACATATAGCCCTACGAGTTACATCTGGTGGCGCCGCGGGAGAGGGATACGGATGACAACCACGTGTTCACTGACGCCAGCACGATCCCAGCGGCGAGCGTGCGTCTAGAGGCCCGGGGCGGATCTGATGGCCAGCCGGGGAGCGGGCCGGCACCGGGACACCGGAGGCTGGCGCCCGCCGGATCGGCCGAGCCTGCTCCTGCTGGATTATCTGGAGAGTGGCTCGTTCGGCGGCCACCTGGGCCACGTGGGCCACCTGGGCCACGCGGCCGTCCCGGCCCGTGGCTGCCGCCGGGGGAGCCGCCGGTTCCGGCGGCTCCGGTCCGGCGTCCGCCGAGTATCCGCCGACGGCCGGGTGGTGGCCGCCGTGATGCTCGCGAGCATCGTGGCGGCAGTGCTCGCCGGCATCTCCGTTCCGCTGCGCTCGACCTGGGCCAGCCCCGGCCATCGCCCTCCGGTCCCGAGCCGGGCCCCCCAGGCGCCGGCGCCGTCCGCCACGTCGCCCGTCCCGGCGACGCCGATGCCCGGGCCCGCCAGGACGGCCCGCCCGCGCCCCGCCCGCCCGACCGCCACGCCGGAGCGGCAGGCCGCCATGATGCCGGCCACCAGCACGGCGCCCGCCACTCACGCCGCGGCCCGCATGTCACCGGCCGCGGCGGCGCGCAAGACGCCCATCATCGTCAGGTTCCTCATCAACAGCCAGGGCATCGGCGGTTTCGAGGGGCGGGTCCAGGTCGTCAACAACACCGCGCAGTCCATCGCCGGCTGGCAGATCGTGGTGGCGCTGCCCGAGGACAGAGTGGTCACGGTCACGAACGCCAGCGGGTTCGTCTCCGACGGCATCCTGGTGCTCCAGCCGACCTTCGGTGCCCCGCCGATACCAGCCCGGGGCGGCGTGCTCAACGTCTTCTTCGTCGCCATAGGCCCGCAGACCATCCCCGGAGCCTGCGCCTTCAACCAGATCCCCTGCACCTGAGCTGTTCAGAACCTGCGGCGCAGGGTAAGCGCCTGGCGCAGCCGTTCCTGCGCCATCTGACCGGCGGCCGCGCGCGGGGTCAGCGTACCGGGCCGGAGGCGGTCGAGCAGCTCGGCCATGGTGTCGCGGATCTTCTCCTCGATCTCGGCAAATGCCTCCGCATGGCCTGCGCCGCGATATTCGGCCGCGGCGCAGATGACGCCGCCGGAATTAGCGACCACGTCCGGGATGCACAGCACGCCGCGCTCGGCGAGCTGGGCTTCGGCCTCGACGGTGATGGGGATGTTGGCTCCCTCGAGGATCACCCTGGCCGAGATCTTCCCGGCGTTGTCCGCCGTCACCACGTCGGGCTGTGCCGCGGGAATAAGGAGCTCGCAGTCGAAACCGACGATATCGTCCCGCGGCACCGCGATGCCGCCGGGGAACCCTGCCACCGACCCCGCGGACTTCTTGTACACGCGCAGGGCCGTGACGTCAAGCCCATCGGGATTCCACGTCGCGCCCTCGATGTCGGAGACGGCGACGATCGTCGCGCCCCGTTCGGCGAGCAAGCGGGCGGCGTGCCCGCCTACCGCGCCGAAGCCCTGGATGATGACGCGCGCGCCGCCAAGGCGCAGCATCTCGGCCTCGCCCAGCACATCGGCGCACACCGCCAGGCCGAAGCCGGTCGCGCCGAGTTCATCGAGCGGGACTCCGCCGAGGACAGCAGGCAGGCCGACCGCGCGGCCGATCTCATCGTGGATGTACGCCATCGACGTCTCGCTGGTGCCCATGTCCGGGCCCGGGATGTAATCGGTGAGCTGCCGGATCGCCCGGGCGAACGCCCGCATCACCCGCTCGTGATCGGCAGCTGCCAGGCCGGGTGCCGCGATGCCCGCCTTCCCGCCGCCATGCGGCAGGCCGGCCAGCGCGTTCTTCATGGTCATGGCACGGGCCAGGCGTGCCACCTCACCGGCCGTGATGTCGGGTCTCATCCGGACGCCGCCGATCGCCGGGCCCAGCGCCACGTTGTCCACGACAACGACCGCTTCCACCCCGGCGCAGAGACGCAAGGAAGCAACCAGTGCCGGACCCAGGTCATCGACTGCCCAGCTGGTATGGACCTGGTCCATCACGACCACCTGCCTTACCTGTCCTGCCGCGCTGACTGGTCGCGATACAGCATTACGCTGTCCCGCCCGGCCGCCGGCCGCAAGAGGCTTTGGTCCCTGGACCTCGAGGATGTTCCCGGCTTGGCTTGGGTAATGGCTGTCGACGGCGTGGCGGGTTCGGAGGAGACGCTGCGTGATGGCCGGATCGTGGTGGTGCGCCCGCTCCGCGGTGATGACGCCGCGGGCGTGGAGGCGCTGTGGCGGCGCCTGGACGCCCCCGCTCGCCGCCGGTTCACCGATCTGGCCCATCTGCCGGCCGACCGCATCGGCGAGGTGGCGCTGCCGCGGCCCGGTCACGCGGCGGGGATCATCGCTGTCCAGGTCGGCCCGCCGGGACGGGTGACGGGCGTGGCGCGATACGAGCGCACCGCCGCGGAGACGGCCAGGTTCCTGCTCTTCGTCGACGCCTCCTGGCGGCGCGCCGGGCTGGGCACCATGCTGCTGCGCGGCCTGGCCGACGCGGCCCGGCACGCCGGGGTGCGGCGGCTGGCCGGCGATGCGCCCAAGGGCGATGTGGCGATCCTGGGCCTGCTGGAGGAACTGGGGCTGGAGTACGAGGAGCAGGTGACGGCGGCGACCGTGCATGCCAGCTTCGCCGTGCAGGAGACCGATGCTTACCTTGACGCGATACTGGCCGACTGGCGGGCCGCGGCCCGGGCGGCAGTCGGGCCGTTCCTGCGCCCGGGGTCGATCGCGCTGGTAGGAGCCAGCAGCAAGCCCGCCAGCATCGGCGGGTTGCTGCTGGCTAACCTGCTGGCCAGCGGGTTCACCGGCCCCGTGTACCCGGTCAACCCCCGCCACCAGGTCATCCAGGGGGTGACCTGCTACCAGGACCTGCCCTCCTGCCCGACGCGGCCGGACCTGGCCGTGGTGGCCGTACCGGCGCCGCTGGTGGCCGGAGTGGTCGACCAGGCCGGCCAGGCCGGGGTCCGGGCGGTGTGCGTGATATCCGCCGGGTTCGCCGAGACCGGCGGTCAGGGCCGGGCCCTGCAGGAGGAACTGCGCCGCCATGCCCGGGCCGCCGGGGTCCGGCTCATCGGGCCCAACTGCATGGGGCTGCTCAACGGCGGGCCCGATCCGCGGTTCAACGCGACCTTCAGCACGGTGTTCCCGCCGCCGGGCCGGCTGGCGTTCGTGACCCAGTCCGGCGGGCTCGGGTTCGCCGCGCTGACCCTGCTGGCCGGGCCCTCGCTCGGCGTCGGCGGTTTCGTGTCGGTCGGCAACACCGCCGACCTCACGCCGAACGACCTGCTGCTCTACTGGGACGAGGATCCCGGCACCGACGTCGTGCTGGCCTACCTGGAATCGGTGCCCGATCCCCGCCGGTTCGCCCGGATCGCCCGGCGCATCTCCCGGCACCAGCCCATCGTGGCGGTGAAGGCGGGCCGCACCGGTGCCGGGCGCCGGGCGGCTTCCTCGCACACCGCGGCCCTGGCGGCCGGGGAAACCGCGATCGAGGCGCTGTTCCACCAGGCGGGAGTGATCCGGGTCGGCACGCTGGAAGAAATGTTCGACATCGCAACTGTCTTGTCGACGCAGCCGGCGCCCGCCGGGCGGCGTGTGGCGGTGCTGACCAACGGCGGCGGCCCGGGCATCCTGGTCGCCGACGCGTGCGAGGCGGCCGGGCTGCTGGTGCCGGAACTGTCCGACGACACCCAGGCCGCGCTGCGCGCAGGCCTGCCGCCACAGGCGTCCGCGAAGAACCCGGTCGATGTCGTAGCCAGCGCCACCGCGGAGCAGTACGGGCGAGCACTGCGCCTGCTCGGCGCCGCCGAGGAAGTCGACGCGATTATCGCCGTGTTCATTCCGCCGTTCGTCACTTCCGCTGCTGCTGTCGCCCGCGAGATCACCGCCGCCGCGGCCGCCACGCCCGCCAAGCCGGTCATCGCGGTCTTCATGACGGCCGGGGCCGCGCCTGCCAGCCTGTCCGGCGCCGGCATCCCCGTCTTCACCTACCCCGAGCAAGCCGCCGCCGCGCTCGGACAGATCGCACGGTGGGCGGAATGGCGGGTCCGGCCCGTGGGCCACGTCGTGACGCCTCCCGGCATGGACCCGCGCCGTGGCCGGGCGCTGGCCCGCCAGATCCTGGCCAGTCAGCCCAGGGGCGGGTGGGCCGGCCCGCAGGCGGCCACGCGGCTGCTGGCCGCCTACGGCATCCCCGCCGCCCGCTCCCGCCTGGTCCGTACCCCGGCCCAGGCCGCGGCCGCCCAGGCCGAGCTGGGCGGGCAGGTGGTGGTCAAGATCGCGGCGGCCATCCACAAGAGCGACGTCGGCGGCGTCGCTCTCGGCATCAGGACCCCGCAGGCAGCAGCCCAGGCGATGACCGAGATCCGTGCCGCGCTGGCCGAAGCGGGCCTCGCCGCCCAGGCCAGGGAGTTCCTCGTCCAGGAGCACATAACCGACGGCGTGGAGATGATCGTCGGAGTGAGCCACGATCCCGCCTTCGGGCCGCTGGTGCTGGCCGGCCTCGGCGGCACCATGGTCGAAGTGCTCGGCGACGTGGCGGTGCGCATCACCCCGCTGTCCAGCACCGATGTCGATGAGATGCTCCGCTCGCTGCGCTCGTACCGGCTGCTCACCGGATACCGCCGGAACCCGCCGCTCGACGTGGCGGCCTTCGCCGAGCTGCTGCACCGGGTCAGCGCCATGGTCGAGGACATCCCTGAGATCGCCGAGCTCGACCTCAATCCGGTGTTCGTCCGGCAGCACGGCACCGTCGTCGCCGACATCCGCGTCCGCCTCACCGGCTAACCTGCGTGGCTGTTTTCCTGGCCGCGGGGCTGCCGGGCCCCTTGGCCGGACCTTCGGCCCTGGTCCGGCCGTGCCGCCGGCGCGATCTTCGTGTCATCAAGGGGAGGTCAGGAGGTGCGTGATGATCGGTTACCCGGATGTCGAGAAGCTGCTGGCGGCCCGCAGCGAAGATCAGCCCGTGCTCTCGCTGTATCTGCAGGTGCCGCAGGACCCGTCAGAGTGGCGCGAGCTGCCGGCCAGGGCCGGTGAACTGCTCGGCTCGGCCGTAACCGGGCCCTGCGCGCCGGACGGCCCGGACGCCGGCCGGATTCTGGCGGACGTCCGGCATGAAGTGCGACGACTTCTCGATACGGGCGTACGCGACTGGCTTGGCCACTGTGTCGCGCTATTCGTCTGCCGTCCGGCGGGACTGGCGGAAGCGATACCGCTGCCCGCCGGACTGAGCGAGTACGCGGTATTCGGGCCCCGGCCGCATGTCAGGCCGCTGCTGGTGACCTTGCAGCGGCATCCCGTCTACCGGGTTGCCGTGGTCAACCAGCGGCACGCCTGGTTGTTCACGGTGGCGGAGGACCGGATCGATACGATCGCCGAGCCGGCGGCGGCGGGCGTGCGCAGCTCGCACTATGGCGGCTGGTACGGCCTGGAATCGTACCGGATCAACGAGCGGATCACCGAGCTCGCCCATCACCACTTCCATGACACCGGCGTCGTCCTGGCCCGGTCCATGGGCCACGGGCAGGAGCGGCTGGTGGTGGGCGGCCATGCGGCCACCATTCCGCAGTTCCTCGCCGTCCTCCCCGCCGGCTTGCGCGACCGCCTCGCCGGGAGCTTCGTCGTGGACACGTCGGCCATCACGCCTGCCCGGGTCCGGGCGCTCGCCGACCCCGTCATCAGGAAATGGGCGGAGAACTCGGAGCGAGAACTCGTCACCCGCATCCGGCAGGAGCCGCCCGGCGGCCGCGCCGCGACCGGCCTGACGGCATGCCTCTCCGCCGTCCGCCAGCACGCCGTGGCCGTCCTGGCCATGCCATTCCAGGGGCTGGTCCCCGGGTTCGCGTGCCGTCAGTGCGGCGCGCTCGGCATCACCGAGACCGGCTGCGTCCACGCGGACGCCGGGAAGTTCCCCGTGCCCGATCTCTCCGAGGAGATGGCGGTCAGTACCCTCCATGACGGCGGGGAGGCGCAGGCCGTCCCCGACCCGCCGGGCGGCATCGCCGCCTATCTCCGGCTGCCGCTCCGCGGCACATAGTCACTCGGACTACGGCTCAGGCGGCCGCTGACGGCCGAGGGCGGCGCTCGCTCGCGATCGCGAGCGCGCGGAGCGTCTCAACCATCAAGCTGCCAGACCAGCTCAGGAGCACTGCCCAGTCGATCCGCAACGCGCCGGTACTCGGTGCCTCATCCCGGGGCGGCAGAATCCTGCGCAGTTCCGCGGCCAGCGGCGGGGATACCGCTCTTTCCAGTTCGGCACGGAGCGCCTGGAGCTGACGCTGCAACCCGGCCACGCCCTCGGGCGAGAGCGCGGCCCAGTCCAGCTGCTCATAAGTCGCCTGGAGCAGCGACCATACGCGCAGCAGATGATCTGGCTTTTCTATCCGGCAGGCAGAGCCGTCGCCGGCAGGCTTGCCGACGATGACGACGAACCGCCGCGGCGGCGCGGGAACGTCATTCGCCGCCTGCCGTCCGCTTGTGGCCTCTGGCTTCTCCATGCCACCAGGCTGGTACCCGGCGGAGGCAGCCGGACAGGGCGTTTCGTCCCGCGTCGGTTGTCGCAAGGTCCCTAGCCGCCCGGGCCGTCATCGCCGCGGGCCCGGCCGGCTCGACGAAAGTCCCGGGCGGGAGGGCAGGAGGACTCTGCAGGCCTGATGACTATCCGTGCAGGGTGGAGCTGAGAACGGCTAACCGAACGTGAGGTATGCGTCATGAACAGGAACGATTACTGGTCAGCAAGCGTGTCGGTCGCCGAGACCGATGGCCGGACACATGCCGTGGCCCGTCTGGCCATGGCCGGCGGCAAGCAGTTCGCCGGCCACGGCGAGGCCCGCCTCAATCCCGCCGATCAGGATATCTGGACGATCGGCGCGCAGATCGCCGCGGCTCGCGCGCTGTCGGACCTGGCCGGGCAGCTTCTTCACGGCGCCGCCGGCGGCATCGAGGAGATCACCCACGAGCGGGCCCATCTGCACCTGTAGGCCGGGCGGGGTGCGGGAGCGGAGGAGGCGTATCGTGCCCGGCGGGGTGCCTGAGCACCTGGTCACCACAGCCCCGGCAGGAGTGTCAGCGCCAGGGCCTTCCGCCGGGCGCGGCCGGGACCTATGCCCCTGCACGGTCATCGCCAGCGGAGCGATCCTCAAGGGAGGAGGATGACAATGACCGCTGATCCCGGGATCCGCGCCTCCGATGAGGACCGGGGCCGGATCGCCGCGGCCCTCGGCGAGCACTACGCCGCCGGCCGGCTGACCCTTGAGGAGTTCCAGGAGCGGCTGGACAAGGCCTATGCCGCCACGACCCTGGGTGAGCTTGACGACCTGATGACGGATCTGCCCGGACGCGACCTCGGCCGGCTTCCTGGCGCCTGGCTGCCTTCCCCTCGCGGCAATCCGCCGCTTCCGCAGCGGCCCCTTCCCGGGCCAGTACAGGGCCCGGTGGGCCACTCCTCCCCGGCAGTGCGGGCCTGGGTCGCGATCAGCATCGGCATCTTCGTGATATGGCTGCTCAGCGGGGCAAGTGGCGCGCCGTGGTTGTTGTGGGTAGTGCTTCCGCTGGGTTTCGTGATTCTGCGGCGCTGGATGGCTGGCGGCCCCCGCCATGGCAATCGCTACCGCCGCTGAATCGCTGCCGTAGCCGCACAGCCGGCCTGGCGGGCCCCGGGTGTCAGAGCTTGTAGCCGAGTGTCCGGAGAAGGCTGCGCCGTTCGGCGACGTCGGTGTCCTGCTCGATCCCGGCCGGCGGTGACCCGTCGATCACGCCGATGATCCCGCGGCCGCGGCCGGTGACCGCCACGAGCACGTCGACCGGGTTGGCGGTCGCGCAGAAGATCGTGCAGACCTCGGGCACGGCCTTGAGCGGGTTCAGCACGTTGACCGGGAAGCCTTCCCTCAGCAGGATCACGAACGCGTGCCCGGCGCCGATGGCCAGCGCGTTCGCCGCCGCCAGCCCGGTCAGCTCCTCGTCGTTGCCGGACCGGCGCACCAGCCGCGCCGACGACGCCTCGCAGAACGCCACCCCGAACCGCAGGTGCGGGCTCACCCCGGACAGCGTCTCATGCAGGTCGTCGACGGTCTTGATGAAGTGGGCCTGGCCGATGATGACGTTGAGGTCCGCCGGCTTGTCGACCGGGACCACTTCGACGGACATCTGAGCCGTTTCCACGGCTCAGTGATACCAGCTTGCCGTCGGCCGCGCCAGGACTTAGGCCGGGACCTTGGCCGGCCGCCACCCTATTCAGGTGGCGGCCGGGCCGACCGCCTACGCGGCGTGACCGGATCAGATGCCCGCGTGGGCCCCGGCCGTGCCGTTGCCCCGCCTGACCAGCAGCCCGATGACGGCTCCGGCCAGCGCGACCACGGCCGCCACGCCGAAGGCGGCTTGCATCCCGCTCATGAACGCGGCGTGGCTGATGCCGGTGATCACGCTGGCGACCTGCGGCGGCGTGGCACTGGTCACCGGCGCCGCCCCCACCGAGACCACGCTCTTCACCCCGGCCAGCTGGCCCGCGGTCAGCGCGGGCAGGTGCGCGGCCTGCCAGCTGGCCGGCAGCAGGCTGCTGATCTTGGCGGTCATGACCGCGCCGAGCACCGCGGTGCCCAGGGTGCCGCCGACCTGCATGGCGGTCGACTGGAGCCCGCCGGCCACGCCGGCCAGTTCCACCGGCGCGTTGCCCACGATGACATCGGTGGCGCCGACCATCACCGGGCTCAGGCCCAGGCCGAGCAGCACGAACCAGACGATGGTGTCGTTCGGGCTGGAGGCCAGGCCCAGCCGGGACAGGCCGAACAGGGCCACGGCGGCCAGCACCATCCCGGCCACGATCGGGATGCGCGGGCCCACCTTGGTGATCACCGCTCCGGACAGCGGCGCGCCGACGATCAGCATCGCGGTCATCGGCAGCAGGTGCACCCCCGCCGCGATCGGGTCCAGGCCGTGTACGTTCTCCAGGTAGAAGGTCATGAAGAACATGGCGCCGAACAGCGCGAACATCAGCAGGATGACCAGCACCACCCCGGCCGACAGGGAGGCCGAGCGGAACAGCTTCAGCGGCAGCAGCGGCTGGCGGGCCCGGGACTCGCGGATCACGAACAGCAGGCCGACCAGCACGGCGCCGCCGAGGAAGGCCAGCGTCCGGCCAGAGCCCCAGCCGTAGTCCGGGCCCTTGATCAGGCCCCAGATCAGCAGGAAGAGCGCGCCGGACAGGGCGATGATGCCGGGGATGTCGAACGAGCTGGCAGCCGGGGAGGACGGGGTCTCCCGCAGCACGAGCAGGCTCATGACCAGGGCGGCCGCCCCGACCGGGACGTTGACGTAGAAGCAGGACTCCCAGCCGATGTGCTGCACCAGCAGCCCGCCCACGATCGGCCCGGCGGCGGTGGACGCGCCGATGACCGCCCCCCAGACGCCGATGGCCTTGTTCAGCTTCTCGGCCGGGAACGTCTCCCGCAGCAGGGCCAGCGCGGTCGGCTGGAGCATGGCCCCGACCACCC
>Ga0335078_10011954_pt1 | contig 12876 bp, 9 predicted proteins | sample Lox_Sample_32_FD_206711 | JGI IMG/M metagenome (GOLD analysis project Ga0335078, IMG submission 206711) | Soil microbial communities from Loxahatchee National Wildlife Refuge, Florida, United States - Lox_Sample_3.2 | ecosystem: Environmental > Terrestrial > Soil > Wetlands | place: USA: Florida... | reverse complement strand
TTCACTTCGACGAACGCAACCACCGGCCCGTCAAAGCCTATGATGTCGACCTCGCCTTTGATTCCCGGAAACACGTAATTGCGCGCGATCAGCACATACCCATGCCGTCGCAAATACCAGTAAGCGTACGTTTCGCCGCGAACGCCCGTGCGACGCGCGCGCCGCTTGGGCGCCTCTTCGCCTGTGCCACTTGTTTCCGCCTCGGCAAGGCCCTTGCGAGCGGCGAGCTTCACGAACGCGAAGATTAGGCGCGCAAACACGGGAGGTGCTGCGCAAAATAGCTCCGCAAACAATTGAGGTCTAGTTGTGGATACTACGGACTTCGCGAGCCGGCGGAAACGCGCGTCCGGGAGGGCCGCGTTTCAACCCCGCCGCAAGGGAACCATTTTCCTCAGGATGTTAACCCCTGGAGCCGCGCTTCCGATTTTTCTCAAGGCCTACCCGAGCGAACGCTCCGCTTCGCCGATGCATTCATCGAGAATGCGCAGCGCGAAGTCCGCTTGCTCCTCATCCACGATCAGCGGCGGAGCGAGCCGGATCGAATTCTCTCCCGCGCCAAGGATCAGCAGCCCGCGCCGGAATGCCGCCTGAATAATCTCGTTCCGCAGGTTTGGCGCCTTCTGCTTGGTCTCTTGATCGCGCACAAACTCGATGCCGATCATCAGCCCCTTGCCGCGAATGTCGCCCACGCACTTGTGCCGCTCGCGCCAGCTTGCCGTCCGCCCGAAAATGAACTCTCCAACCCGCGCCGCGTTTCCAATTAGGCCATTTTTCAATAGATCGAATGTCGCAAGCGCCGCCGCCACACAGACTGGATTCCCGCCAAATGTCGAGGCATGTGCGCCGGGAGCCCAGTCCATCACCTCGGATTTGGCGATCATGGCGCTAAGCGGCATGCCGGACGCGATCCCCTTCGCCGTGCAAATTATGTCCGGCTCGATGCCCGCATGTTCGGATGCCCACCACTTTCCCGTCCGGCCCATTCCGGATTGCACTTCGTCGACGACCAGCAAAATGTCGTGCTTGCGGCACAGCTTTTCCAGCCCTTGCAGGAATTCCGCCGGAGCCGGCAAATATCCGCCCTCGCCCTGAATCGGCTCGATAAAAATTGCCGCGACGTCCTCCGGGTCCACAATGCGCTTGAAAAGCTCATTCTCGATTTGCGCCAGAGCATCCGCCGCCGCATGCTCCGGTCGCACGCCATACGTCCCGCGATACGAATTTGGGTATGGCGTATGAAACACGCCTCCCAGGAGCGCGCCAAATCGCTTCCGCTGAACCGCCTTGCTCGCGGTCAGTGATAGCGAACCCATCGTCCGCCCGTGGAAGCAGCCGTAAAACGCGATGAACTTGTCTCGCCCCGTGTGATATCTCGCGAGTTTCATCGCTGCTTCGATCGCTTCCGTCCCGGAATTTCCGAAGTAGACGCGCTTCGCGCCTTTTCCCGGCGCAACCGAAGCGAGCCTCTGCCCCAGTTCCACCATGCCCTCGTAATAAAAGTCCGTACAGGACATGTGGATCAGGTCGGCCGCCTGCTTCTGAATTGCTGCCACCACTTGCGGATGGCAATGCCCCGTTGCCACCACCGCAATTCCCGCCGCAAAATCCAGAAATGTGTTCCCGTCCACATCCTCAACCATCGCGCCCCGCCCCAGTTTCGCTACCAGCGGATAATCGCGCGTGTAGGAAGGCGAGATCACCTCGTGGTCTCGCTCGACGATTTTCTTGGCTTTGGGACCCGGCAGCTCAGTGACCAGTTGAGGGAATTTCATAATCGCTTCAGTCACTTGCATGTATTCCTCCTCAAAATGGATTTTTCCGTCATGCGAATTGGTCCGGCCAATGCGCGCGACTCCGCCAGTTGGAGGAACAGGGTTAATCTACGCCGAAGAGATTCGGCCGTTCGAAGCAAGGAGGCCGGTAGGTGTGCAGCGGGTGTCCGTGTTGGGAGAAAATCCTCATTTGTATTTCCACCGGACGGTGCCGTCTTTCATGTCTTCCAGCAGGATACCAGAATCCGCGAGCTTTTGCCGGATCTCGTCGGCGCGTTTGAAGTCCCGGCTCTTCTTCGCTGCTTGCCGCTCCGCGATCAGTGCTTCAATCTCCGTCGCGGGCATGCGCTGCTTTTGCGATGAAAACCCGAGCTTCGCCAGCGTTTCATCATCATCGTCGGCTAATAAAGCGAGCACTGAATCGAATTTTTCCATCGCCGCCACAGCCCGCGGCGCGTCCTGCTGCAAAAACGCTTTTCGGTCCATAGCCGTGTTTACGTCGCGGACCAGATCGAACACCGCCGCCAGAGCCACGGCCGTGTTGAGATCGTTCGCTAGGCCCTCATCGAATTCACGCTCGGCTGTCTCAATCAGCTTCACCACTTCCGCGTTCGATCCGGCCGCGAACTGCTCCGCTTTCAGCCGCCCCACAAAGTTCCGCAGCCGCTCCACTGAATTCCGCGCCTGAATGAGCCCGTCTTCGGTGAAGTTCAGTTGTCGCCGGTAGGGCACCGAAAGCAAAAGAAACCGCATCGTCGAGGGCTTGAATCCTTTGGCGAAAAGATCGCGCAGCGTGTAGATGTTGCCGAGCGATTTCGACATCTTTTGCCCGTCGATAATCAGGTGCTCGGCGTGCAGCCAGGTGTGCACGAACTGCTTTCCCGTGGCCGCTTCGCTCTGCGCGATTTCGTTCTCGTGATGCGGAAACGCCAGATCGATTCCGCCGGTGTGGATGTCCAGCGTGTCGCCCAGATATTTCATGGACATGGCCGAACATTCGATGTGCCAGCCGGGCCGGCCCGGTCCCAGCCGCGTCTCCCAGAAATGTTCGCCGTCCTTCGGCGCTTTCCACAACGCGAAATCGCGCGGGTTCTCTTTGTCGTATTGATCCACATCCACCCGCGCGCCCGCCTGGATTCCGCTCAAATCCACCTTAGAAAGTTTTCCGTATTCAGGAAACTTGGAAATCCGGAAATAGATCGAGCCCTCGCTCGTATAAGTGAGGCCCTTTTGCTGCAGTTTTTCGATCAGCGCGACCATGTCCTCGATGTGATCGGTGGCCCGAACGAGCTCTTCCGGCATTTCGATGTGCAGAGCCTGTATATCTTCGAGAAACGCCGCGATGTATTTTTCCGTGTATTCCCGGATCCCAATCCCCTGCCCGGCGGCCGATTGGATGATTCGATCGTCCACGTCCGTCACGTTCATCACCTGCATCACGCGATAGCCCTGCGAGCGCAAGAAGCGTCTCAGGATGTCCTGAAACACGAACGTGCGAAAGTTCCCGATATGCGCGGACGCGTACACCGTGGGTCCGCACGTATAGAAGCGCACCTCGCCGGGGTGCACCGGAGCGAGCGGTTCGACGCGGTTCGTCAGCGTGTTGTGGAGGCGTATCTCAATCATTTTCGGACAATTTGCAAAAGGGCTATTCTAGCTGAGCTTCCGGCTGCCTCAAACACACGAGTGCAATTCAAATTTCATCGCAATCGGTGAAAAAAATTCGTAAGAACGCTAGCCGACGGAATTCTGTGCCTCGTCCGTTCCAACGCCAAACGCATCCAGGATGTCCGGCAGCGCCACAATGCCGAGCAGGCGGTGTACGTTGGCACGGCTCACCACCGGAAGAACGTCCAGCTTGGCCACTCCCATTCGTTCCAGAGCTACATCCAGCGGTTGATCGGCGTGCACGTGCGGGAATCCCACCACGCCATCGAGGTCCTTCAGTTTTCTTCCCGCGTCTCCGTTGGATATCGCGCGTTGCAGGGCCTCGAATTTAACCAGGCCGCCGATGCCCGATTCGTCCGTCACAGGCCATGCATGCACACGGCTGGCTTTGCCGCGTTCGAAAGCTTCTTCCACCGTCGTCTCCGGGCCGAATACCTCCGTCGCCGGCTGCATCACCTGCGCGATATTCCGCTTACCGAATTGCCGCCGGATTTCGTTGCCCGGCAAATGGATGCCGTCCTGGATAGCCAGCGCCTGGGGAATCGAAAGAGGCTGCATTTGCGACGCGATGAGGAAGCTTACGAAATTTGCGATCATCAGCGGAACGATTACCGCGTAATCGTGCGTCGTCTCGAAGATCATCAGAACGGAAGTCATCGGCGCGCGCATGATCCCGGCGAATAGAGCTCCCATGCCCACCAGCGCGTAAGCCCCCGGAGCGGCCGTATATGTCGGCCAAATATGATGCGCGACGCTGCCCACCACTCCTCCCACCATTGCCCCCAAAAACAGGCTTGGCGCGAATAAACCTCCCGCATTGCCCGAAGCATAGCTCGTAGCGACGCTTACGAACTTGAGCAGCACCAGCACGGCGATAAGGCGCAGAGCCATGCGCCCGTTCAGGACCTGCCCAATGTAGGAGTAGCCGACACCCAGGACCTGCGGCACCCACCAGCCCAGCAATCCTACGAGAACGCCTCCCAACACCGGCTGCGCCCAGCGCGTCGACAACGGCAGCATCCGAAACACCGCGCGCATTTCGATCGTCGCGCGCGCAAACGTCGCTGATACGGCTCCTCCGATCACGCCCAGCACCGCATATATGGCGAATTCCCCGCCATGCACCAGTTCGTACTGCGGAACATGGAAGAGCGGATTATTTCCAAGAATCAATCGCAGAACCATCCATGCCGTTGCGGACGCGAGCACGATGGATCCCAGCACCGGCGCGTTCAGATCGCCTACGATTTCCTCCAGCGCGTACACCACCGCAGCCAGTGGCGTATTGAACGCTGCCGCAATGGCCGCTGCCGCGCCGACCGGAATGAGCGACTTCACGCTTTCGGTTCTTAGCCCCAGGCGGCGGCCTAATAGGGACGAAATGCCCGCTCCAACATGAACCGAGGGACCTTCCGGTCCCAGCGGGATTCCGCTTGCCAGCGTCACCGCCGTGCAGACGAACTTTCCAAACACCGTCCGGAAAGTGATGACCCCCTCGCGAATGAACAGCGCCACCTTGGTCTGCGTCACGCCGCTGCCGCGCGCGTCGGGGAAATAGCGGAACAGCACGTAGCCCATCGAGAGGGAACCGATGATCGGGGTCACGATGCGCCGCCAGATCGGACTGCCGACGGGATAAAGGCGCGATCCCAATCGTTCGGTCAGCAATATGAGAGCGACGACGGCCAGACCGGTCAGCGCCCCGATCATAATGCTGATGATCAGCAAGAGTTGCTGTTCCCGTTGCCCAAAGCGCTCGCCGAGCCAGTGGAATGGCGATTGCCACCAAGGCGCAACCGGTACGTCAGCTGTATCGCTCATATTCTTCACAACGAATATCATAGCGGGCTTCGCGTACTGATAGAGGCGCTTTCTCGGAATTTGTCGTTTGTCTACGGAAGCAGTTGCACGTGGCGAATTACCAGCGTGACGTCGCCGCTTTGCGACGAACTCGCCGTCAGCGGCCGCGCATGCAGCAGGAACGCGCCTTCGGGCGGCAACCCGTACGTTTCATCGAGTACGGAAACCTCGATCGTTTTCCCGGTCGGCGCCGAAAATGAGATTTCCTCGCCCGTGGCCGTCATTGTGGGGCACGAGAATGCTGTCCAATTCTGTAGATAGCGCTTGACGCGTTCCGGTGGGGGTTGCCAGGGGATTCCTCCCATGGAGATTGCCTGGACGCCTGCGTCCGGAGGGAAGAGCACGGAGGCCGCAGGAGCCCCGCGCTCCGACCGCATTAGTGCGCGATACGTCCGCCTGCCCTCGCTTTCCGACGATTCCAGGATCGTAAATGTGGGCGGCGCCAAGTCGCGATGGGGTGCATCCGTCAGGAACGCGTGGTTCGTATCCCAGGGCAGATAGCTTTTATCGGCCTGATGGAAATTGGCCGCCAGTCGAATCGCTTCCGGCAGGTGACCCGAATCCGGTTCCACCGCCCATTGCGCCTTTCCTGAATCCGCGTCTTCGAGGTACCGGAAGTTCACGCGTTCGGGGGTTTTGGCGGAGTATGCCGGCACGATCACCGCACCGAACAGAAACAGAGCGCCAAGCACAATCGCAATCCATGGTACCGCCAAGCCGCGAAACCCGGCCACGGCTCTTACATCAACCGCTAGGGGCGCGGCAGGCGTAAGGAGCAAGGCCGTCAAACCTGCGATCAGCATCAGCGCAGGTTCGCCGAGAGCTGCATACATTTCGATAAGCAGGCTCATCGATACGATCGCAGCTGCTGCGAGTGGCAGCAGGACGGCCAGGGAAGAAGGTGCCGAGCTTTCCTTTCGCCGAATCGTCGCAGGCAGTGCCGCGCACGCCGCGATTGCCGCAGGGACGACCAGCATATGGCTCAATCCTGGAGCGCGGAGAGAAACTACGACTGCCAGTATCGACCACCAGGCCCAAACCCCGGACCACAATCCCCAAAAACCCGCGCGTCGCGAAAAAACCATTCCATTCGTGATCACGGCAACAATTCCGACGAGCGCAAATCCCGCCTCGAGCGGCTGCGGATAGGCGATAAATGTCACAGGCGTTACTCCAGCCAGGTGGACCGCGCGAGCCAAAACCAGCGCCGCGGCCGACGTAACGATCATCATCACCAGCCACGCCGTCATGCCCCAGAGGATCTGCTGCCAGCTAAGCCGGCCCGCAAAAAATAGCCACACGATTTGCGCCGCGATCAGCGCCAAAGCGATGCAAGCGATAGGTAAGGATCGTTCCGCGGGCCAGTGCACCGTCCAGTGGCCGAAAACGCTGAAATACGCCGCATCGCCCGCGGGCAAATTCGCAAAATCAGCACCTGCCAGCGCGGCGACGAGCGGAAGCATATAGTCGCCGTGGCCTTGCACGCTGGCCGCGCTGACGTTCGCCGAGTTGTCGAGCGGCGTGTGATATTGCCCCACGCCTTTCACATAAGCGAAGTTCATCCCTTCGTAGCCGGCTTGCTTGAAAACGGTAAAGTCCGTGTCGTTCGGAAGAGACTTGTAGACCGTGTATGCGATCGAGTCCGCGGCGACATGCGGCACGTGCTGCACGAAAAAACGAATCGCCCAATCGTTCGCTCTGCCGGTTTCAAACATCATGCTCGGCCCGTGCGTGCCGCGATTATCGACGTTCACGTCGACGCGCACCTCTTTGGCCCACGGGTCCGAGTCTACGAATGCTTGCGCACCGATAAGCCCGGCCTCTTCACCCTCGTCGATCAGGAAGATGACGGAGTTGCGCGGCGCCGGAAGCGATTTGAGGGCTCGCGCAATTTCCAGCACGGTTGCAGCACCCGTGCCATCGTCGGAATCGCCCGGTCCTGCCGGGACGGAGTCGTAGTGCGCGGAAACGAGAACTGCGCTGCCAGGCTCGCTGCCGTCCAGGCGCGCCAGAATATTGTTCACCGTCGCGCACGCGGCGTATTTCGAGCAGGCAAATGCGGTTTGCACGCGCGGCTGGTAGCCGATTTTCATCAGCTCGTCGAGAATCCGTTGCCGAACGGCGTCGTCCTCGGCGCTCCCGACCGGGTGCGGCACATCCTCTTTCAAAATGCGGCGAAGCGAATCCACGGCGCGCGCGGCGGAAAATTGATTCGGCGGCGCGTCCAGCGGCTTCGGTCCGGGCGGCTGGTTCCCGAGAAACGCGAGTATGAAAATCGCTGCAAGGACGGCGGCGCTCAGAACGATGCGCCGCAGTCCGGGACTGCTGGGCGAGTCCAAAACTCCTCCTTGCGCGGGGCCATGCTAGGCTTCCTGCTCGTAGCAAGTCAATGCGGCGCTCTGCCGGTATCCTTTTCATTCTGTTGAATGCCTAGCTTTGATACTCTAGGCCCTTTCTTTGACGATTCTGGCGGAGCAAAATCCATGCCCGTTCTTGACATCCTGCTCGGGAAGCCGCTGGCCACATGGGACGAGCGCGCCGAGCAAATCGGAACTTCCGCCGGGATCCCGATCTTCGGATTGGACGCGCTCAGTTCAGCGGCGTACGGCCCGGAAGCCGCGCTCACGCTACTGATCCCCCTTGGCGCTGCTGGAATCGCGTACATCGTGCCGATCAGCGCAAGCATCATCCTGCTCCTTGCCATCGTTTATTTTTCCTACCGGCAAACCATCGCGGCCTATCCCGGAGGCGGCGGCTCCTACACGGTCGCCTCGGAAAATTTGGGAACGTATCCGGGACTGCTCGCCGCAGCCGCGCTGGCGATCGATTACATCCTCGTGGTCGCCGTGGGAATCTCGGCGGGGGTCGGAGCGCTCGTTTCCGCGGTGCCGAGTCTTCAGAAGCACACGCTGCTGATTTGTCTCGCGATTCTGGTGGTGATCACGATGGTGAACATGCGCGGCCTGCGCGAGGCGGGCATCTTTTTCATGGTGCCCACTTACCTTTTTGTCGGAACCCTGCTCTGGGTAATTTTGGTCGGCGCGATCAAGACGGTTTTTGCCGGCGGGCATCCGGCACCGGCCGTGCCGCTTCCATCTCCCGGCCACGCGGTGATCGCGACGGCAAGCGCCTGGATCTTGCTGCAGGTCTTCTCGAATGGTTGCACGGCGATGACCGGCGTCGAGGCGGTCAGCAATGGAGTGCGCGCCTTTCGCGAACCTGCGGTGAAGGAAGCGCAGCGCACGCTCACCGTGATCATCGGCTTGTTGATCGTGCTGCTGGCCGGGATCGCGTATCTGGTTCGCGCCTACGGAATCGCGGCCACCGATCCCGGACAACCCGGCTATCAGAGCGTGCTTTCCATGCTCGTCGGAGCGGTGACCGGGCGCGGCTGGTTCTACTACGTGACGATCGGCTCGGTCCTGCTGATCTTGTCGTTGTCCGCGAACACAGCGTTCGCGGATTTTCCCCGGCTGTGCCGCGCGGTCGCGCAGAACAATTTCCTGCCGCACTCGTTCGGCTACCGCGGGCGCCGGCTCGTTTACACCGAAGGAATTCTTGTCCTCGCGGTGCTCGCCGCGATTCTGCTGATTCTGTTTGGCGGCGTGACCGACCGGCTGATCCCTCTTTTCGCCATCGGCGCTTTTACGGCGTTCACGCTTTCGCAGGCCGGAATGGTCGCGCATTGGAGGCGCGCGAAAGGGCCGGGCGCGGCGCGGAGCATGTTCGTCAACGGACTCGGAGCGGTCGCGACCGGGATCACGGCTGTGGTCGTGCTCGTCGCGAAATTCACTTCCGGCGCGTGGGTGAGCGCACTGCTGATCGTCCTTCTCATGCTGGCGATGCTGTGGGTGCGGCGCCACTACCGCGAGGTCGAGCGGGAAGTGTGCAGCACGTCGCCACTGAAACTGAAAGGCATGCACACTCCTCTCGTCGTCGTGCCGATTCAGGGCTGGAGCAAGATCGCGCAGCGCGCGCTGGAATTTGCGATGACGCTTTCGTCCGACGTTTACGCGCTGCACGTCAGTACGGAAGATGAAGAAGATTCGCCGCTTCGCGGCGAATGGGGCAAATTCGTCGAGGAGCCGGTGAAGCGAGCGGGACGCCAGCCGCCCAAACTGGTTTATCTGCCGTCGCCGTATCGTCTGGTGCTGCGGCCGATCCTCGATTACGTGTTGCACGCCGAGAAGCAGCATCCGGAACGGCAGATCGCCATCATCGTTCCGGAGCTCGTCGAGCGCCACTGGTATCACTACCCGCTGCACAACCAGCGAGCCGAACTTCTGAAGGCGCTGATTTTGCTGCACGGCAGCGAGCGCATCGTGCTCATCAACGTGCCATGGTATCTGCGCGCCTGATCTTGCGACGAGGAAGGGGCGGGCTGGCGGCGACATCGATTTCGTTGAGGAACTCAAATGATCATCAAGCGAGCTTTCGTGGGTCGTTTTGCGATGCTGACGGGATTGCTGCTTTGCGCAGGTATTGCCCACGCGCAGGAACCTCCGGTGAATTCTCCGATCCTCGACCACCTGGCCGGGAAATGGGTGATGCAGGGCGACGTGTCCGGGCAGAAAGCGACGCACGACATTCAGGCGACGTGGGTTTTGGACCACCATTATCTGCGCATTCAGGAAACTTCGCGCGAGAAGAACAGCAAGAACAAGCCGCAGTACGAAGCGACCGTTTTCATCGCGTGGAACGAAGCGAAGAAACAGTACGCGGCGGTCTGGCTGGACGTGTACGGCAGCATCACCGCCGGTTCGATTGGCACCGCCGATCCGAAGGAGAACGAGCTGCTGTTTTCTTTCAAGGACGATAACGGCACGGTGGATCTCACCAACGATTTCGTTTTCCATCCGGATTCGGACACCTGGGAATGGAAAATCGACAACATCGACAAAGGAGTCGTGAAGCCGTTCGCGCGTTTCACGCTGCGCCGGCCGTGACGGGCTACACCCTCCTCTTTTCGCGCGCGTAGCGAAAAACGGGTATCCCGCATTTTTGGCGATTAGAGGCAGGTGCCAGCGAGTGTTTTCAAGCATTTAGGTCACCTTCTAATTCCTGGATTTGGCGATTAGGAATTTGCGGATGGGCGGATTGCACGCGAGGCACGGTTGTGCTCCGTTGAGGGCCCGCGGGCAAAAGCAGATCCCTCACCGCCATCCCCGACCAACAGCGTCGGGGCTGGGTTTCCTCCGGCAGGCTCAGGGCGGGCGGGAAGAAGAGGTCTTCAGCGAGGTGCGCTGATGACGGCGCGCCGAATTTTTCGTTGTGCCAATTCATAAAAACATTCGAAGGTAGCAGGGGTGCGATTGAGGTTGTAACGAGACTTTGGTACAGGAGGGTACAGGACTAGCACCACCTGTACACGCAGGGGAGGGTACTGCCTGGTGAGGCTTCGACTGCGGGCTCGCCCGCTCGAAAGGACTGAGCGAGCCCAAAAGGCGGCCAGCCTTTCGCTCAGGATGACGGGCCTTTCGTGGGCCCGCCCTTCGGCTGCGCTCAGGGTAAAAAGGCCCACGTTTCCACCAAGAGATGCCGGGGCTTCCCGATACAAAGCATCGGGACGCATGAACCGCGGAAGCCCGGCGCTACATTCACGTCCAAATCTGCAGGTATTTCGTGGGCTTGCCCTTCGGCCAGTTGGTCCTCGGCACGGTGTGACGCGCAAGGCAGATATCCGTCACGCAAGAAAAATAAGTCTTTCGGATCGCTGATGGCATCGAAGGGTCTGTCGGGGCAATCTGATGCGGCAGGGGAGGAGTGTCATGAGCCAGCAAGACAATCTAGCGGTACAGCAAAAGTTCGGCAACGCCGTAAACACCGGAGAGTTGGAACAGCTGCGCGATCTTATCGCCGCGGACGTGGTGGATCACGACCCGGCACCCGACCAGGGTGCGGGTCCAGAAGGTTACATTCGAATGTTCGCCGAGCTGCGAGCATCGTTCCCGGATTTGGCGGTTTCGGTGGACCAACTGGTAATGGACGAGGACAAGATCGCCATCGCGTATACGATCAGCGGCACACAAAAGGGCGATTTTTGGGGCGTGGCTCCGACGGGACGGAAGATTCGGGCACGCGGGGTTCAAATCGCGCGATTTCGGGACGGCAAAATGGTCGAGCGCTGGGGCAGCTCGGACCAGTTGGGGATTCTCCAGCAAATCGGCGCTCGAGCAACATCGGCCTAGTTGCCTAGAAGGGCTGTCGGTGGGTTAGGCGACGCCGTGGCGATCGCCGCTCTTTTCTGCTTCGAGCAATGTTCGCGAGGAGACACGCCGGGCACAGTTAGCAGAGCCCCGCCTTACAGTGCAAAGGCGGCCCAGGAGGGACGGGAAGCCCTTGACCGAGCTATTATTTTGAGTTGACGGGACAGTTCTCAAACCGTTCCTTGCAGTATTTCCACGTACTCCACTCATCGATATGGCCGGCACGAATCCGGCCCAGAGACCAATCTGTGCTGCAAGTAACGTTATATGCGCAGGCATCTGAAACTTCAGGGTGCCAAGCCCGATTGATTTGCCAGAGACCCCGGCTTTCTCCTCCATCGCCCGTCGCTTCCGGATGGCGGCTAGACTCGTGCGCGACAATCCATTCGGCGGCTTCAGGATCTACGCCTCTGGTTTTGGCCGCGCGCTCGACATAAGACCGAATGCGCAGGCGTTCTTGCGGATGGGAAGTTACGTTCCATAGAGTAGAGGACGGGCGAAGGGAGGTTGTGGTGCGTCGATCCTCGAAAGCGTGGGCCAATGACGTCCAAAGAATAGCGACGACGTAGACGACGAAGAGAGTCTTGGAAAACCAATGAGTTGGACTTTTCAAGGATCCACTCCTCTGCGGAGCCAAGACGCTGCTCTACCCAATATACCGAATGGCGAACAAAATACGAAGAACAAAATGCCGGCAGTCTTGCGCCGGATTATTCTTCCGCTAACCGTATTTCGGCCGGCAAAGAGCTTGCAATCGGGGACACTCTGTAGGCAATGCAGGAGGGTCGCAGGCTCACGCCCGTGGCGAAGAGGAGGAATATCTGGACACTTTTTCGCTACAGCTTTTATCCGCCCCAATTCCAGCGCCTAAGGGATAGCGGCGAGTTGCCGTTCTTGGATTAAATACCGTAGGTGCCCCGGCTCGACCGTACGTCGCGCGCAGTGCGTATGAAAGCGAAGCCGCGCAGACGTACTTCGCAGGAGAGACGCTCATGATTCCTTCTCCGTTATTCCAGGCGATATCAGCGGTGCTGATTTTCGTTGTTGCCTATCTCGTGCTCCTCGTCTCTACGGTTGCATGCCTCGGAATACTCATCGTGTCCTGGAAGGGCGCTCGTATTCTGAGCTCCTACACGATGGGCGTGATGAGACGAGCATGGCCGGCTCCCGGTAAAGTCGCGCTGGTAACTCATCAAATGGCGAGACCCACCCGGTAGGATAGCCGGCGCGAGCGCCATCGTTACCCTCGCTGCGCCTAGCCCGCTGCCTCGCGCTCCCGCATGAAGGCAGCGAATACCTGGTTGACTTCGTCCGAGACGATCTGCGGGAAATGGTGCCCTGCCTGGATGACCGCGCGCCGGCCACCACCG
>Ga0335078_10011953_pt1 | contig 12878 bp, 7 predicted proteins | sample Lox_Sample_32_FD_206711 | JGI IMG/M metagenome (GOLD analysis project Ga0335078, IMG submission 206711) | Soil microbial communities from Loxahatchee National Wildlife Refuge, Florida, United States - Lox_Sample_3.2 | ecosystem: Environmental > Terrestrial > Soil > Wetlands | place: USA: Florida... | reverse complement strand
GTGGCCAGGCTGGGCAAGGCCATGCCTACGACGAGCAGGCTTACCGCCAGCGCGCGAAACGCGAAGCGTCTCGACCGGGAAACCGCAGCGCGTCCCGCCGCGAAGCTGCAGTCTCCCGCACCGCCCGACAAGATGAATGAGTGGGGGGCGAAGACACGGGAAGTAGAGCTCGGGACCTGGGCCGCCATGTGGAAATCTCCTGGGATTCAGCGCGGCCGGTGAATGGGGCGGCAGCGTTTACAAACAGTCAAAGCGACTGCTCGCCGGGTAGGGCATGCGCGACAGGGGATACGGGACCCGCTCTAGGTTCAGCATCAGAGTCCCGCGCAGCTCCACTCAGAACTCCACACGGCGAATTGGCCCGCAAGCGTATAACGGCCATCGGGCGAAGTCAAGATGCAGAGTTTTGCAGTGTCGGGCCTTGCAGACAGCAAAATCCAGCGTCAGATGCGCGTTTTGACGGGATGGCCAGCATCAGACGGCGGCGGGGGGGACAGCCGCCCTTTGCTGTCAATAACTTGGCTGTCGTTACGCAACTGTCGTTACACTATGTTCCACGTGGAACATTTCCACTTTCAAATGTAGTGCGCGGGCGTCCCCGCCCGTGCCGGAACCGACAGAGAAGGGCCGAGATGAGGGGCTAAGGCGATTCTTAAGCCGAGAAATTTGGGCCACTGTCCGCGCGGGCGGGGACGCCCGCGCCCACATCGGAACTAGTCTCGCCTAGCAAGGTTTTAGGGTGACTGGATCTTACTGGGCAGCGGAGCACACACACGCGGCGAATGCCTTGCCCGTGTGATTTGCCAGCGCACAAACGTACGGCCGCCAGAGGACCTTGAGCTGCGAAGAACGATCGCCGACGAAGTAGTTACGAAGATACTGCTCACTAGCCTCCGTTTTTGCGGCGCCATCGTTCTCGAACTCTCTGATCAGTTTCTTCACCGCAGCAGGTGAAAATTGCGCTTCATGGTAGGCGCGACCATAGTCGTATTCCGTGGACCAAGTGGTTGCGACGCCCGTCTGATTGGAGGCTGCAATCACCTCGTAGTCTTGCAGCACGGCGGAGGATGGGTTAATGCGAGCAATGGTGAACGACGGGTTATTGCCGTCAACCGGCGAGATGGAGGGAACTATCTTGATTGCGACGCTGTTCTGGAATGAGGCCGGCCGGCTGTGATCTTTGGGCTCGAGCAAGCGCATTTCATCCATGTGAGAGTGACCGAATAGTCCCAGGCGGACGACGTCGGCGTACTCGATCAGCAGATCAGCCAACTGGTCTGACGATAGAAACATTTCGGGGTCTTCTTTCCCACAGATGTCTCTGACTTTTACCGCAGTCGAGTATGGATCGACGCCCGGCGGGATGTGCCCCATGACCCAGACTCTTCGACCTGCTTTACGGGCGTCTGTTAGCTCATCTCGCAACCACGCCATTTCCGCGGCGGCCGCAGCGGAATCAGATGCGCCGGCGCAGGCCCGGTACTTCGGGGACATAAAAAGGTCATTAATAACGATGAGGCGCGTGTCGCGCATGGGCGCTGCCATAGTGAGATTGTAGTAGCCGCCCTTAGCGAACATCCGCATCACTTCTTGCTGCTGGGACGAAGGCAGGCCCGTGGCTAGGATCTTGCCAGCCTGATCCAGAAAATCGCTTCCGGCATCGAGCTTGTAATCGTCGCAGGAGGTGTCGTTATTGCCCAGGGCTGCATAAATGGCTACGCCCGGGAAGGAATCGCGCAGCTCTCCGACCACGAAGCTCAGCGTCTTCAGCACGAAGGCCTGATAATCGGCGGGCTTCGCTCCGGAAGCCAATGTTGTGTAGCGGCAGTAAAAGGAGTGGGCGATGAGGTCGCCACTTACGGTTATGAATTTGGCGGGTTGTCGAGATCGCATCGCCTGCAGGCTGGACTGCAACAGGAGGTAAGGAGTGTCCACACCACGTCCATGGCATTTCTGCTGCAAAGCGGCAAACGCCTGCTGCTCATCGCGCGAAGGCGGAGCCGACAGGATGGACCTCCACTGACTCACCGGGGAGTCAACAAGTTGCTGCGCTTTAGAGGGATCGTGAAAGGGATCAAAGTGGATGTCACTCACCAGAAGCGCGGGAATGGTCTGGTCTTCTTTTTTGTTGCTGATTGCAGAACCGCGGCTTTGCCCATCCAGCGAGAAAGAAGCCGTCTGCGCTTCGCCACGACCCGCCCAGAAGGTGCTGGCGAGAAGTAGGCTCCAGAGCCAAAAACTAATCCGCAACTGAAAGAGCTTGTGAGTTGATGTCAACGGTGCTCCTTGGATTCAGCCAACGAACTCAATAATCTACTAACCCGGTTGCTGTGCAGAACATTCTGCAATGACGGTAGCGCACTCGCGACAATGTTTCCTGCTTTAGAGACATCCCCCCAGTCCGAATGAAGTTCGAAAGCAATTCGCCACGTGGACCGAGGTAGTGTGCGGCGATTCCGGCGATGGTGTGGCCAAAGAGGGACCCCGGCCTAGCTGGGAACCAAGTTCTCGGCAAGTTGGGAGGGGAAGGATACCACTGTGGTGAAATGCATTCAACTTGGCTCGGTCGGACAGTTGGCTTGGTCGGACCACGGTTTCCAGACCATGATCGCGTGAACATGCTGCTTGCAATCCGCACCGCCGCATCGAGTAGGTCCGCGTGTTCAGGAGCCCTTTTTCAATAGCGCGGCATGGCTGCGGCGAACCGACAGGTGGTCCGCTAGCAAGAAGCCAGCTCGGGCCGCAGCGTCCAGTTCAGCTTGGAATTCTGCGGCTTTGACGTGACCCGCAGGTTCAACCAGCAGAAACTTGGGCCACCTCGGTAAAGAAGCGGCTTGCATCCGGCAGTTCATGCACTACGGCGAAAGCGAGGGTAAAGTCTAAGCTCCCCTTCAGGTCGGTGATGCCCAGGGAGCCGGGGGAGACTAAACGGGCCTCCACACGAGTGAGAAGTCCTGCCTTGGCAACGCGGCGTTTCAGCCCCGCCAACATCTTGGGCTGAATGTCCAGCGCAACTACGCGTCCGGACGCCCCGACTAGGCGAGCCAGTTCGAGAGTGAAGAAGCCCATCCCAGGTCCGGGCTCAAGCACCGTCATTCCCTCGCGGACGAAGGGTTGCACCACCTTGCCCGGTTCGAGCATAAGGCGCCGCAGCGGGCTGGCCAGGAAGTAGCCGAGCCACCAGGGACAGACTCGATGAGCCATGACGACCTCGATCCAATGTACCGCGATTCCTTCACCTGTTCATATAGACGAACGGGCGGCGCAAATATTGTAGGCCCGACTGGATGTGCCCGCCTTTGAAGGCCCAACTGCACTGCTAAGAGCCGCTGCGCAAGCCGTCTGGGCGTCAGCTGCAGGCTCAACTCTTCTGCGCTACACGACTCCGGTTCGCCCCATGGACGCACAAGTCCCTCCGTTTTCAGGGAATAGGCATGCTCATGGGCTCGACGGTGATCATTCAGAACACCGTGCGAGTCATCAACCCACAGCCAGTGGAGGAAAATGGCCCTTCAAATTTCAACAATAGAGAAAGCCCTCGATCTCATCGATTCGTTGGCTTGCGTCGTGGTAACCAATCTCGACGAGTTCTCGAGTGTAATTCGATGTGAAAAGCAAGTAACTCATCAGATCCGCACAGGAAGTCGCATCTCGTCCCAAACTCGAAACGAAGTAATGAATCAGAGAAGGCATATCTTTCTGGTGCCGCTCAGCCACATCCGACAAATTGACCGAAGGCGTAATGAGAAAGGTCGTCAATCGCCGTATCTTTTGCGGGTCGTCAATCGCTGGCTGGCGAATGTGGCCATCGTCAAGCAGCTGATTCAGCCGTTCCACGTGTTCCAAGTCGGAGGCGAGATGATCCAAAAAGATGATGTTAAAAAAAACTCCCATCACTTGAGCCAGCGAGGGACTTCTCTGATCTGCATTTTCCTCTTGGAGTTCTTTATTTCCGCAGCGGACACCGATGGCAAAAACCTTCTCCGCCCCAAGGCGGATCACCGGGCTCAGAGGTTGTTGCAGGCGCACGCAGCCATCGCCAAAGAAAGCGGACCCACGACGCGGGAGGGTAAGCCTTACGGGCTGAAAAACAAAAGGAATTGCAGATGACGCGCAAACGTGGTCTACCGTGATCTTGGTCGCCACCGTTACTAGCCGGATCCGTTTCCACAGCGGATGCCCCTTCATTCCCTGAATGAAGAGATAGCTTTTCCCGGAATTGTAGTTGGTCGCGGAAATAGCCAGAGCGTAGAGGTGCCCGCGCTTGATGTTTTCCTGTATCCGGTCGCAGTCGAGGTGCTTGCCGAGAAAACGCCGCAGGGGGGTGGCGTCCAACAAGGACTTCGCGTTGCCTCCCCCGAGCACCGCGCCAAAGGAGAGATCCATGATCCAGGTCAGGGAATTGTGCATTTGGGAAACGAGATCGCAGTGAAAGACGTCGGAAGGTTTGAGATTGGCCCAGCCCTCGGCGAGAAGTTGCGTGACCAAGGCAAAATCGCCACAACCACTGGCCAGAGCAGAACCGTTAATCGCTCCAGCGGAAGCGCCTCCTATGATAGGAAAAGGATTACCCTCGGTTCGTACGCGTCGCAGCTCCCCAATCCGCTTGAGAACACCGGCTTGATAAGCGCCGCGAGCACCACCACCCGTCATGACTAGACCGACCGCGTTTTCCATCGTCCTTCCTCTCCGGGCTTTGCTTTGGAAACATTCTGGTTTAGTCACAGCCTCCCGTGCAGCCGCAGTTATCGGCAATCGACTTAGCCGCCAATGCTATTCAACCTCACCCGGTCTCACTCTTGCTGTGACGCGGCTCACAACGCACCTGACAAGAGTTCAGGATTCCGATTCCGACGCCCGAGAGCATTCAGCAGCGACAGGTCCACCGTTTATCGCCAAGAGGCAGGCTGGCCGTGTTGGTTTTGGGGTGCGCTTGCGAAGGATCATCCCCTGTTGTGCGTTCGATCACAGAAAAAATGCGCCCGCGGTAGTACACAGAGGGCAGACTGTGTCTTCTGAACCTAAATGGCGAGTAGCACCCCGTGGAGGAAATTATGACCACCGCACCTCCCTTCCCAGGCATACGAGTTACCGCAAACGGTAATCAGCTCGTCTCGTACCATACGGAATCACGCATTGCCGATGCCGGCATTTTCTATCCCATCACGCCTTCAACCGAATTAGGGGAACTCTTTCAACAGTCCTATGCCGAGGGGCGGCTGAATGTTTTCGGCGGCAACACACTGGCTGTGGAAGCCGAGGGGGAACACGCGGCGCAGGGCGGAGCCATCGCGCACTCCGTGTGTGGCAAACGGGTGGTGAATTTTACTTCTGGCCAGGGAATACTGTACGGCCTCGAGCAGTATTATCACGCGCCGGGCAAGTGCTCGACCATGGTGCTGGAGGTGGTCGCGCGCGCGCTGACCAAGCACGCGCTCAATGTTCATTGCGGCCACGACGATGTCTACGGGGCGCTCGATACCGGGTGGATCATTCTGTTCGGGAAAGACGCGCAGCAAACCGCGGACCAAGCGCTCATCCTGCGGCGGGTGACGGAACTGAGCCTGACCCCCGGCATGAACTGCCAGGACGGTTTTCTCACTTCCCATCTGGAACGAACTTTTTATAAACACGAGGCGGGACTAATCCGTCGGTTCCTCGGCGCTCCCGACGACATTATCGATTGCCCCACCGAGGCCCAGCGCATCTTGTTCGGTCCCAAACGCCGCCGCGTACCGCGCATGATTGATCTCACCAACCCGTTGCTGCTTGGGCCGGTGCAGAATCAAGAGAACTACATGCAGGGCGTCGCCGCGCGCCGCAATAACTTCACCGAGCCGATCGCGCAGTTTCTTGAAGAGGCCTACTCCGATTTCGGAAAGCTGACCGGCCGCTATTACGGCATGCTCACCGCCTATAAGGCCGACGACGCGGATACCGTGTTCGTGTCGCTGGGCTCGGCGGCAGAGAACATCGAAGCCGCCGTGGATTATCTTCGCCAACGTCGAGGTGCAAAGGTTGGCTCCATCCACCTCAACGTGATTCGCCCCTTCCCCGAAGCTGCGGTCATTAAGGCGTTGGCGGGAAAGAAAAATGTCATCGTGCTGGAGCGCACCGACGAGGCGATGGCGGGCGACAACCCGATGGGCCGCGACATCCGGACTGCGCTTAACAAGGCGCTGCAAAGCGGTAATCGGCCCGCAACCAGCGGGCTGCCTGCCATCACCGCCGAGCAGATGCCCCGCCTCTTCTCCGGCATCTATGGCCTGGGCTCGCGAGACTTCCGGCCGGAGCAGGTCTTTGGCGCGTACGAGTTTGCCACCGGCGCTCGTGCTCGCAAAGACGGCAGGCGTGCCCTCGACGGCACCTCTTTTATGGTGCTTGGAGTCGATCATCCTTATGAGGTGAAGTCCGATGAAACGCCGTCGCTTCTGCCCAAAGGCGCGGTCGCCGTGCGCTTCCACTCGATTGGCGGCTGGGGCGCGATCACGACAGGCAAGAATCTGGGCGCCATCCTGGGCGATTTGAACGATCTGCTGTACGAGCGGGACAAGGTGGTTGACGAACTGGGGAATCCCAAAGAGATCATTCACGTCAGCGCCAATCCCAAGTACGGATCGGAGAAGAAAGGGGCTCCCACCGCATACTTCATGGTCGCGGCCCCGGAAAGAATCCGCGTCAACTGCGATCTTCATCATGTCACCATCGTGCTTTGTTGCGACCCGAAGGCCTTTACTCACACCAATCCGCTGGCCGGCATGGCCGACGGCGGCTGCCTGGTTTGGGAGTCCGACGAGACCGGCGAAGCAGCTTGGGAGCGGTTGCCTTTGTGGGCCCGCAAGCAGGTCATCGAAAAACAAATCCGTGTATTCACCTTGCCGGGTTTTCAAATCGCCAAGGCCGCGACCGACCGCGCCGACCTTCAGCTCCGCATGCAGGGCAACGCTTTTCTGGGCGCATTCTTTGCGGTCGCGCCGCTGCTAGCTGAATTCGGCATCACCCACGAGCAGTTCCGCAACGTAGTTCACAAGCAATACGTGAAGAAGTTTGGCCAACTTGGCGAGGCGGTGGTGAAGTCGAACATGGAAGTAATGACCCAGGGCTTCGAACGTGTGCAAGAAATCCGCGTGGGCGAGCTTGCGGCCAAAGATCGCTCCTCGTTGCGCGGTACGGCGCTTCTGCCTGCGGTCACCGGCGATAACGGCGGTGACATCGCGAGCCATGCCGGATGCCGCTCCGTGCCGGTGCCCGCAGGTCAGGCGGAGCGCACTCCGGTCAGTCGCATCGCGACCTTCGATGCCGAGTTCCGCTCCGGCTACGGATACAACCAGCCATCGTCGGCCCTGGCTTCGGTCGGCGTCATGGCAGCGGCCAGCGGCGACACCGCGTCGAAGTATGTTGCGCGTCTTATCACGCCCCTCTACATCCCTGAAAACTGCACCCAGTGCATGGAGTGCATTGCCGTCTGCCCCGATGCAGCTCTCCCCAACTGCGCGCAAGATGTCGAGTTGATTCTGCGCGCCGCAATCACAGGCTACGTAACCGACGCGGAAGAGCGCAGCAGGATGTTGCAATCCCTCCCCGACATCGAGAAGCGCGCGCGGAAGATGATGTCCGATGCGGTGGCTAAGAACCTAAGAACCCCGTTGCCTCAGATCCTACGCAAGATTACGGCCGAGGTTGATGGTTTCTCGGAAGAGGCCAAGCGCCAATTCTTCGGCATCATGGACAGGGTGCCGATGGCCTACCAGAAGGTGAATGCCATCTTCTCCACCCCCGAGAGAAAGAAGCCAGGCAGCGGCGGGATTTTCTCGATCTTCGTTTCCGACTTATGCAAAGGCTGCGCAGCCTGCGTAACCGCATGCGGCGAGCATGAGGCCCTGAAAATGGTCGAGGAAACGGAAGGGTTCAACGCCGACCACGAGACTGGCAGCGCCTTCTTGAATCTTCTGCCGGATACGCCGCAGAAATTTCTGGGTCTCTACAACGACGATCACCCGCAGGATTCTAAGACCGCCACGCTGCGCAACATGCTGATGCTGCGACACAACTACGATGCCATGGTTTGCGGCGATGGCGCCTGCGCCGGTTGCGGCGAGAAGAGCGTGCTGCGCGCGATCGCGGCCGCCACCGAGGCCTACATGCGGCCCCTCTATCATGCGAAAGCCGACCGCTTGCAAGCCAAAGCAGCCAACCTCGACCGAGAGGGAGTCGCAAAGCTGGCTGCGCTCAAAGCGAGAAACCCGGAAGAATACGACCTGCTGCGGCAAGCGGTCGCTCATTTGATTCTGGGACTCGGAGGCGAGGACGATGGCGACACTCAGGCGCGAATTGCTGAGAACGGCCCGCTCTCCGACCAGGGAATCGTCAATGCTCTCAGCACCGTCATGCTGCGGGAAGCCTTCAACCATAAGCACCTTCAGGCAGTTGACGGCCGGCTGGCCAACGGCATGTGCGTAATGGCGATGAGCGCGCACACCGGCTGTAACACGGTTTACGGTTCCACTCCCCCGAACAATCCACATCCTTATCCATGGATGAACTCGCTCTTCCAGGACGGTGTCACCGTCGGCTGGCTGCTGGGTGAAAGCTTCATCGTCGACCACGGCCGCCGCTCGGTAATTCCCGAAAGGCTCGCCGATGCGCTGCTTAATCGCGAAAAGGATGTCATCACTCCGCGCGAGTACTACCAGTACACGCATATCAACGACATGTTCATGACTGATCGCGAGGTGCTTGAACTCCCCAAGGTCTGGGCAGTGGGCGGCGACGGCGGCATGGGCGACATCGGCTACCAGAACACGTCGAAGGTGATCCTCCAGAATCGCCCCAACGTGAAGGTGGTCATGCTGGATACCCAGGTTTACTCCAACACCGGAGGACAAAATTCCGATTCCACGCCCATGCCGGGGGGCAATGATATGAATGTCTTCGGCGCGGCGACTCAAGGAAAGACTATCGAAAAGAAGACCGTCGCAGAAACGTTCCTGGCGGGGCACGGATCTCCGTTCGTGGCGCAGGTCTCCATCGCGAATCCGCCGAAATTGTTGCGAGCGATTCTCGATGGCCTTGAGTATCGCGGCACGGCCTTCTTGCAGTGCTTCACCACTTGCCAGCCAGAGCACGGTGTGGGCGACGACATGGCCCTCACCCAAGCCCAGCGCGTTCGTGACTCGCGTGGCGCGCCAGAGTTCGTCTTCAATCCGCGACTTGGTGAAACCTATTCGGAAACCCTCGACCTCAAAGGCAACCCCTCGCTCGACAAAGATTGGTACGAGATGAAGGCCAAAGGCACAGAAGAAATCTCGCGCTACACGGTAGCGCACTGGTGCCTTACAGAGGCCAGATTCCGCCATCACTTCAAAAAGATCAAGAGGGAGGAGGCAGAAAAGCTGATTCCGCTGGATAACATGCTCGTCCGCATTACTCAACAGGATGTGGTGTATCGCCGCTACATAAATACTGAACACCACTCTTACGTCCCCGACTTCGGCGTCTACATTAAAGTCCAGGGCGCGAAAGGAGACGTCGAGTACCGCGCGATCTCCCGGCAGCTCGTCTTGTTCTGCGTTGAGCGTCGTAAAGCCTGGCGCATGCTGCAGAGCAAAGCCGGCATCGTAAACAAAGACTACGTAGCCCAAAGATCGATCTTGGCCGACGTCGATGCCGGCAAAATTTCCAAGGAGGAGTTGCTTGCACACGGGGAACAGTTGCTAATGAATCGCCTGCAACCCGCTGGAGTGGCGAAGCCGACTGAACCGAGGCGGGATCTGACCTTAGCCTCCTAACAAACTTCGCTCCTGAACCATGTTGTTCCAAAAGTGCGGCCGCTGCTCCAGACGGCGTGTTGGCATCGCGGGCACTGTGCAGAAATGGGCTCGGGGGAGATCTAAGGTCTCCGCTGGGCCGCAAACACTCCAAGACCTGAAATTCCAGCAGCGCAGAAAGAGCTTGGCTTTGAGGTCATCAGATCCTTTACCTGCATAACTCACCTTCCCTTTCCGGGCGTCCACTCCCCGTGGCATTTTCTACTCGCTAGACAAGCGCGCCGGTTCTGAGCGTCCGTCTGCCAGGTCCGTGTGGACCAGAGTGAGGATTTGCCGGATCACTGCTCGTACAGCCAGCCTCACTTCTGGAGACAGGTTGTATCCGAAATCAAATTGCCTGCCTTCAATTCCATACACTCGCAGCCGCCGAGGCAGCCGCCCCAGGGCTCCCGCCAGCTCGACCGCCTCAGCTACGCCAAGGCCGTGGGTTGAGGCCGGCGAGGTAGGAAGCGGCAGGGGCTGACGGCTGTCCCAAGTGTGTACCGTTCCGGTGGGCGCACCCGATACAACCGTATCCACGATGATCACGTCATCGGCTCCGCTCCAAGCCTCAATGAGTGCGGCGGCCTCGCCGCTGTGGATTGCCGCATTCACACCCAGAGAGCACACGCGCTGCACTACCAGAATTCCGGCGCCATCGTCCATCCGCTCTCGATTTCCGCAGCCAATGATGCGCACGGCTTATGCATCCTGTCTTTATCATTCGCGTTCGACCACGAGCTTTAGAAAATGCGTGGCACAGGAGATGCAAGGATCGTAGTTACGAATTGCCTGTTCGCACTTCCAAGTGGCCTCTGCGAGCGGCCACGCGATGACCCGGGGAGCGTATTCGCGAAGATCATCCTCGATTCGCTTTTGGTTCTGCGATGTTGGAGGCACGATCTTAGCGGCAATGATCATGCCGCTTTCGTCCAATGCATAACGGTGATAAAGGATTCCCCGCGGCGCCTCGGTGATGGCCTGGCCCACGGCCGGCCGGTTCGGGGCCTCGACGCGCGGCACGGGTGGGGGTTCGTATTCCCGGATAATCCGCAAGGCCTCCTCGCAAGCAAAGACCGTTTCCACAGCCCGTACGATGATGCTGCGGAACGGGTTCTTTACCGGCGGCTGAAGGCCAACGTCCTGTGCCGCTTGTTGCGCCGCCGGTGTCAGCTTGTCGAAGTTCAAGTTGAAGCGCGCCAGGGGTCCGACCAGATACGAATTTCTTCCCCTTACCACCGAATGCAGCGCATTGGAGTGCTTGACCTGCGACTCGACAAAATGATCTTCATACTCGGCGGGACCAATATCCAGGCCGCGGTTCGAGACCAGGCGCCCCTCGTTGAAAGGGTATTCATCACTGTGACGGAGTGACACAAATTCATAGTCCTGTTCGAACTCGGGAAACTCCAATCCCGCTGTCCAGTGAACCGTTTCGAGCGCCATGTCTCTCGCCCATTTCAGGTCATCCACCAGTTCATGCAACTGCTGTTTGAGCGGGCTCTTGTAGAAGCCTCCGACCACCGCCGAGATGGGGTGGATTTCACGCCCGCCGAGAACGGTGACGACCCGATTGCCGATTTTCTTCAGACGCAGTGCCTTCTCTACCAGTTGCCGGTGATCGCGAGCCATTTCTACTACGCTCTGATAACCCAAGAAATCCGGGGCGTGCAGCATGTACAAATGGAGAACGTGACTCTCGATCCATTCTCCACAGAAGAAGAGGCGGCGCAGGAGGCGCACCGCGGGATGAATGCTGAGCCCCAGAGCGCGCTCCAGGGCGTGCACCGCGCTCATCTGGTAGGCCACGGGGCAGATTCCGCAGATGCGCGCGGTGATGTCCGGCGCCTCCGAGAAATGGCGGCCCCGCAGGAAGGCTTCGAAGAACCGGGGCGGCTCATAGATTTTCAGTCGCACGTCGGTCACGCGCTCGCCTGCCAGCTTAATATACAGAGCGCCTTCGCCTTCGACGCGGGCCAGCGTATTGACGCGAATGGTTGTGGTGCGTCCGGTCATTTATGCTCGTACTCCTCGCTGGTTTTGCGGAATTGCCAGGCCCAGGCATTGAACACCCGGAAAGCTCGCGTGACCTGCGCGTCTGACTGTCCGAGGACGCTGAACTGATGAGCCAAAGAAGCCGTGTTCGGAGTCTCCATCGGACCGTAACAGCCATAGCAACCGCGGTCGTAGCTTGGGCACAGAGCGCCGCAGCCAGTCTGAGTAACCGGGCCCAGGCAAGCAATCCCCTGTGCCACCGCAGCACAGACGTTGCCCTTGCGCTTGCACTCCAGGCACACGCTGTACAGGGGAATATTCGGTTTGCGTCCCATCAGCCTGGCGGTGATGAACTCAATCAACTGCTGTTTGTTGATGGGACAACCGCGCAGCTCAAAATCCACAGGCACGTGCTCGGCGATTGGTGTAGAAAGCTTCAAGGTGCTGATGAATTTCGGCGTGGCGTACACGACGTTTATGAATTCATCCACATCCTTCCAGTTTCGCAGCGCTTGAATCCCGCCGGCGGTGGCACAGGCCCCGATGGTGATGAGCTGCTTGCATTGCCGCCGCACCTCCTGAATGCGATGCGCATCCTCGTGGGTGGTAACGGAGCCTTCCACCAAGCCGATATCATACGGGCCCTTCACGGCGGCCCGCGTGGCTTCCGGGAAGTAAGCAATATCCACGGCACCTAACACGCCCAGCAGTTCGTCCTCGGCATCGAGCAGGCTTAACTGGCAACCGTCGCAGGAAGCGAACTTGAACACGGCGATCTTTGGTTTGGAGTGGCGCTTGAATTTGGAAGCGCGCTTGCCTTCGTGTTTGATGTCAGAGCTCATACTTTTCCAACAGCGGGCGCAATTGCTCGTAGCTGAATACGGGCCCGTCCTTACAGATGAAATGAGGCCCGTACTGGCAGTGCCCGCAGAAGCCAACCCCGCATTTCATGTTTCGTTCCATTGAAAGATAGATACGGTTGCGCGCAATCCCGTGAGCCTCGAGCTCGTGGGTAACGAAACGCATCATGATCTCGGGCCCGCACACCATGGCCACCGAGCGCGGTCCTTGCAGAGG
>Ga0335078_10011952_pt1 | contig 12878 bp, 12 predicted proteins | sample Lox_Sample_32_FD_206711 | JGI IMG/M metagenome (GOLD analysis project Ga0335078, IMG submission 206711) | Soil microbial communities from Loxahatchee National Wildlife Refuge, Florida, United States - Lox_Sample_3.2 | ecosystem: Environmental > Terrestrial > Soil > Wetlands | place: USA... | reverse complement strand
AACGTCGGCAAGTGCGAGATGTGGTACATCCTCAAGGCCGACCCTGGAGCGAGCTTCCTGCTGGGGCTGAAGCCGAAAACCAGCACCGAGGCTCTGCGGGCGGCGTGCGAGGCCGGACACTCGAAAAAACTGCTGAGGCTGTTTCACCCCGAGGCCAACGAGGCGGTTTTCGTGCCGCCGGGCACGGTCCACGCGCTCGGACCGGGGTTGGTCCTTTTCGAAGCGGAGCAAAACTCCGATCTGACTTATCGCCTCGACGACTTCGGCCGGCTGGGGCTCGACGGCAAGCCCCGGCCGCTGCACCTCGAGAAGGGAATGGAAGTCGCGCGCGTCGACGCTCCGGCCTACCGCGGCCTGCCGCCGGTGGTGCTGCGCGAACCCTATGGGACTCGCCGGTTGGTAGTGGCCTGCCGCAACTTCGCGGTGGAAGAGTTGACGTTGCAGAGAGCGGCGTCGTTCGCAGGGTCGCCCGCGCGCGTTGAAGCACTGGCGGTAGTGGCGGGGGATGGCCGCGTCGAGACCGGCGCCGGTTGGCTCGGGTATCGCACCGGCGAAACGTGGCTGATTCCGCCCGCAACCGCGAGCTACCGGTTGGTGCCGCGGGTGCTGACGCGGCTGCTGAAGTTCTACGTGCCGGACCTCGCCCGCGATTTCGTTCAACCGCTGGCGGCGCGGCGGGGCGGCGCGGCCAAGGTCCGCAAGATTGTTTTTGCGGAAGATTGAGAAGTTAGGAGACAGGAGACAGAATAAGACGTACCGGAAACTGATTAGAAGACGGGAGACGGTCTTCTGACTCCTGGCTCCTGTCTCCTGACTCCTGTTTAATTCTGATGGCTGGAAAGAAAGCTGTTAAACGCTCGGCGCTGGATCACGCCTACGCCGTGATTATGGCGGGTGGGAGTGGTACGCGCTTTTGGCCGCTGAGCCGGCGCAAGCGTCCGAAGCAGTTGCTCGAACTCTATGGCAGGGGTTCGTTGCTGGAGCAGACCGTGGACCGCATTCGCGGACTGATCCCTCCCGAGCGCGTTTACGTCTTCACCAGCGACGCAATCCGCCGAGAAGTGGTGCGGCGGCTGCCGGGAGTGCCCAGGGAGCAGATTGTGGCGGAACCGGCGGCGCGCAACACCGCCCCCACCATCGGGCTGGCGGCCCACGAAATCCTGCGCCGCGACCCGGACGGAATCATGGTGGTGCTGCCGTCCGACCAGGTGATTCGCAAGCCGGCGGAGTTCCACCGGGCGCTGGGCGCAGCCTGCCGCTTTGGCGCGGTGGAGGGCCGCTCGGTCCTGATCGGGTTGAAACCTACACGCGCGGAAACCGGCTATGGCTATATCCGCCTGGGACCGCCGGCGGCGCGACTGAGCGGCCAGGATCTCTACGAGGCGCGGCAGTTCACCGAGAAGCCGGATGCCGCGACGGCGAAGCAATATGTGGACTCGGGAGAGTATCTGTGGAACGGAGGGATGTTCGTTTGGCGGGCTTCCACGCTCCTGCGACATCTCGCGGCGTGCAAACCGGAAATGGCCCAAGGCCTGGCTGAAATCGCGGCGGCCGGCGGCGCCGGCAACTCCCGGGCGATGGGAGAACTTTATCCCCAGCTGGAGAAGGTCTCCATCGACTACGCCGTGGCGGAGAAAATCGCGGGTGTTTTTGCGGTGGCCGCCGACATTGGCTGGAGCGACGTGGGTAGTTGGGCCGAAGCCTACGAGTTGAATGCTAAAGACGGCGGCGGGAACGTGGCCCCCGGCGAGAGCCTGTGCCTGAACTCAACCGGCAACCTGATCCGCGTGGAAGGCAAGTTGGTAGTGACGGTGGGCGTGGACGACTTGGTGATCGTGGAAACGCCCGACGCGCTGCTGGTCTGCCGCCGCCAGCGCTCTCAGGAGGTCGGCAAAGCGGTGATGGAGTTGGAGCGGCGAGGGCGGGGTGATCTTCTCTGAGGAATTTTGGACTTGGGATTGGTAGCACAGCCACTCTTGGCTGTGTTTTCTCTTTCGACTCTCAACTTCGGAAAAGAGAAGGCACAGCCAAGAGTGGCTGTGCTACCAGTCCTAAAATCCAACATTCGTGCGAATGCATGGACAGAATTAAGTTTGGTACAGATGGATGGCGGGGCGTCATCGCCGACGATTTTACCTTTGCCAACGTGGAGCGCGTGGCGGCGGCGATGGCGGCCTACGTCAAGACGGAGGTCGAGCCGGAGCGTGGCCTGATTGTCGGTTACGACACCCGGTTCGTCTCCGCGGAGGCCGCCGAACTGGTGGCGCAGGTGGTGGCTGGGGCGGGACTTCCGGTGACGCTCGCCGACCGAGCCACTCCTACGCCCGCGGTCAGCTACGCCGTGGTGGCGCGGAAAGCCGCCGGCGGCATCATGGTGACGGCCAGCCACAATCCCTACAGGTGGAACGGCATTAAGTTCAAGGCGTCCTACGGAGGATCGGCGGCGCCCTCCATCATGCGCCGTATCGAAGAACATCTCGATAAGTCGGAGTCGAGCCGGAGCAGGCGCGGCATTTCCGTCGAAGATCTCGTCACCCCGTATCTCGCGCGTCTCCGCGAGCTGGTCCGCCTCGATCGCATCGCCTCCTCGGGCCGCCGCTTGGTGATCGACCCCATGTACGGCGCCGGCCGCGGCGTCCTCGCCCGGCTTTTCCAGCCGGCGGGCATTCCTTTCTGCGAGATTCACGGCGAACATAACCCCCTTTTCCCGGGACTGAATCCTGAGCCCATCGAACCGCACGTCATGGACCTGCGCTGGACGGTTAAGGACGGAGGCTACGATGCTGGTCTGGCCACGGATGGCGATGCCGACCGTCTCGGCGCCATCGATTGCACCGGCGCCTTCATCGATTCCCACAAGATTTTTTGCCTTCTGTTCCAGCACCTGGTGGAAGACCGGGGATGGAGCGGCGAAGTGGTGAAGACCTTTTCCACTACCCGCATGGTGGACAAAATGGCCGCCAAGTACGGCCTGCCCGTCCATCTGACGCCCATCGGTTTCAAGTACATCTGCGAGCTGATGCTCACCCGCGACATTCTGATCGGCGGCGAGGAGAGCGGCGGCATCGGGATCAAGGGGCACCTGCCCGAGCGCGACGGGTTGCTGAACTCGCTGCTCCTGGCCGAGGTGATGGCCGATCGCGGCAAGACCCTGGGCGAACTGGTGAGCGACTTGAGCTGCGAGTTCGGCTGGCACGACTACGGCCGCGTCGACCTGGAGATCGGGCACGAGGCCATGGCCCGTCTGCTGGCCCACGTGAAGTCTCATGCGTTCAAGAAAGTGGCGGGAATGCTGATTACCAACACCGAGGACCTGGATGGTTTCAAGATGAGCTTCGGCGACGATGCGTGGCTGCTGGTGCGGCCCTCGGGAACGGAGAACATGCTGCGACTCTACGCCGAGGCGCCCACGCGCGAGCAAGTGTACACGATGCTGAAGGAGATGACGACGCTGGCACACGATTGCGAGGAGTGACGGCGGGGACCGCGTCCCGAGCGTCGGACAGCAGGTAATTGCAAGCCGCGCTCCACAGAGACACAGAGGCGCAGAGAAAATGGAAAATGGAGAACGCCGGGAAGCAAGAGAGAGACTCTCGTGATCTTCTTATCTTCTCAGAGCCTCTGTGCCTCCGTGTTTAATCACTCCGTCGCAGCCGCGGATTTGGCGGCGCCGAGGGTCTTCCGTATGCCGTCCAGAACACCGTTGACAAACTCCACCGAGTCGTCGCCCGAAAAGCGTCGCGCGATTTCGAGCGCTTCGTCGATGACCACCGCCGGCGGCGTTTCCGGATGGTGCAACAGTTCGTAAAGAGCCAGCCGCAGGAGGTTGCGATCGACGGCGGCCATCCGCTCCAGCCGCCAGTTCGCAGCTTGCTCACCGATCAAACGATCGAGCGACTCGAGGTCGGCCAGGGTCCCTTCAAATAACTCACGGGCGAAAGACAGCACGGCGGGATCGGCCTTCTGGGCGCGGAGAAAAGTAGCCAGGACGTGCTCCGGCGTGTGCTTTCCCAGTTCGCACTGGAAGAGCATCTGCAACGCGAGTTCGCGAGATTTTCGACGAGACGCCATTGAAGCAGTGACGAGTGACAAGTGACAAGTGATCAACGACAATCAACGACGAGTTTTCTCTTGCTCGTCACTTGTCACTCGTCACTTGTCACTGCCCCCGAAACTTCGCCGGCCGCTTTTCCAGGAAGGCGCGCGTGCCTTCCTTCATATCCGCCGTCGTGCAGCAGAGGGCGAACAGGGCGGCTTCCAGAAACTCGCCTTCTTCCTGGGTCATTTCCATGCCGTGGTTGATGGCCTCCATGGAGAACCTGACCGCGAGCGGGCCGTTGGCCATGATCTTCCGCGCCAGGGCCTCGGCAGCGGCGATCAGGTCTTTCTGCGGCACCACCTGGTTCACCAACCCGATTCGATAAGCCTCCTGGGCGTTGATCGGCTCGCCATTCAGGATCAGCTCCATGGCGCGGCCTTTGCCGACCAAGCGGGAAAGACGCTGTGTGCCGGCGTAGCCGGGAATGATGCCCAGTTTCACTTCCGGCTGGCCCAGCCGCGCGTTCTCGCTTGCGATTCGCAGCGTACACGCCATGGCGAGCTCGCAGCCGCCGCCCAGAGCGAAGCCGTTGATGGCGGCGATCACCGGCTTGCCGAGGTTCTCGATCAAGCGGAGTACTTGCTGGCCGCGCGTCGAAGTTTCCTTGCCCTCCACCGGTGTCTGCACCGCCAGTTCGTTGATGTCGGCGCCGGCGATGAAGGCCTTCTCTCCCGATCCGGTCAGCACGACGGCGCGAACTTCGTCGTCCTTCTGAATATCTTCGAAGCAGGCGCGGAGGTCCTGCATCACCTGGTGGTTGAGCGCGTTCAGTTTCTCGGGCCGGTTCACGGTCACGGCGCCGATCCCATCACGTTTTTCGTAGAGCAGAGTCTCGAAGGGCATCTTAAACTCCTCGCGACGACCACGCTTAGTAGGTGCGGTTCTGATTCGCCGACATGTTATTCTGAGCGAAGCGAAGAATCTCTCTTTCCGTTTTCAAATGAGGAGGACGAGGGATTCTTCGCTTCGCTCAGAATAGCATGCCGGCGAAATTAGGAAACAAGAGTACGTCACCTTTCCAGCATCCGGTTGGGCTTCGGATTCTTGGGCTCGGCGTGATCATAGAAGCCCTTGCCGCTCTTTCTCCCGTACATGCCGGCCATTACCATGCGCTTTAGCAGCGGCGGCGGCGCGAAGCGCGTTTCGCGATACTCGTTGAACAGGATTTCCGCAATGTAGTAGGTCGTGTCGATGCCGACGAAATCGAGCAGCGCCAGCGGCCCCATCGGGTGATTGCAGCCAAGCTTCATGCCGTTGTCGATATCCTCGATGGTGCCGAAGCCTTCCTCCAGGGCGCGGACCGCGTCGAGCAGGTACGGCACCAGCAGCCGGTTGACGATGAAGCCGGCGCGGTCGGAGGTGAGGATCGGCGTCTTACCTACCTGGCGCGTGTACGCGAGTGCGGTCGCGATGACGGCGGGGTCCGTGACCACGGTCTTCACCAATTCCACCAGCGTCATCAGCGGCACCGGGTTGAAGAAGTGCATGCCGATGAACTGCGGCGCGCGCCGGGTGGCGGTCATCATCTCGGTAATCGAGAGTGACGAAGTATTGCTGGCGAAGATGGCCTCCGGCTTCACAATCTTGTCGAGAGCGGCGTAAAGCTCCCGCTTGTGGCCGAGGTTCTCGATGATGGCTTCGACCACCAGGTCACAACCGGCAAAGTCCGCGAGTTCCGTCGTCGGCTTCAGGTGCCCGAGGGTTTGGGCTCGCTGGTCCGCAGTGATAGTTCCCTTCTCGACAAACTTGGCCAGCGACTTCTCGATGGATGACATGCCTTTGCCCAGCAACTCGGGCGTCACTTCGCGCACCACGGTGGGAAACCCGGCCATCGCCGCCACTTGGGCAATCCCTGAGCCCATCAGTCCGCACCCCACCACGCCTACTTGACGAATCTCCATACCTTGGACTCCTTATTCTCAAACTGAGGAATGCAATGGTTTGAAAGCGAGCTCAAGCAGCACCACCGGGCCGGATCAGCACTTCGAGCAGCGCTTGAAAGCGGCCCTCAAATTGACAGCATACGCGGCTTTTGTTAGATTTTCAAAGGCAATGAAAAAAGTCCTCGTTTGGCCTGGGTGCGCGGGCGTCCCGTCCGCTCTTGCCCGCAGGTTCCAAGTAATGCCATTACGATGACGAAGCGACGGCGGAAAACAAGAGCGGGCTGGACGCCCGCGCTCCTGTCCTTCCGAGCTCCTACGCAGACATGGCTGACGCCCACTACATTCGCAACTTCTCCATCGTCGCCCACATCGACCATGGAAAGTCGACCCTCGCCGACCGCTTGCTCGAGCTGACCGGCGCTCTCTCCAAGCGCGAGATGTCCGATCAGGTGTTGGATTCGATGGACCTGGAACGTGAGCGCGGCATCACCATCAAGGCTCACGTTGTGCGCCTGGTTTATCACGCTCAGGACGGCCACGAATACCAGTTGAACCTGATCGACACGCCCGGCCACGTCGATTTTTCTTACGAGGTCTCGCGCAGTCTGGCGGCGTGTGAAGGGGCCCTCCTCGTCGTTGACGCCTCGCAGGGCGTCGAAGCCCAGACGCTGGCCAACGCCCAGTTGGCGCTCAGCAACAATCTGGAGATCATTCCGGTCATCAACAAAATCGATCTTCCGGGCGCCGAGGTGGACGCAACCAAGCAGCAGATCGAGCACGCCCTGGCTCTCGACGCCAGCGATGCCCTCCTGGTGAGCGCCAAGAGCGGCACCGGCGTTCCCGAAGTGCTGGAGGCTATTGTGAAGCGCGTGCCGCCTCCCAAGGGCACGCCGGAGGCGCCCTTGCGCGTGCTGATCTTTGACTCCTGGTACGACAGCTACCGCGGCGTCATCGTGCTAGGGCGCATTGTGGATGGGATCATCCGCGTCGGCACGCGCATCCGGCTGTGGTCGAACAACCAGATCTATACCGTCGAAGAGTTGGGCATCCGCACGCCCAAGTTGATTCCCATCGATACGCTCCAGGCCGGCGAGGCGGGCTACATCGTTGCCAACATCAAGCGCGTCTCCGACACGCGCATTGGCGACACGATTACCGAAGAAGCCCGGCCCGCCGCCGCGGCGCTGCCCGGCTTTCGCGAGATCAAACCGATGGTCTTCGCTGGGCTCTACCCGGTGGAGGCCAATCAATACGAGGAACTTCGCGACGCGCTGGAGAAGCTGCGCCTGAATGATTCTTCGTTCTTCTACGAGCCCGAGAACTCGGTCGCCCTCGGCTTCGGCTTTCGCTGCGGCTTCCTTGGTCTCTTGCACATGGATATTGTGCAGGAGCGGCTGGAGCGTGAGTTCAACCTGGATCTCGTCACCACCGCGCCCGGCGTGCTTTATCGGGTGACGACGAAAGGCGGCGAGTTGATCGAGGTCGATAATCCCACCAAGTTTCCGGCGGCGGGCGACATCGACAAGATTGAGGAGCCCGTCATCACGGCGCTGATCCTGACCAATGACGAGTTCCTGGGCGGCATCCTGAAGCTGGTGGAGGAGAAGCGCGGCGTGCAGAAAGGCTTCGAGTATGTCTCGACGAAGCGCGTCCTGCTGACCTACGAATTGCCGCTCAATGAGATCGTGCTCGACTTCTACGACCGGCTGAAATCCGTCTCGCGCGGTTATGCCTCGCTCGACTATCACTTCTCCGGCTACTGGACGTCCGACTTGGTGAAGGTGGACCTGCTGGTGGCGGGCGAGCCGGTGGATGCGCTCTCGTTCGTCACTCACCGCGACCACGCCTTCGCCCGCGGCCGCTCGCTTTGCGAGAGGATGCGCAAGCTGATCCCGCGCCAGATGTTCGAGGTCGCCATCCAGGCCAGCATCGGCTCCAAGGTGATTGCCCGTGAAAATGTGCCGCCCATTCGCAAGAACGTCCTGGCCAAGTGCTATGGCGGCGACATCACGCGCAAACGCAAGCTGCTGGAGAAACAGAAAGAGGGCAAGAGGCGGATGAAACGCGTGGGCCGGGTGGATATTCCGCAGGAAGCGTTCCTGGCGGTGCTCAAGGTGGCGGACTAGACTAGTCAGCCCTTAAGTTTTCGGTTTTCAGCTTTCAGTGAACTGAAGACCGAAAGCCGAAGTTGATCGGAAGGGACCAGGAGACGGAGAAGTAAGGACTGAGAATTGAAATCATGGAGGATTCGAACTTTCCGACGCCGGCAACGCCCGACGAAAGTGCTGCGGTAGCGCCGGCTGACGCAGGCAGCAGCGGGCCCGTCCCCAGCCCTGGGCGCTCCGGGATCGAAGTGGTCTTTCTCGGACCCAATGGCATTCGCGCCGGCTGGCGGCTGTTGATCTATCTCATCATCGCCATTGTCGCTGGCGTCGTCTTGAGTCTCGTAGCTCGACTGGTTGGGGTTCGCCCTACCAGAGGATTCAACCCGAGTATCGCGATCCTGGGCGAGGGCCTGCCTTTTTTTGCCCTGCTGGTGGCGGCGGCGGCGATGGCTCGCATCGAGCGGCGCCCATTTTCCGACTACGCCTTGCCACTACGAGGCGCCTTCGGAGCCAGGTTCTGGCAGGGAGTTGCGTGGGGCTTCGTCGCCTTAACCGCCCTGCTTCTCCTCATCCGCACCGACCACGGATTCTCTTTTGGAGACATGGTCCTGCATGGGCGGCCACTCGCTTACTATGCCCTCGTGTGGGGAGTCGCGTTCTTACTGGTCGGGTTCTTTGAAGAGTTCCTTACGCGCGGCTACGCCCTCTTCACGTTAACCACCGGCATGGGGTTCTGGCCGTCGGCGATTTTGCTCTCGGCTGTGTTTGGCGCCGGGCACCTTGGCAATAAGGGCGAATCGTGGATCGGGGGCGCGGCCGCGGGTCTGATCGGACTGTTTTTCTGCTTCACGGTGCGCCGCACCGGAAGCCTGTGGTTCGCCATTGGCCTGCATGCGATGTGGGACTATTCCGAGAGCTTCATCTACTCCGTGCCCGACAGCGGCGCCATGGTCACCGGTCATCTCATGAACTCTTCCTTCCACGGCCCCGACTGGCTCACCGGCGGCACCGTAGGACCAGAAGGGAGCTGGCTGGTGTTTGCGGTTATCGCCGCGATGTTTCTTGTTTTCGATCGATTGCATCGCGAGGTGAAATTCCCGTTGCCGTCGGTGCAAGGTTGAAATGAAGCCAGTGCTTGCCACGGACGATCGAGCATGCGGCGGATTTGCATAAGTGCCGTCGAGATATAGAATCGGCCGAGGGGACTGTCATGGAACTCAAAATCGTTACCATCGAAAAACCTGCCGACATGAACTTTATTCTCGGCCAGTCGCACTTCATCAAGACGGTCGAGGATCTCTACGAGGCCATCGTCCAGACCGTGCCCGGCATGAAGTTCGGCATCGGCTTCTGCGAATCGTCGGGGCCGGCCTTGGTTCGATTTGCCGGCAACGATGCCCGGCTTATCGAGCTGGCGCAGCGCAACGCTCTGGCGCTTTCCTGCGGCCATTCGTTCATCGTCTTCATGGAGGGCGGATTCCCCATCAACATTCTGAACGCCATCAAGAACGTGCCCGAAGTCTGCCGTATTTTTTGCGCGACGGCCAACCCGGCGGAAGTGGTCGTGGCGGAAACCGAGCAGGGCCGGGGAATCCTGGGCGTGATCGACGGCGTGAGGACCAAGGGGATCGAGAGCGAGGCCGATATCAAAGTTCGAAAGGAGTTCTTGCGCAAGATCGGGTACAAGCTGTGACTTGAAATCAGAAGTCAGGAATTAGAAAGCAGAAATCAGAACGAAGACCGCCTTCCTTTCTGATCGCTACTTTCTGATTTCTGATTTGCCTTCTGACTTCTATTTTCTAATTTCTGATTTGTTATGGTACTGATTATCGACAACTACGATTCATTCACCTACAACCTGGTCCAGTACCTAGGCGAGTTGGGCGCAACCATGGAGGTGCGCCGCAACGACCAGGTCACGGTCGACGAGATCGAGCGCATGGCCCCCGAGCGCATCGTGATCTCGCCGGGACCCAAGACCCCGAGCGACGCGGGCGTCTGCCTAGAAATGATTCAGAAGCTTTCCGGACAAGTTCCCATCCTGGGGGTGTGTCTCGGCCACCAGGCCATCGGCCAGGCCTTTGGTGGCAAGGTGGTGCGCGCGCCCGAGATCATGCACGGCAAAACCAGCCAGATTGCGCACGACGGTAAGACGGTTTTTTCCGGATTGCCCAACCCGTTCCCAGCCACGCGCTATCATTCCTTGATCGTCCAGAGCAGCGGCCTGCCTGATTGCCTGGAGATTTCCGCCACGTCCCCTGATGGTCTCATCATGGGACTGCGCCACAAACAAATGAAGGTGGAGGGCGTGCAATTCCACCCCGAGAGCGTGCTGACGAGTGCGGGAAAGGACTTGCTGGCGAATTTCCTGAGGCTATGATGGGAAAGTTCACAGCACTCAGCAAGCAGCAGTCAGCAAGAAAAGACAGGTTCGATAAGGGCAGCTTGCCGATGGCTGAGGGCTGACGGCTGATTGCTTCCGTCAGCAAACGGCAAGACAGCACATCAGTCTCGGCCGATGGCCAGCACGAAGTACTGTGCCGGGGCAGTTCCCGGGTTGCGGACGCCGTGTTCGTCGTTCGAGGCTACGAACGCCACCGAGCCCGGACCAAGGCGCGATGGCGTGCCGGCGATGGTCACCTCCAGCGCTCCCTCACGGACAAAGAACATCTCCTCATGGGGGTGATGGTGGGGCGGGTGGGGCATTGCTCCCGGCGCCAGGCTGGTCTCGTGCAGTTCGATGCGGCAACCGGCGTGGCTCATACCGTCGAGTACAGCACGGAAGCTGTTACCGCCCGAGGTTCGGACGGGAAGGTCCTCGAAGCGATAGGCCTTCGAGACCAGGTTCGCGGCTTCGGCCGCACGGCCCGTCGCAGCCAACAACGCCGGCACTAACCGACATGCATCGCGGCGTGATATTTCCATCGAACTTTCCCTCCGAAGTGGCGCGGCCCGTCTCGGCCGCGATGGAATTGCCGACCAATGACTAGCCCCTAGTCCCTTTCTTCTGGACCGGTAACCGCAACAAGAAGCGCCACCGCGTCGGCCCGTACGGCCTCACCGCGCCCGACGGCGTCCATACCTTCGCCGGTCTTGGCCTTGACGCTCACCTGGTCGGGCCGAATTCCCAAGGCGGACGCCAGCTCTTCTCGCATCTGCGGGATGTAAGGCGCGAGCTTGGGCCGTTCGAGTCCTACCGTGGAATCGATGTTGATGATGACGTAGCCAGCGGCGCTCAAAAGCTTGGCTACCTGGCGCAGGAACACGAGGCTCGAAGCCTCCCGCCACTTCGGTGACCGGTTAGGGAAGTGGCGGCCGATGTCGCCCAGCCCAGCGGCGCCGAGCAGGGCGTCGCAGATGGCGTGCGCCAGCGCATCCCCATCCGAATGGCCCTCGGAACCCTTTTCGAACGAGATGTGGACGCCGCCCAGAACCAGCTTCCGACCGGCGACGAGACGATGCACGTCGTTGCCGGAGCCGATTCGGTATGCGCCTTGCGGTGGCTTCATGCGGGCAAGTGACCAGTCGCCTTGTCTGCTCGTTCCTGCGCGATATAGAGCCTCGCCAGGGGAAGATCCGAAGGCTTGGTGATTTTGATGTTGCGGTCGGAACCCATCATTACGGTCACGTGGTGTCCCAGCCGCTCTACCAGGCTTGATTCATCGGTGCCATTAAAGCCGTCCTCGGCGGCGCGGCGGTAGGCTTCCTGGAGCACGTCGGTGCGGAACGCCTGCGGGGTCTGCGCCAGGACGATGCGCTCGCGCGGCAGCGTGCCCAGGATGGTGCGCTGCTGTACCTGCTTCACCGTATCGACGCTGGGCACGCCCAGAATCACCGCGCCCTGGCCGCGGGCCGCTTCCACCACGCGGCAAATGGTATCCACGTCCACGAAAGGCCGCACGGCGTCGTGGACCACCACCACTTCCGTAGCCGGCGGCGCTTGCGCCAAAGCCCGCGCCACCGTTTCCTGCCGTGTGGCGCCGCCCGTCACCAGCCGCACCGGCTTGCCGAACCCCTCGCGGTCGATATCGCCTTGAACGCGCTCCCGGTCCTCGTCGCGGAGCGCCAGCAAAATGTCGTCGATCGCGCCGCACGCCGCGAACTTGCGCAGCGTGTAGATAAAAATTGGCACACCCTCAAGGGAAAGAAACTGCTTCGGGGTGTCGGTCCCCATGCGGACCCCGAGGCCGGCGGCGGGAATGATGGCGAGCACACTCATGAAAGCAGTCCACAGTTGAAGGTTGAAGGTCAAAAGCAAAAAGTCAGTGGTGAGTGGCTAGTGGTCAGTGGCGCTGAAGACCAGGAGCCCGATCTTTTTAGCCTGACCAGCGGCCACGGCTCTTTTCTAGTCACTAGCCACTAACGGCCACTAACGGCCACTAACCACTCGCTACCGCTCTTTACTCTTTGACCTTCGACCTTCGACTTTTCAACTCTACTACACTTTGGCGACGGGCTCCGCGACGTCGACCCGCGACCGGTCGTCAAACTTGCCAAAGATCATCCTGCCGGCGGTGGTCTGCAAGACGCTGGTGACGGCGATGTCGATGGTCTTCGAGATCATCTTGCGCGCGTTATCCACCACCACCATGGTGCCGTCGTCAAGATAGGCTACTCCCTGATTGTACTCCTTGCCTTCCTTGAGGATAAACACGCGCATGGCCTCGCCCGGAAGCACGGCGGGCTTCAAGGCGTTGGCCAGTTCGTTGACGTTAAGCACCGGGACGCCCTGGAGTTGCGCCACCTTGTTCAGATTGAAGTCATTGGTAACGATCTTGCCCTCGTACACCT
>Ga0335078_10011951_pt1 | contig 12878 bp, 10 predicted proteins | sample Lox_Sample_32_FD_206711 | JGI IMG/M metagenome (GOLD analysis project Ga0335078, IMG submission 206711) | Soil microbial communities from Loxahatchee National Wildlife Refuge, Florida, United States - Lox_Sample_3.2 | ecosystem: Environmental > Terrestrial > Soil > Wetlands | place: USA... | reverse complement strand
CGCTTCGTGGCCCAGGGCGGCGACTGGGGCGCGGCCGTCACCCAGCAAATGGGGATACAGGCGGCACCGGAACTGGCTGGCATCCACTCGAACATGCCCGGTACCGCTCCGGCCGCCATCAACACGGCGGTCCAGCGCGGCGATCCGCCGCCGCCGGACCTGACCCCCGAGGAGAAACTCGCCTTCGAGCAGCTCAGCACCTTCTTCGCCCGGCACCTGGCCTACGCGCAGATCATGTCCACCCGCCCGCAGACCATGTACGGACTGGCCGACTCCCCCGTCGACCTGGCCGCGTTCATGCTCGACCACGGCGACGGCACCGGCCAGCCCGGGCTCGTACAACGCGTCCTGCAGGGCACCCTGGACAGCTCCCTGACCCGGGACGACCTCCTGGACAACATCACGCTCTACTGGCTGACGAACACCGGAATCTCCACCGCCCGGCTCTACTGGGAGAACAAGGCCGACTTCTTCGACGCCAAGCCCATCACCATCCCGTACGCCATCAGCGTCTTCCCCGACGAGCTCTACCAGGCCCCGCGGAGCTGGGCCGAGCGCGCGTATCCCGGCAACCTCATCCATTACAACAAGCTCGACCGAGGGGGCCACTTCGCGGCGTGGGAGCAGCCGGACCTGTTCACCGCCGAAATGAGGGCCGCGTTCCGGTCCCTGCGCTAGAAGCCTGCCGCCGTGTCTGTGCCGGACTTGGGTCCGGCAGTCCTCCGTCGACACCCGCCCGTAAAACGCGAACCGCAAGCCCGCGCGCTCTGGCTTCCTCGCGCGGCGGCCGACGCGGTCCACCCAGGAAGCCAGTACATCGGTGCCCTCAAAGGCCAGCGCCGCGTTCTCAGGAGTCAGTTCCGCAGGCTGGACTATCCCGCTAGCTGCGTTCTCAGCAGTCATACCTGGCGCTTGCTCCTGAGAATGCCTGTTCTCAGGGATCCGGGCGGCGCTGCGCGCCGTGACCCCGCTACGACGTCCGCTCAGAATCAGTGCGCCGGTCCGTCTGCATTGACATGAAGCTCACCGTTCAGACGTTCCTGACCCTCGACGGCGTGATGCAGGCCCCCGGCGGACCCGAGGAGGATCCCAGCGGGGCCTTCACGCACGGCGGCTGGCAGGCCCCGTTCCCCGACCCGGCCGTCGGCGAGTTCGTCACCGAGCTCACCAGCCACGCCAGCGCGTTCCTGCTCGGCCGCAGGACGTTCGGCATCTTCCGCGGCTACTGGCCCGATCAGACCGACCCCGCCGACCCCATCGCCACGGCGATCAACTCGCTGCCCAAGTACGTCGTGTCCGGCTCGCTCAGCCCGGCCGGGGCCACCTGGCGCGGCGAGCACCCCGGCACCGCCCGCCTGGTGACCGGCGACGTCGCCGCGGCGGTGCGGGCGCTGAAGGACGAACCCGGCGACGAGCTGCAGATCTGGGGAAGCGGCCAGCTGCTCCGGACGCTGTTGCGGCACGAGCTCGTCGACCGGTTCCGCCTGATGACGTTCCCGCTGGTGCTCGGCTCCGGCCGCCGCCTGTTCAACGACGGCATCCTCCCGGCAACGATGCGCCCGGCCGGCCTCACCGTGACCGATCTGGGCATCGTCATCGGCACCTACGAACCAGCCGGCCCGGTCCGCCACGGCCAGATGTAACCGGCCGGAGCCGGGCCGCGGGCGGTCCGCCAGCGGCCACGCTCGCAGACCCCCAGAGCGCGCTTCCGCTATCGGGGGAGACACGCCCGCCCCCTCCGGAACCCCCGGGGCGAACCACCTCGCGCGGGCGCCATGAGCAGTCAGCGGCTATCGTCGTCACGCCAGTCGAACCAGCTCGCGGGCCTGCCGACGATCTGGTGCCCGTCAGCGGCCATCCACCGTTCCAGCCCGGCGTGACGCGGGTTCTCCTGCGGGGTCGGCCAGACGCGGGACCAGTGCGGGCTCTCGTCAGCGCCGATGCGGACCAGTTACGCCGTCAGGCGAGAGCGAGACGGCGACTCGATTCCGCCGTCCCGGGCCTTACACGACGCTTTCGTTCCAGTGGAGCAGGTACGCCCGGGCTCCCGGGTACTGCTGGGTGATGGGCACGTCGCCGTGTGAGTGCGACCGGTTCCAGGCAACGTCGGCGCCGTAGGCAACCCTGGCGCCGGTCTTCTCCGATATGAGGAGATCGGTCCCGGCGAACCCGGTGGCAATCGTCATGTGGGTGCCCCCGTTTCCCCATGCGTAGTAGATCAGGTCCCCTGGGCGGGCCATCAGCGCCGATGCCGGGTTGTTGAGGTCGAGCGGGATCATGCGGGCCCAGCCGTGCCCGACTGCGTAGTTGGTGAACGCGTTGGCGTTGTCCCAGGCCGCCGACAGGCTCGCGCTGTTGACGTAGCGGTCGACGCCGTCCGTGGGCGGATACCAGGTCGCGTCCGGCGGCAGGCCGCCGGCGTTCAGTGCCCGCGACGTGAACTCGGTGCAGGGGTCGCTGCCGTCGACGAAGCCGCCGGCAGCGGCGGCGTTCGCCACTGCCCAGGTGCCGGCGACGGCCGGGTTGAAGGAAGGCGGGTAGTTCGCCGGAGCAGGCATGCTGGGTGCGCCGAGGGCGATCACGTCGGCTAGTGTCATGGCGGTCTTTGCGCCGGACACGCCGTCGGCGTAGAGCCCGTACTGCCGCTGGAAGCTGACGAGCGCTTGCCGGGTAGACGCGCCGAATGTGCCATCGACGGCCAAGCCGGTGTTCTCGGCCTTGTCGAGTTCGCTTTGGAGCTCGTTGACGCATCCGCCGTGGTACCCGACGGTGAGCGGGGGGCAGTTCATCAGGTTGACGGAACCGGCGGTGTAGGCGGTTTCCGCCGTCAGGACCGTCCGCTGCGGCGGTGCGTGCCCGGTGCTGCTGATGACTCCCGCCGTACCCGCGATCAGCAGTGCCCCTGCAGCTGACATGCTGATCGGTCGAAATCGTGCCCGCATGGTACTCCCTTGCTGTGTTGACCGAACGCCGAGAGGGCCCGGTCGTTGTTGCTTGCCGACGCGACGCGCCCGCCGCGCTGCCCGTCCCCTGGGCTGCCCGGGCCGCGGCTCGCGGCCGGGCAGCCCGGGGACGGGTGTCAGATCTGCCAGTAACCGAGGAGGTCGCTCATGACGGAGACGTTGTCCACTTCGACGTGGGTCCCGGTCTTGAGCGCGTCGATCATCTTCCCGTTGCCGATGTAGATGCCGACGTGGTGGGTGTTGGAGGTGCTCTTCCCGTAGAAGACCAGGTCACCTGCTATGGGCGCAGAGACCTTGTTCATGCGCGAGAGCTCTTCGTTGGTGTTGCCGCCGCCTAGTACGTCGTGGCCGTAGGCCAGCGAGTAGACCCAGCGCGCGAAGCCGGAGCAGTCGGTTCCCGTCGTGCTCGAGGCCGGGCAGGGCTTTATCGACCCGGTGTAGCCGGAGCAGGTGCCTTTGGACGGGCCCGGGCTGGTGGCGTGGCCGCCGCCCCAGGAGTACGGGACGGAGCCGCCGCCCCAGCCCTGCTCGGCCTGGCCGTTCATGATGGCGGTGGCGTACTGGACGATGACGCTGCCGGAGGTGGGGGGCACGGTGCAGGAGGTGCTGACCGCGTTGCCGAAGAACCCCGTATTGCCGAGGGCAAAGACGCCGCCGTCGCGCGCGGTGAGCCAGTAGCCGTCACTGCCGGGTTTCATTGCGATCGCTGAGACCGGCTTGGCCAGGGCGTGCCCCGCCATCGACCCGAGGAAGGGGGCGCCGCCGAGGGCGAACACGCCGCCGTCGGCCGCGGTAAGTTCCAGGCCCGAGGTGCCGGCGCGCGCCGCGCCGACCACGGGGGCGTTCAGCCTTTCCCCCGGCAGCGGGTTGCCCGCCGGCGCCACCGCGTCACCGAACGCGAACACGCCGCCGTCTGCGCCGATCAGCCAGTACCCGTTCCCGTCCGCCGTGGCCACGATGCCCACGATTGGCTTGTTCAGCGCATGCCCCGCCATCGACCCGAAGAATTTCGCGTCGCCGTAGCTGAACACGCCGCCGTCGGCCCCGGCCAGCCAGTACCCGTTGCCGTCAGGGGTAGGCGCCACGCCGACGATCTCCCCGGCCAGGCAGCCGGGGATACTCGCGAAGGCTGCTTCCGGCCCGAGTACCGCCGACGCCCCCATCCCCAGGACGGCGACGGCCAGCGCCAGGGCCAGCCGAAGCGGCTTCCACCTCCGACGTGCAGCCATGATGCTGGCGACGGAATTTATACGACACGAAACTTTCATCAACTACCCCTTTTCGCCGACCTGGTTGAGGTCACACGGTTCAGGAAAACGGGTAGCGGTCTCGTCGCGCACGGGCAGCCCTGCCCTTGTGGTTACGCCCGAGGTCCGTATGTCATCGGTCTATAATCTCTAGATCGTTAAGGGTGATGGTACCGGAGTTAATCGCTCACGCGGCGAGCACGGAAAGAAAGTTGACAACTCCCGGGGCCCCTTGACTAGAGTCACTGGGATGAACGAGCCCGGGTATCCCGTACTCGGCGGATAGCATCTGCCTTTCCCTGGTGAGGGATTATGATATCGCAGACTTCGGATCGGCCGAAGGTAACCGCAGCGCCAATATTGAGCCGCCAGACCTGTGACCCGAACCGCACGATTGACTCATTAGCCTGAGAGGAAGAAAAGTCAGGCATCGCAGCCTACGGCCTGGCCGTTGACGAGCCACCGCTGCTGCGACCCGGCCGCCCCCTGAAACTCCAGAGAATATGTAGTTGATATGAGATGCTGACTTCCCGCGACCAGTTCAGCTGAGTACCGCCACGACTCCCCGAGAGAAAGAGTTTGCGGAGGGGTCACCAGCTGTTGGTGAAGGTTGCCTTTTTCTGTGTCTGGGCTTGGCGCGTACTCCAGGGCCCGCCAATCCGAATAATCGAGGCCCTGCGCGTAGACAGCTCCGGTCGGCTCGGTAACCCCTTTGAAGACGACGGTAAGGACACACCGGCCGGGCTCTTCGCCGAGCCAGCGGGCGGGCGTGTTAAAGGTCACCTGACCCGCAGACGCGTCGATGACGGCCTTGAGCTGACCGAAATAGACCCAGGCCGTCACTGACGGCGAACCAGTGACCAGCGATGCGCTGGCATAGGCCGACGATGCAGGTGCGGTGAGCGGGTTTTCCTGTGCCAATGCGCTCGCAGAGTCCCTCGTCCATGACGCACCCGTAGTCTCAGACGAACTCGCGGTCACCGCGGCCTGGCCGGCAGTCAGTCTCGCGGGCTCGTATGGGCTCCTGGCCTGGCTGATCGGCATTTCCGGAACGGCAGAACACTTGACGTCGGCAGAACGCCCCGGCAATCGCGCGGCATGCCGTAGCGCGATTCGTTCCCTCCCGGTTCCGGCCGTTGACGGCGATCGCTGCGGCGGGAGCGAGCGTCACGCGTCAGGCCCGGCGCGGCGGCCCGCGGGCCAGGCCACCGGGCTGCCGGCTATCCCCGCCAGCGGGCAGCGTGACGATGAGGTACCCGATGCCAGCACCGTCAATGTAGCGGCGGTGGCCGCGTACACGCTCAGCGTGCAGGCCGGCAATCCGCTGTCGGAACGCCGGCTAGCTCAGATGTCCGGACGCACATCCCGCCGCTGGGCGCGAGCGAGAATCGCTGACGCACGACAAGCACCATCGATCCAGGAACCGCCGGGCACCCCGGCCATGGCGTAACGGAAGGCAAGATCCTGGGGCCTGGGGTATGGCGGGTCCTGCCGGTAACCATGTACGGTGAGCACCCTACTCACCGGAGTGCGAGATGACATACCCCACCGATCACGCAGGACTGGAGGTCCTGCCGTCCGGGACGTGCCTGGAGCTGCTGGCGTCGGTTCCGGTGGGGCGGATCGGCTTGTTCGCTGACGGGGAACTGGTGATCCTGCCGGTGAACCATCTGGTCGACGGGCAGGACGTGGTGTTCCGCACCGCCGCCGGGTCGAAGCTGTCCGCCGCCGAGAACGGCGACCTGGTGGTGTTCGAGGCGGACTCCTACGACGACCTGGACCGTTCCGGATGGAGCGTCGTGGTCAACGGATTCGCCGAGGTGATCGACGACGGCGCCGAGACCGGCAGGCTCAGCAGCCTCGGCCTGCATCCGTGGAGTACGGCCGTAGAGCACCCGTTCTGGATCCGGATACGCCCGGTATCGGTGAGCGGACGGCGGACACCGGGTGCTTAAGCAGTCGCTCACGAACCCCGGCTCCCGGGTGACCGGGTAACCAGGTGAGTAAATCGCTACCGGCAGCGGCGGACACCGGCAGACGCCCGCGGACGGCCTGTCCCAGGCCAGGTATGCTGCGGCGCTGGCAGTTCGCGCCAGAACCTGGCTTCGGGACGAAGAGGCACCGGGCGGACGCCGCGGCTCGCGCCGACTCGATGGAGACTGCCTGGACCGGCGGGAGCACCAGTCCGGTACTCTCCGCCACGATTGTCAGCTCCGGCAGCTCAGCCGCGTCCAGCCGAGTTTCGGCGGCACCACCGAGACCCGGAAACAAATCATCGCCCGCGGCCTCAGCCTGTAGCCAGATCAGGACTTCCACGAAGCCCGTGCACCCGGATTCTGACACGATGCCAGACGAAAAGTCAGAACTGGCCCTGTTGCGGTAATCCATGTCGGGCAGTCAGGATCGGCCAGTCCAGGGCTTCTGTCTTGGGGCCGCAGAGCAGTCAAGGCCGGATCGACATCAACGCCCGCTTCTGCGTAATGAGTAAGTTATCCGTGCGCATATATATGCACTCTGTGGCATACTCATTCGCGCTGTTCCCGATTTGCCGACCTCAATTGTGCACTTTTCCCCGTTTTAATGGGAAACCATCGGATGAGATAAGTGTGATCATGTCGGCAAATCGGACCAAATGTTTAACGATGTGGATGGTGGCATTTACCAGCCATCGCGGCAGTGCTACACGGCTATTCATTGGCGCAGGGGCACTGCTGGTCGCGGCGGCGTCGATCGCGGCGGCCGGACCTGCAGCGTCGGCGAGGTCCGCAGTGACGGCCGCACGCGCGGCGCCGTCTAGTCAGCATGTCGCGATCAAATGCGAATACAGCCGCTTGTGCCCGGACGTCTCAGACCCCACGAAGGTGTTCGACGAATACGTAGGTCACGACGAGCCGTCGGCGGTGTTCTACTCGAACAAGCCGGGCTCGGGAAACCGCAACCAGTACCAGGTGGTCCTGCCGCACGATCCGTCGCCGAACAACCCGATGGCCGACGGCAAGTCCTACCACTTCGAGCTGAACGGCGCCCTGTGGTTCGGCATGGCGCTGTGCGACACGCAGTCCTACCCCGAGCAGGTCTCGACGTGCACGCCGGACAGTGACAGCAACATCGTCGACCCCGCCGTCTCGCCCAACCACCCGGGTACGGCGTTCATGGAGTTGCAGTTCTACCCGCCCGGCTGGGTGCCGTGGCCGACCTGGTCGGTCGCGGTCGGAGCCAGCACATGCGATCCGACCAAGTGGTGCGCGGCGCTGAACATCTTCAGCCTGCTGGAGGACCCCGTCAACGGGACCACCCAGAACGCGACGTGCGCGGCCAAGGTGGGCATTGAGACCTTCCAGTTCGCGTTCGTCACTAGGAACGGCCGCTCGCAGGCGCCGGCGAACCCGATCGACTCGACGCTGACGACGTACACACCGGACCACGCAAAGGACCTGTTCATGAATTCCGGCGACCGGATAGGGGTCGCCACCCACGACACGGCGAACGGCGTGCAGGTGGTTCTCGATGACCACACCACCGGTCAGTCCGGCTCGATGACGGCCAGCGGCGCGAACGGTTTCGCCCAGATCAAGTACGACCCGACCGGCACGAGTTGCCAGGCGATTCCCTACAACTTCCACCCGATGTACAGCACCTCCTCGCCGCAGACCCGAGTGATCTGGGCGGCTCACACCTACAACGTCGCCTTCTCCGACGAGATCGGGCACTTCGAGTTCTGCACCGGCCCGAACCAGATCCCGGCCACCCCGTTCGGGGTCGACCCCGCGGGCAACCCCATCACGTGCCCGGCCGGCAACGTCGAGGGGCGCGGAAAAGACACCGAACCGACCGACGGCGATGACAACTTCTGCTTCCACGGATCGGAGGCCCTGCTAGTTCATGTCAATGGCTGTACCGACACCAATACCGGTTTCGACGGGGTCTCCTACCAGCGGGACTGGCCGGACGGCAACACCGAGGTCCACCCGCAGCCGTGGCTGTTCAGCAGCCCGCTGACCGGACCCCACTACAACGTCAATTACACGCGCATGGCGTTCGAGGCCGACCTGCCAGATATCGAGACCAACGCCTGCAACCGCACAACCGGCGTGGGCTGCACCCTGATCCCGACCACTGACGACGGTCAGCCGGCCGCCTTCTACCCGTTCTTCAGCACGCTCCACAAGAACGGCAACGGCCACGGGTGCCTGTGGGCGTTCGGCAACGACCTGCCGGGCGGGAACGACCTTGGCCGCAACGCGCAGTACGGCTCGCTGCTCACCAGCACCTATCTGGCGTTCGGCGGAGGCGAGGCGACCGTCAACCGCATCAACAACTTCCGCAACATCCTCTCCAATCCCTGCCGCGCATAGCGCTGACAGGTCAGGCACACGCAGGCGGCCGGCCGTCGTAAGACACGACGGCCGGCCGCATCCGCTCCCGCATGACCGGCGCGGCTGCCGACGCGCGGGAACTCGGGGGCACCTCAACTTTTCATCTGGCTGTGGCGGGCGGAGTCCATATCGGCCGCGCTGACGGCTTCCGGCGGGGGGCATTGTGCCTGCAGGAGCGGGTCGGGTATCCGGTCGCCGAGTCGCAGCAAGCCGGCTCCGGTCAGTGCTACCGCCAGGGCGCCGCCCCACCAGACGGCGTCGGGGGACGTTGCGAGCAGCGCGCCGCCGGCCGCGGGGCCGAGTGCCACGCCTGCGGTGAAGCTGAGGCCGTAGAGCGACATGTAGCGGCCGAGCAGATGCGGGGGTGCGAGGTCGACGACGATGGGGCCGAGCACGATGAACTGCGCGCACTCACCGATCGCGATCACGATCGCGACCCCGGCCAGGACGGTGGTAGCGGTGAGCGTCGAGCTCGTGAGCGGTGCGAGCAGGACCGCGAGCAGGCCGATGGCAAAGAGCGCGCTGGTCGCGGCGAGAGCGTGGGTGCGGCGCATGCGCTTGACGACCCGTGTGGCCGGGATCTGCGCGACGACGATGAAGAAGGTGTTGATGAAGATGACGACGCCGATCTCGCCCGGCCCGACAGGCGTGTGCGCCTTCGCGAACGGCGCGAGGATGTTGGAAAACAGCGCGCCGCCGGTCATCACGAGCACGATGTTGGCGGCGATCAAGTTGAGGAGGAGCCGATCGTGAGCAACTGCCCGGAAGCCGGTTCCCCTGTCGCTCGCCGGCGCGGCATTGGCGAGGCGAGGATTCGGGATCCCCGCGAGCACAACCAGCGCGAAGACAGCGAAGGTGACGCCGTCGAAGAGGTAGAGCGCCTGGAACGCGCGCAGGTCATGGGCGGCAGCGACGATGAAGCCCGCAACCGTCGCGCCGCTGCCGAGACCGAAGTTGCCGGCGACCCGGCGGAGCGCGATCGAGGAGGCGCGCTGCTCCGCTGAGACCAGGGTCAGGGTCAGAACCTGGTTCGCGGTGTTCGCGACTCCGAACCCGGCACCGCCGACGATCGAGCAGACGAAGGCTTGCCAGGGACGGTCGACGAACGCGAAGCCCGCGTAGCCCAGTGCGCTCGCGAGATTGCCGGTGATCAGGATCGGCTTGGCACGGAAACGATCGAGCAGCGCACCGGACAGGGGCGTTACGACCGCCGCCGTGCCCATGATCGCCGCCAGGACCAGCCCCGCGGTCGCCGTCGGGAAGCCGCGGGCCTGGTGCAGGTAGATGATCTCGAAGGGAAGGACCAGCCCAGTGCCGAAGTAGTTGACCGCGGTCCCGGCCTGAAGAACGATGACAGGCCCCGGCAGGCCCGTCCGCCAGCCGGCGAACACACGAGCGAGCGTCCTGCCCGGTTGCTTCCTGCGGTTGGCTGCAGACGATTCCATCGTCAACCTTCCAGGGTCGTTTCCGGCTGCTGCGGCACGATCCGGTGGGCGGATCGTCCGGGCGGTCGGTGGTGCATACACCGCGGCACTGGGAAACTGGGCGCCCGCGAGCCGCCCAGTTCGCGCCGTGGGCGGTGTATATACCGGGCGGAGGTACGACGTGGTGCGGAAGGAAGGAGCGCAGGATGGTGACAGCCGATCTGCTCTCGCGGGCGCGGGCAGGGGATGGCGAGGCGTTCCGGGAGCTGGCCGAGTCCCATCGGCGGGAGCTGCAGGTGCACTGCTACCGGATGCTCGGATCCTTCGCCGACGCCGAGGACGCCGTCCAGGAGACGATGCTGGCTGCCTGGCAAGGCATCGGCGGGTTTACTGAGGAACGCGCGTCGCTGCGCACCTGGCTGTACAAGATCGCCACCAACCGGTGCCTCAACGCGCGCCGCGCGGCGAGCCGGCGCCCGGCCAGGGAGTGGGACATGTCGCAGTTCGAAGCGCCCGTGCCGACCCCGCGCGACGAGGCCGTCTGGCTGCAGCCGTTTCCTGATGCGTTCCTCGAGGACGCCGCCGGCCGGCCGCTCGGGCCGGAGGCCCGCTACGAGCAGAGCGAAGCCATCTCGCTGGCCTTCGTGGCCGCCCTGCAGATGCTTCCGCCGCGCCAGGTCGCCGTCCTCATCTTGCGCGACGTCCTCGGATTCCACGCCAGCGAGGTGGCCGGCATGCTGGAGGTGACCGTCGACTCGGTCAACAGCGCCCTCAAACGAGCCCGCGCCAGCCTGCAGCGCCGGCAGCAGCCGACCGCCGACCACCAGCCGCCGCCCGCCGCGGGCTCACCCGCCGAGGACGCGATCGTGGCCATGTTCGCCCGCGCGTGGGAGTCGGCCGACCTCGACGCGCTAGTGGCCCTGCTGACCGCCGACGTCTTCATCGCGATGCCGCCGGAGCCCTTCGGATACGAGGGCCGAGACCTCGTGACCCGCTACTGGGCCCGCCAGCTCGGCGCGGGCCGCAGGTTCGACCTCGTGCCGACCCGAGCCAACGGCCAGCCCGCGTTCGGGGCATACCTGCGCGTCCCGGCCGGAATCCGCCACGCGACCGCCTTCTACGTGCTCACCCTGGCCGGCGACCAGATCTGCGGCATGACCCGCTTCGAGGCCAGCGTGCTGGCGTGGTTCGGGCTACCGCGATCGCTCCCGGCCCGGTGACCAGCCTTGGAGCAGCGATAGCGAGCAGCAGCGATGCTGGCCGGGGAATGCGCCCTCGAATACCAGAGCCTCAGCAAGATCCCCGGCCCATCCGCCGCGGCGGGCAGCACGCAGGCAGCAGGCGGAGCGGCGGCCACAGGCGGTAACCCGGCGGCTCCCGGCCCGCTATCGCCAATGGCCGTTCCATTGTGGGCCGACCCCCGATTCCGGTACGCCAGCTCGATCCCGGCTAACGAAGATCGACCCCCGCGAGGAGGACACCATGCATCCGGACATCCTGCGGCAGCTCGCCGCCGAGCACACCCGGGATCTGATTACCGAGGCCGGTGAAGCGCGGCGGGCCCATGAAGCCCGCCACACCCAGCGGCGTCGGCTGGCAGCGCACCTGAGGCGGTCAACCCGGCTGGCAGCGCAGCAGCCCGGGTCCCGCCGGGGATCCGGTATCCCGGTCACGCCGGCCGTGGACGGCCGGGTAGACGCGTCCCGGTAGTCCTGGGAAGAATCCAACGGCTCAGCACATAAGGGAAAGGAACTCACCGGCCATGACACGTGACGCCGTTACCTGTGACCAGCTGCCAGCACCGGGCCTGCCGTTCTCGGTGGCCGTGCGCGGCGGCGGGCTGCTTTTCCTGTCCGGGCAGGTGGCCTAGGACCCGGCCACCGGCGAGCTGGTCGACGGCGACGTCGCCCAGCAGGCCGACCAGATCCTGCGCAACATCGCGGCGACTCTGGCAGCGATCGGCAAGGACCTTGACGACGTGATCCGGGTCGGGGTCTACCTGACCGACATGTCGCAGTTCGGCGCGATCAACGAGGCGTACCGCAGGTACTTCGCCGAGCCCTACCCGGCCCGCTCACGGGTCAGCCATCGGATCCAAAGACACCTCCTCCAGTCCATGCCCGCTACGCGGGCTATATAGCAGTGCGCCTCGTGGCGCACGCAGATTGTCCTGTTGTGCCGTCCGGTGCTGCGTCGGCCAGCTGGGGCAGGTCAGGGCAGCGGCCATGTACGCCAGTGGTAGTTGCTGGGGCTGCCGAGCACGGTGCGGTCGCTGGGGGCGATGAAGGGCTGGGAGTCCGCGGCGTCGCGGGCGGTGACCGTGGCGGTGCCGAGGGTTCCTGAGCTGGTCACGGGCCAGTCGAATATGGTGTCACGCCCGGAGTTGGCGCTCATCTCCGTGCGGTTGACGATGACGGTCAGGGTGTGCCCGTCCGGGGAGAACGCCACCGCCTCGCCGGTCCAGATGCAGGTGGCGCACAGCACCTCGTCTGGCTGGGACTGCCCGTCCGGGAACTTCGCGCGGGCCAGCAGGCCGGTGACCGTGGCGGTGCGGGCGGGGCGGGCGGGGTCGGCCAGGCTGTAGACCAGCACGGTGCCGCCGGAGTACAGGACGGACAGCAGGTTCCCGCTGGGGGAGAACGCGAAGCCCTGGGCGAAGGCGCCCGGGTCGTCGATGTCAGTGATGCGGTAGGCGCGCGCCGGGTCGGCGGCGTTCCACAAGGTGACCTGGTCGGTGCCGGTGGCGCTGGCCAGGATGCTCCCGTCGGGGGAGAACGCGAGGTCCTGCGGGCTGAACGGCAGGCCGGCGCTGCCCGGTGGGGACGTTGCCGGGGCGTCCAGGGTGCGCAGCAGCCGGGGCCGGGCCGG
>Ga0335078_10011949_pt1 | contig 12879 bp, 10 predicted proteins | sample Lox_Sample_32_FD_206711 | JGI IMG/M metagenome (GOLD analysis project Ga0335078, IMG submission 206711) | Soil microbial communities from Loxahatchee National Wildlife Refuge, Florida, United States - Lox_Sample_3.2 | ecosystem: Environmental > Terrestrial > Soil > Wetlands | place: USA... | reverse complement strand
AGCCGCGACGTGTTCGGCTCGACCGTGCACACCGCCAATCGCATGACCAGCCAGGCCAAGGCGGGCCAGATCATCACCACCGCGGCAACCATCGAACATCTCTCGCCGGAGTGGCGGGCCGCCTGCCGTCTCATCGACACCGCGCCCATCAAGGGACAAGGCAACGAGGTGCCCCTTTACGAGGTGCTCTGGCAGACCGAGGATGTGACCAGCATGGTGCCGGCGATTGCCCTGAAGGGGCGGCAGCCGAACCCGGTGCGGCTGCGATTGCGATGGCTCGACCGCGAGGTGGTCGTCGATGACCACCACCCGAGCGTCACCATCGGGCGAGCCGAGGACAACGATCTGGTCGTCAAGGGAAATCTCATCTCGCGGCTGCACGCGCGCATCGAGCTCACGCGCAACAAGCTGGTGCTGATCGATCAGAGCACCAACGGGACCTTCGTGCAGACTCCGGGCGGAGAGGAGTCCTTCGTCCGCCGCGACAGTCTGCAGCTGAAGGGCGAGGGGCTGATCGGTCTCGGGCGCCTGCCCGAGCCGGACTCGGCGCAGACCATCCGTTTCGCCTGCGAGAACGTTTAGCCGGCCGCCAGATTCTCGAGGCCGTGCTCGGTCGTCTCGATCTGCGCGAGCAGCTCCGCAGGCAACCTCGAGCCGAACTTCTCGAGGTAGGCCCTGATGTCCGCCATCTCCTTGCGCCAGAGCACCGGGTCGACGGCGAGCAGGGCGCGCAGCGACGCTGCCTCCACAGACAGGCCCTGCATGTTCAGATCCTCGGGCCGAGGCAGCAGTCCAATGCCCGTTTCAGCGGCGGGGACCCTGCCGCTGCACCGATCGAGCATCCACGCCAGCACGCGCAGATTCTCGCCGAAGCCCGGCCACAGGAACTTGCCTTTCGCGTTGCGCCGGAACCAGTTGACGTGAAAGATCTTCGGCCGCCGCGACAGCTTCGCGCCGACCTCGAGCCAGTGCCGCCAGTAGTCGGCGAAGTTGTAGCCGCAAAAAGGCTGCATCGCCATCGGATCGCGCCGGACCACACCCACCTGGCCCACCGCCGCGGCGGTGGTCTCGGAGGCGACCGAAGCCCCTACGAGCACGCCGTGTGGCCAGTCGCGCGCCTCATACACGAGCGGCGCCACCTCGCGCCGCCGTCCGCCGAAGACGAGTGCGGAGATCGGTACGCCGCGCGGATCCTCGGCGCGCGGGGAATAGCTGGGATTGCGCTTGGCGGAAACCGTGAAGCGCGAATTGGGGTGCGCGGCCGGTCCCCGGGAGGGATCGTAGCGCCGGCCCTGCCAGTCGGTGACCGGAACGCCGCTCGGCAGGCCCTCCCACCAGGGCTGGTCGTCGGCGGTGAGCGCGACGTTGGTGAAGAGCGTGTCGCGCCGGATCATCTCGTAGGCGTTGCGGTTGGTCTCCGGGTTGGTTCCGGGCACGACGCCGAAATACCCCGCCTCCGGATTGATGGCCCATAGCCGTCCGTCCGGACCCGGATGGAGCCAGGCGATGTCATCGCCGACTGTGAACACCTTCCAACCCGGGAGCGAGGCTGGCGGGATCAACATGGCGAGATTGGTCTTGCCGCACGCCGAGGGGAAGGCGCAGGCGATGTAGTGCGTCTCGCCTTTCGGGCTCTCGAGACCCACGATGAGCATGTGCTCGGCCAACCAACCCTCGGAGCGGGCCTGCCAGCTCGCGATGCGCAGCGCGTGGCACTTCTTGCCGAGGAGCGCATTACCGCCATAGCCGGAGCCGAAACTCTCGATCGCGAGCTCCTCCGGGAAGTGCATGATGAAGCGCCGGTTGGGGTCGAGCTCGCCGATCGAGTGCAGACCCCGAACGAATTTTCCATCGCGCGCGATGCGCTCGAGCGCCGGGCGTCCGGCCCGCGTCATGGTCATCATGTTGAGAGCGACGTAGGCGCTGTCAGTGATCTCCACGCCGCAGCGCGACAACGGCGAGTCGATCGGGCCCATGCAGTAGGGAATCACGTACAGCGTTCGCCCGCGCATGCACCCGGTGAAGAGCTCGCGCATCTTCGCGTGCGCTTCGCCCGGGTCCATCCAGTTGTTGTTGGGTCCGGCATCCTCCCGGGATCGGGTGCAGATGTAGGTCAGATGCTCGACGCGGGCGACATCGCTCGGGCTCGAGCGGTAGAGGTGGCATCCGGGGAAGTATTCCGGATTGAGCCTGGTCAGCTCGCCTTCGCGGATCAGCCTGGAGGTGAGCTCGCCGGACTCGGCGTCGGTCCCCTCGCACCAACGCACCCCTGCGGGTTGGGTGAGGGCTCGAACCGATTCCACCCAGTCGGACACCGCGCGCGAGAGTTGGGACAGCGGGCTCAGCAGGGGTGCAGCAGTGGCCATCCTCGGTTCCTCTTGTCGTATGCGGCCGGGCTCGTATGCGGCCCGGCCTTCACCGCGGCCGTTGCCCGCGACCACCCACGCGGCCTGTGGGGCGGCCGGTGAGGCGCCCCCCGAGACGCCCCGTGAGACGTAAAGGGCAGCGCCTGTCCCAGTATAGCCGCGCATCCGGCGCGACCTCATAAAGTACGATAATAGCTTCGCTTTTGTTCCATAATCGCACACGGCAGAACCGTTTCCTGGTGCCTGTCGCCCCCCCCGGAAACGCTTCTCAGAGGATTCGTCGTCATCGCCCTATGTTGGATCTCGAGGACATCTTCGGGGAGGGAGGACCTCTGCAGCGCGCGCTGCCGGGATTCAAGCTCCGCCGTCAACAGATCCTCATGGCCGAGCGCGTCGCGGCGGCGCTGGCCCGGCGGCAGATCCTGACGGTGGAGGCGGGCACCGGCACGGGCAAAACCTTCGCATATCTCGTTCCCGCGCTGCTCTCCGGGAAGCGGGTGCTGCTCTCGACCGGCACGCGCACGCTCCAGGATCAACTCTTCGCCAAGGATCTGCCGCTCGTCGGCGCGGCTCTCGGCCGGCCGGCGAAGGTGGCCCTCCTCAAGGGCCGAACCAACTATCTCTGCCGTCATCGTCTCGAGCAGGCGGAGAGGGGCGCGAGCGGCGGCATTCTCGAGCGCATCCGCGACTGGTCGCGCGTGACGCGCAGTGGCGATCTGGCGGAAGTCGCCGGGCTCGCCGACTCGCACCCGGTGTGGGCGCAGGTCACCTCCACCCGTGAGAACTGTCTCGGCGCGCGCTGTCCGCAGCTCGCGAGCTGTCACGTGGCGCTCGCGCGGCGCCAGGCGCTCGATGCCGACATCGTCATCGTCAATCACCACCTGTTGCTGGCGGACCTCGTGCTCAAGGAGGACGGCTTCGGCGATCTCCTCGGCGCCGCCGATGCGATCATCCTCGATGAGGCACACCAGATTCCGGATCTCGCGGCGCAATTCTTCGGCGCGCACGTGAGCAGTCGGCGCATCGAGAGTCTGTTGAAGGACGCGCAGGCCGGCCTCGCATCCGAGGCACTCACCGCCGACGCTCGCGGGCGCTCGCTCTCGGGGATACGGCACGTGCAGGCATCGATGGGGCAGCTCTGCGGCGTGATGCCGGGCGCCGAGGGCACCGTCGCCTGGAGCGACGCTCATTCGCGGATCGCGGCGGCCGTAACCGAGCTGACTCGCGCCGTGGCGATGCTCGCCCAGTTGCTGCGCCCGGCGCACGAGGACCCGGCGGCGAGCGGGCTCGCGGAGCGGATCGCGGAATTGGCGGCGAGCCTCGAGCGCATCAGCGCGACCGGTGAGCTCGAAGGCGCGCGCTCGTTGGAGGTGAGCGCGGGCGGACGATTCGCCTTGAGCCTGCTGCCGTTCGACATCGCGGAGCGGTTTCAGGCGCTGCTCGAAGCGCATCCCTGCTCGTGGGTGTTCACCTCGGCGACACTTTCGCTCGGCGAGGACTTCAGTCCCTTCACCAGCCGGTTGGGGCTCGAGAGCTCCGCGACGCTCAAGATCGACAGCCCGTTCGATTATCCGCGCCAGAGCCTCCTTTATCTCCCGGCGCGCATGCCGCTGCCCGCATCAGCGGAATTCCTGCCGGCCGTGATGAACGTGGCGCTCGAGCTGATCGAGGCTTCCCGCGGCGGCGCCTTCCTCCTTTTCACCAGCCATCGCGCACTCGCCGGCGCCGCCTCGCTCTGGAGGGAGCGCGACCCGCACGCGAGGGGCCACCGCCTGCTCGTGCAGGGGGAGGCACCCCGCGAGCAGCTGCTGCGCGAGTTCCGGGACGACGGCAGCGCAGTCCTGCTTGGAACGACGAGCTTCTGGGAGGGCGTCGACGTCAAGGGCAGTGCGCTGCGGCTGGTCGTCATCGAGAAGCTGCCTTTCGCATCTCCCGATGATCCCTTGGTGCGCGCACGAGTCGAGTATCTCGAAGCCTGCGGCAGGAGTGCGTTTCGCGAGTACCAGCTCCCCGAGGCCGCCCTGGCGCTCAAACAGGGAGTAGGGCGCCTCATCCGCAGCGAGGAGGATTTCGGTGTGGTCGCGATCTGCGATCCGCGGCTGACCGCGCGCGGCTACGGCAAGGTCTTTCTCGGAGCGCTGCCGCCCATGCGGGTGACCCGTGAGCGGGACGAAGCGATGGAATTTCTTGCCCGCCATGCGCCGCGCCTGCCACGCCGCGCGGCTCTCGCCCCGTGAGGCTGCTCGCGCTCGATACGGCCACCGAGTGTTGCTCGGCGGCACTGCTCGTGGAAGGCCGGCTGCTCGCGCGCGAGGCGGAGCTCGTGCGTGAGCACGCGGAGCGGATCCTGCCGATGATCGATGAGCTTCTGGCCGAAGCGGGCACGGGCCTGCGTGCGCTCGATGCGATCGCCTTCGGGCGCGGCCCGGGGTCGTTTACCGGGGTGCGCCTTGCGGCGAGCCTCACTCAGGGGCTCGCCTTCGGCGCCGGCCTCGGGGTGGTGCCGATCTCGGACCTTCGAGCCGTCGCGCAGCGCGCCTTCGACGAGGACCCCGTCGTGACGCGGGCGCTCGTCTGCAACGATGCGCGCATGCAGGAGGTGTATTGGGGCTGCTTCGAGCGCAACGGCGAAGGCTTGGCCGCGCCCCATGGGCCCGAGGGGGTGGCGCCTCCCGGGGGTGTGCAGCTTCCCCTCGGCTGGACCGCCGTCTCAGGGCTCGGGCGAGGCTTCATCGCCTATCCTGTGCTGAGGAGCCTCGGCGGAGTCTCGGTGCGGCCTCCCTGGGACCGGCTCCTGCCGCGGGCTGCCGAAGTGGCCCGGCTGGCCGCCCAGGAGCTCGCCGCCGGGCGAGTCCTGGGACCGGAGGCCGCCGTACCCCTATACCTGCGGGATGATGTCGCGCGGCCGCCGCCGTAACATATCGACCGGACTGTCATGACTCTGCAATATTCTCCGACTGTAATATCCCCGTTGCGGAGAGCGACGGCCATGCACGGGAAACTCATACTGGTGGTGGAGGACGAGCGAGCGATCCGCGACATGATCGCTTTCGGCCTCAAGCGCGCCGGCTACAGCGTGCGCGAGGCGGAGGACTGCCGGAGCGCGCGCGAGGCGCTCGCCGATCGCCTGCCGGACCTGGCGCTGGTCGATTGGATGCTGCCGGACATGAGCGGTCTCGAGCTGACCCGGGCGGTGAAGCGCGACCGCCACACGCGCGATCTGCCCATCATCATGCTGACGGCCCGGGCGGAGGAGGGCGATAAGGTCACGGGCCTCGAGAGCGGCGCCGATGACTACATCACCAAGCCCTTCTCGCCGCGGGAGCTGCTGGCGCGCATCGGCGCGGTGCTGCGCCGGGCCGGTACGGTCGGGCTCAATCAGGTCATCGAGTTCGAGGGTTTGAAGCTCGATCAGCAGGGGCAGCGGATCACGGTCAACGGCGAGGTCCTGCCGCTCGCGCGCACCGAGTTTCGCATGCTGGAGTTCTTCATGAGCCGCCCGGAGCGGGTCTTCAGCCGCGAGCAGCTCATCGCGCGGCTCTGGGGAAGCGACACCAGCGTCGAGGATCGGACCATCGATGTCTGCGTCCGCAGGCTGCGAATGGCGCTCGAGCCCTACGGCCTCGACCGCTACATTCAGACCGTGCGCAGCGCGGGCTATCGATTCAGCAACAAGACGGAGTGAGGCACAGCTGCAACCCGCAACTCAGGCGTGGTGGTTCGCCGCCGGACGACTGCTCGCGACGATCGCCGCCGGGCTGATCGCCGGTGCCCTGCTCGGCAGCGTCTGGGGCGGGCTCGCCTGCGCGCTGGCCGCTCACCTCACCTGGCAGCTGGTCGTGCTCTTTCGCGTGGAATGGTGGCTGCGGCACCGCAGCTACGCGGATCCTCCGGAAATCGGCGGCGTGTGGGGCGAGATCATCTCCCAGATCGTGCGCCTGCACCGGCGCAAGCGCTTCCACAAGCAGCGCTTCGTGCAGCTCGTGCGGCAACTGCAGAGCTCGACCGCGGCGCTGCCGAATGGCGTGGTCATCCTCAATCCGCAGCGCGAGATCGTCTGGTTCAACCGCATGGCCGGCCGGCTCCTCGAGCTGCGAAGCGCGGTGGACCTGGGCCTGCGGATCGAGAATCTGCTGCGCGAGCCGGAATTTCAGCGCTACCTGCAGCTGCAGGACTATGCGAATCCGGTGACCATCCGCCGGGCGACGCGCGAGGACTGTTATCTCTCGCTGCAGCTCGTGCCGTATGGCGAGGGCCAGCAGCTGCTGCTGGTGGCGGACGTCTCCCGCCAGATGCGCCTGGAAGCCGTGCGGCGGGACTTCGTCGCCAACGCCTCACATGAGCTGCGCTCACCGCTGACCGTGATCTCCGGGTACCTGGAGACCTTGAGTCAGGACCCGGCCCTCGACCCCGATCTCGCCGGCCCGGTCGCCGAGATGCGCCGCCAGGCCGACCGCATGACCTCGATCATCCACGACCTCCTCGAGCTCTCCCGGCTGGAGCAGCCCGGAGAGCCCGTGGGCGGGGAGCCGCTCGACATCGCGGCGCTGCTGGCCATTTTGCGCAAGGACGTGCTCGCCCGTCCGGTGCACCCGCGCGAAGTGCGGGTCCGTGTCGATTCCGATGCCGAGCTCATCGGCGAGGAGGCGGAGATCCACTCCGCCTTCTCCAATCTGGTCGACAATGCCGCCAAGTACACCCCCGCGGAGGGCTCACTCGAGATGCGCTGGTGGGTGGATGAGGAGGGCGGCCACTTCTCCGTGACCGACACCGGTATCGGCATCCCACCCGAGCACATTCCGCGGCTCACCGAGCGCTTCTATCGGGTCGATCAAGGGCGCTCGCGCGCCACCGGCGGCTCGGGGCTCGGTCTCGCCATCGTGAAGCATGTGCTGCAGCGGCACGGGGGCGAGCTCGAAGTGCGCAGCGCGCTCGGCAAGGGGAGCACCTTCACGTGTCATTTTCCGCCGCAGCGACTGCAGGCGCTTCGCGCCGCAACCGCCGTGTAACCGGCCACCGTCACGATTCACTGGCGTTTCAGCTATCATCGGCAACCGAGCCGGAGAACCCTCCTGATGGAAACCGCCGACCTCAGTCACCACATCTCGCGACGTTTCAACGAGGATCTCGAGCGCGTGCGCAGCAAGGTGCTCGCCATGGGAGGCTTCGTCGAGCAGCAGCTGCAGAAGGCGATCACCGCCCTCACCGAAGGCGACAGCTCTCTCGGCGAGTCGGTGGCGCTCGGGGACTATCAGGTGAACAGCATGGAGGTCTCGATCGACGAGGAGTGCAGCCGGATTCTCGCCACTCGCGCACCGGCCGCGGGCGACCTGCGCGTCATCGTCGCCATCATCAAGACCATCACCGACCTCGAACGCATCGGCGATGAGGGCGAGAAGATCGGCTATATCGCCTCGCGCCTCGCCACCATGGAGCGCCCGGCCGACAAGTATCGGGAGATCAAGCATCTCGGCCGCGTGGTCTCCGAGATGGTCCACGACGCGCTCGATGCCTTCGCCCGCATGGATGCGGAATCGGCGCTGCGTGTCGCCCGCCAGGATCGCCTGGTCGATGAGGAGTACGAGGCGATCCAGCGCCAGAGCATCACCTTCATGATGGAGGATCCGCGCACCATCCGTCGCGCGCTCGATGTGATGTGGGTGGTGCGGGCGCTCGAGCGCATCGGCGATCATGCGAAGAATCTGAGCGAGTACGTGATCTACATGGTTTACGGCAAGGATGTCCGCCACACCTCGCTCGACGATGTCGAGCGGGAGCTGAGGGAGCGCGCCTCGCTTTCCGGTGAGCCGCGTCCTGCGGAAACGCCGTGACCGGTGCGCCGCCGACCGCCGCAACCGGGCTCCCGGTGCTTTCCCGGCGCGCGCTTAATTTCGCGGGATTCCTCCTCTGTGCGGGTCTCATCGGCTACGCCCTCTACGCGCAGTTTCGCCTCGGTCTCGATCCCTGCCCGCTCTGCATCTTCCAGCGCATCGGCATCGCCGCCCTCGGCGTCGTTTTTCTCATCGCGGCGCTGCACGACCCGCATCGCTGGGGCGCCCGGGTTTACGCGCTGCTCATTGCGCTCGCCGCCGCAGCCACCATTGCCGTCGCCGCGCGCCAGCTCTACATCCAACACCTGCCGCCCGGCGCCATCCCTTCCTGCGGCGCGCCGCTGTCGATGATGCTGAAGTTCATGCCGCTCGCCACCGTGATCCGCAAGGTACTGACCGGCAGCGGCGAGTGCGGCGTCGTCAACTGGACTTTCCTCGGCCTCGCCATGCCGGCCTGGGTGCTGATCTGGGCCGCCATCCTCGGCACCGGGGGATCCTTGGCGAACCTCCGACGCGCTTAAGCCAGAAGGTTCTCGAGCACGTTGCAGTACATCGAATGCAGCGCATCGATGTCCGTCAGCCTGACACACTCGTTCACCTTGTGAATTGACGCGTTCACGACGCCCAATTCCACGACTTGCGCCCCCATCGGCGCGATGAACCGCCCGTCCGAGGTTCCCCCTCCGGTGGACATCTTGGGTCTTCCCCCGGTCACCTTCTCGATCGCTGCGGCCACCGCCCCGGACAGGGTTCCAGGCGGGGTATAGAACGGCTCTCCCGAGACATACCACTCGAGCGTGTAGCGCACGCCGTGCTTGCGCAGGATCCCCTCGACCGTCTCCTTCAGTCCGGCGAGCGTCTGCACCGGTGAGTAGCGCAGGTTGAAGCGGGCCTTGAGCTCCCCCGGGATGACGTTGGGCGCGCCCGTGCCCGCATTGAGGTTCGAGATCTGGAAGCTCGTCGGCTCGAAGTGCTCCGTGCCCTGGTCCCATACACGCCCGGTCAGCTCCGCGAGCGCCGGTGCCAGCGTGTGGACCGGATTTTCCGCAAGATGGGGATAGGCGATGTGTCCTTGCACACCGTGCACGGTGAGCCGGCCGCTGAAGGAGCCCCGGCGGCCGATCTTGATCGTATCGCCGATCGACACCTCGCTCGACGGCTCCCCCACCAGGCACCAGTCGATGCGCTCGCCGCGGGCGGCGAGGGTCTCGACGACACGCTTGGTGCCATCGACCGACGGACCTTCCTCATCGCTCGTGATGAGGAAGGCGATCCGGCCGCGGTGCGCGGGGTGAGCGGCAACGAATTCCTCCGTCGCCGTAACCATCGCGGCCAGGCCGCTCTTCATATCGGCCGCGCCTCGACCGAAGAGCTGGCCGTCGCGGACCTCCGGCACGAAAGGGTCGCTGCGCCATTCCTCGAGCGGGCCGGTCGGCACGACATCGGTGTGTCCGGCGAAGCAGAAGAGGGGCCCCGCGTCGCGGCCGCGGCACGCCCAGAAATTATCCACGCTGCCGAAGCGCAGCGGCTCGACGTCGAATCCGAGCGCCTGCAGCCGCCGCATCATCACCCCCTGGCAGCCCTCATCGGCCGGCGTCACGGAGCGGCGGGTCATGAGATCACGGGTGAGCTCGAGGGTGGTGGACATTTCTCCGCGGGCGATCGTCATTCGGCTGGCGCGTTTATAAGGTGCGCAGGCGAGCGGGGCAAGCGCTTTCTTGCCCGCCTGTCACGGTGGCGCAACATCCAGCGGCGAGAATCCCGCCGCTGCTCCGGGTCTCGGTCTCATGCGGACACCGGACGGCGCAAACGGGTCGCTGTCATGAAGCCGTCACAGTTCTGTCATTAAATGCGCTTCTCCCGAACGCGGGAAGTTCGTCGTACGGCGGACAGTGAACAATAAGTCACCTACGGAGCCACTCATGTTCAAGAAATCCCTGGCCATCCCCTGTGCCGTCGCGGCCGCCATCGGCGCCTCGGGCTGGGGCATCGCGCGGGCCGATGTGCCGATGCCTACCGTCGGCGGCAAGATCTACGCGGACATTACCAACCTCGACGAGACGAGCAACGGCACCAAGACCGCCGCGAGCGGCACGGGAGCCGATGTCAAGCGCTTCTACCTCATCGTCAACGAGACCTTCAACTCGATCTGGTCGGCGAAGCTCGAGACCGACGCCACTTACAACAGCGTCAAGGCCAGCACCTGCACGGGCTCCGGCGCCACGCTCGCCTGCACGACCAGCACGACCGGCCAGCAGGTGGACGTGTACATGAAGAACGCCTGGCTGCAGGCGACGCTGTCGCAGGCATTCTGGGTGCGGCTCGGAGAGTCGGACATGCCGTGGATTCCCTTCGACGAGGGTATCTACGGCAACCGCTACATCGAGAATACGCTCATCGACCGTCTGCACTTCGGCAATTCGGCCGACTGGGGCCTGCACGTGGGCGGCGATCTCGCCGGCAAGGCGCTGAGCTACCAGGTGTCGGTCGTGAACGGTGCCGGCTACAAGAATCCGACACGGTCGAAGAGCATGGACGTCGAGGGACGAGTGGACTACACGATCGACGGCCTGGTTTTCGCGCTCGGCGGCTACAGCGGCAAGCTGGGTGATGACACGTACTCGGCCACGTCGCCGACGACCTACCATACCGCCAACCGCTTCAATGCGCTCGCGGCCTATAAGGGGAACGGCGTGACGGTCGGGCTCGAGTACTTCACGGCCAACGACTGGACCACGGTCACCAAGACGGCTTCGGACAAGGCCGACGGCTACTCCGTCTTCGCGCAGTACGATTTCACCCCCATGTGGAACGTGTTCGGGCGCTGGGATAACGCGAAGACCAGCAAGGATCTGGCTCCGAATCTGAAGGACCAGTACTACAATTTCGGCGTGGACATGAAGCCGCTCAAGAACGTGGACGTGGCCCTCGTCTACAAGCACGAGACCGTCAATGGCGGCGGTTTCGTCAATACGAGCTACGGCAACATCGGCGGGACGGTCGACGGCAAGGTCGACGAGATCGGCATCTGGACGCAGGTGGCGTTCTGAGCCGCCCTGCACTTGAATCTCGAGAGCACAACAAACGCGGAGGTATCATGAAAGCATTTTGTCCCGGCGCGCTTCACAAATCCCCGACGACGCGTCTCATTGCCATGGCTGCGGCGGCGCTCGTGAGCACGAGCGCCTTCGCGGCGGGCTCGCTCACCGGAGCCGGCAGCACGTGGGTCTACCCCCTGGTCTCCAAGTGGGCGGCGGCCTACGCGCAGAAAACGGGTGTGCAGGTCAACTACCAGCCCATCGGCTCGGGCGGGGGCATCCAGCAGATCAAGGCGGGAACGGTGGCCTTCGGGGCGAGCGACATGCCGCTCACTCCCGAGGTGCTCAGTCAGAACAATCTGATCCAGTTTCCCACCGCGATCGCGGGCGAGGATATCGTCTATAACCTGCCGGGCGTGCAGTCGGGTCAGCTCCTGCTCACCGGACCGGTGATCGCCGATATCTACCTCGCCAAGATCACCAAGTGGAACGATCCGGCGATCCAGAAGCTCAACCCGCGTCTTCAGCTGCCCGACATGGCGATCAGCGTCGTGCATCGGTCCGACGGATCGGGCACGACGTTCACGTTCGCGGACTATCTCTCCAAGGTGAGCCCGGAATGGAAGCAGAAGGTCGGTGCCAACACCTCGATCGACTGGCCGACGGGTGTCGGCGGCAAGGGCAATCAGGGCGTCGCCTCGTACGTGCAGCGCATCCAGGGCTCGATCGGGTACGTGGAGTACGCGTACATCCTCGAGAACCACATGAATTACGCCCGCATGGTCAACAGCGCGGGCAAGGTGGTGAGCCCGAGCTTGCAGGGATTCCAGGCCGCCGCGGCCAACGTGGACTTCACCAACGTGCAGGATTTCTACGTCATCCTGACGGATCAGCCCGGTGCGCAGAGCTGGCCGATTTCCGGCTGCACCTGGCAGATTCTGCGCAAGGCCGCACCGAAATCGGTGAACGAGCCGGTGACCAAGTTCTTCCTGTGGGGTTTCGAGCATGGTCAGGCGATGGCCAAGTCGATCGCCTTCGGCCCGCTGCCGCCGAGCACCGTGCGGGCGATTCAGGCTTACTGGAAGAAGAATCTGGGCATCTGAGCGGGCCCACCCGCGGATCGGCGAGCCGCGGGCGACGGGTTTGAGATACCCTCTCGTACCGGGCGGCTGCCCCCAATGGCAGCCGCCCCCTTTGTCTCCGGAGCCGCAGGGTCGAGGTGAGCCGATCGCGCGCAGCCCGTGGACCGAGGGACGGAGGCGGTTGAGAGTGAGCGGCACGGTGATTCCCGGGATCTGCAAAGAATCATGAGCAGCGTGGTGGTGATCGACCCGCGGCGTCTCGCCGGCCAGCGGCTGCGGGAGCGGATTTTCCACGGCGCGACCCTGGCCGCCGCGGTCCTGGTTCTGCTGCTGCTCGGCGGAGTTGCGGTATCGCTCCTGCACGGGGCGTGGCCGGCGTTCTCGCGCTTCAAACTCGCGTTCCTGACCCGCGAGGTTTGGAACCCGGTCACCGACGAATACGGTGCCCTGGGGGCGGTCTATGGGACGCTCGTCACCTCACTGATCGCCATCCTGCTCGCGCTGCCGGTCAGCTTCGGCATCGCGGTTTTTCTCACCGAGCTCGCGCCCGACTGGCTCAAGC
>Ga0335078_10011948_pt1 | contig 12879 bp, 11 predicted proteins | sample Lox_Sample_32_FD_206711 | JGI IMG/M metagenome (GOLD analysis project Ga0335078, IMG submission 206711) | Soil microbial communities from Loxahatchee National Wildlife Refuge, Florida, United States - Lox_Sample_3.2 | ecosystem: Environmental > Terrestrial > Soil > Wetlands | place: USA... | reverse complement strand
GTGATCGCGCTTTCGGCAACACCCGGACCGCCGATTCCGATGTCCAGCGTGCCCGAAGGAAATCTCGCGGCGCGCATTTCCATCTCGCCTGCGGGAACCAAGCCCGGCGAACCGGGCGGCGCCGAAAATCGCGCAACGTCGAGCCGCGCCGGAGGAGGCTCTGCGACTGGCGAGGCCGGAGCAGGAGGCCCGGGCGGCGCGAGTTCGCTCCCTGCCGCGATCAGCATCAGCGGCGGCGGCGAGCCGCGGACGAGCGGCGGAGGCGGAGGGATCGCGTCGGGAGCGGGCCGCGCGGGCAAGCTGAACCTCAAGCCGACAACTCCTTACGAGCCCGCCATCAATACGCGGCGCGGGCCCGTTGACGCGAGCGCGCTCGATCCGAGCCTGCCACCGGAAAAAATTCTAGGCAGCGAAGTCTACACGATGCACGTCAACCGGCCGAATCTGACCAGCGCGAGCGGAAGCTGGATTCTGAGCTTCGCCGAACTGGACGAAGAGGCGCCGCCATTCAGGCACAGGGACCCGCTCGCGGCGCCGGTTGCGGTGCAGATGGCGGACCCGAAATATCCGCCGGAGCTAATCAAGGGGCACGTGCAGGGCGAGGTGGTGCTCTACGCGATCATCCGCAAGGATGGATCGGTCGATAGCATTCAAATCGTGCGCGGGCTCGATCCCCAGCTCGACCGAAACGCGATCGAGGCCTTCAAGCAGTGGACGTTCCAGCCGGCGACGCGGGCGAAAGTGCCGGTGGATTCGCAGGTTGTAATCCACGTGCCGTTTCGCTATCAGGATCCGCTGGATATGACGCCTCGATAAGAGCGCTCAGGCCGTTAGGACCTGAAGCAATCGCGAAATATCTTCCGGCGCGTTGTAGATGTGCGGTGAAATGCGCAGCGCATTGTCACGCAAACTGACGGATACCTGCGCGGCGCGCAATTTCTCATACAGCGCCGGCGTATCCCTGCGATCGCGCGCGGAGATACACACGTAGGGGCCGCGCCGCTCGCGTTCCGCGGGAGATGCGAGCACGCAGCCCGTGTCCGGAAGCCGGTCGAGTAGTCCGGCGACGAGCGCGTCGATATGACGCTGGATCGCTTCCACGCCGATTCGCTGCACGAGATCGAGCGAGGAATCGAGCGCCGCGAGATTCGTGAAATTTCCAGTTTCCGCCGAATCCCAGCGCCGCGCACCCGGCGCCGGATGCAAATTTCCGGCGGTCGGCATGGAGTTGAAATTGTGGGCGCCCTCGAGCGCCATGAAATAGACGGCGCCAAGCGGCAGCCGCTCCGTCCACTCGCTCGCGACCCAGAAGAAACCCGTGCCGTACGGTCCAAGGAACCACTTATAGCCGCTGCAGACAGCCATCGAAGCGCCCAGGTCGCGGATATTCATCGCCACGGCCCCGGTGCATTGCGAGAGATCGAGCAGCAAAGCCGCGCCGACCTTCTCACATGCTTGCGCCACGCGCCGCGCGTCGAGGCGTGCGCCGTTATCGAATCGCACGAGGCTCGCAGAGACCACGCGCGTGTGCGGACCGATCTGCTCGATGTAGTCGTCAGCCGAAATGAAGCTGCCGCGCGGCTCGACCACCCGCACGCGCAATTTCCCCGCTTGTTCGTAGCGCAACCATGTGGAGAAGTGCGCGGGAAACTCGCCGCGCCCGACCAGAACTTCATCGCCCGGCCTCCAGTCAATCGCCGCGGCAACGGCGGCCAGCCCCGCGCTCGCGCCGGTGGTGACGGCGATCTCAACGGGGCGGGCGCCGATCAATCGCGCGACTTTTTCGCGAATGCGGTCGGGGAGTTCAAAGTAGGCGCTGTCGGGCAATCGATAGGGGTGCTTTTTCCATTCGAGCGCTTCCTGCGCTGCGCGCGCGGCGACGAGTGGCAGCGGGCCTTGCAGCGCTGCGTTCAAATACGTGACGCCTTCGAAGTCGGCGAACCCGGTACGATAGTCTGTTGCGAGAGTCACGGTTTCGTTTGCCATGAGGCGATTTTATCGGGAGGAGACAGCGCCGGAAAGCGCTCCACGGGAGCGCGCCGGGGACAAATTGGACTGCAATGGAAGCGTCCGCCGTTCCGGCGCCGAGATTCCTCTTCCCGCGCCAAAGCGCCCAATTTTCGCGCTACACAAGGCCGAAGGCGCGAAAATTGGGCTGCTCGGTCCTCGGAATGACAGGAGTGCTGCCGGGCGGCTGCAATTGAGAGCGCTGGTTGAATGCTAAAAATGGCCGCGCAGCTCGCGAAACGCCGTGAGGATCAGCAGTTTGCCGGTTCCGCTTTCGAGTTCGGACTTTTCGAGTTCCCACGTGGCCGAATGAGGAATGAAAACCGCGTTCAACCCCGACTGAAGCGCCGGATTGATGTCGCTTCGCGGACTGTTGCCGACCATCCAGCCGTGCGATTTCACGATTTTGAATTGTTCGATCATCCGGCCGTACGTGTCCGCGTCTTTTTCGAGCACGATCTCGATCGATTCGAAGTAGAGCTGCAAACCGGAGCGCTCGACCTTGGCGGCCTGCTCGGCCGGTTCTCCCTTGGTGAGCAGGATCAGCCGGTGGCGCTTCGCCAGGTACACCAGGGTTTCGGGAACGCCCTCCATGATGTGAGGAGGCGTGCTTTCGAGCTCTTTGGCCACCCGCTCGATTTCCTTGACGATCTCGCGGCGCGCGGAATTGCCGGCGAGCTTCAAATAGGTCTCTTCGAGCGAGCGGCGGAAGCTGCGGACGCCGTAACCGTGCTGGCGGATGTTGCGGCGTTCGGTTTCATTCAGGATGTGGCGGATGTATTCGCGCGTGTAGCCGAGATGCTCCAGCATGGTGATGAAATCGTCGATCGCCTTCTCGAAGAAAATATTGTTTTCCCAGAGAGTGTCGTCGGCATCGATGAGAAGTGTGTGGCGCGCCATGCTGTGGCCCCAAAACTGAATTTTGCGCCCGGAAGAAAAATAATTGAAGAGGTTTCTTGAAGGAAATTACCGAAACCGTTCGCGCCGCAGAGGCGCGTCAGGCCGCCGGGGCGGGAAGGAATTCGTAGCGCTCGATGCGCGCGGCGACGCCGCGCCGGCCATTGTGCGCTTCGACGCGCAGGACGCGGCCGTAGCAGCGGATGTGGACGTCGCCCGCCAGAGTGATCTGCTGAGGAAGCGTGAGCACGAATTCGATCGAGCTGCCCATCTCGACAGCCGCCTCGATCATGAAATAAAGGCCGCGGAAGCTGACGTCGCGCGTTTCACCGGCCTTCTCGGTCACGCCATTTTCGGCCGTAAAACGGACTTTAAGGGGCAGCATCATCGAGAAACGCCGGGCGGCACGGCGCTCCACACCGTTCTCCATGAGACCTCCGTCCCTCGCGGTCGCCCAAACCTATCATCGGTCCCCAGCCCGCGCAATCGATTTTCGGGCGCGTTCGGGCGACTGAGAGTACCAAAACCACTGATTCGGCGACGGCCCACAATGAAGTGGCCTAAACAATTCCACGCCGCGTTTGACCTCGGCGTTTGGTGCCGCTAGGATGGAGCGCAATGGACCACTCCAGCGCGTACGTCGAACGGCGGAAGCATCCGCGCGCATCGCTTCGCCTTCCGGCGCGCATCCGCTGGCAAGGACCTCTTGGCATGCGCGTTGAGATGACCGAAACGGTGGATGCCTCGCGCGAGGGCGTGCTGATTCACCGCACCGAGCCGTGCGAACCGCTTGCGCGCGTGTGGATCGTCTTCCCGTACGACCGCAATGCAGGCTCGTCGGTGCAACCCGAATCGGCGGGGCGAATCGTCCGCGTCGCGCAAGACGAGAGCGGCGGTTACTGGGTCGCCGTGCAGCTCGAACCATCTCGGCGGGGAGCAGCCCGCCCGTCCGGAGACGAGCGGCGGCGCTCGGAGCGTGTTTGCTTTGCGCTGCCGATTTTCGTCCGCCTGGAAGGAACGCCTTGGCCGGAAGAATCGATGACGCGCGACCTCTCGCGCAACGGCGCTCGCTTCGAAACTTCGCACATCTACGCGGCCGGCGAAAACGTGATCGCGCAGATTCCGTGGGGCGACTGGTCGAAGAAGGGTGAAATCCACGGGCGCGTCGTGCGAGTCGAGAACATGCAAGACTCGCCGGGTCCGGCGCCGCTGGCGAATCCGGCAAAGGGCGCGAGCGCGATCGTGACCTCCGTTGCCGTCGAGTGGCTGAACGGCGATTCGCCGGCGCGGCCGGCGAAATCGTGACCTGGACAATGGGCCGCTGCACGACCGCGCGCCCCGCCAATGGCTGACATCTTCCATCGCAGCTTTTTCCTCGACGGTCCCGCCGGGCGTCTCGAAGCACAACTATGGACGGCGCGCGTGGCCGATCCGAACTTCGCCGCGCTCGTGTGCCATCCGCATCCGCTCTACGGCGGGACGATGCACAACAAGGTCGTGTATCAGACGGCGAAGGCGATTCACCAGCGCGGCGCGCCTGTCCTGCGCTTCAATTTTCGCGGTGCGGGCCTGAGCGAAGGCGAACACGATCGCGGGAACGGCGAGCAAGGCGACGTCCGCACCGCGCTCGATTACCTCGCCTCGGAGTTTCCGGGCAAACCGATTCTGCTCGCAGGATTCAGCTTCGGCTCATGGGTGGGCTTGCGCGTCGGATGCGAAGATTCCCGCGTGGCGCGCCTGATTGCGCTCGGGCTGCCGGTGAACAACGTCGATGCTTCCTACCTGCGCACGTGCGCGAAGCCGAAGCTGTTCATTCAGGGAGGCAGCGATCAGTACGGCTCGCGGGAAAATCTCGAAGCGCTCTTCGGCACGCTACCGGAACCAAAGAAGCTCGTCTTTGTGGGAGGGGCGGACCACTTCTTCGAAGGCCATCTCGACGAAATTGCGCCCGTGATTCACGGCTGGCTCGATTCGTTCGGGATCTGACGTCCGCCGGCTAGCTTCGCGGCTCGAACAGTTTCAGAAACTGATCGCGCGGGGCAGGTTCCACATTGATGATTTCGAGATTTGCGCGCACGTGCTCGACACGGCTCATGCCCACGAGCGCCGTGGTGACGCCGGGCACCGACCGCGCAAATTGCAGCGCCTGCAAGGAATTGCTCTTGAGGCCGAGCGCCGCGCCGATGTAGGGAGGCAGATTCCGAGTGAGCTGCCCCTGCAGCAAAGCCGCGCTCGAGACAAGGGTGATTCCGAGCGCGCGCGCCGCCTGCACCATCGCCATCGTTTTCCCGGTCACGATCTGATTCGGGCGCAATAACGCCTCGGGCATCGCCAGATTCAGCGGCAACTGCACGAAACGGAAATGATGCTCGTTGCCGCCGGCTTCGCGGGCAATCTCCTCCATCGCCGCGAGCGAAAGAAATCCCGGCGCCTTCGGATCCTCGCGGAAGGCATTCCAGGTGGCGAGCCCGTACGCGCCGATTTTCCTCGTCGCGACGGCGGATTCGAGATACCGGAACGCTTCCAACACCCGCCGGCGAAATTCCTCGGCGGGAACTTCGCTCATCTGCGTTTCCGGATTGTGCAGATAGAAAACGTCCACGCATTCGACGCCGAGATTCGCCAGGCTGCGATCGAGCTGATCGGCCAAATATCGCGGAGTCATGCAATGGCAACCGGCCGCGATATCTTCCGGACGGAAGATCCCCCGCTTCAGGAATTCGCGGGAAAAATATTCCTCCGCGTCGTCAGGCATCGCTCCGTCGGGCGTCAGGAAACCGGCCTTGGTGCAAAGCACAATTTCCTCGCGGGAAAACCCCTTGGCGGCAAGCGCCTTGAGCGCCGCTCCCGCGGAGCGCTCGCTGCGCTGAAGGCGATAGTTGATGGCCGAATCGATCAAGTTGACGCCGCCTTCGACAGCGGCAACAACAGCTTCGATGTAAGCCTTATCGGTGGCCGCGTCCGATTCGCCGAGGTAGGTGCCGATCCCGATTGAAGAGAGGACCAGCCCGGCAGCGGTCTCGCGAAAATGGCCGGCGGCCGACCGTCCCTGGAATCGCGCCGCATAGCGCAGCGTGCCCTGGGGCGTGGCGCGGCCGGGCATACGATGGCCGGGCGTTGCGGAGGATTGCATCAAAGTCTCGGTTCGACGTGACGGCGTGAAAGTCGGCGCAGTATAGCAGAACGGCGCGAGCCGGTCGGTCACAACAAATCCGTCAAGACACGCGGGCCGCCATCTCTTCGATCGAATCGTCACCTGTCAGGCCCTGTTTGCTCAGAAGCTGGCGGGCCTCCATACTGATCTTCGGCAAGTGTCGCGCGAAGGCGATCGCTCCCGCAATGGCGCAGGCTCCTCCCAGCGCCACCGTCATTGGCGCTCCAATCTTGTCCGCCGCTGCACCGGCTAGAATCGCGCCGAGCGGCGACATGCCCATGAACATCATCGAATAGACCGCCATCGTCCTGCCGCGCAGCCGGTCCGGGACCATCGACTGCACCAGCGTGTTCGTGGCGCCCATTTGCGTCATCAGCGAGAAACCGACCGGCACCAAAAGCAGCACGGACAGCACGTACCGGTGCGAGAACGAAAACACAATCAGAAAGGTCCCGAACGACGCGCACGCCATCCACACCCATTTCCCGAGCCCGTGCACCCGAGTACGCGAAGCAAGCGTCAACGCTCCGGCCAGCGCGCCGATTCCGGCCGCGCTGCCGAGAACGCCCAGCGTGGTGGCGTCGCCGTGCAACACGTTTTTCGCGAACACGGGCATGAGCACCGTGTACGGCATTCCGACCAGGCTCACGAGGCCCAAAATCAGCAGCAAAGACCGGATCGGCGCAGTCTTGCGCACGAAGCGAAATCCTTCCGCGATATGGTCGAAGGCCGATTGGATCGCGCGCTCGGCTTGGCGGCGAGAGATTTTCATCATGAACAGGCCCGCGATCACGGCGATGTAGCTGACTGCATTCGCGAAGAAGCACCAGCCTTCGCCGATGCTCGCCACCAGGATTCCCGCGATGGCCGGGCCGATAATCCGCGCGCCGTTGAAAATCGAGGAATTGAGCGCGATCGCGTTCATCAAGTCTTCGCGGCCGACCATCTCCACCAGAAACGACTGCCGCGCTGGAATGTCGAATGCGTTCACCACGCCCAGCAGCGCCGCCAGCACCACGATTTCCCACACGGTGATCCGGTTCGTCAGCGTCAGAATCGCCAGAATGAAGGCGAGAATCATCGACGCCGTTTGCGTGATGATCACAATCGTGCGCCGGTTCCAGCGATCCGCCACCATCCCCGCGAGCGGCGCCATTGGAAACACAGGAATCTGCCCCGCGAAGGATACGGTGCCGAGCAAGAGGGATGAACCCGTCATCCGGTAGACGAGCCACGACTGGGCGACGTTCTGCATCCACGTCCCGATCAGCGAGATCAACTGGCCGCTGAAGAAGAGCTGGAAATTGCGATGCCGCAACGATCGAATCGTGTCGTTGAACCGGGATCGCTGCGGCACTGCGCCCGGTGCAGGGGGCCGGGTTGTATCGATCTGTGCCATGAATACTTTATTGTACGACGCAACGGACGCCTCGCCGCTTTCGATTCCGGCAAAACGTACTTCAGGGGTTCGCGGCTGAGGGAGGTGCAGCGCTGGGCGGCGCGAGGACGCGTCCGCAAGCCCGCAAAATCCGGCGATAGGGCCAGTCATCTTCGCGGAACAGGATCTCGCCCTCGCGAGGATTCGAGTAAAACCAACGGGCCACAAGCGACAGATGTTCTGCGAGTTCCGGCGGCGCGGTGCTAAGTCCGTAGCGGCTGCGCCAGTTCGGCTCAGCGCTGGCCGCGATGTCGGCAGCTTGGGTCGTGGCTCCCGATCTCAGCGGCTCCAACACTTGGCGCAACATCGCTTCCACCGATCGCGGCTGGCTCGAGAGTTCCCCAAAATTCAGAAACAGCGGATCGGCGAGAATGCCTCCGCGCAACGCGAAGACAACGACCGTCTTTTCTTCGGCGGCGCGCTGAAGGATCACCGCGTCCAGATCTTCGATTCGCCGCGGCAAGTCCGGCAAGCCTCGCAGCACCGTCGAAACTTTTTCCAGGCGCTTATGCAAGGCGGCAGCTCGCTCGAAATCGAGCGCGGCGCTGGCGGCCTCTCGTTCGAGCTCCATTTCGCTGGTCAGAGATTCACCCAATGTCGCCAGCGCCTCGACGACCCGGAACGCCTCGGCATCATATTCCTGCCGCGTGCAACCCGCGAAGCACGGAGCGAGACACATCTTCATCTCGGAATAGATGCAGCCCGGAAAACTCGGATCGCGCCGAATTCGAATCTGGCAACGGCGAATCTTGAAGAGATCGAGAAAATGCTCGGAAAAAGTCTCCGCCGCGCGGCGCGATGCGAATGGCCCGAAATAAAATCCCTCATCGGCGCGAATCCGGCGAGTGACGTAGCAGCGCGGATACTCATTTCTGAGATTTGCCTTCAGTACCGCCGGCGGGCGCAAGCGCAGCAAGTCGCGATAGCGGCCCGGCGAGTGCTTCTTCGCGTTCTCGTACCACGTGAGCGTCTGCTCGAATTTCGAACCAGTGGCGCGATAGCGGATTCGCTCCGCCACGTCCCGCAAATTCAATCGCCGCGAGCCCGGCTCCGGAGCGCGAAGCAGGCGCTCGGCGGCGCGCCGCAAATCCGCCGTGCGCAGAATGTGCGGATGCGCGCCCGTCGCGCGCATCTCGATCAGCGCGACTCCGGGACGTGAAGGAACCGCAGCGAAAAATTCCTCTTCGCGCGCGGGGTCGAATTCCTGGCCGCAATCGAGCTCGAGCATGGGGCCAGCATACCAGCACCGTGATGAAAGAGGGTTCGACGGCTCTGAATGCAAGAGCTGGAGAGCCTTGCGGCTATTGCGCGGCGCCGATCCTTCGCAGGATTGCCGCGCTCCGACGCTTCATCCACAAGTTGCGCGCCACCGCCATCGGCCAGATCGATCGCCAGCCGCCGACCATCGCTCCCTTCCACGTCAGGCGGTAGAATTTTCCGGCCGGATCGAGATACATGTAACCACGCGCCTTCTGCCACGGCCCGAAGCGCTCGATTCGGCGCTGAAGCTCCGCCACTTCCTGGCCCCGCGGCGGCAGAACGGGCCGGTTGCCGTTGGTATTCTCCTGCACGAGCATCCGGTGAACGCGATACAGCGTAAACACGTCGTCCACCTGCGGGAATCGAAAGACGTGGTAGTTCGGCATGGAGAACAAAACCGGCGCGGCCGCATTCGTGTTCGTATCGACCTGAACCTCTTCCGAGCAGTGGGTGGTGAACTCCATGTATCCGCGCGATTTTCGCGGTGAGACGACGTACGAAACATTCGCCCATTCGCTTGTGTGTGGGTTGCTGAGGAGCGCCATGAGGGCCTCGGTCCCCGGAGAAAGAGGCCCCAAATTCAGGTACGCCACGAGGTCAAAGCCCCAGAGCGCAATCGCCTCCACTCGAGGCCGCATGAAATCCCGCACCTGCGCGGGCAAATCTTCAAACGAAACGGAGCGGGGGAAAACTTTGGCGCGGTGCTGAAAGGTGAGCCGCAGCGCAACCGGCACGAGCACCAGCAAGAGAGCAAAGAATGCCAGAACGAAGTAGATGCCCTGATCGAGGAAGCTGTCCATGTCCCACATGACGCCGGGTTTCGCTCCGATCGCTCAATCGCTCTCGCACTCTCTCCGAGTCCGGTTTCAGACCGACTTCAGCACCCACGATGCGATCACAAGCCGCTGAATTTCGCTCGTGCCCTCGTAGATTTCCGTGATGCGCGCGTCGCGATAGGCGCGTTCGACGGGATATTCGGTGCTGTAGCCGTTGCCGCCGTGAATCTGAATCGCCTTGTGCGCCACGCGCGTCGCCATTTCGCTGGCGAAGAGCTTGGCGATCGACGCCTCCATCGAGAAGCGCGCTCCGGAGTCCTGCTTCCAGGCGGCGCGCCGCGCGAGCAATCGCGCCGCGTCGATTTCCGTCGCCATATCCGCGAGCATGAACTGGATTGCTTGAAATTCCGCAATCGGGTGGCCAAAGGCCTGGCGCTGTCGCGAGTAATCGAGCGCCGCTTCAAACGCGCCCTGCGCGATTCCGATCGCCTGCGACGCGATGCCGACTCGCCCACCGTCGAGCGTCGTGAGCGCTACCTTGTAGCCATCGCCTTCCTTTCCTAGGCGGTTTGCGACCGGCACGGCGCAATCGGTGAAGATCAGCTCCGTGCACGCGGTCGCATGAATGCCGAGTTTCTTCTCCTCTTTCCCAACCGCGAATCCCGGTGCGCCCTTTTCGATCGCAAGCGCCGTGATTCCCTTCTCGCCCTTTTCCGGCTGCGTGTTGACGAAAATGATTCCGGCATCGGCGGCGCCGCCATTGGTAATCCAAGCCTTCGTGCCGTTTACGATGTACACGTCGCCCTTGCGCACGGCTTTGGTGGCGAGCGCTGCGGCATTCGAGCCCGCCTGCGGCTCGGTCAGCGCGTAACAGCCGATTTTCTCGCCGCGCGCGAATGGCACGAGGAATTTTTTCTTCTGCTCCTCGGTCCCAAAATGATCGAGCGCGCCGCAATAAAGCGAGTTCTGCACCGAAAGAATCACGCTCGTCGAAGCGCACACGCGCGCGATCTCCTCCATCACGATCGAATAGCAGATGTGATCCATCCCTGCGCCGCCATACGCTTCGGGTACGGCGATGCCGGTCAGCCCCAGCTCGGCGGCCTTGCGCAAGGTCTCGCGCGGGAAGCGACCGGTCTCGTCGAGTTCCTTCGCGAGCGGCTTCACCTCCGCTTCGGCGAACTCCCGCACGCTGCGTTGCAAGAGCTTCTGTTCTTCGTTGAGTTCGAGATTCACGCGTGCTCCCGCATTCTTCGTAGTGGCCCGAGATTCAACGATTGTACAGCCAAAGAAGGGCGCGCTCGGCCCGGCGGGGGCGCGAGTGTATAGTGTCGGTCAGCAGCTCGCCCCGGATGCGGGGCGGTCCTTGGCAAGGCTTGCTCCGGCGGAGGGAGACATCCGTTGAAACTTCGCGTTTCCGTTTTGCGAATCGGCGCTCTGGCGATCGTCGGGCTCCAGTGCACGGCTGGGCCTGCCGCTGCACAACACGACCATGAAATGCCTGCCGGCACGGAGTCGGCGACCCTGCTCCCCGGTCTCGGCTCGCTGCACCACCCCATCGCCACGAAAAACAAAGAGGCACAGAAGTTTTTCGACCAAGGTTTGACGCTCGTTTACGCCTTCAACCACGGCGAAGCGGTGCGCTCCTTCGACCGCGCGGCCGAATTGGACCCGAGTTCGCCGATGCCGCTCTGGGGCAAGGCTCTCGCGCTCGGCCCCAACTACAACGAGGTGCACGGCGAAAGTGAAAAGGACGCCTACGACGCGATTCAAAAGGCGAAAGCGCTTGCCGCGTCGGCTCCGGAAAGCGAACGCGCCTACGTGGAGGCCCTCGCGCTGCGCTTCACGAACGACCCGAAGCCCGACTTCGACCGTCTGGCCCGCGCCTATGCCGCTGCCATGCGCGACGTCGCTCACCGCTATCCGGACGATCCCGACGCAGCCGCGCTCTACGCCGAAAGCTTGATGGACTTGCACGCGTGGGATTTGTGGACCAACGACGGGAAGCCCGGCGAGAACACGCTCGAAATCGTCTCCGTGCTCGAAGGAGTTTTGCGCCGCTGGCCGGACCACGTTGGCGCAAACCATTTCTACATTCACGCGATCGAGGAGTCGCCCAGTCCCGAGCGCGCGCTCGATAGCGCCCACCGGCTGGAAACGGCGGTACCGTCCGCGGGCCACCTCGTCCACATGCCGGCGCACATCTACATTCGCACGGGAGACTACGAAGCGGCGGTGAAGAGCAACGAGCAGGCGGTGGCCGTCGACAACACGTACAAGCGCGCCATGGCCAACCCCAACATGATGTACCTGATGATGTATGGCGAGCACAACCTGCACTTCCTCGTTTTCGCCGCGATGATGGATGGCGATTACGAGAATGCGTCGAAATCCGCCGTCGAGCTTGAGAATCGTGCGATGACCGGCGTCGCACAAGTTCCCTCCCTGGAAGGATTCGTTCCGATGCATACGCTTGTGCTGTTGCGCTTCGGCCACTGGGACGAAGTCCTTGCGCTGCCGCAGCCGGACTCCAAGTTCAAAGGCCTGACGCTTTTCTGGCACTACGCCCGCGGCTGCGCCTTCGCCGAGAAGGGAGATGCCGCGAAAGCCGAAGCAGAACGCGCCGCGATGGAGGTTACTTCCAAAGACCTGCCAGCCGGACCCGCATTCGATATGCTTTACAACGATTGGAGCGCGATTCACGACTTGGCCGCAGAGACGCTCGCGGCGCGAATCGCCGCCGCTCACGGTGACCGGAAGGGCGCGATCGAGAATTGGCGCGCCGCGGTCGCCGCTCAGGAAAATATGCACTACGACGAACCTCCCGACTGGTATTACCCCGTGCGCGAATCGCTCGGCGCGGCGCTTCTGGCGGATGGCCAGCCCGCGGAAGCCGAACAGGTGTTCCGTGAAGATCTACAGAAGAATCCGCGTAACCCGCGATCCCTCTACGGCCTCTGGAAATCCCTGGAGGCCCAGAAGAAAGCGGTTGATGCAGAGTGGGTGAAAGAATCATTCGAGGCCGCGTGGAAGGGCGGCTCCGAACCTCCGCAACTGACCGATTTCTGACGAAATTCCTTGGAGCCGCCACAGCCGCCGACCGAAGGGTTGGCTCGAAAGATGCTGCCGAAGAGGCGCAACTGCTCGGGATTTGCGGCGCTTTGACTATATCCTCTATAATCTGCTTGAGAGTAGTTGATCCGGCATGCCCTGAAGGGGACCGAGCCGGAGGTCAGATCACCCGATGAGCGACTTGGAAAACAAGATTAAGAAGAAGCTTCAGGACGAGATAGCCGCCCTGGAGCACGAGCTTCACACGGAGCTTCCTAAAGAGATCAAAGTTGCGC
>Ga0335078_10011946_pt1 | contig 12881 bp, 9 predicted proteins | sample Lox_Sample_32_FD_206711 | JGI IMG/M metagenome (GOLD analysis project Ga0335078, IMG submission 206711) | Soil microbial communities from Loxahatchee National Wildlife Refuge, Florida, United States - Lox_Sample_3.2 | ecosystem: Environmental > Terrestrial > Soil > Wetlands | place: USA: Florida... | reverse complement strand
CCGGTGCCGGTCAGCCAGTAGGTCGTTATGTTGTCGAGGATGTGGTCTCGAGTGAGATTTCCCGACGGTTTGCCGTCGACGAAGGCGCTCGAGATCTTGTAGTAGCTGTCGGTGTCGTGGTCGAGCATCCAGGCGGCGAGGGCGATTGGTGAGTCGAGCAGGGCATAGCCGATCGTCTGCGGCCGGGTGGCCTGCTCCAGGAAGTAGCCAAAGCCGCTCGCGTGGAATGTGGCGAGCGCGTCAGCCGCCGCGCGTTCCTCCGCGGTTTGCTGCGGGAACGAGCCGGTGCCCCCGAGCGCCGGCACAAGCAGGTTCGTGTGGATGCCAATTAGGCCTTGGGGTGCCTGGCGGCCCATCGCGTCGGTGACGGCAGCGCCCTGGTCGCCGCCCTGGGCGACGTAACGGGTGTAGCCGAGACGGCGCATCAACTCTGGCCATGCCTGCGCGACGCGACCGGCGAACCAGCCGAGTTCGGTCGGCTGGCCGGAGAAGCCGTATCCGGGGATGGACGGCAGCACGAGGTGAAATGCGTCCTCGGCGCGTCCACCGTGCGCGGTCGGATCCGTGAGCGGGCCGATGCTCTCGAGCAGCTCGATCACCGAGCCCGGCCAGCCGTGGGTCATGATCAGCGGCAACGCGTCCTCGTGCGACGACCTCACGTGGATGAAGTGGATGTCCTGTCCGTCGATCTCGGTCTTGAACTGCGACAGCGCGTTCAATCTCGCCTCGCACCGGTGCCAGTCGTAATCGTTCAGCCAGTAGCGGGCGAGCGCCTGGATCGTCGCGAGCTGCACTCCTTGAGAGCGATCCGAGACGAGTTCTTTGCTGGGCAACCGGACCGCGGCGATCCGACGCCGGAGGTCTTCCAATTCCTCCTCGGGAACGTCAACGTGAAACGGGCGAACCGCCGTGGCGGCTGACTGCTCGGTGGTGGCAGGCATGTGGATCTCCTCCGTTCGGTGACCACACGAAAGACTGCTCCTACGGCGTCGACCTCGCGCCCGTAGCGAACCCTGGTCTCGACCCCGGTCTGCCGAGTTATCCGAACGTGAACACGTACGCCTCGGCCCCGGCCCCGGAAAACGTGATCTCGAGAGTCCGGTCGCGGACTGCTCCGGCCTGCCGCACGAGCTGGTACAGGCGCCCGTCCCGCAGCACGCCGCTGCCGTCCCCGTCGACGTCGACGCCGTGTGAGAGGCCCGGGGGCTCGCCGTCGAGCTTGACGCGGAAGGGGATCGGTTCCCGCTCTGCCGTGGACAGCACGAGATGCGCGTCGCGCGCGTGGAAGCGGTAGGCGATCGTCCCGCCGGCCTGACCCAGCGCGACTTGCTCCTGTCCGATCGTCCACTCGCCGGCGAGGGCCCAGTGGTTCAAGTTCAGGCGCTCGGGCAGCTCGTAACCGCGGCGCTCGTCGAGCGCGACACCGCCGACCGACGCAAAGTTCTCGCCGCGCCCGTAGCCGAGGTACGTCTCGGGCGTGCGCAGGTGATCCCAGTCCGCCTCTGCCTCGACCCCGATCCCCTTGACCGACACGAGCTCACGCTCGACGCCGAGCAGCCGCTGGATCGCACGCTCGGATCGTTCGTAGCGCCCTTCGCCGAAGTGACGGTCGCGGATGATTCCCTCAGCGTCGACGAAGTACAGAGCCGGCCAATACTCGTTATCGAACGCCCGCCAGATCGCAAAGTCGCTATCGACCGCGACCGGGTAGTCGATCCCCCGCTCAGTGGTTGCGTGTCGTACGCGGTCGATCACGTGCTCAAACGAGAACTCCGGCGTGTGGGCACCGATGACGACGAGCCCGTCGTCTCGGTAGGCCTGCGCCCATGCACGGACGTGTGGCTCCTGGCGCAACCAGTTGATGCACGTGAGCGTCCAGAAGTTCACCAGGACGACGTGTCCGCGCAGGTCGGCGGACTCGAGCGGCTTAGAGTTGATCCACTCGACCGCGCCGCTGAGCGACGGCATATGCACGTCTTCGAAAACGGTCACCTGGTTCGGAAGCTTGCCGTTCCGCCCGGCGGTCCGCGCCCGTCGACCCCCTGGTCTGCTCCCTGGTCCGTGGGACCCGTGCGCGTCAGGGCAGGTCGGCGACGCGGCGCTCGAGGAACCGCCGCTCCGGCCCCGGCTGGGTCAGCTCGAGGGCGCGGGCGTACGCATCGCGGGCTTGATCTGGTCGGCCGAGGCGTCGCAGAAGGTCGGCGCGGGTCGAGTGGTAGTAGCGGTAGTCGGGCAGCTCGAGCTGGTCGAGCAGGGCGAGTCCCGCTTCGGGTCCTTCGAGTTCGGCGACGGCGATCGCGCGGTTCATGGTCACGACGGGGGATCTGGTGAGCTGCTCGAGCGTCTCGTAGAGGAGCGCGATCTCTTCCCAGTCGCGCGGCTCTTGGAGATGAAGATCGGCGATCGCCGCCTGGAGGAGATAGGACCCCTTCCCGTGGAGCGCGAGCGCGCGTTCGAGCAGTTCCCGGCCTTCGTCGATCTGATGCTGATCCCATAGCGACCGATCCTGGTCGTCGAGCAGCACGAGCTCTCCTTTGGGAAAGCGCGCAGCGCTACGCGCGTGGCCGATGAGCATGAGCGCGAGCAGGGCGTGCGCCTCGGCCTCGTCCGGCATGAGCTCGACAAGCGAGCGGCCGAGGCAGATCGCCTCCGCCGACAGATCGACACGCCCGCCGCCCCAGCCTTCGTTGAAGATCAGATAGACGACCGCGAGGACGGCGTCGAGCCGGTCGGGCAGAAGGTGGTCGGGTGGGACGGCGAACGGGATGCCGGCGTCGCGGATCTTGTGCTTCGCGCGCGTCAGGCGCTTGCTCATCGTCTCGAACGGGACGAGGAAGGCGCGTGCGATCTCCTCGGTTGAGAGCCCACCGAGCGTGCGCAGCGTGAGTCCGACCTGCGCATCGAGCGCGAGCGCCGGGTGGCAGCAGGTGAAGATCAGCTCGAGTCGCTCGTCCGGGAAGGCCGTCGTCTCGTCCATCGTCTCCTCCGGTTGATCTCGCAGCTCCAGCTCCAGCTGCGCGGTCTTCGCCGCCAGCGTCCGCTCGCGGCGGATGCGGTCGATCGCGCGGTTGCGGGCGGTCGTGATCAACCAGCCCGTTGGGTTAGGAGGTAGTCCGTCACTCGGCCAGCGTTCGGCGGCAACGGCAAATGCCTCTTGAGCGGCGTCCTCGGCGAGTTCGATGTCGCCGAGAAAGCCGACGAGCGATGCCAGAACGCGGCCCCAGTCTTCGCGGAAGACCTGCTCAAGCACCGATGACAGGCTCCTCGCGGACCGGCCGGACCTCGATCGCGCCCCACGGCCGCAGATCCTGTAGTTCCTCGGCGACAGCAAGGGCGCCGTCGAGGTTCTCCGCTTCGATTTCGATGAAGCCGCCGAGGTAGTCCTTGCTGTCGACGAAGGGACCGTCGGTCAGCAGCGATCTGCCCTGCTCGCGGCGCACCGTCGTGGCCGACTCGGCGTCCTGGAGGCGTAGCCAGCCGGTCACCGGCGGTCGCGCCAGAACCTCGAGTACCGCCGCGGTGACTCGACGTCGCTCGTCTGCGGGCGTCCGGTCGCGAACCTCGATGTCGTCATAGATCAAGAGCGCGTACCTCAAGCCATCTCCTTCCTCGTTGTTCTGTCTTGTAGACGAACAGGTTGGCCGAAGACGGACAGCTTGCCGTGTCTTCATGCCGGCCTGTCCGTCTGGCGTCTGTCCGTTCGTCACCCAGCCAGAACCGGCCGACGAGCCGGCCACGACTAAGGAGGACCGATGACACACACAGCAGCAAAGAATCGCCGCCTCGGCTGGGTGGTCGGGCTGACCTCCACCGCCTACTTCATGGTCGTTCTCGACTCGGTCGTCGTGATCACGGCGCTGCCGCGCATGCAACACGACCTGCACGTCCGCCTCGCCTCCCTGCAGTGGACGCTGAACGCGTACGGCATCGCGTTCGCCGCTGGGATCATCACCGCCGCCGCGCTCGGCGACCGTTTCGGCCGGCGAAAGGTCTTCACGATCGGGCTCGCCCTCTTCACCGCCGCCTCCGTCGCGTGCGCGGTTGCGCCGAACCTAGGTGAGTTGATCGTCGCCCGGACCGTGCAAGGGCTCGGCGGCGCGGTCGTGCTTCCGCTGAGCTTGACGATCCTGACCATGGCGTTTCCAATCGAGCGTCGCGGGATGATCATCGGGATTTACGGCGGCCTCGCCGGTCTCGCAGTCGCCATGGGACCGATCGTCGGCGGCGCCGTCACCCAGAGCATCGACTGGCACTGGATCTTCTGGATCAACGTCCCGATCGGCGTCGTCGCTGTGCTTCTCGGTCTGCGGCTGCTACCCGAGAGCTACGGCGCGCCAGAGCGGCTTGATCTCGTCGGAGTGGGGCTCGTCACCGCCGGTGTTGTCGGCCTGGTCTGGGCGCTCAGTCGCGCAGGCGAAGTTGGCTGGTCGAGCGCTGAGGTCGTGGGCACGCTGCTAGCCGGGGCGGTGCTGCTCGTTGCGTTCGCCGGTTGGGAGAGCTCCGTGCGCGAGCCGATGGTTCCGCTCCGCCTGTTTGCCGACCGCGACTTCGCGATCGGCAACCTGACGACCTTCCTGATGTCGGGCGCGATCTTCGCCGGCGGGCTCTTGGTAACCGAGGAGTTCCAGCTAGCGCGCCATTTCTCTCCGGTTGGCGCCGGGCTCCGCTTGCTCCCGTTCTTCGCGACGCCGATGCTCGTCTCACCGGTGGCAGGCGCGCTCTCGGACCGGATCGGCCGCCGGCCGATCATCGTCGTCGGACTTAGCATGCTGACGGCCGGGTTCGCCTGGGTCGCCTGGCGCGACTCCTTGCACACAAGCTGGATCGAGCTCGTGGTCGCACTCCTGATTGCCGGCGTCGGGATCTCGATGGCCCTCCCGACCGTGCCGACCGCCGTGTTGAGCGCCGTCGCGCCTCACGAGATGGGGAAGGCGTCGGGGATCAACTACATGGCACAGCGCTTCGGCGCGGTGTTCGCGGTCGCGATCGGCAGCACGGTGTTTGCAACCTACGGCGGCCTCGGAAGCCCGGCGGCCGTGACGGCGGGATTCAAGCCCGGGCTCTGGGCGTGCGCGGTCTTTGCCGGCTTAGGGGCGCTCGCTGCCGTCGCCATGTCGGGGCGAACGAAGCCAGCGGCCGACACCGAGCCGTCGGGCCTCCCAGTAGCTGCCTGATGTGAACCACCCATCTGAGAATCCGTCGCCGGCGCCCCCTGCAGCTGCGTGAGCATGTTCTGCCAGATTTGAGAGGGAATGGGGAGAGTCGGTATCCTGTCGCAGCCGGTCTACGCGCAGGGGGGGCAATTCGAGGGGTGACGAACGTCTGAACAGCTGATCGCACGCGATCGCGAGATCCGGGCGCTGCTGGACGCGATCGAAGCGCCAGGCGACGGACCGCGGGCGATGGTGCTCGAGGGCGAGGCGGGCGTCGGCAAGACCGCGCTCTGGCGACGAGCTCTCGACGTCGCCGGCGAGAGAGGGTGGCGGATCCTGTCCAGCGCGCCGGCGGGCTCGGAAGCGCGGCTCGCCTTCGCCGCGCTCGGAGATCTGCTCGATCTGGTCATCGACGATGCCTTGCCGGCGCTGCCGAAGCCGCAGCGGCGCGTCCTCGAGGTCGCGCTGCTGCGTGGTGACGGTGATTCGGGACAAGGTCAGATCGACGAGCGGACGATCGGCGTCGCGACGCTGTCCGCGCTCCGCCTCATCTCGGCTCGCGCTCCACTTCTTCTGGCCATCGATGACTTGCAGTGGGTGGACGCCTCGTCGGCGGCGGCACTGAGGTTCGCACTGCGACGGCTCCGGGACGAGACCGTTCTGGTCTTGGCGACGCGTCGGCTCGAAGCGGGACGGAGCGCGCCACTCGAGCTCGAGCGGATGCTGGGCGATGAACGGGTGCGACGGCTCAACATCAGACCGCTCAGCCTGGGCGGGGTTCATGAGCTGCTTGTGGCCAGGCTCGGCTTCGACGCCTCGCGCCCGACCCTGGTGCGGCTGCAGGAGCTTGCCGGCGGCAACCCGTTGTATTCGCTCGAGATCGGTCGAGAGTTGATCGCTCGAGGCGGCGAGCCGGCTCCCGATGAGGCATTGCCGGTGCCCGGAAGCGTAAGCGGGCTCGTCCAGACGCGGTTGGCGCGACTTTCGCCGGCGGCGCGGACGGTGCTGCTCGCGGCCGCGGCCTTGGCCCGACCGACCCGCGCGATCCTTTCTCAGCTCGAGGAGCACGCCGACGCCGGGCTCGACGAGGCGCTCGCCGCGGGCCTGATCGTGCCGTCTAGCTCCGAGCGGGTTCGGTTCGCGCATCCCCTGTTCGCGTCGGTGCACTACGAGCAGACGCCGCTGGCCGAGCGTCGGCGCATGCATGCCCGCCTGAGCGCCCTCGTTGAAGATCTGGAACAGAAGGCCCGCCACCTGGCGCTTGCGACGCCCGGGGTCGATGAACGAATCGCATCGCAGCTCGACCTCGCCGCCGTCTCGGCGGCTGCCCGCGGCGGCCCGCGCGCTGCGGCGGAACTCTGCGACCTCGCGGCCAGGTTGTCGCCCACGTCGGCCCAGCGGGCGCAGCGAGTATTGGTCAGTGCGGAATACCACCATCACGCCGGGAGTCTGGAGCTGGCTACCGATCGCGCGCGGGAAGCGCTCGACATCGCCGCCGAGCCCAGCGTGCGGGCGCGAGCGATCGCCGTACTCGGGACGGTCGCCGGGGACAAGGAGGGCATCGGAGCCGCAACCGTCCTGTACCGCCGCGCTTTGCGCGAGCCCGGCGCATCTCGGGAGTTGCGCGCGGACCTCCACCAGAAGCTCGCGTGGCTCCGGCTCCTCGGCGCCGATGCCAACGGCGCCGAGCGACACGCGCGAGCGATGCTGCGGCTCGCAGACGGGATCGATCCGGTAGCCGAGGCGGCCGCCGCCGCGACCCTGTCGCTCGTGCTCGCCGCTCGCGCGCGACCGATTCCGATCAGCTTCCCGAGCCAGGTGCGAGGGATCGCGGGAGCGGGCGAACGGCCGTGGGCCTGGTCTGAGACCGGCGCGGCGGCGCTCGAAGGCGTGGCGCTCCTGTGGGCAGGTGAGCTCGAGCAGGCGCAATTCCCGGTCGAGGGGATGCTGCGCGACGCCGTCGAGTCTGGCGATCCGTGGGGCGAGATGCATGCGCTGGCGTACCTGAGCGCGGTGGAGACAAACGCCGGCCGGCCGACACGAGGGCGCGAGCTCGCATTGCGCTACTTGGAGCTCGCGGCCGCGGCCGATCAGGATGCTCAGCGGGCGGGTGCACTGTGGCCGTTGGCCGCCGCGGCGAGCTGGCTCGGGCGGACCGACGAGGCGCGGGATGCTGCGCGGCAAGGGCTCGAGCTGGCAGAGCGCACCGGCCACTGCCTGTACGTCATCGGCAATCTGACCGCGGTGGGTGCGCTCGAGCTCTCACTCGACAACCCAGCCGCGGCGGCGGGGACGCTGGCGCGGGCATGGGAGCTCATGTCGAGCGGGGGAGTGGAGTCGCCGGGCCGCTTCCCGGTGCTACCGGATCTGGTCGAAGCGCTGCTGGCGACCGGAGAGCTCGATCAGGCGGCCGCGGTCAGGCGCGAGCACCGTCGTATCGCGCACGGGCTCGACCGCCCGTGGATCCGAGCCTTGGCGTCACGCTGCGAGGCAATCGTGTCCGATGCACGTGGCGAGGAGACGGCGGCAGTGGCGGCCTTTGAGCGCGCGCTCCGCGAGCATGGCCTCCAGGACCGCCCGCTCGACCGCGCCCGGACGCTGCTGGCCTACGGCACGCTGCTTCGCCGGCTGCGACGCAAATCGCGTGCACGCGAGCTGCTCGAATCGGCGCTCGAGCTGTTCGACGCGGCCGGGGCCACCCAATGGGCGGAGCGCTCGCGCGTGGAGCTCGGGCGGATCGGGGGACGCCGGGCGGCGTCTCCGGGGGCGCTCAGTGCGACCGAAGCCGAGATAGCGAAGTTGGTCGCGGCGGGCCGCACCAACCGAGAGGTTGCGGCCGCGCTTCATCTCAGTGCGCGAACGGTGGAGTGGAATCTCTCCAAGCTGTATCGAAAGCTCGGCGTGCGCTCGCGCACCGAGCTGGCCCGCGCGTTCGGCCCGGAGAACCACCGGATCCGGGCTTGACGGGACCGGGCTAAATCTGCGGATATCCCTGGTTGATCGTGCTCGCCGGCGCCCGTACCTTGCGCCGCCGTGCACGCCTATCTGGTCGAGCGCTACCTGCCGGGGCTTTCCGAAACCGATGTCCGCGCGGCATTGAGCCGGGCTGACGCGGCGTGCGGCGAGCTTCGCTCAGCCGGAACCGAGATCCACTACCGCGGCTCTGTCTTCCTTGCCGTGGAAGAGGCGTGCTTCTGCCGCTTCGACTCAGATCGAGCCGAGGCGGTCACCGAGGTCAACCAGCGAGCCGGGCTTGCGTTCGCACGCATCAGCCCGGGAATCGCGATCGAATCGTCGACTCTGACGATCACTCCAAATCGGGGAGGTTTAACCACATGTCAAAGCGATTGACATCGCTAATCGCCACGGCGGGCGTACTCGCCGTCACCGGGGCCCTGGTGCTCGCCGGCGGTGCCGGCGCCAGCGGTGCCGCCGGCGCAAGTTCGCTGCCCACGCTGAACATCGCGCTCACGGGCGTGAGCGGCGTGGCCGTGTCCGGCAGCGAGGTATCGGGCGCGGTCAACGTCGTCTCGACCTTTAGCGGAAAGGCGCCAAGCGGGCCCAACAGCAACGGACCCACGTGGGGACTTGTCCGGCTGAACCCGGGCGTGACAGTCACGCAGGCCGTTGCCGCGGTGGCGAGCCATCACGGCGACCCCAACGCGCTCACGCCCATCGCATCGCTGTTCGCCGACAACTCCGCGGGGGTCCCGACGCAAACCGTGCTGACTCCCGGCAACTACGTCGCCCTCAATCTCACAGGGAACGGGAACCCGGGGTTGGCGCCGTTCACCGTAACTCAGTCGTCGTCGCCGGCGGCGCTGCCGAACGCGGCTGCGACTGAGACGGCGATCGAGTTCAACTTCCGCGGGCCGACGGTGCTGCACGACGGCACGATCGTGCGGGCACAGAACGGCGGGTTCCTGGTGCACATGGTCATCGGTATCGGCGTGAAGAACGCCGCCGCCGGACGACAGGTCATGGCGCTGCTCCTCGCGGGCAAGGACGGCAAGGCGGAGAAGGCGTCCAACGGGCGGTTCCTGACCCTGGCCGGCCCGATCTCTCCAGGAGGGATGCAGCAGTCGGTCCTCAACGCCAAGCCCGGCTACTACGTCGAAGCCTGCTTCATGGATACGCAGGACGGCCGCGAGCACACTCAGCTCGGCATGGAACGCCTGATCCGCGTCGTCAAGTAAAGGAGCACCACCAGGGGGCAACCAGGGCGGGCCGCGCGTTCCGGGGATGCGCGGCCCGCATCTTTTCACCACCGAACCGGGTGAGCGTCGCCGCCCTGATAGCGGCCATGTTGCTCTCCGCGACCGATCACGAGCTCGTCTGGCTCGGCGCGGGCGCCGTCTCGCTCGGTGCGCTGGTTGGCTATTTCCTCTCGCGCTCCGTCGGGCTACCTTCGATGTCGGACGACATCGGAGACTGGCTCAACCTGCTCGGTCTGGCGGCGGTGGCGTGCGAGGCGCTCGTCCTCATCTGCTGGATTGCACGGTCGGCCCCTCGCCTCGCCTCGCCTCGCGGTCGGTCGGCTCGTGCACTGACCAGCAGGCTCACCCCCCGAAGTATTTGTTCAGTGGGCCCTCGTAGAAGGTCGGATAGCCACTCTGGATGTGATCCTTCCACTCCGGCGGGATCCCATCGTGATCGATCACGACCCTGGTCGCGTCGCCCTCAGGCCGCAACGTGAAGCGGACGATCGAGTAGACCCCCGGCTCCCACTCGTCGGGGTGGGCGCGGCCGAAGCGCCACGCCTGCACGACGCGCTCGCCGGGCACCAGCTCGATCCGCCGGCCCTCGACCCGGCCGCCGAACAGCGAGAACGGCTCACCCTCTCGATCCCTCACGTCTGCGGGCATCCCGGTTGCGGCGGCGAAGATCTCGCCGCACGTCAGGAACTCATAGATCCGTCCCGGGCTTGCCTTGATCACGGCTTCGACATGGATCGACATCGTCTCGACGCTCCTTGGCCAGGCCGGCCAGTGCCGGCTTTGACCTGAAGACGAACGACACGGCGCCAAACGGACGTCGGACCTTGCGCAGCTCGTCGCAGGATCCCGGATCAAGCCCGCCGGGCGGGCGTGATCAGGCCTGCCGCTGTGACAGGCGCTCCCGCGCCGGTTCGGACTCGCGCGGCAACGACGTTTGGACGCGTGGCTGGCAGTAGCCGTCAGCACACGACTCGTCGCCGGGTCCGACCGGGATCCACTCGCGCCGGACCAGCGCGCCGTAGATCTTGCAGCCCACGCAGACCCCGAGCGCCGACTCCAGCCACATCAGCGTCAGGCAGATCACGCAGATCGTCCGCGGCAGGTAGCCGCGGATGCCGCTGTTGGTGATCACGGTCATCGCGAACCCCATCGCCATGCCGAGCGTCCATGCGAAGCGCTTCGGCGTTGCCGAGACCCATTGCGGGCGGGGGCGGAGTGTCATCGCATGGGCGAGCGCACCGAACGGGCTGTACCGCAGCCCGAGGGTGACCCGGATGAAAAACTCGACGAAGAACAGGCTGGCGACGATCTGGAGCGGCACATACTGCTTGTCGAAGTACGCGTAACTGAAGGCGATTGCGCCGGTCACCATCGTCAGGCCGGCCGCGGCGCGCGCCTCGTTTTCATTGACGTCTTCGTTCAGCTTGCGCAACATGTCGGTCACGCTCCGGTGCTAGTCGCCCGCAACTGGGTCAGCGCTTCACCGGGCAGCGGGAACCAGCGAATGCGCTCGAAGTCCGGGCTCATCGGTTGATCGGGAAGCGGTCCGGTCGGTGGGTGGACCTCGAGGTCGGCGATGATCTGCCGCGCGGCCTCGAGTTGGTCGGCCAGGGCGCTTTCGGGTGCGGTGGCGAGTGGCGCCGGCGTCACCGTGAGCACGTCGCGCAGCCGGGGCGGTGGATCCGAGGTGTGAGCGCGATGGCGCCAGAGACCGCTCGCGCTATCGAAGTCGTAGAGGGCCAGCAGCTTCCATCCGTGGTCGGCGATGAGGTGAATCGCGTCGAGGATGTAGGCGAACGTCGGCTCGCTGAGGAAATAGTTGAGGCTGACCCGGGTGAATGACAGCAAGGCGCCCATCTGGCCCCTGACCGCTTGCGCGGTCATCCGGTCCGACCAGCGGTCGTCGATCCCGTACAGCCGGTGGATATACGGTCCGGCGCAGAAGCACCCACTGCGTGCCTGAATGCCGAACAGGTCGTTGAGCAGTGCGGCGACGAAGTTCGCGTGCAGCAGACGGCCTCGATGATGCACGCCGAAGGCGACGGTCGCGAGGCGGTCGATTTCGGTGCTGCCGAGGATCTCGATCCGGGGGTTGGCGGCCAAGGAGGCGAGCGCGCGGCGGGCGAGGTCGTGCTCGCGACGTTGGATCTCGTCGGGGCCGACCTGCTCCTTCAGCGCGAACACCAGCCCGGCGCGAATCGACTCCACGATCCCCGGCGTCCCGGCCTCTTCCCGGATGGCAGGGTCGGGGTGGTAGGCGTGCTCCGAGGGACTGACGAACAGAATCGTCCCCCCGCCTGGTGCTGATGGAACCCGGTTCTCAAGCAGCGAACGCTTGACGACGAGGACACCGGGCGTTCCCGGACCGCCGATGAACTTGTGCGGCGAGACGAAGACAGCGTCCTTGTACGCGAGGTGACCATCCGTGATGGGCGGAGCCGCGTTCATGTTGATTGGGAGATAGGGCCCGGCCGCCGCGTAGTCCCAGCAGGCCAGGGCGCCGTGGCGATGAAGCGCGATAGCGATCCGGTCAACGTCGGTCACGATGCCGGTGACGTTCGACGCCGCCGAGAAGCTGCCGATCTTCAGCGCGCGGTCGGAATGGCGTCGCAGCTCGTACTCGAGGTGGTCGAGGTCGATGGCGCCGGCGCGGTCCTGGCGTATCGTCACGAGCTCCGCGGTCGACTCTCGCCAGGGCAGCTCGTTGGAGTGGTGCTCGTAGGGACCGATCAACACCACCGGCCGCTCTCGCGGGTCCCACGCCAACAGGCGGATGAGCTTGTCGATCGCGCCAGTCGCTCCGGTGCCACAGAAGACCACGACGTCGTCCTCACCACCGTTCACCGCATCGTGAATTATGCGACGAGCCTCCTCGCGCAGCAGCGTGGTGCGTCGCCCGGTCTCCGACGCCTCCGTATGGGTATTCCCGTACATGGGCAGCACCTGGTCTCGAATGAAGTCCTCGATGAACGACAGCGAGCGTCCCGAGGCGGTGGAATCGGCATAAACGATCCGGCGTGGGCCGAACGGTCCGTCGAGCACGGCGTCGTCGCCGATCACCGAGTCGCGGATCCGGTCGATCAGCCGTGGTTCACGGAGGCGACGCAATGCGTACAGCCCGGGGGAGGCCACGGCCTCAGAGCGCGCAGATGTGGTGGCGAGGTTCGTCCTCACAACAATCACGTCCTTTCGAGCTTGGGATCCGCTAGAGGGCGGCGGCCAACAACGGCTCGCCGACTTCCCGGGGGAACGGGGACGGCTCGGGGCATGGCACGAACCGTCTGAGCTTCGCCGGTCCTGGGTCGCGCTCGAGTCGATCAACGACGGTCAGCTCAACGAGGGGACGGGGGAGCCCGAGGCCCGCCAGTGCCCGCGCGACCTCACTGCGCAGGCGATCGAGATCCACGGGGGCGCCGCAACGAAGGGCGATCCGTGCGCCCTGCGGGGTCTGGCGCACCTGGTACTCGACGACGCCCGGGTGGTCACCGATCGCTGAGCGGAACACGTGTGG
>Ga0335078_10011945_pt1 | contig 12883 bp, 9 predicted proteins | sample Lox_Sample_32_FD_206711 | JGI IMG/M metagenome (GOLD analysis project Ga0335078, IMG submission 206711) | Soil microbial communities from Loxahatchee National Wildlife Refuge, Florida, United States - Lox_Sample_3.2 | ecosystem: Environmental > Terrestrial > Soil > Wetlands | place: USA: Florida... | reverse complement strand
CTGCCGGTGAGCGCGCCCTTTCATTGCTCGCTGATGAAGCCGGCCCAGGATCGCCTCGCCGCCGACCTGAAGGCGCTGAAGTTTAAGGCCCCCGCGGTTCCGGTTGCCTGCAACGTCGATGCGGCCCTGCTCACCGACGCCGACCGCAGCCGCGACGCTCTCATCCGTCAGGTCACGGGATCGGTGAAGTGGGCGCAATCCATTCATCTGCTGATCGCGCAAGGCGCGCAGACCTTCATCGAAGTCGGTCCAGGGAAAGTCCTCTGGGGCCTGATGCGGCAAATCGATCGCTCGAAGAAATGCGTCAACGTCGAGGATGATGACTCCCTGCAGAAGACGCTGACACAGTTGTCCTAACCCCGCGTGGGGCGGAAACTCCTATCCGCCTCTTGACTTTGGTCCTGCCGGAACATCCAGCTCCGAAGGAGCGGCATAGTGTAGCCCGGCACGTCAGTGCCGGGTAAGGCAAGAATCCCGATCACGCGCCCATCGGGCGCAACCACACAGGGCCATGAATCTCCAGCTTTGGCGCGGAAAATCCCTGCCCATCTTGCGTGCGGAATGTTGTCACCAGATTTTAACCAGATATTAACTTGCTCCTCTCGAGCGCCTTGCGATCATTGAGTCATTCCCGCAGTTAAACCCTTAAGGAGGAGTTTCGTGTCTGCAAAAAAGGTTCTGCTTCAGTTCGCAATAGCGGCAATTACGCTCGGCCTGGTTCCTGCTTCCAGGCTAAACGCCCAGATAAACCTGCTGGCCACCAGCACCCTTGACCAGTCCCGCGCCGGCGCCTGGGCCGATCTTTCCGGCCTTAAATACGATCTCGAAAACGGTGTCCCGGCGAACTCGCTGGGCGGATTCGGTTCGGCGATCGCCTATACCGGCGGCAATACTTTCCTTGCGCTACCCGATCGCGGCCCCAACGCGGTCGATTTCGACGATGCGATTGACAGCACCGTCAGCTACATCAACCGCTTCCACACCGTCACCATGGACCTGACGCCCAGCAAGCGCGGCTCAGCCCTGCCGTTCAGCCTTACGCCCACTCTGCGTGCCACCACGCTGCTCTGGAGCTTGTCTCCGCTGGTGTACGGCAGCGGGGAAGGCCTGGGCGTGGGTCCGGGTGCTCCGCCGCTCAACAATTTCTTCGTCCACTTCTTTACCGGACGCTCGGACAACTTCGATCCCAGCCAGAACTCCGGCGACTCCAACGATGCCCGCCTCGACTCCGAAGGCATGCGGCTCTCGAACGACGGTCGCAGCGTCTTCATCTCCGACGAGTACGGTCCTTATGTTTATCAGTTCGACCGCCTCACCGGCGTGCGCATCCGTTCCTTCACGCTGCCGTCTTCTTTCTATGTGACCAACCTGTCGCCGGTCGGCAACACTGAAATCGCCGACAATACCAGCGGCCGCGTGGCTAACAAAGGCATGGAAGGGCTCGCCATCACGCCCGATGGACGTACGCTTGTCGGCATCATGCAGAACGCGCTGATTCAGGATGCCAACGAAGGCGGCGCCGCCAAGAACCTGCTGCGCATCGTCACCATCGACATCCGTTCCGGCAAGGTGACACACCAGTACGCTTACCTGCTCACCAGCGGCTCCGGCGTCAGCGAAATTCTTGCTCTCAACAATCATGAATTTCTGGTCGACGAACGCGACGGCCACGGCCGCGCCAACGGCGACGACGCCAAGGTCAAACAGCTTTTCAAAATTGACCTGACCGGCGCCGTCGACGTCAGCGAGCTGGACGGACTCACTGCCGCAGCCAACGCTGTCAACAAAACGCTGTTCCTGGATATCGTTCAGGTGCTCACCGCGAACGGAATCGCCGCCGGCAACATTCCCGCCAAGATCGAAGGCATCGCCTTCGGCCCGGACGTGCGGCAGGGAAAAACCACTCTTCACACGCTGTGGGTCGCCAACGACAACGACTTCCTGCAGACCGTCCCCGACGCCGACGGAAACCAGATTCCCAACCCCAACCAGTTCTTCGTCTTCGGCTTCACCGACGCAGCCCTCGGCGGATCGAAGTACGTGCCGCAGCAATTCCAGCGCTGGTAATTGTCGCGGGATGAATTAGAAAGCGGGTGCCCCATCCTTGGCGCGTACGTTGCGCCAGGATGGGGCTTTTGATTTTGGCTGTGGGGCGGCGTCTTCGAATCTAAACCCGTAAATATGGTAATATGGCAGTGTGAAGACTACCCTTGAAATTCCCGACTTTCTGTTCCGTCGCGCAAAGTCAGTCGCTGCCCAACGCGGTATTCCCCTGCGCCAGCTCGTCACCGAGGCGGTTCAGGAAAAATTGAAAACCACTTCCCAGGAAAAGCCTTGGATGAAACATCTCGGGAAGCTCAAACACTTGCATGCGGAGAGAAAGCGAATCGAAAAGCGAGTGGAAGAAGCGTTCGAGCGGATCGACCCGGAAGTCTGGCAATGATTCTTGACACAAACGCCTTGTCTGCTGCGGCTGACGATGATCCTGGCGCGGTTGCCGTTCTCGCTCGCGCCGAACAGATGTTGCTCCCCGTGATTGTGCTCGGCGAGTATCGCCATGGCATTGCCCAGTCGCGGCATCGGACCAGCTACGAAAACTGGCTGGTAGGACTGCTCAATGACTGCTTAGTGTTGGACATTCAGGAGCCGACCACGCATTATTACGCGGAGATCAGCCTCGAACTAAAACGGAAGGGCAAGCCGATTCCGACCAATGATATTTGGATTGCCGCACTGTGCCGGCAGCATTCTCTTCCCCTGTTGAGCCGCGATCGCCACTTCGATCTGGTCGCCGGAACCAAACGGATCGACTGGTAACCGCAACGCCTTAATGCCCCAAAGGAATCTCCGACTTCACCTCGATCACGGGCCCAGCCGGCGCAACTTGAGGCGTTCAGCAGGCGTGAGCGAGACGCTTTTGCGAGCGGCTGTTTCGTAGCAGCCACGAATCTCCAGCCTTCGCGCGGAAAATCCCCACCTCGGTGCTACAATCCCGCGCATGCCGACGGTACACCGGTCAGGCCCCTACCGGTTCTACCTCTATAGTCATGAACCGAATGAGCCTTCGCATATTCACGTGGATCGCGATGACGCTTCGGCGAAATTCTGGCTTGAACCCGTTCAATTGGCAGGTAACTTTGGATTTCGGTCCCATGAACTGCGCGAGATACAATGGGCGGTGACCGAGAATCGGGGAATGTTCTTGGAGGCATGGAATTAGTTTTTCAGCGGCAGTGGCAGATGAACGCGTGTTGAGCGTCGATCTCAACGATGATGCTCTGAGCGTCTCCCTGCGCGACGGACGCGTGATTACCGTTCCGCTGGCCTGGTATCCCCGGTTACTGAATGCCACGCCCGCTCAACGCAGCAACTGGAAGATTGCCGGCGGCGGCTACGGCATCCACTGGCCCGACCTCGACGAAGATCTAAGCACCGAGGGACTGCTGCGGGGCGCGCCTGCGCCGAAAGCCCACATCCCAACCGGGAAGTAAATCGCCCTACCTCGCTCGAAAACGAAGAGCCACGGTGCCTCACCGAGGTGGCACTTCATTCGCTCCAGCCTCGCAGGAGCGGGATGTCCGGGTTGCTATCTCGGCAACGACGTAACCCGTCCCGGCTCTAGAACGGGAGGAGCAGCTTGTCCGGGCCTTCGATTTCGTTCTTGGCCTCAAGGAACTCTTCGGTCCATGGTTTGCCCGCACACTCGGGGCACTCGTCGATCATGTTGCTAACGGCGAAACAGTGATAGCAGGTTCCTTCGGAGCTCGCGCCAGGGAACTTCTTACATGTCTTGCAGGGCTTGAAGAACTCGCGTTCGAGCGCTCGGTGCTCGCCCCATAATTCGCGCTCACACACGACGCACATAATCTCCTCCTGACTGCCCCTTTTTGCGCCCCAATGAACCCTTCACGGGGACATTTTCCCTCAGCCGCTAATATAGCTCCATTACCTGTTTCCACGTTTTCTAAATGAGAGTCGATGTGCTTGATTGCAGGCATCCATCCCAAAACGGAAAAGGCCACGCGTTGCCACATGGGAACACATCCTACGAGGTGCGCCACGATGGTGCCCGCATCCTCGTTGTAGACTGATCGAAATGAACACGCCTGATCCCGAAGCCATCGCAAGAGGTGTATTCGCTGAAATTGCGAAGCGATTTCCATCTTTGAAGATGGTCGAGAATCAGAACGATCCGGTGGAGATCAGCATCACGATGCCCGTCCAGCCGGGCTTGTCGTACGACGTGTGGCTGTGCCTGCAGAATCGCGACGAGCTAGGTTTCTCGGCGGGTCACTTTTACTGCGAGTGGTTCCCATGCACAAAATCGGATCGCGTAGAGAAGTACTTGGACGCCGTCATCGGCTTCCTGTCAGGGAAGTACAGAATTCTTGAATACCACAGGGGATCAACGTGCTATAAGGCCAAACTACAGAAGCCTGAAGGCGATGACTGGCGCACGGTTGCTAATTGGGCCACAATTTGGATTCCGCTGTTCTTTAGGAAGACGGTGAGGGAATTGCGGAACGAGTGAGGATTATTCATGCGCAAAGCGCCCGCGCCACTTGAAGTGCCTTCGGCGCAAAAGGAAAAGGCCGACCAAATAGGACGCGCATCGATCCAGCCTATGACGCGCAGGCGGGTGCTTTGTCCAGGCTGCGTGCGGCAAATTCGATGACGGCTCTGACCTGCTCGCGGTCAAGTCCGTCATACCACTCCAAGATGTTGTCGATGTTCGCTCCGGCTTCCAAATTCTCGAAGATAGCGGACACGGGCATGCGTGTACCCTTCAACACCCAAGCGCCGCTCACCTTGCCGGGAACGCTCTCCACCGCCGAACACTGCGACCAATCGAGGTTTGCCATAGCTCCGTGGCTCGTCCACCAGCATAGCGCTCCACGCCAAAAAGGAAAAGGCCGTTGAGATTTTTCTCAACGGCCTTTATTTATGCCGGCAACGACCTACGCTCCCACACACTTTCGCGTGCAGTACCATCGGCCCTGCGGGGCTTAACTTGAGGCGTTCAGAAGGCGTGAGCGAGCGTCCTTCGCGAGTGGGAGCCTTCTGCCGAAATCCTGAGTGGAGCGTAAGCGGAGTGGAAGGATCAGCGCTCAGCTGGTGGGTGCGTGTTCGCCGTTGCTTTGCGTCAGCGCGCGACTCAAGATTGCCCGAGAAATGTATATTTGTGCCGTACCGATAAGTATGAAAATCACCCCCAGCCCCGAAACGAACCAAGAGGGATTTTGCCCGTAAGTGTCAGAGCAAACACACGGTTGACAGGTTGACAGATTGAATCCGCAGCCAGCGTGACTTCGCCACTTGATCAGCAAATTCTCAGGCGGCAAGTATTCGTGCCTTCGTCCAAGGCGGATTAGTGCCGGTTTGCTCGTTATTCGCGGGGTGACTGGCTCGATTTTCACAAGCTGACCTCTCATTACTTCAGGCGGTCCAATGGTCGAGCCGCCGGAACCGCCCGACCCAAGGTCCAGCACCGTCTCGCCCGGACTCAGCTTCGCCAAAGCAGTCGGGTTTCCGTATCCTAGCGAGGCCAGAAAAGCCTAAAAGCGGATCACCGTTTTCAGTTGGATCATGCGGGGGGAAACATCGCCTCCAAGGCCAGCTCCCAGAATGCTGGTCGGTGGCATCTCCATCGTCGATACCTCTCCGAACCCTGGGTCCGAGCTGTCGTTGTCGGGCGGGCCGAAATTTGGGTGATTGAAGAAATTAAAGAATTGGACGCCAATACCCACCACCACTTTGTCCTCGACAAAGCTGATTCTCTTCACGACATCGAAGTCAGTATTGAAATAGTTCGGATAGCGGAAGCGGTTGCGGCCTTGAGCGAAGGAAACGGCACCGCCTGAACAAGGTCCCTGTGAAGTTGGCAAGTTCCCGGTATTGAATCCTGTTTCGCAACCCGTTTGCACGAAATCTGCATTTGTATTGGGTGTCGTTGTGCCGTCTGGCCGCGTCAACACTTGCGGCGGCCAACAAGGATGCGGGAAGGGTGGAACTACGGCTCCTGCTCCGCAGGAATGCGGCCCGCTGAGTGGCTCGACTGGCACCGAGTAGATTGTTCCATAGAAATTCTTCTTAGCCAGGTTGCCGCTTTCTGCGAGATCGATCACCGTGTAGGGAAATCCGGTTCGGGCGAAAATCGTTCCCGAGACCTGCCATCCCTTCATCAGGTAATCGGGGCCTCGGCCGCGGAGCACGGTCTTTACCGGGAGTTGCCACACATAGTTCGCATTTAAGGAGTGACGAACATCGTAATCTGCCGCCCCGTAGCTGCCTCGCAGATAAAAGGGGTTCTGCGGGAATTCGGAACTGCCTGCCGTGAATGGGGCTTGCCCGCCGTTGGAAACTTCATCGAGAGCGTGGCCGAACGTGTAGTTTGCCTGGAACAAGCCATTGCCAAAACCAGCAAATCGTCGTCGAAAGGAAACAACCATGCCATTGTAGTTCGAGATTCCGGGTGTCGTGTATTCAGTGACACCAGCGAAGCGAGTGTCGCCGCAGGGCGGAACGGGTGGGCTGCTGCAGAGCGTAGTGGGAAATGGACCCCATCCGTAAGCATTGACCGAGGGATTTTGCACCAGCTCATGAATACCGTGATTGCCGTAGTATCCAAGAGTCAGCGAAGTGCTGGTACCAAATGTCTGCTGCAGTTCCAGGCTCCACTTCTGATACTGGGCTGAGGGGGTCCTACTATCCGGAACGGTAAGATTTGGGGGAAAGAACTCCGGATCCGCCGCGTGGATCTGAATAAAGTTTTCGCCGGCTGCAAACCCATGGACAAAGGCGGCATTCGAGGCTGCGGCCACTTTAAAGAGGCTGTTGGTTTCTTCCGGAGCGAGATTGTAGGCGCCAAACACCCTCACGCGGTTCACGAGTGGTGGATTGTCAGAGAAAACGGGTCCGAACCCGCCAGAGAACAGCTCGTAAAATAGACCGAGACCGCCGCGCACCACGGTATTATGCGAAACTCCCAGCGGCTGCCAGGCGAAACCGAATCGCGGTTCCCAGGCAACAGGGTCGGTGTGAAGAAAGGCTTGCTTACGATTCGAAAGCGCCTGATTGTAAGGCTGTGCGGGGTCGTGACTGATCGATTCAAACGCTCCAGAGAATTCGGAAAAGCAATCATGGGCGCAGACCGGATTTGATTGATGTTCTACGCGCAGGGTGAGAGTAAGGTCCAGGTTGGGTTTTATGTGCCACTCATCCTGCCCATAGCCTGCCAGAGTGTAGTTAAGGAAGAGCTCCGCCCGCTGCGTCGGAAAGGATTGACTCAAGCGTGTCGAGTCACTGTTGGGAGATGCTGGGTCCACGCCTCCGGAATAAAATGCGTCGATGGTCTGGGGAACTACGTCTCCGACGGCATTCTGGGTATATTGGGCGTGTCTCAAAAATGCTCGGAAGAAGTCTCCCCCGAATCCGAACTTGTGCTTGCCCCACGTCTTCAGGAAATCGTCGGCGATGCGGTACTCCGTGAACGCTGTGACGAGGGGATAGGCATAGAGATAGTCAGACCCTCCCAGCGACGTGAACGGCTGACCCGCGTTGGACCAATCCAGAGTGGTCGGAAAAGCAGCCAGGGTTTGTAACGGGTTGACGAGGCTCAGCACGTCGTCTTTGTAAATACCCGCCACTAGGAACTGGTTCGCGGCGGTAGTTCCAAATGTGTGAGTTTCGCTCAACTGGGCTTCCCACCATGGCCCGGTCTCATAGACGTTGAAGAGTGTGCTTATTGGGTCGACGACAATGGGTTGACGGCCATTGTCGTATTGGAGGAGGAAGAAAGCACGATCGTTGGTACGGATGTTCCAATCCATACGCCCAGACACAAGGGATTCACTCGTCGGCTGCCCAAGCGTTTCCTGAAAATGGATTGCGCACGGAAGATTCACGCCGAGTTGCCCTTGGGGAGCCTGCGGACCAATAAACACACCACTCGGGCTCGTGTCGAGACAGCCAAGAGGATCGGCGAAGCTCCCCGGAGTAGCAGCCGCTATTCCAGGGGTTTGGTTATACAGACTGAACATTTGCTTGTAAAAAGCATCGGAAGCGGAGGCAGCCCCAAAGATAGAATCGATATTGGCGATGGTTGCCGCCCCGAACTGCGGACTAGGGAGAACCACCTGAACAGGAGCGGGAAGCAAGACTCGCAAGCCCTCGGTATCAAAAAAGAAAAACAACCTGTTTTTCTTGATGGGCCCTCCCAGCGAACCCGCCCACTGATTAGCGATGTCGAAGGGCCGAGGATTGCCAAATGCTTTCGTGATCCAGTCGGTAGCGTTCAACACGCTACCATTCCAAAAGTACTCGACGTTCCCGTGGAAACCGTTTGCTCCAGACTTTGTGACGTAGTTCACATACGAGCCCGCGTCGGTTCCAAAATGTCCCGAGTAGCCATCACTCACCACAGTGGCTTCCTGAATCTCGTTCTGACCCAGAAGCATACCCGTAACGCCAGTAAAATTAAGATGACCCGCGTCGTCGTTCATGCCATTCAAGGTGAATTGATTTGAGGTCCCCGGCATGCCCAGGATCGAAAAGTTCCCGCCCCCACCTCCAGTGCGCGCGTTATCGGTGTTCATGATTGCGCCGGGAGCGGTCTGAGCGATGTAGGTGAGGTCGTTACCGGGATTGGGTAGTTCCGATATCTGCGTCTGACTCAGGGTCGTTGAAACATCGCCATTGTCCGCCTGAACCAGCGGAGCCTCTGCGGTTACGGAGAGTTGCATGTTTGCTTTTGCAATCTCCAGCCTGATGTTGACGGTAACTGGTGTCCCTAACAATACGGTCACACTCCGGCTTTCCTTACGAAAACCGTCGTGCGCTACGGTTAGCGTGTATTGGCTGGGAGAAAGAAAGAAGAAGCGGTACACGCCATCGCGGTCTGTTTTGGTTGATTCCGTCGTGCCTTTGTTGATGTCCCTGATCTCGACATCCACATTCGGCAGAACCGCAAGGCTCTGATCAGTAACGACGCCGGTCACTGCGCCGGAAGTGAGTGTTTGAGCACTCAGCCTGTTTAGAAAGGACGTAGTGAGGAAGATTCCAACAAGAAGCCATACCGATATCGGACGCAAACTCATCGAGCCGCCCGCAGGATTCGATTAGACAAAGCCCAGATCAGTCAGGGAGACATAATACCCCAGATCGTCACGGAATCCCCGCTTGGGCGCTCGTGGCCACGGTGGCGGCGGCGAATCCGTGAAAGGTAGCTATCGAGGCTGGTCAAGCCCGACGCGGTGGACCAGATCCACAAAACGCGGGTCGTCGCGCAAGGGATCAAAGTAGGGATGGACCTTTATCAATTGCAGGATGTTTGACTGCTCCTGGTAGGCCCGCTCCAGCCATGCAAGTGCCTGTTCGTTGTCACCGAGTCCCAAATAAGCGTTCACAAAGGGAGCAGCGGCAACGTAGCCTGTCTGCTGCCGTCGTTTCAACTCATCAACCAGGCGAAGGGCTTCCCTGCGACGCCCAGCATGCGCATAGGCCCGAACCAGCACGCCCATTACCGCCGGATTCCGGTCGGGGCCGAGCGCCTTTTCCAGCACCGTAATCGCTTCGTCCGGTTGGCCGTTGGCAATCAGGGCGAGCCCGAGAATCCAATGGTCCGGGTCGTCGTTTCGCAACTCCCTGATGGCTTCGTCGTAACGTCTCGCATGAAACAAAATGAAACCGTTCGTGATGGCAGGGCCTCCAAGCGGAGTGCTGCCGGCGCCTCCAAGCGGATCAAGTTCGCGGGCACGCTGGACCCACGCCAGGGCTTCGTCCGTTCTTCCCTGGCACAGCAGCCACTTAGCATATCCGACGTGAGCGCCAGCATCGTTCGAGTTCAACTCCAAAGCCCGCTTGAATTCCGCTTCGGCGTCGCTCCACTGCCACTGTTTCTGATATACCGCCGCAAGCAAGACGTGTGGTTCCGCAAGGTCCGGATCCAGTTCAATTGCTTTTCGGGCTGCACTCATCATCTTGGGGTGCGTTTCCTTCGGCGGGGCGCCGCCAAGAACTGATCCGAGCCTCTCGTATGCGTTCGCGAGGCCGACGTAAGCCGGTGCAAAGTTCGGGTCCTTGCCGATCGTTTCCTCAAAGTAGGCAATACTCTGTTCAAGCTCGGCCTGGCTGCTGCTGTTGCTGAATTCATTTTCGGCTTTAAGGTAGCTCTCGTAAACTTCAGGCGAGACACGCTGCGCCGTGACCAGCCTGGCATGTTCCTCTCCGGTGAGCTTGACCTCCACTCTGCGTGCGATGGATTGCGCCACCTCGCTCTCGAGAGCAAGTACGTCCCCCAACTCGCCGTCGTACTCATCCGCCCAAAGGTGCTCGTCGGTTGAGGCACGAATCAACTGGGCGTGCACACGAATCCGGTTGCCCTGCCGTATCACCGAACCTTCGACGAGGGCGTCCACCCCAAGCATCCTGGCAATCTCTGGAACGGAGAGCTTCGTACCCTTGAAACGCATGACCGAGGTGCGGGAAATGACGCGCAGATCATGGATTCTGGCCAGGCGTCCGCACAGCTCTTCGGTCATCTCGTCAGCCAGGTATTCCTGAGTTGAGTCGCCCGACAGGTTGCTCAAGGGCAGGACTGCCAGCGACCGGATTTTGGTTTGGGGCGCATGTCCAGTGTGGCCCCGGAGCATAACGTAGGTGACGGCAAGAAGCGCGAATCCAGCCACACCACCTAGAGCAAGCCAGAGACGCACCCGCGAAACCCCGGTTGGTTGAACGTCGACTTCTCCATCCGCGGGCCGTTCCGCCCTAAGCCCCTGCTCAACTGGACTCGGCCGCAAAGGGCTAACAGCGAGCGACTCGATCGGCGCTGCCCCGGTAGACAAATCGCCGTTTTGCACCTGAGCAATGAAACGGTATCCCCGGCGTGGCAGAGTTTCGATGTAGCGGGGTTCCTCGGCTGAATCGCACAGCGCGTCGCGCAGCTTTTTGACGGCACTGTTCAGACCGGTATCGAAGTCAACAAAAGTCTCGGCGGGCCAGAGTCTCTGGCGAAGCTCCTCGCGCGTAACCAGGTCCCCGGGATGCTCCAGTAAGAGCGAGAGTACCTGGAAGGGCTGGCCGTGAAGCTTTAGCCGGATTCCGTGCTTGCGCACTTCACCCGAACGCATGTCCACTTCAAAGGCGTCGAATCGCGCCCTGCGGGTTCGGTCGGTAGCCTCCATAACAGGCTCCCCTGATGGCCAGTAGTCTATCACCACTGCTTATCCCCTAAGGAATGTGCGGGTGTGCCTACAAGCCGCCTGCATTCAATGAGTTGGACGATCAGAACAAAAACACCTACAGACCATACGCCGACCATTGCGCCGCAAGCGAGTTCGCGGCAATGTGGCGGGACGCAGGCTAGCGTTTTGTGCCACGACCGAGCGTGACGGGGGTAGCAGGGCAAAATTCGCGGGCGATTGGGCAATACAAATCCGTGATGAACCCGGAGTTTCATCGCATGGCCATGGCGCTCCCTATAGCGAGGGGTCATACAGCGACTTTGTTGGCGAACGGCAAAGTCCTGATTGCAGGGGGCCAATCAAGATCAGTGTTTCTAGAATTTCTGGAGGCGACTATGCACAGCAAAACTTTCTTATGGTCGGTAGGGGCGTGGGTTCTCGTACTCGCGCTAGGCATCGGTGCAGCGGGGCAAGGCTGGCCAGGCAGGCACTACAGTGGCGTGATCAATGACTATCCAGTATCAGCCAACCCGACAGCCGGTCCGTGGGAACTTCGCGGCCCGTGGTCCTTGAGCCTGCAACCGCTCGGAAGGGCAGATTTCTCGGCATCTCTGACAATGGAGTTTTCCGATTTAGGATCCGGCTCTGGGTTCAGCACCGACTCCCGGCACCAGCACACGCACCACATAACGATGAAGGGCGCGACGCTAGCTTGGAACCCTCCTCAAACCGATTGCCCAACCGGCCTCACTCCCTTCCCTACCTACACCTGGGTTCTGGAGGTGAACGGAATGGCGGATGTAACGGGAAATGGAGGATCTCCCTTTACCGGGCCAGTGCCGCTACAGGTCTGCCTTGGCGGCGGCCCGAACCTCGAGATTTCGAACATCACGCTGGTGTTTACGAATCTCGCGACCGGCCCATCACAGGCAACAGATCATTTCGGACCGCAGCCGATCCACGGGGTGGTTCGGCTTCCCAACGAACCTGAGTAGCTGGGCGCCTTCCAGGGGCGGAGTGCCAGCTCGCCGAAGGCAATGCACTGAAGAGAAGACCGCTAGTCAAGGGCCAAACAAGAAACAGGGAAAAGGAGAACCGCATGATTTCCAAAACGCTTCGCATCGCTCGAATGATTGTTCTGGCCAGCTTTGCGCTCAGTTCCGCCGCCTGGGCGGCCGCTGCCTGGACGCCTTGTTCTAACGCTTCTCTGAGTGGAACCTACGGGTTCCTGCACGCCGGCGTCGATGCCCACGGAGCCGCTGCCGTTGCCGTGACCCAGCTCACGTTTGACCCAACCACAGGCACGTACACCGGAGAGGACTTAGAAAACATAGGCGGCGTGATTGTCCCCTCGTCTCTCACCGCAACATACGCAGTGGCCAAGAACTGCACCGCCACGGCTCAAGTCACGCTAGTCAGCGGCGGTGCGTCTGAAAATGTCAATGTCTCCTTTGTGGTTAAGCCGACAGGCTTTTTCTTCCTTTTCCAGAGGCCAGGGGCGACCTCGTCGGGATTCGGCGTGAAGCGGGACTCCCCGACCTGCACCAATGCCGGAGTTGAGGGTCGTTTTGGGTTCGAAGCAACTGGCATGTTCCTCACAGGAGCGCCAGTCACAGGACCGGCAGCTTTCATCGGCGAGTTGAAGTTCAGTGTCGACCCTTCTGGAGACGGAGAGATTAGCGGACACATAGCCGGTAGCG
>Ga0335078_10011944_pt1 | contig 12883 bp, 5 predicted proteins | sample Lox_Sample_32_FD_206711 | JGI IMG/M metagenome (GOLD analysis project Ga0335078, IMG submission 206711) | Soil microbial communities from Loxahatchee National Wildlife Refuge, Florida, United States - Lox_Sample_3.2 | ecosystem: Environmental > Terrestrial > Soil > Wetlands | place: USA: Florida... | reverse complement strand
TGGGGGCGGCAAAGCTCCCGTTGACCATCCCACCGAGGAACACCAGCGTGAGGCCCCAGCCGAGTTGATGACTCATGAATCCTCCTGCGGAACTCCGGGGCGCGGTTCCCCGCCCACGGCGGGGAAAACCCCGGGATGACCGCAGCAGGCGGCGGCAGGCGTGGGCGAGATCCGCTCCCGCCAGGCGGCGGGCGGAGCCCGGCGAGCGCCCGTTCTCCTCAGCGCTCAGGACGCCGGGCCGAAGGACTTGACGGCGGCTTCGACGCTGTCATACACGTCGAAAACGGTCACCAGCTTGGTGATGTAAAGTTGCTCGTGAATACGCTTGGTCAGGTGGGCCAGCTTCAGGTTGGCGCCCTGGTTCTGCGCGGAGGTATATCCCGCCACCAGCGTGCCCAAACCTGCGCTATCGATGTAGGCAACTTCGCCAAGATCGAGAACCAGGCGCGTTTTGCCCTGGCTGAGGGTTTCCTTCAGCTTGGCGCGGAGTTGATTGCTCTCTTCCCCCAGAGTTACCCGGCCGACCAGTTCCAGGACGGTGACTCCGCTGGTTTCCTTCTCCATAATGTTCAATGCCATATCCTGCCTCCAGTCGATTCATTCCGCGCGGCGGCTGCCGTCCGCATCGGTTTCCATGGCCTCCCGACACAACCCTCCCCGGCAAATTCCCCGGGAAGTGGCCGCCAAACTCGATCCCTCTTCCCCCTTAGCTGGGCGGGGATGGGGGCCATCATTCCCCCTATAGGAGACGCGCATTTTACAAGGCTCTGACGCGAATGTAAATGGCAAGCTCCTGATTTTGTCCGACTTCGGGAAAAAAGTCCAGCGGCAAGAAGCAACCGGGTGCGCGACATAGAAGTTGGAGCAGCTGCTCGCAGGCGACGTAGCGTGTCGCGCAACTTTCGTGTCGCGCACCCGAACCAACCATGATGGCGGTCGGCTATTGTGGGGAGGAAGCGGTACGCCAGTCGGCGGAAATGTGGTCGCTGTCGGCCGCCACCACCAGGGTGGGCACAAGGCCTCCCCGGGGAGGCATCTTGACATCCTTGACCATGTCTCTTCCCCCCGCATCCTTGGTGACCACGCGGATGGAAAGCTCGGATGCCTCGCCCGGCACGGTGACGGTGCTCTGAAATGCAATTTGATGCGAGCCTTTAATCCCCAGGAAGCCTCCCTTCTTTTTCTCGCCCTTTAGAGATTGCTGCAGAAGGGACTGCCCACCGCTGGAAAAGACGATCGTGGCCTCCTTGAACCCCAGATTGCAGTTTACTTTGATGACTTGCGGGATTTTGGCAAGCCGGGCGGCCTCCGCCTTGGCAATGTCTTCAGGGCTGGGCTTGGGAGGCTCGGGCGCGGGTGCGGGCGTCACAACGGCCGGCTCCGGTTGGGCGGCAGGGGGAGCCGGCTCCGGCGCAGGAGCCACCGCCTGCTTCTGCTTGCGTTTTGCCGTTTTCGTGGCAGCAGATGGGGGCGCGCTCACAAGGGGCGAAGGGCTTGTTGCCGCAGGAGCGGCAGCCGGGGTCTCAACCGGGGCGGCGCCCGGCGCGGGAGGCGGAGCCGCCGACTGGGTTTGCGCCGTCACCGGCAGGGTCGGCGCGGCTGCGTTCCTCGCCTGCCGAACCTTCCAGTAGATCCCCAATGCAACGGCAATCAAGACAATTGCTGCCGCACCGACTGCAACGGGGAAGAGCTTGGACTTGAGAAAGGGAGTAACCGTGCCGGGAACTTCCGCTGGTTCTTCCCAACCAGCCTCGGCTGGCGGAGGAGCCAGGAGGGGCATAGCCGGTTGGGGCTTGGCCGGCTGCGTCACTTCGTAATAGTCCGGATGTTCCCTGTGACGCATTAACCCATCCGGGGGAGAATCGGGTAAAACAGGAGCCATCGGGACTGTACGTCCCGATAACACCGGCTTTCCGCCAGAAGGATCCGGCGCCGGCAGCGGGAGCGTTTGTTCCACGCGGGTGGGCTCCGGCGAGAGGAAGGGCAAGGGTACCGGCGGGCCTGTTGGCGGGGGCGGCGCTGCTGCGGGAAAGCTCAGCGGCGATCCAGCGGCCGGGCCCGGCGCCGGCAGAGGACGCGTCTGCTCCGCTACGGCCGGCCCGTTCGAAAGCAATGGCGGACGTGCCGGGGGCGGAGTGGATGGGGGCGGTGGCGGCCCGGCCGGGAGGTGCGGCACCGGCATGGGAAGAGTTGAGTCCAGTACCGGAGCATCAAGGGAAACGGGCAGAGGCGCGCGACGGGGTGAAGCCGGAGGGTTAAGCGAGACGGCGGAGAGGTCCGGAATGGGCAGAGGGAGCGTCCGGTCGGAAAGCGGCCTCGCCCTCGCCTCAGGCGCGGTGGCCGGCGGGACCGCAGATCTCGGCGACTGCGCAGCCGTGGGCGGAGGCGCGGGGGCGGCGGAAGCCACACCCGGCGACGGCTCCATGGTCCCTTTCATCAAATCCCGGATCGGCAGATCGAGCGTCTGAGGAAATGTGGTAGACGCGACCGGACTTACCGTCTTCGCCGGCACCGCCGGGGGGGGAGCGGCAGGGACCGGCGGCCTCGCTGCCGCGGGCCTGGCCGGGGCCGGCGGGGCGGGAGGCGCCGCAGGCCGTGCCCCAGTTGGTTGTGAAAGCGACCTCATGAGGCCGGGGACCGGCATGGCGCGCGTCTGCTCCAAGGGGGGAGCCGCCGGCGTGACGGCAGGAGCAAGCGGTATGCCCGGTGCCGCACCCTGCGACCGGAGGGGCCGGCCGCGTTGCAGATCGTCCAGGTCATTCAGGAGTTCCCGCGCCGAGGCGTAACGTTGGGTGCGGTCCTTCGCCAGGCATCTTTTCACCACATAATCGTAAGCTGCGGTCAAGCCGGGGTTGAGGCTGCTGGGGGCCGCCGGTTCTTCGTATACAATCTTGAACATCACGGCGGCGGTGTTGCCGGCAAAGGGCTTCTTCCCGGAAAGCAAGGTAAAGAGGATGATTCCCAAGGAGAAGATGTCCGTGCGCCCGTCGACATCGCCACCCTTCACCTGTTCCGGCGACATGTAGGAAGGCGTCCCCATCATTCCGATGGTGCGCCCCATCCCTTCGCGCGCCAGGACCTTGGCAATCCCGAAATCGGTGATCTTGGCGCGCCCATCCGCCGTCACCAAGATGTTCGCCGGCTTCAAGTCGCGGTGAATAACGTTATTGCGGTGCGCGTAGTCCAGCCCTTCCGCAACCTGCCTTACGACGGAGAAGATCTGTTCGACGGTCAGAGGATGACCGGATTCGAGAATCTTCTCCAGGGTCACGCCCGGGACAAGCTCCATGACAATGCACTGAGTGTGCTGGTCCTTGTCCTCAAAGGCGTCGTGGACGGTGACGATGGAGGGGTGCGCCAACCGGCCGGCGGCCCTGGCTTCCCGCATGAACATCTCCTGCGGGCCGCTGGTTCCCTCCCCCGCCGCGGGGGTCAGGGAGAGAACCTTAAGGGCAACTTCGCGGCCGATCGTCGGGTCGGAGGCTTTGTAAACCACCCCCATGGCCCCCCTACCCAATTCGGAAATGATGACGTATCGGCCGATCTTATTCATGGGTCGTCCACGGAAAGATACCACAACTCAGGCCGCGCGGGTAGCCACGGACGACCTGCGGTAAACAGCGCAAGTGCCACCGGCAAGACCTTGCGCTTTGATTGTCTTGGCAGCAGCTTCCGCCGGCCGTTCATAACATGGATGGTGCTGCCACCCCAGGTTCCGGACCCCAGGAATTGCGTACCCGGCCAAACATGTTAACGCGGGCAATCCATGGGCCATTAGGGACTGGGTGTTGTTCGCCGCGTCATTGTGTTTCCAACGTGATGGGAATCTGCATTGCCGGTACATTACTGCCAGCCACCACGAGCTTCCCTTGGATTGGTCCCAAAGTCCCTGTTGACGCAGAAACTCTGATTTCCAGATCTCTCTTCTCACCAGGAAGCAGGTCGAAGTAGTTATCACTGAATAAAAGCAAGTCGGGATTGCCTTCCGCCCGCGTTTCCCAGTCAATGCGGACGCGAACCAGCCGGGCATATTGGGGGCCATTGGCGAAAGTCAGGGGGATCGTGGCCTTATTTCCTGACACCTTCGCTTTAACCTCAGGCGGCAAACCCACCGCGGCGGGGGGGAGATCCTTCAACATCTCGAAAAGTGGCTTGTCGCGGCTGGCGATCAGGGCATCGAAGCCAGCCGCTGGCCGTTCGCCGGTTGCCTCTGCCAGCATCCGCATAAAGAGATCGAAATACGCCTTATTGGCGGGGTCCGCAACCAACTCCTGATCCAGCATGTAGGGATACACGACTTTCGGATCCCAATCGGCGCGTTCCTCCGTGTATGAAGGCGTAAAGCCGGTGAAGATCACGGTTTTTCCTTCGCCGTAATGCCCGGTTACCAGGAGGGGGCGGCCCGCAATGCTCATCGGCTCCTCGCTGCCAGGTTTCAGGTCCACAGCGTTGAATCCCGGCAGGCCGTACGCGCGGAGTAGCGTGACGCTCCACTTCTCAGCGGGCTGGCCTTCAGTCTGAATCTCTTTTATGGGAGCGAACTGCGCAGGGTCCGCCCGGGTCTCCTGACCTGGTCCGTACACCAGGTCGTTGCGTGATTCCAGGTGGACGGGTAGAACCTCAGCCAAAGGGGTGAAATCCAGGCAGGCGCCACCGCCGAAACCTCCGTGAAAGCTCCCCGGGCCACCGGTGTGAATGAAGCCCACGCCCTGCCGGACCGCCTCCTTCAAACCGTTGGCAGTTGCGTCGTCCAGGAATTTCCACAGGGATTCAAACGAAGCCAGCCACACCGCGTCATACGTTTTGCGGATTCCAGCCGCGTCGCGCAGTTCAGCCAGACGCTGAATTGAATCTTCCGATATAACGTCGACAGAGAGGCCCATGGCGAGCGCCATCTTGGCAAGGGGGAGGGTGTACTTGTTCTCCCCGATCAGCAGCAGGCGGAGTTGGCGGGAAAACAACTTGGGCGTCACTTTGATGAAGGCTGAATCCTCTGCCTTCTCGCCGCCCTCCTTTTCGGACGCCTGACCCCTCAGCACATAGATACCGGACGTGTCAGGCGTGACCCAGCTCACGACACCCATTTCCCGGCTCTCATCGCTTCCAATCTTGCCGGAGAAGGTGCGGGTCCACACGGTCTGACCTTTCAGATCCAGAATCCGGCATTGGACATCAACCGCCATCTCCCGCCGATAGTCATTCACGACCCATACAGGAATTTCCAGGGGCTTGCCTGATACTTGCGATTCCAGTGCTTCTTCGTAAGCAAAGTTCAACGCGAATCTCTCCTGCGAACGCTTCAAATAATAGAAACTCATCTTGGGAACGCGGAAGTAGTCGAGGAAGCACCAGTGAATGCCAGGCCAGACTTCTTTGAAGTCCCAGATTCTCACGCCATTGATAGGCTTGTGCATCTTGCGACGGTAAGCGTCGGTGGCATACTTGAAGAGAAACGATTGGTAGATTTGTGAGTCATCCACCAATTCCTGCGCCGATTTGACGTGACGATCAACAAATTGATTGACCCGCTCCAACGTGCTCCACAACCCGTCATATTCAAAGCTGGTCAGATAAGCATACGCGGAGAGATTGATGGGCAGGTTGAACCATCGAGGGCTGGCAGAGTTTTCGGTCGACCAAAGGTCTTGCGGCGATAACTCCTTCCGCAGGCTCTCGATCACCGGCAAGGATACGCTGCCGTACTCGGAAACGTAGCCGGTTCGGGCATTGAAGTGCTCCTGGTAGCCGCCCCCGAAGAAGCGCATCCCCGCGTCGGCCATCCAGAAGTGTTGCTCTCCCAGATCGCATAGGCTGGGATGGAAGATAGCTCCGGGACTCAGTCTGCCCACCAAATTGCCGATCGCCTGCACAAAGGAGTCATAGTCATAATCTTTGAAGCTCACAGTTCCGATACCCCAGCCCCCGCCTTTTTCATGGGCCTCTGCCAGCGGCGCCCATTCCACAATGGAGGGATGGTTGCGGTGCTCGGTTACGATCTCCCCGACCTGCCGCAATGCACTCCTCATGAAAATGTCTTTGCGCGGATTGGAGGGAGAGAGGACGTCGAGAGGCCCGAACTGATTGAAAGGCATTTGGACAATTATGAGGATGCCGATGTGATCGCACAGGTCGTAGAACTCCGGCTTCTCCACCACGGTGTGATTGACGATGCTGTTGAGATTGGCAGCTCTGTAGTAAAGCAGGTCCTTCTCATAGATCTGGCGCGTGGGTTGGCTGCCATAATAATCCGCCATTGGGTACCAGGCACCCTTCAAGAAAAGTCGTTGGCCGTTCAGCCAATAGCTCATATCCGGCTTTCGCGCGATGGTCCGGATACCGAAAACAACCTCCTGACGGGTCGGGGTACCACCCGCCGGGGAGATCGCAGCTTTTAACCGGTACAAATCCGGTTTGCCCAGGTCCCACGTCCACCAAAAGTGAGCTTGGGGCACGATCACTTCCGCTTTGAAACTGTTTTCTCCCGAACGCAGACTTAGGGATTGACTGGCCAGCTTGACCGGTGCATCCGAAAACGTCTCCGGCGCGATTTCCAGATCCAGAGCTGCGGGCCTCTCTTGTGAGCCGGAATTCAGGATCTTGCCTGAGACCTCCAGAGTTGCGCTCCCGTCCGCGTTGATTGCCTTGGTCCAAACAAAGAGGTCATCAATGACCTCGCGCGGGGAAATCAACAGCTTCACGTCGCGAGGGAGCCCCATGGGGAACACCGCGTTCCCGTAACCGGGAACTCCGTCCCATTTGGGCCCGAGGTAAGAGGGCATTCCCGAGAATTTCAGAACTGAATCCGGCACGGTCAGTCCATAGCTGCCCTTCAGGTATTCAGTGAACGCCCGCCCCTCGGGGACCCACGGGCAGGTGACCTTCACCACCAGAAGATTCTTGTCGCCGTATTTGAGCTTCGAACTAACGTCAAACCAGAAGGCGGTATTGCCGCCCTCGTGCTCGCCCAGCTTCTCGCCGTTGAGCCACACTGTAGCGAAGTAGTCGGCACCGTCGAACCTGAGGCGAACCAGCTTGCCAGCCTGCTCCCGAGCCACGATGAAGCTCTTCCGGTACCACCACTCCTTCTGATTCACCAGGCTTAACGTCTTGCTCTGATAATAGAGGTCCATGCCCTTGAGTCCGAGTTGGAGTTGCACCTCGCCCGGCACCAGCGCGGTACGAAAACTGCTGTCGTCGAAAGTGGGCAGGAAAGCCGCGTGCTTCTCTCCCTCTCCGATTCCCATTGACCCCAACTTCCAGTCTCCGCCACTCAAGAGGGTTTCCTGCACTCCGGAGTCGGACTCGGACCCGCCTCCCGCCTGCACATCTGCGGGATTGGGCAACATGATGGCGACTGCTAAGAGAGCGTAAATGCATGGGCGCATTTGCTCCTCCTTCCTCTGATCCGTTCACTCCTCTCAATCACCGAGCCCCCAGAGCTGATCTCCGGCCTTCGCTGTGACCTCTGTGCCGAATCTCCGCGTGCGGTCCTTAGCCTTAATCATCCGGTCTAGTGAGCTCATGAGTGGACGGGGCTAGGTCTCCAGCATGAAGACGGCCACGTCCTGATACGGAACCGTCACGCGGATGCCGTTATCCGCCACTGGGACATCCTTCTGAGTGTGCAGGTTCTTGACCCGGTGGTAGCGGGCGGGTAGTGCAATGTGCTCGGTTTGGTCCTCCGCGCTATCGTTAAACACCGCCAGCAGGCTTCGTTTCGAGCCCGGAATCAGTCGCGGCCGCAGTTTATCGGAGGTTACATCGGGCTTGACCGCAGGAGTAATGATGGCGCGCAACAGTTCCACTCCGCCCGCATTCCCTGCAGTAATGCTGGCTCCCAGGTTTGTGCCGATGTAATACACCGTACCTTCTCCCACTTTCTTCCGTGCGGCGACCGTGAGGCCGTGGCAGGTGGCGATGGCCGCGGCCGAGGTCAGCACGAGAGGCGTCAGGAAGGTGTTGGCTTTCACGCCCACGCGCAGAGGTTGGGTGAATTCGATTTCGGGCTCGTAGTAAACGCGATCGGAAGCAGCGAGGGGCTTGGGAGGCTGCTCGGGATTCATCATCAAGCTTTCCTTCTCCCGGTAGCCGAAAACTTCGGCGAGGCCACAGGGAGGAACGACCGGGTTCAGGAAAAAGCGCTCATCGAATAACCCGAAGGAAGTCTCAACGATTACGGTTCCACCTTGTTCGGCGAAACTCCGCAGGCCTTCACAAGTCGCCTGCTTGCCAATCAAGTGCCAGGGGACAATGACGACCTTATAGTTGCCTTTGGCCAGACCCACGGGTTCGACAAAGTCGGCCCAAAGATCCAGGTTCCACAGAGCCTTGTAGTAGCCGCGGAAGGACTGGGTGGAAACCTCCTCGCTGCCGCTCATGGCATAGGCCAGCAGGGCGTTATCCTGGTCCGTCAAAATAGCCACCTTCGGTCTGGGTCGATATTCTTTTAGAATGTCCCAGCAGGATTGAATCAGCCGGTTGTTTTTCGCGGCTTCCTGCACCCGGTCCGTGGTGGTGCCGTCCGCCGTGACCAAGCCAAATCCCGTCGCCTCGCGGCCGGTGGACTCCGCCAGGTAGCACCAGTAAATGATCCCCCTGGCGCCGGTGGCCACCACCAGCCAGTTCCACATGCGGATGTCCTGCGGACGCATCTGCGGACCACGGAGCAAGCCGGCGTTCGAGTGGCCGCCCTGCAATTCCGTCAGCCAGAAATCCTTGCCCGCGGCGTTGCTGCGCGTTATTTCAAACTTGGCCGCCACGTCGGAGGCCTGCCATTGCCGCCAGCGTTCTGAAATGGCGGGGGCGTTCCAGCGACGCGGGAACAGCGACAAGCCCCAAACGTCCACCACTTCCGCCAGCCGCCAGCCGTTGGTTCCGCCTTCCACCATGGCGTCCACTGGCGGGTGGTGCGCCGCGTGGCTTTCCATGACATGGGTGGAATCCACGGCACGCACCGAATCGGCGCGGAAGTGCATATACTTGGTGCTGCGGTCGATGATGTAGCGCCGCCAGTCGACCCAGTCCGGGTAGGTCCCCAGTGACCGGGGCGGGTCGATGGCTTTCCAGTCCGGGAACCCCCGCGTCCATGCTTCATTCAGGCGCTCGATGCTGCCGTAGCGTTTCTGGAGCCAAGCCTGGAACTCCTCCACCGTCCTCGCGCAGTAGCAATACAGCCTTTCCTGGGGGGTCGCCCAGATATTGCGCTGCCAGGAGGGCTCGATGTGGGGTTCATTCCAGCAATCGTAAGCATAGAGCGACGGGTGCGGCAGAAGGACCTTGACAAGCTCGCGAACGAACTCTGATGCCGCTTCGCGCACCGGCTCCCAATCCAAACATAATCCCGGCCAGCCGCCGGTCATTTGCGCCGGACTCCCTTCCAGCCGCTGCGGTTGTCCTTTGGCGTCGACGAATCGCGCCTCCGGGTGAGCCTGCTCCAGCCAGTAGGGCGCCGTCTCAAAGACGATGCCCATTAGAACTTTCAGGCCGAACTCGTCGGCGTATTTCATGACCTCGTCAATTTCCTCGAAGTCGAACACGCCGGGCTCGCGGTTGTAATAATCCCACATGGGATAAATGCGAATTATGTTGAACCCGTAAGTTTGCGCGACGTCCCTCAGCATCTTCCGGCGCTCCGCACGCGGGGGGTTGGGCGGACGGTAGAACTGAGCTCCGTAAATGAACTGGTCCGCCGTGCCAGGACTTGGCGCGGCCTGCGGACCACTCGGGGATGGAGCTTCGCCGGCGTAGATCCGCAACCCTCCCCACGCCAGACTGGTTCCGGCCGCGAAGCTTTGAATGAAGTCTCGACGTGAAAAATCCATGGCGCACCCCCCTCTTGGAGTCTCCCCTTTGTGGCCCGTACGCTATGCCTGCCGCAAGGCCAAGTCAAGGGACAAAGCGTCGTCGCGCATCCCGCGTGGGTTGGCGAAACGGCGGCCTCTTCGATATACTTCATGCCCGTGACGCACCGTTTTCGAAATCGGAATCCGAGGGGCTGATCCATGGGGCTGACGCTTGTCTTGAGTTTGCTTCCCGCCATCGCGCTGCCGAAGGAGGGTCCTCGCACGGTGCGCATTGCCGTATGCCAAATCCTGGCCATTGATGGCGATCGCGAAGGGAATTTCCGCCGCATCGAGTATGCGCTCGAGCAAGCGCGCGCGGGGCGGGCGGACATTGCCACGTTTCCCGAGTCGGCCATTCTCGGCTGGGAGAATCCGGACGCGCACCACATGGCCGCGCCCATCCCCGGCCCGGATAGCGACCGCATCGCCGCGCTGGCCCGCCAATACGGATTGATGATCTCTATCGGAATGGACGAAAGGGACGGTGACCGTCTCTATGATTCCGCCATCCTGGTCGATAAAACCGGCAAGCTGCTCTGGAAACATCGCAAGCTGAACGTCCTGGCGGAGTTAATGGACCCGCCGTATATGGTGGGAACGCCGGCAGGAATCGGCGCGGTGGACACGGAGTTCGGCCGCATCGGCGTCCTGATCTGCGCCGACACGTTTGTGGACGATTACGTTGCCCGCGTCGATAAGCTCCAGCCTGACCTGGTGCTGGCGCCCTACGGGTGGGCGGCCAAGGTTGAGGAGTGGCCGCAGCACGAAAAAGATCTTGAAAAACTCGTGGCGCGCCGCGCCGCGGAGTGGAAGTGTCCCGTGGTGGGCACCGACCTGGTGGGTGTGATCATGCATGGACCCTGGAAGGGCCAGACCTATGGCGGAGCCAGCGTGGTGGCGGACGGCTCGGGACAGGTGCTCGCCGTGCTGCGCGACCGCGATGTGGAAGTGCGCGTGGTGGAGTTGCCGATTCCAAATCACCAAAGGTAATCGTGCGCGGGCGCTTCGGCATGCGACGGCATTGGCGATGACCGGCCAGCATGCATTCATGCCATCTCTATTGGGCCGCAAAAAGTCAGAAAAAAAGTCTGAAAATATGCTTGACACGGAAGGTACGTCAGTTTATGGTAACCCGGGGCTGCATCCTGCTCGTGTGCTGCACTGCGGATTCTCATATCCTGGAATGACAGAAGGGAGAACCGAAGCAGGAACAGTATGTTACAGGCCGATAGGATGTCAGGCATGCCCCCACCGAAATGATGGCTGAGATTTCAACCCTCAGGCCCGACCCCCATGGTAACCGCACTATGCTCACCGCTCTAATTCCCGCCCTCTCTGATGGGAGCCAGCAGCCCCCCAGAACTCGGGGAGGGCGGCTCCCCTCATTTCCTCGTCACCGACCATGGTGAAAAGAGGACAGGGCATCAGGTTTCGAGCTTGAACTTCGTCGACGCCAGACCATACAGCCGGCGCCACACCAGGCGATTGATCGTGACCACGATGGCCGCCATGCAGATGGTGGCCGCCAGCAGCACGCGGAAATTGCCCGAATCGGTGGCGCTGCTGATTACCGCTCCCAGACCCACAGTAGACAGGGTCTTCCCTCGAAACCGGAAATATTCGGCGACGATGCTCGCGTTCCAGGCGCCGCCCGACGCAGTGATAAACCCGGTGACCAGGTAGGGGAAAATGCCCGGCAGGAACAACTTCTTCCAGCGTTCCGTTTGTCCCAGGCGGAATATGCTGCACACCTCTTTCAAATCGGTAGGAATGGCCGTCGCGCCGGCGATGACGTTGAACAGGATGTACCACTGCGTGCCGAGCAACAGCAGGGCCATGGCGCCCAGTCCCATGCCCCCGCCGATCCGGATCAAGACCAGCAGGACCACCGGGAACAAGGCCGTGGCGGGCACCGAGGCCGCTATCTGCGCGAGCGGCTGCACCAGGGCGGAAAGTTTCGGCCGCATGCCGACGTAGACGCCGACGGGGATGGTCCAGAGCCCGGCCAGGACCAGCGTTGCTTCCACGCGCAGGAAGGTCGCCCCCGCGCCCCGCGCGATTTCCGCCATCTCCGCGCTCGAGAGGGCCACCAGCATCTGGCTCATGCGGAACACGGCATACGCAACCAAGGCCAGCGCGACGAGCATGACGGCGCGCCACACCCACGGGATGAATGGGTTCGGCCGTGGGCGCTCAACGGCTTTCGTGGCGGCGCGGGCGAAATACAGATTCAACGCCTCGCGCGCCGGCTTGATGGAAACGCGCGCCGCGAGCGGGATTATCTTCGAGCGGCGCAGGAGGTCGAGAATGGGCGAGCGGGTGGGTTCGGCGGCCTCGACCTGCTCGAACTTGAATTTCTCCGCCCAGGCAATGATGGGGCGCCACACCAACTGGTCCGCCAGAACGATGATGGTGATCATGGCCGCCAGTCCCCAGGCAATGGAGCGCATATCACCCGCATTGGCCGCGGTCTGAAGATAAGAGCCCAGACCGGGAAGCCGCAAGTCGCGATCCCCCAGCACAAACATCTCGCACGCCATCAGGAAGAACCATGCCCCCGCCACCGACATGATGGAATTCCAGATCAGCCCGATGGCCGCGAAGGGAAGCTCCATCTGCCACAGCCGCTGCCACCAACTCAAGCGATAGATCTCGGAGGCTTCGTGCAGGTCGCGGGGGATGCTCTTGAGGGAGGAGTAAAAACTGAAGGTCATGTTCCACACCTGCCCCGTCAGGATCAGAAGGATGCACCCCAGTTCCACACCCATTTGGCTACGGGGAAACAAGGCGATCATGGCCAGCATGACGCCGGGGAGGAAGCTGAGCACGGGAATGGATTGCAGGATGTCGAGCAGGGGGATCATGAAGCGCTCGGCCTTGGCGTTGTACGCAGCCACGTATCCATAGACCAGGGTGAAGCCCAGGCTTAGAAAGTAAGCGATGGCGATGCGCATGATCGAGAAGAGGGCGTACTTTGGCAAGGCGCCGGGGTGCAGACTAATCTCCGCCTGCGTGTTGACCGGCCCGGTGCTATAACGCGC
>Ga0335078_10011943_pt1 | contig 12884 bp, 11 predicted proteins | sample Lox_Sample_32_FD_206711 | JGI IMG/M metagenome (GOLD analysis project Ga0335078, IMG submission 206711) | Soil microbial communities from Loxahatchee National Wildlife Refuge, Florida, United States - Lox_Sample_3.2 | ecosystem: Environmental > Terrestrial > Soil > Wetlands | place: USA... | reverse complement strand
TCCGGTATGCCGGCCGCCGCCAGGTACTTCTGAATGGCGTCTCGGTCGGGGGCCTTGGCGGAAACTCCGCCTGTTTCTCGCACGCGTGCGGCCCGGGCGTCGGCATAAGCGGGTGGCAGCGGCTCGTCGGAGAACCAGGAGTCCGCGATGAAGCGTCCGGTGCCGGACGCGCACATCACATCGCCGCCCCACAGCGTGTCGATTCCTAAAATCGCATTCCCCAGCAACGCTTCGTAGGGCCCGCTCATGGCTATGCCTCCTCCTTGTGACGCGTCGATCCCCGCCAGAGATAGACGCAGAGTCCCACAAACAGCACCGTCGAGACTCCTTGCGAAATCATCTCACGGTTGTAGAAGGGCGTCCGGATCCAGTCTTCGGTGAACCCCGGAATGAGCCGGCAGGCCGCTCCGATCACTCCACCTAATGCGCCGCCGGCCATCAGGCCAGACGCGATGACCACGCCGCGCTCGCGCACCGAAGCGCCGCGCGCCCCGCCCAGCAATTCCGACCGTTTGCCGAGGAAGTGCGCTAGAAATCCACCCACCAGAGCCGGACTGTTGAGTTCCAGGGGCAGGTACATTCCTAACGCGAAGATCAGCGCGGGTTGGCCCAGCATCTCCATAGTCACTGCCAATGCCGCGCCCGCCCCGAAGAGAATGTACGCCACCGGCTGCCGGCTCATGAATCCTTCCACCAGCGCTTTCATGATGGAAGCCTGCGGGGACGCCAGCACCACGCGCGTGTCGCCCGGGGCCGCTTCGCCGAACTGAAAGGTGTGGGCCAGCATGACGATGGTGAGTCCGACGGCCACCGACGCGGCGATTACACCCAGGAATTTTACTTTCTCCTGCGCCGCCGGCGTTGAGCCGATCCAATAGCCGGTTTTGAAATCGGTGATAGCCTGTCCGGAGACCGACAGCGCCGTGCAGACCATGCCGGCGATCGCCATTACGAAGAACATGCCGGTAGTGCCGGAAAGCCCGAACTGCAGCAGCACCACGCAACAAATGATGATAGTCAGCATGGTCATCCCGGATACCGGATTGCGCGCCACAGTAGCGATGGCGTTCGCAGCCACGGACGTAAAGAAGAAAGAAAAAACCAGGGTCAGCACCAGGCCCGTTCCGACAACCAGTGGCACGCTCGACAAATTGCCCAGAAAAATGCCGATGGCGATGCTGCTTACGATTACACCCAACAGGACCGACATGACCGGAATGTCACGATCGGTGCGTTCGTCCGAGACGCCTTCGCCGCGGCGAAATGTGTGCAACGCGACGCCAAAGGAACCGGCCAAAATGCGCATCGATTTAAGGATGCCGAAGATGCCCGCGGTAGCGATTGCGCCTACTCCGACGAATCGGACGTAATTCCGGAAGATGGCGCCCGCGGCCATTTGCGCGATCGGAGTCGTTCCCGGATACACCGAGCCGGCCACATGACTGCCGATCATCCACACCAACGGGACCAGCACGAAATTCGCAAGCACGCCGCCCGCGCACAGGATCAACGAGCTGCGCAGGCCCATCACGTAACCCAGGCCGAGGATAAAGCTGATGGCGTCGAAATTGAACACCACTCGGGCACGGTCCGATGCGGCGCGCATGGCGGGCAGAAACTGAAAATCCACGTACTCCTTCCAGACGTGAAACGTGGTGACGAGGAAATCGTAAACGCCGGCGATGGCCGTGGCCTGGAGAAGTAGTTTGGCCTGCGAGCCGCCCTTTTCTCCCGTGACCAAGACCTCTGTGATGGCCGTTGCCTCGGGGTACGGAAATTGCCCGTGCATCTCACGCACGAAGTAGCGGCGCAGCGGAATCAGGAAGAACACGCCCAGGCAGCCGCCCGCCAGACAAATGAAGATGGTCTGCACAGGATGCGGGTCAAGCTTCAGGATGTAGAGCGCCGGCAGCGTGAAGATAGCTCCCGCCACAATCGAGCCGGCCAGGCCGCCGATTCCCGTGATGATCACGTTTTCCAGTACCGAGGATCGGCGTGGATACACGCGCGCCAGGCCGATGGCGAGGATCGAGATGGGAATGGCGGCTTCCATCACCTGCCCGACCTTCAAGCCGGAATATGCCGACGCGATCGTGAAGACGACACACAACAGCGTGCCCCAGGCGACCGATCGCGGGGTCAGTTCGGGGGGGTGCGCGGAGGCCGGGACGGCGGGCTGATAAAGCTCTCCCGGAGCTAGCGGTGTATACGCATTCCGCGGGAGTTCTTTGGATGGCGCCGGGGTTGTCACAAGAAACCGTATCGTACTATATTTCAGACGGTACGGTCTTTTCCGGCCATTAGTGAGAGGGTAGTCGGAGGTCCAGGGCCTTGTGGGGTCGGCCCTTCCGGGCCGCCGCCGAGCTTCCGCTCGGCGCTCTTGAATCACGCTGGCTGTGCGACGCCGGGCCGAAGACCGGCGGCAGGACACAAGCCCTGGCCCCACGTGGGCTGCCATGCGGAGCCCCGTTACCGCGCGACAGCGTGCTGGGTTGGTCACAGCGCCTGCTACCATCGGATTGCATGGACGCTGCGGATCGCGAGCGCTACTCCCGGCAAATCCTCTTCACCGGTATCGGCGAACAGGGACAGGAAGAACTGCTGCGCGCCCATGCGGCGATTGTGGGTTGCGGCGCTCTGGGTAGTTTTCACGCCGCCGCTTTGGCACGCGCCGGTGTGGGACGCATCACCATCGTCGACCGCGATTACGTCGAAATCAGCAACTTGCAGCGGCAGTGGTTGTTTGAGGAATCCGACGCCCGCGATGCCCTGCCCAAGGCGGCCGCGGCCGAGCGGCGCATCCGAGCGATCAATTCCTCGGTGTGCGTGCGCGGATTGGTGGCCGACCTGACCGCTTCCAATATCGCCGAACTGCTGTGCGAAGCCGGTGTGATCCTCGATGGAACCGACAATTTCGCGGCCCGCTACCTGATCAACGATTTCGCCATCAGCCGCCACATTCCCTGGATTTACGGCGCGGCGGTGGGCAGTTACGGGTTGGCCATGCCGATCCTTCCGGGCAGCACCGCCTGTCTGCGTTGCGTGTACCCGAATCCTCCGCAAGGCGCGCAGCCGACCTGCGAAACGGCTGGTGTGCTCAACGTAATCGCATCGTTGGTGGCCTCCTATCAAGTCGCCGACGCGTTAAAGATCCTATGCGGACGAGCCGACCTGGTGCACGCGCAGATCACGCGCGTGGAAATCTGGGAAGGTGGAACCCGGCAGACTGCCGCGCCGCCGCGCGATACCGAATGTCCCACCTGTGCGCGGCACGAGTTCCCATACCTGGAGGAATCGCAGCGCGAGCCGGTTACGTTTTGCGGAAGAAACGCGGTTCAAGTGCATGAACGAGTGGAGCATCTTGACCTCGCGGAATTACAGCGCCGGCTGGAGAAGCTGGGAGAAGTGCGCGCCAACGAGTTCGCGCTGCGATTTCGTACGCCGCCCTACGAAATGACCATCTTCCCCGACGGACGGGCCATCATCAAAGGCACGGGCGATCGAGGCCTCGCGCGCAGCTTGTACGCGCGCTACCTGGGTCAATAGTTGTGATCACCCGACACCGCGCACGCTTCCAGCCGCTCGATGATCTCATTCGCCAGATCGGCAGCGCGTTTGAGATCGTGACCTGCCCCCTCCACCGGAAGCAGATCGGTCCGCGCGGGGATCATGGCCATGGCCTCGCGCAGCTCTTCGAGCGACGCGAAGGAATCCTGCGTTCCATGCACGAAGAGCGCGGGAATCTGCAGCTCGGGAAAAAAAGCGGTGCGCTTCTTGTCCGGTTGTTTGGGCGGATGCAGCGGATACGAGAGCAACAGAAGCGCGTCCGCCAACTGCGGTTTGGAGGCCGCGAGCATGGCCGACTGCCGTCCGCCATAGGAGTGGCCGCCTGCGAAGATGCGGCCGCGCGCCATCTTGCGCACCAGTTCGACCGCCCGTGCAATCCCTTCCCGATCGCGCTCCGCTGCGGCGGGAAGCGGCGGTCCTTTCGGCCGCTGCTGGCGAAACGGCAGGTCATAGCGCAGTACCAGGTATCCGGCGGCTGCAAAGGCATGCCCCAGCCGAGCCAGCAGGAGCGCCTGGCAGTTCGACCCGGCTCCGTGCGTCAGCAGAAGGGCCCGGCCGTTCGCAGTATCGGGGGTGTGCAGCACGCCGCGGACACCGGGCGCCGCAAACGGCTCCTCCACTACTCCTTCTTCTTCAAGCTGGCGTCGTTGTCTTGAATAAACTGGCGGATCTCATCCGCCATCCCCAGCAGCTTTTCCCACTGCTCGCGGTAGAGCGTGACGGGAAAGCGGCCCAGGCCGTAGACCGAAACCGCGCCCTTTTCGCTCACCTTCAGCCCCATCTGCCCGCGCGGCCGTTTCAGCCTTTCGTTTTCAGCGCGGAGACGTTCCAGTTCGGATTGCAACTCTTCATCGGTTGGCATGGCGTTTAGTTCAGTGATACCACATTGCGAGACGCATGTTACGCTGGAAAACTTCCCCGATGTCCGGCTTCGATGCCATCCTGTTCGACTTCGACGGCGTTCTCATTGATAGCGAGCCTTTGCACTGCGCCTGCTGGGCCGCGGCGCTGGCGCCGTTAGGCGTGAAATTGGAATGGGACATCTATCGCGCCCGCTACATGGGAGTGGACGATCGCGACATGCTCTGCCACATCGCCGCCGGGGCCAATCCCCCGCTGGATTGGGAAATGTTGTGGGCACGATACCCCGTGAAGAAGGAGCTGTTCCAACGCGAAATGCAAAGGCCGCAGTTTGTGCCGGGCCTGTCCGCGTTGCTGGACGAGTTGCATCCGGACTATAAGCTGGCGGTGGTGAGCAGCAGCGCCCGCCTGGAGATCGAACCGCCCCTCGTGCTGGGCAATTTGCGCGGCTATTTCGGCGCACTCATTGCGGGCGAAGACGTGGAGCACCTGAAGCCGGCGCCCGACCCCTACCTGCTGGCCGCGCGGCTCCTCAGCGCGCAGAAGCCGCTGGTGGTCGAAGACTCCCCAGCCGGAATTACCAGCGGGCGCGCCGCGGGCTTTGAGGTTCTCGCGGTGTCGAGCGCCTCCTCGATGGCTGCCGCGCTGTTGGACCGGCTGTCAGGCCGCTCGACGACGGCTTGAGGCGCGTTTGCGGCCGACCGTCACCGGGCCTGCTTCTTTCGCTGCGCAGCCGCGCGGCGCGCCTGCTTCGAAAGGGCGCTGTGCGAAGCGGCCCCGTGTCCCTCACGCTTCAGTGCGTTCGACGTCGCGCGCGACCGTTTGGCTGCTGGCTTCTTCCGGCCTTCGCCGCTTTGACCTTTGCTGTAGTCGCGCTCGGCTTGGCGGCGGGTCCGATCCGAGGTCCTCCCCGCTTTCGGCGGAGCCAGCGGAACGCCCGCGCGGCGCGCTTTCGACAGCCCGATGGCGATGGCCTGCCGCGGCGAGCGTGCCCCGTGCTTCCCCCCGCGGATGTGGTCCATTTCTTCTTTAACGAATTCCCCGGCTTGCGTGCTGGGCGCCTTGCCTTCGCGGGCATCCTCGCGCGCTCGTTCGATGGTCTCTTTTTCTGGCATAGCGCGATTCCGTACTGCAAGGCCGCTGCCAACGTAACGAACCACGCAACTGCTACCCTGGAAAGAAGCGTGTTCCCATCCAAGCCAAAACGCACCACCGGTGAGCAGTTCCGCAGCGCACTGCCATTGCTGAAGGAATTAGTGCAGCCTCGGCGTGGGCTGCTGATCTTCGGCATGGTGCTGATGGTCATCAACCGCGCGGCCGGGCTGGTGCTGCCCACCTCCACGAAGTTCCTGGTCGACACCGTCATCGGCAAGCAGCGCCTCGATCTTCTGACGCCGCTGGTGCTCGCGGTTTTGACGGCCACGCTGATCCAGGGCGGTACTTCTTTCACGCTCACCCAGTTGCTTTCGAAGGAAGCGCAGCGCCTCATCGCGCAACTGCGGCGCAAAGTGCAGGGGCACATCGGCCGCCTGCCGGTGGCCTATTACGACTCCAACAAAGCCGGCGTGCTGGTCTCGCGCATCATGACCGACGTGGAAGGCGTCCGCAACCTGGTGGGCACGGGTTTGGTGGAATTCGTCGGCGGCCTTTTAACTGCCCTCTTCTCGCTGGTTTTTCTACTGCGCATCAGCGTCGTGCTCACGGGAACGGCGCTCCTGTTTATTGCCGCGTTCAGCCTGGCGCTGCGCGTGGCGTTCAAACGCATCCGGCCGATTTTCCGGGAGCGCGGCAAAATCAATGCCGATGTTACCGGGCGCCTTACCGAATCGTTGGCGGGCGTCCGCGTGGTAAAGGGCTACCATGCCGAGGCGCAGGAGGCCGAGGTGTTTTCGGGCGGTGTGCAGCGGCTCTTGGACAACGTGCTGAAATCGCTCACCGCAATATCGATGATGAGTCTCTCGGCCACGGTATTGATGGGCCTGGTGGGCGCGCTCGTCATGTACGTGGGCGCACGCGAGATCTTCGCGCACAAGCTCACGCTGGGCGACCTGATGAGCTTCACGGCGCTGCTGGCGTTTCTGGTGGCGCCCATGTTCCAGGTTGTGGGCATCGGCACGCAAATCACGGAAGCGCTGGCGGGCCTCGACCGCACGCAGGAAGTGTTGCGCGAGCGCCCCGAAGATGAAGACGAGCGCCGGATTGCTGCGATCGGCCCGATTCAGGGCTACATCACATTTGAGAACGTCACCTTCGCTTACGAGGCCGGCAAGCCGGTTCTGCACGACATCAGCTTCGAAGCCACGCCCGGCACCGCGACCGCGCTAGTAGGGCCTTCCGGCTCCGGCAAATCGACCATCATCAGTCTGATCGCGGCGTTTCACGAGCCTACCGAAGGCGTCATTCGCGTGGATGGAGCGGATTTGGCGACCGCGCGCCTGGATGCCTACCGCACGCAGCTTGGTGTGGTATTGCAGGATACTTTTTTGTTCGACGGCACGATTCGCGAGAACGTAGCCTTCGCGCGGCCCGGCGCCACCGAGGACCAAATCCTCGAGGCCTGCCGCATCGCCCACGTGAGCGAGTTCGCCGAACGGTTCGAGAAGAAGTACGACACCATCGTCGGCGAGCGTGGCGTGAAACTCTCGGGAGGCCAGCGGCAGCGGGTCTCGATCGCCCGCGCGATCCTGGCCGACCCGCGGATCTTGATTCTGGACGAAGCTACTTCCAGCCTCGATTCCGAATCCGAGCAGGCCATTCAGGCGGGCCTCGCGTACCTCATGGAAGGCCGCACCACCTTCGTGATCGCGCACCGACTCTCCACCATTCGGCGGGCCGAGCAGATCCTGGTGGTCGAAGATGGCCGCATCTCCGAACGCGGCATGCACGATTCCCTCTACGCGCTGGGCGGGCGCTACTACGATTTATACACGCGCCAGCACGGTATCGATGCCAATCTGTTCCTGGCACCAGGGGAAGGGGATGCGGTGCCGGAGGGTCAGCAGACGCCGCGACTCATGGGAGCCGCGCCCCCGAGTGCGGCGTCGTTCCTGCGCGGCGGCGTCGCGTAGCACAGGCCTCCTGGCCTGTGTCCGGTTTTACCGCCGCCCCATCCGCGCTTCCCGCAGCCCATACACGTACAACCCGTGACGCATACCCAGATACACGCGCCCATCGGCCACCGTTGGGACGGTGAAACGTAGCACCGGCCCCGGCGCATCGGGACCGCGTGAATCGGTGGCGTAGAGCAGCCGGCTGATATCCGACGCGTCGTAGGCCTGAAGAATGGAGTAGGTGTCATCCTGCCAGCCCTTGGTCAGCAAGATCCATACGATGCCGTCCTTTTTGCCGTTGGCGGAGATGGACGGAATGGCGCCCGGCTCCGGAAGTTGGACGCTGCCACTGCGGACGAGCGACAGGCGGCCCTGCTCCAAAGCATAATCCTTCAGAACCGAGTTGCTGCCGGCGTAGTACAGATGCCCGTTCCAATACGCCGGCGCGCCGAACGCCGCGGTTCGCGGACCGGGCGCGGGTATCGTCTGCAGCGCGTGGCTATTGGAGCCGGAGTGAAATTGGCCCATGTGATCACGGTCGAGTAAATAGAGGATGCCGGGCTTGCCGGTCACCACCAGCAGGTGCGGATGTTCGCCCGGCTGGTCGGGCAGCACGACCGGCCCCGCCGAGCCGAGATCGATGTCGTGCGCATTCAGATCGCTCTGGTCGAAGGGCGTAAAGTAATCGCGCACCGCCAGCGAGCCGTTGCGAAGGCCCAGTTTGAGGACCGAATCGCCAAAGTCGCGCCCTCCCGATGCCGCGGTGAACATTCCGTTCCCCGTGACGGCGAAGACGTTGCCGTTGTCATCCGCGGCGATCCCGGCGTCAGACTGCCAGATTCCGCTTTCACCGGCGTCCGGCGATGTATTGAAGACGCCTGTCTGCTTTAGTGTGCGGCTGTCATAGGAGAGCACCCAGCCGTAATACGGCCCCACATCGCACGACGAGCCCCAAGCCATGTACACGTGGCCGTTCGCCAGCAGCATGGCGGCTCGCGGATTTTCGCGCAGCGCGTGGAAGGTGATTTCGTCGTGCCACAGCCCAAACCATCCGGAAACCCGGACCGCCGCGCGAATCAGCACCGGGCTGCCCGGCCGTTCCGCGCCAGTAGTGATGTCGAGCGCGTGCAGCCGCTGAAAATAGCGGGGACGGGCATCGGGTCCAGGCTCACTAGTTCGCGCCAGGACAAACATCGTTTGGGAGGCCGCATCGATCACCGGTGTGGAGGTGATGCCGATTTCCGGTTCGATAAACCCGCAACTCACCGCCGCTTGCGGCACGGTCGTCACGCCCGCGCCGCGCAGAAAGTTCACGTGCCAGAGTGGCGTATCGGATTGGCCGGCGGCATCGAACGCGTAGACGCTGTCGTGCTCCGTGGCCACGAACACCACGTTGCGCACGCCCTTGCCTGGTATACCGAGCTTGGGAACAAACAGCGGTTGCGCGTAGATGTCTCCATCCACGGGATAGAGGAATAGCTTGCTGAAGTGCGCGGAATTCACGTTCCGCGGCGTGAGTACGGTTTCCTCCAGATTGGCGCCGGTGCGCCGGTTGTCGTACTGCGCCGTCGGGATCACTGGCTGCGCCAGGGCGGCGGCGGCCAGCGCGATCGAGAGAGCGAGCTTCACTTTCCCGTCTTGGACACCGCGCCCGTCTGGAAAGTTCCGGCGTGCTAGGATGGCCCCAGGTGGACCTCGGCGGCATCACCAAGCAGATTGCGCAGCAGGCGCTCAAAGCTCCCGTACAGGAGGTGATCGATTCCCTGCGCCCGTCCGACGCCGCGCAAGTTTCCGAGTCGGTCAAAAGCGCGCGAACGGTTGCTTCTGGTGACAACGTCTGCGCCGTAATCCTCGGCCAGATCCAGGCCATGCAGAGGGCGCTTAAGGAAGAGGAAGAACTGGTGGTGCTGCTCCACAATGGCCTGGAGACCATGCGCGTGATGGAAATCTACGTGCCATCGTGGAGCGTCGCAGTGCTGACCGGGATCGACGCGGCCCGCAACTTGACGCGCGTGATTGCGCCCGCCGAGCGCCTGGAGCTCATCTGCAAGGTGATGAAGGTGCAACCGGGCGCCAAAGGCGTCAAGGTCAACCTGATCGCACCCAAAACGACCCCGTAGCACAAGCCTCTGGCCTGTGTTTCCTTACGCGTTACTGCTAAACGCGTCCGCTACCGCACGGTACGAACCATTCGCCTGCCGCTGGTAAACCACCAGATATTTGCCCGTTTGCCGGGCGCCGCCCGCCGTGTATCCATACTTGCCGGCCCCGTAAGCCAGATCACCCGACGAAGAGACGTTGCCCGTTTCGAGGACCACGTCCGTTACGCCCTGCGCCAGAAATGCCTTCCAAAAATCGCGAATGGCGGCCTTCCCATTTACCTGGGGCGCGTTGGGCGGTTGCAGAACCGCGTTTTCTGCGTAAAACGCTTCGGTGATGGCGGCAGCATCGTTCGCGTTGGCGTGGCGCTGAAACTCCGCTTCGAGCTGACGCACGGCCTGTGCCGCGCCGCTAATGCCCTGTGTTGGTGTTGACATCGTGGAACCCCTCCAAGGTTCTGGTTGATTATACGGCGCTAACGTTTCAATTGGATTGCCTTGAAGTTGAAATACCTTGCAGTGACTCGATATCATGAGGGACCCGACCGTTATGCCGGGCATGGAGGAAGTCTCGCTATGGCCTTCGCCGAAGTGTCCTGGGAGAGGCGCCGTTTTGGCCAAACCCTGCGACGCGATCGATGGTGGCAAACGCCGCTGCTGGTTTTTCTGGGTTTTTCCGCATTTGTAGTTTACGTTACGTGGGCCGCGTTTCAGGGAAAGAACTACACCTATGGCCCGTATCTCTCCCCGTTTTATTCGCCGGAAATTTTCGGCGACTCGCCCCACGCGCTGCTCGGACCGATGCCCGCGTGGTGGCCGGCCTGGTTGCCGTTTTCGCCGGCGCTTCTGATCCTTCCATTCCCCGGCCTGTTTCGCTTCACCTGTTACTACTACCGCGGCGCTTATTACAAGGCGTTCTGGGGCGATCCGCCATCGTGCACCGTGGGAGAACCGCGCAAAAGCTACCTCGGCGAGCGGCATTTCCCTTTGATCCTGCAGAATGTTCACCGCTACTTCATGTACATTGCGCTGATCTTCCTTATTTTTCTGGCGCACGACGTGTGGAAGGCTTTGTGGTTCACGGATGCGGCGACCGGACAGGCGTCCTTCGGCATCGGCCTGGGCACGCTGATCCTCGCTGCCAACACAGCGCTGCTCGCCTGCTACGCGCTCGGCTGTCATTCGCTGCGGCATCTGGTGGGAGGTCGCTTCGAGCTGCTCTCGCCGTTCCGTGAAAAGAGCTACCACTGCGTAACCTGCCTCAACAGCCGTCATCAAATCTGGGCGTGGTGCAGCCTGTTTTCCGTCGCCTTCGCGGACATTTATATTCGGCTCTGCGCCACGGGCGTCATTCGGGATTGGAGAATTTTCTGATGGCCGAGTATCAGACGCACCCTTACGACGTGCTGGTGATCGGAGCGGGCGGCTCCGGCCTGCGTGCCGCGATCGAAGCCTCAGCCGATGGAGCACGCGTAGGGGTCATCACCAAATCGCTGCTCGGAAAAGCGCACACCGTAATGGCGGAAGGCGGCGTGGCAGCCGCGCTGGCCAACGTGGACGAGCGCGATAGCTGGAAGGTACACTTCGCCGACACTATGCGCGGCGGCCAGTATCTGAATAGCTGGCGTATGGCCGAATTGCACGCCAAGGAAGCCCCCGATCGCGTGCGCGAGTTGGAAGCCTGGGGCGCGGTGTTCGATCGCACCAAAGATGGGCGCATTCTGCAGCGCAATTTCGGCGGCCACCGTTATCCGCGTCTCGCGCACGTAGGCGATCGCACCGGTCTGGAAATGATCCGCACGCTCCAGGATCACGGCATCCACCAGGGCATGGAAGTGCACATGGAGTGCACCATGCTCACGCTGCTGCTGGATAGCGGTCGCGTGGCGGGAGCTTTTGGATACGATCGCGAACGCGGACGTTTTCTGCTGTTCCCGGCGAAGGCTGTCGTGCTGGCCACGGGCGGCATCGGCCGCGCCTATCGCATCACCAGCAATAGTTGGGAGTATACCGGCGACGGGCTGGCGCTGGCGTATCACGCCGGAGCCGATCTAAAGGACATGGAATTCGTGCAGTTCCACCCCACCGGGATGGTCTGGCCGCCCAGCGTGCAAGGGCTGCTCGTCACCGAGGGCGTGCGCGGGGAGGGAGGCGTGCTGCGCAACCGGGAGGGCCGCCGCTTCATGTTCGACGACATCCCCGAAAACTACCGCAATCAAACGGCCGACAATCCGGAAGAGGGCTGGCGCTATACGCAAGGCGACCGCGATTCGCGGCGTCCGCCGGAGCTGCTCACCCGCGACCATGTGGCCCGCTGCATCGTGCGCGAGATCAAAGCCGGACGCGGCAGCCCGCACGGCGGCGTCTACCTGGATATTTCGTGGATCAAAGAGAAGCTGCCCAATTCCATCGAGCACATCAAGCGCAAGCTGCCCAGCATGTATCACCAGTTCAAACAATTGGCCGATATCGACATCACCAAAGAGCCCATGGAAATCGGGCCGACCACGCATTACATGATGGGCGGCATCAAGGTGGATCCGGAAACCCAGATGTCCACCGTTCCGGGCCTGTTCGCCGCCGGCGAATGCGCCGCGGGATTGCACGGCGCCAACCGCCTGGGCGGCAACTCGCTTTCCGACCTGCTGGTGTTCGGCAAGCGGGCCGGCCACTACGCGGCGTGCTTCGCTAAAGAGCACGGCGAGGCTGGCACGGACGCGCAGCAGATCGACCGCGCCGCGCAGGAGTCGCTGCTACCCTTCGAGCGCGGACAGAAGCCGAATGCCGAAGGACCATATCAGATTCAGCACGATCTGCAAAACATGATGCAAGACCTGGTCGGGATCGTACGCCATAAAGAAGAGATGGAGCAGGCTCTAGATCAAATCGGCCGTCTGCGGGAACGCGCCGCCCGCTGCGGCATCTCCGGCAACCGTGAATTCAATAACGGCTGGCACACGTCCATGGATCTGAACAACCTGCTTACCGTCTCCGAAGCGGTCACCCTGGCCGCCCTCGAGCGGAAGGAGAGCCGCGGCGGCCACTTCCGCGAAGACTATCCCGAAAAAGACGCGAACTACGGCCATTTCAATATCGTGATCCGCCAGGGGTCGGCGGGCGAGATGCAGATCGCGCGGGAAGCTGTTCCGCAGATGCCGGCCGAGTTGCAGCAGGTAATCGAGGAGATGAAATAAGTGGCGAGCGCGACGTTCCGAATCTGGCGAGGCAATGAAAAGGGCGGCAAGTTTCAGGACTACAAAACCGAGCTTTCCGAAGGCATGGTGGTCCTCGACGCGGTTCTCAAGGT
>Ga0335078_10011942_pt1 | contig 12885 bp, 5 predicted proteins | sample Lox_Sample_32_FD_206711 | JGI IMG/M metagenome (GOLD analysis project Ga0335078, IMG submission 206711) | Soil microbial communities from Loxahatchee National Wildlife Refuge, Florida, United States - Lox_Sample_3.2 | ecosystem: Environmental > Terrestrial > Soil > Wetlands | place: USA: Florida... | reverse complement strand
GCAGCTTGATGTCGATGCGGATGCCCGGCAGATGGCCGCAAGTTACGTGGAGGGATTCGACGCTGCCCGCGTGGATCGCATCAGCACCAAAGCGCTCGCTCAGGAGAACGCGGCCGCGGACGCCATCGACGGTGATCGGGCCTTTCGTTGCCTGCGAGGTTACGACGGCGTTGTGGAGTTCCTGTGGCAGGAGTGCCGGTCGCGCGGGGCGCAGCTTCATTTGAGGACGGTGGTCGCTGCTGTCGAGTGGCAGCGCGGGAACGTGCGAATCAGCGCTGTGGCGGCGGTGTCCTTACCGCCGAAGGTAGATGTATCGGCGGCATCCCCGTCGCCGGAGAAAGCTGAAATCGACTTCACGGCCGACCGCGCCATCATCACTGTGCCCCTCGCCGTTCTGCGTGCAACCGACGAGGCGCCGGGCACACTGCGCATTGCTCCCCGGCCGCCGCATCTCACCCCGGCGCTTGCTTGCCTCGAAATGGGGCACGCCGCGCGCGTGACCTTGCGATTTCGTTTTAGTTTCAGGGAAGAGCGCTCAAGCTTGATGGAGTCGAAGTTCATTCACTCGAATGACGATGCCTTTCCGACCTGGTGGACCTCGCTCAGGCAGTCGCCGTCGAACACCATTGCGGCTCTGACCGGCTGGTGCGGAGGGCCGAAGGCCGAGCGCCTCGCGGGACTAAGCGGTGCGGAGCTTCGAGATCGCGCGATCGAGTCCCTGACGCGCATCCTCGCTGTAAGCGCAGACGCGATCCGGAGGAATGTGGAAGCGTGGTACGTCCACAGCTGGAGCGCCGATCCCTTCGCCCGGGGAGCCTACAGCTACGCTGGAATTGGCGGGATAGAGGCCCGACGGAGGCTCGCCGAACCGGTGGAGGATACGCTGTACTTTGCGGGCGAGGCCTTCAGCACCGATGGTCACGCGTCAACAGTGCACGGCGCCATCGAGAGCGGCCAGGTCGCCGCGAAGCGACTGATCGAAAGCATCGAGCAAGCATAGCGCAGACCTGTTTTCCAAGGACTGCCACTGACGGCACGGTCCCCGAAAAGGCCCGGGTGGTGCGGATACCAGCGCGGCGAGCAGAGGACGACGTAGCCTACAAAGTCCGCCTCGACCGCCAGATCAAGCCCTGGTGAGGAATCTCCTTACTCGGCCGGTTACCCTGCTTCAGATGGTAGACAGAAGAGGAATCGCGCTCGCAAAGAGGACTCTTCGCGGGTCTGGAAGACGACCTTCTAAACTGGTGGTGAAGCGGATGGGCTGGGGAACGATGAGGTCGGCTGAACTTGAACGCGCCGAATGCAACTGCCAGCCCCGGTCGTTCAACGCACAGCCATCATACGGCATCTTGAACCCAAGAACAGCCTCGTTGTAGGGGCGGCCACCAGTGGCCGCCCTGTACTCGGCTGCCCTGAGTTTGGGGGGCCGCCGCCTACGCAGTGATCAGGACACAATCCGCGATCAGGCGCTCTGGGCCTGCGATCTCGCGCCGCCGATGTAGCCTTCGCGCTCGAGATGCAGGAAGACCTCCTGCGCGGCTTCCTCCGGCGTGACGTCGCTGGTGTCGATGGAGACGTCGGAGTCGGTGGGCGCCTCGTAAGGATCGGATACGCCCGTGAACTGCGGCAGGATGCCGGCGCGCGCCTTGGCGTAGAGTCCTTTGCGATCGCGGCCCTCGCACGTCTCGAGCGGCGTCGCCAGGTGCACCAGAATAAAGCCGCCCAGCGGCGCAATCATGCCGCGCACTTCCTTGCGGATGTTGTCATAGGGCGCGATCGGCGCGCAGATGGCGATGCCGCCGTTTTTGGTGATTTCGGAGGCCACGTAGCCTATGCGCCGGATGTTGATATCGCGGTGCTCGCGCGAGAAGCCCAGCTCCGACGACAGGTTCTTGCGGACAATATCGCCGTCGAGCAGCGTCACCGGCCGGCCGCCCATCTCCAGGAACTTGGTGCGCAGCACGTTGGCGATGGTCGATTTGCCGGAGCCCGAAAGTCCGGTGAAAAAGACCGTGAATCCCTGCTCCTGCCGCGGCGGATAGCTGCGCCGCAATTCGCGCGCCACCTCGGGGTAGGTGAACCACGACGGAATCTCGCGCCCCTCGTTCAGGCGCTTGCGCAACTCGGTGCCGGAAATGTTCAGAACGCGCGCGCCCTTCGGGACCTCGTCCTCGGGCACGTAACAGTCCTGGTCCTCGAGGTAAAGCATCATCTGGAACGGGACCATCGTCACGCCGAGTTCCTTTTCATGCTGGCGCAGCAACTCCTGCGCGTCGTAAGGACCGTAGAACGGCTTGCCGTCGGTGTCGTTCCCGGGACCGGCGTGATCGCGTCCCACGATCAGGTGGCTGCAACCGTGATTCTTGCGGATGATGGCGTGCCACAAAGCCTCCCGCGGCCCGCCCATGCGCATGGCCAGGGGCAGGAGTGCGAGCTTCGCCGTATCGCGCGGGTACTTGGGAAGCAGTTCCTGGTAACAGCGCACGCGGACGTAGTATTCCACGTCGCCGGGCTTGGTCATGCCGACCGAAGGATTGATCAGCAGATTCGCCTCCACCTGCTTGGCGGCGCGCAGCGTCAGCTCCACGTGGGCGCGATGCATCGGGTTGCGCGTCTGGAACGCCACAATGCGGCGCCATCCGAGACGCACGAACTCGGCCCGCAATTCCGCGGGCGTCAGGCGCAAGGAGCGGAAATCATAATGGGGGGGAAGGTGCACGCCTTCCACGTGGCCGCCCAGGTAAACCGGGTGCGATTTGTTGATCACCTGGTCCGCGCCGGGATGGGCCTTGCTGGTGGACTTGAAGACGGCGTCCGCCTCGGCGGTACGATCGGGCGACCAGATCTCTTCCACGTGGAGCGCCGCCAGCATCACGCCTTCGGGATCGCGCAGGGCGACCGTGCTGCCGGGCTTCAGGTTTTTCGCGAACTCCTCTTTGACGTCGAGCGTGATGGGGATCGGCCACAGCGCTCCGTCGGCCAGGCGCATATTATCGCGCACGCCTTCATAATCGGCGCGCGTCATGAACCCGCGCAGCGGTGAGAATCCGCCGTTCAGCAGCAACTCGAGGTCGCAAAGCTGGCGCGGCGTCAGGTCCCAAGACGGCCAGTCGCGCGACTCGGCGTGCATCTCTCCCGCGCGCTCCGGCGCCGCCATCAGATTCACCAGCACACCGCCGTGCGGCGGATTCAAGTGGTCAGACATAGCAGAAACGCTCCTCCAAGGTTGGATTTGTGTTGAATCGCGTCCTGATTTCCACGTAGGGGCGCCCCTACGCTGAAACCAGGACACCGACCGGCGCTAGCGGGCTGCCGGGCTACTGAGGTGGTCTTCAAGCAGCAGATCGATTTCCTGCCGCAGATTCGGGCCGCCCGCAATCAGGCCGGTCATGAGCGGCGAGGGATTGTTGAACGTCGGGGGCTCGCCTTCCAGCCGCCGGACGAAGCCCCCGGCCGCCAGCACCAGGGCCGTGCCCGCAGCCACGTCCCATTCGTTCTTGGGAACCAGGGTCCAAGTTGCGTCGGCCTTACCGGCGGCCACCAAGCCAAGCTTGTAGGCTACCGAACCGATGTTCCGGACGCTGAACGGCAGGCCCTCGAATCGCTTCCACTCGCCGCGCTTCGCCTCGCTGCGGCTGCCGAGCACCAGGGCCCCGTTCAGGGTTCCCCGCGAACTGGGGCGCGCGGGCTTGCCGTTATAGGTGACGCCGGTCTCGAGCGACCCGACGATCTTCTCAACGGTGACCGGATTCAGAATGCCGCCCGCGACCGCCTGCCCGCGCGCGACGTAGCCGATGGAAATACACCACTCGGGGATCCCCTGCACGAACTCGCGGGTGCCGTCGAGCGGGTCCACCACCCAGACGCGCTCGCGTTCCAGGCGCGCCGGATCATCCACGCTCTCTTCGGAAAGCCAGCCCTCGCCGTCGCGCACCAGGATCTCGCGCAGCACGGCATTGGCCGCATGATCGGCGGCTGTCACGGGATCGTCGCCGGACTTGAACTGCGCTTGAGTCTTGCCGGGAATAAATTGGGATACGGCGTCGGCGGCCGCGTCGAGAGCCTGCTCAATGCGTCGTAACACATCAACTGCTGTCGTCGGACCGGTCACTAAGCTACTCCTCACCCGTAAGGGTTCTGGTTTTTCACGCGCGTGGGGAATCGGGAAGATTCCGGGGTCGCTCGCGAGGACGGGAGCTTCAGGGCTCCAGCGGATTAGAAATTCTACCCCAGCCGGCGAGCGCGGAGCAAGCGCTCGAAGGCTATCACCTAAATAGGTAATCGGCAGTTTTGTACTACCCTGGCAAGTCTCCGCTCTGGGATTCGAGCTACGACACGTGGGATCGTCGGCGGTGGGGACGCCGCCGCTGCAGCGCGTCGGAATTGATCATCGGAACTCCCTTCTTAGTGTGCAGTCAATTCGACGATCTTTCGCGATAACGTCTATCAAATCCAGTGGGCCACGTCAGCGATGCTTCCCTCGACCATTTCTTCCACACGCCGGGATCAGCGAGCATTTTGATGTAGATTCCGCCCACGACCGACCGTGCCTGAAATCCCTGCTGCTTGCCGGTCGTGGTGGAGTACCAATCGGTGAGCGGGACGCGCTTTGGCGTCTGATTCACCCAGTCGAAAATAGGCCCGGCGAAAGCCTCAAAACCCGGGGACGAGTCCGCCAGAGTGGCGGTCCAGAATTCCCAGTCCAGTTTTGTGTAGTCGCGCCGGCTGTCGAGGGGCAAGCCGAAGCGGTTCAGCCTCGTTTGGTAGAAGGCGATATCCCTGCGTGCGACCTCTGCGGGAAACAGGTTCAAGCCCAGCAGACGATCCCAAACGAGGTTGTAATCCTGGCTCCACGTGCCGGGCTTGTCGAAGGCCAGCTTGTAGTGATCGCCGTCCGCCGCCATGCTGACCCAGCGCGAGGCGAACTGTTCGGCGGTCTGGCGATAAGATGTCTCCTGCTCCTTGTGGCCTGTCAATCCTGCGAGTGTGGCGTACGAGCCCAGCGCTTCGATGGCTTTAAGCGACAGGTTGGCGTTGTGGGCCAAGTGGCCCGCGAAATCGTCGGTGCAAAGCTGATTGGCGGGGTCGAGGCCGGCGTCCTTCAGGTAGGCGGCCCATTTCTCAAGCAAGCCCCAATATCCCTCTGCGAAGCTGGCGTTCCCTTCAACCTCGGCCAGCGCCGCCATGAGAATCAGGAAATTGCCCGATTCTTCCACCGGCATCTGGTCCTTCTCGGAGGTCTCTTTGCCGCCATAGACCTGACCCTCGGCCAGCGGGTACGTACCTAGGTCGTGCGGAGCAAAAGGGAAGTGCCATCGGCCCGAGTTTGCATAATCGAGGACGGGCGCAAGCGAAGCCCGCTCGAGCGCGGGATTCAAGAGCAGAAGAATGGGAGCTGTCGGATAGATCACATCGACGGTCCCGATGCACCCGTTGGAGAAGTTCTCCTTGGGCAGCAAATAAGGCTTGCCTTCCGGGCTGGCGACCAGCTTCTGCGCGGCAAAGCTCTGGCGGTAGGAGAGCGCCGCGACGCGCGCATACTTCTCGCCGCCCTGGCGGGTGAGATCCGCCATCAAGTCTTCATCGAAACGGCGGCATCGGGCGGTGAGGGACTGATGATCATGCCAGGCCGAGGTGAGCAGGTCCGCGGCCGTCGCGCCGTTTCGCCGCCACCACGCCCTGAGGTGATGTTGGAAGTAGTCGATGGAGTAGACATCGTCGTAGGCGAGAATGATCGTGTGGGTGAGCGGATTTTGCGAGACGCCGCTTGCCGGAAAGTCGACCGCCAACACGGGCGCGCTCCCGGCGGGCGCAGGGCCGCCGGAGCTGTCGGTGCCGGGGAGGGCTTTGCCTTGCGCGAAGGCGTCGTGGGCAGCCCCAGCCGAGGCTAAAACCATACGGCCGGCCTTATCCGGCGAGACGTAGAGATATCCCCAGTCAATGCGCAAATTATCGCCCTTCTTGCCGAGTACAGGCTGAGCTTCGGTCCCGACGCGCAGGGCGGCGGGTGCGTTCTTCCACTCCTCGCCGCTGGCGCGCGACCAGACCACCGGCTCGTCCAGCGTGTTTACCGCCAGGGCCGCGGTCGCGTCAAAGTACACGGCCACCTGGTGCTCTTTGGCATCGCTCCCCTGAATTGCCCATTCGATATAGGTCGCGGGCCGCGACAAAAGGTCGAGGTCCGTCGGCAGAAGCGGTGTCATGAAGGTGAGCGTGACGCGCACACCGGCGCCTTCAAAGGTGTAAATGCTCCGCGTGGGCAGCACTTCAACGCTCGACTGAGGCAGGGCAGGCACGCCGTCCGGTTCGGCGCCCATCAGGCGATAGCCCTTGCCGTCGATCGACACCATGCTCGTCAGACCTTGCGGCGTACCCGTCCAATGGCGGGTCGTGTCGTCCGTCAGATGGTCTGCGAACGACCAGACGCTGAAATAAGGATCACTGGTGACCAGTGGAACTGCGGGTGGACGAAACTCATCGCGTGCAGCGGCCAGCGCGTTCGAAGGTGTCACGCTGAAGATGATCCAAGCAGCCAGCAGGCATTTTGAGATAGTAAGCACGGCAAGCTCCTCCAGTTGTGGCCGCACGGATTCAGACTCCGGCAGCTGCGCGTTCAGACCAGGCGAACCGTGATGCTTATCACCGAGAGTCTGGGCAGGTCAAGCTGGATATTGCTTCCCTCAACTCGCACCGGATGGGATCGCGGCGCGATAGTCTCAGGGCTATCGAAGGTATTGAAGGCATTCAGGTCATCAGAATGCAGGATCTGCGCGGAAGCGCTGCCGGGGCGCTCGCCTGCGAGCTTACAGTCGATCGGCATGTCCTCATCGGCGCTCGCGTTGACGAGGCTGATCACGACGTCTCGATCCTGGCGCGAGGCGGAGACCGAAAAACGAGTCGAGGTGGGATCGTCGGATTCCACGTGCACGGACGTCTTCGATCGATGACTCTTGAAGAGTGTGAACACGTGGTAGACGCTGGTCCGAATGCATCGCTGTCCTTCCGGACCGTCCGTTTGAAGCAGGGGAGCGCGTACGTTCACGGTTTGAGTCAGATTGCACATGTAAAGCTTGTCAGCCTGGCGATTGAACAGGTTGAGACCGAGCGCGATGGCCAACGCGCTGCGCATGGTGCACTCTTGCCACAGCCGGCCGTGGGTTTTTTCCTCGCTCGGAACCACGCGATCGTGCACCCCCCATTCATCCACGATGAGCGCGACATTGCGCCCCGAATCATAGCCGTCAAGCAAAGCGCGCTGCTCGATCACCGCCCGCTCGATGTCTCCGAAAGTGGTGAGCTGTGCGGCCATATCCGCGGGAGTATAGGCGGCAGGATTGTCTTTGCCTTCGGCGTAGTAGTGCATGGCGAAACCCTGCGGCAGGTGGCGAGGCGGGACGCTATCCATAAAATCGCGCGACCAGGATGCGTCATTGCGGTTGGGACCGCAAGCGATGAGAAACGGCTTGAGCCCGCCAAAGGTGGGGGCAAAAACCGCGAAACGGCGGTACAATTTCGCATACTCCCTGGCGGTCATGTCGCCGCCACAGCCCCAATTCTCATTTCCCACACCCCAATAGCGCACGCGATGAGGCTGCGTATGACCGTTCCGGATGCGCTCCTCCGAGATCGTGCTGCCCGAAGGAAAATTGCAATACTCGATCCAGTCCCTCAACTCCTCCGGCGAGCCGCTTCCGACGTTGCCACAGATGTAAGGCTCGGCGCCGATCTGCCGGCAGAATCCAATGAATTCGTCGGTGCCAAAGCTATTGTCTTCCACGTAGCCGCCCCAGTGAAGATTCACACTTTTGGGGCGATTCGCTGCGGGTCCGACGCCGTCGTGCCAATGATAGTCGTCGGCAAAGCACCCGCCCGGCCAGCGAAGAACCGGCACGCCCAGCTCACGAAGATACTCAACGGTGAGCTTTCGGTAGCCGTTGACGTTTGGAATCGCGGAGTCTCGGCCGACCCAAATTCCGCCGTAAACACAGGCGCCGAGGTGCTCGGCAAAGTGCCCGTGCAATTCGGGACGCACCAAACCGATCTCCGAATCGGCGCGGATCGTCACCTGGCGCTTGCCCGATGAGAAGCCCCAGAGGCCGCGCGGAATCAGCTCCAAAAGAGGAATTGCGGCGGCTCCGCCCATCAAGGCACGCCGCGAGATTCGTCCTCCGCTCATCGCGTCCACCGTCTGCAGAATTGCGTTACGACCGAAGAGACGGCAGGAATTGTAGCACGCAACCTGGCGCGAGATGGCCATCATCGGCCGGTGATGGCAGTGGGTCAATCCGAAGGCCCTCAGCGGACTTCATTGGGAAAGAGGAGGCTCTTCGGCAACCAATGAGTGAGAGTCTCTGTCCGGCGAATTGGGCTAACTGGTTGAAAATAAGGGGTAAAATAACTTTCTCAGTTTTCTCGATTTTACCCACCGTCCCAAATTTCGGGAGGACAATATTCTGACGGCTTGTTGGGCCGGCGGTTATGCGGGGGGAACCAGCGCGGCGATGCGAATTTTGCCGAACGAAGCCAAGAGGTTATTGAAAGCAAAGGGCTTCTGTTTTTCATATTTTGCGAAAGCCAATAGGCTATTGAAAACAAATAAGTTATTCGCTTGAAAGCCAATAGATTATTGACGGCCAAAGACTTAGGCGCGATTTGAAGGGAGAAGAATCATGTCGCGGATGCAAAGAGACAGCAGGATTCGCAACCAGACAGCATGCAAGGGGGCGCCAAGATCAGTTGAGAATGGCCGCGCGTCGAGACTCGCCTTTTGGGGTAACAACCGCTTGCGCGCCAAACTGATCCACTGCCGAGGCGCTCGCCCAATGCGTCTCCGGCATTTGACTTTTGGCGCGGTCTCCGCTATTGATGCTCCCTTGAATCGCCGCCGGTGCGGCTTTTCCTGATTTACGGGTGAGGGTCCATGAGATTTTCATTTTGCTGTAAGGCCGCCGTCGGCCTCTGTTCTGCAACCCTTGCGTGGTGCCAGTCACCCTCGGCCTATGTTCGCACTCAGGCCAGCGAGGCCCACATCGATGTCTTCGCCGGCCGGCATGCGTCGTACACCATCCCGCGGACCGTCTACGGTACCTTCCTCGAAGATATCGGGCATTCGGTGTTTGGCGGAGTCTCCGCGGAAATCATCGATAACCCCAGCCTGGAGGCTTATGATGCGAGCCTGGAAACGCTGAAGCAGAGCTTTTCGTCAGCCGATTTCGAACGCGCCACCCGAATGGGGCTGCCGCTGCCTTGGTTGCCCCTCCGCGACCACGAAGGCGTGAGATACGAGCCTCGTTGGGGACACGCTGCCAACTCGAGCCGATATCTTTACCTGATGGGGCTTGCGGACCGCGAGGTGGGTATTCGACAGATGGTCTACCTGCCCAGCGAGCGCGAACGCGTTTACACCGGCTCTCTCTTTGCCGCGCCCGCCCAGGGTCCAGTCACGTTAGGCCTCAGTTTCCGGCGGCACGACTTCGCCGATGCGGTGCTTGCGTCCGCCGAAATCCACGTGCCCGGAGAATCTTCGGATCCAGGCTCGGAGCCGGGTTGGCATCGTTACGATTTCGAGCTGGCACTGCCGGAGGGAGCGCTGGCGCCGCTCGAACCGGTTGATTTTGCGATCTCGCTGAACGGCAATGAGCGAGCGTCGATCGACGAGATTCTGCTCTATCCGGCCGACGCGATTGACGGCCTCGATCCTGAAATTATCCGCGCGGCAAAAGCTCTTCGCTCGCCCCTGCTTCGCTTCGGAGGCAACTTCACGAGCGGGTATCACTGGCGCGACGGCATTGGACCTGTCGAAAGCCGGCCGACCGAGATCAACCAGTCCTGGGGATTCCCCGAATACAACCTGTTTGGGACTGACGAGCTGATGAAGTTCTGTGATCTGATCGGGGCGCAGCCGCAGATCTGCCTGAACCTGGGCAGCGGAACGGCGCAGGAAGCGCGCGACTGGGTGGAGTATTGCCAGGCCGGGCCCAATACTCCCATGGGGAAACTGCGGGCGACGAACGGCCATCCCGAGCCCTATCCTGTGGCGGCGTGGGAAATGGGCAACGAACTGTGGGGCAACTTCCAGATCGGGTGGTCGACGCCGCAGCTCTATCCTGACCGCTATCGGAGCTTTTATGAGGCCATTCGCGATCTCGTTCCGCACAACACGATGATTTTTGCCAACGGAGCCGATATCGATGAGTTCCACGACTGGAACGGCGCCCTGATCGATAAGGACGCCGGAATCCTCAGCTACCTGACCACTCACTTCGTGGTGGGCATGGAGGACATGGTCTCTAAGGACGCCGGTCGCGATGCCGCCTGGGCCGCTGATTTCGCCATTCCGGTTGGCGTTGCCCGGGCGCTCGAGCCCGTCAAGGCGCAAATCGAGGCTAATCCGGCCGCGCGCGACAAGGTCAAGCTGGCTTACACCGAATGGCTCTTCTGGGCTCCCGAAGGGTCAGACTACCCGCGCTGGGATAATCTGGGCGGCGCTGTTCTCGGAGCCGGATGGATGAACATGCTGCTTGGCCACGCCGATTTCGTTCCCGTGTCCGACATGACCGGCCTCCTCGAATTTGCCGGCATCTACAAGAGGCGAGGGCGTGTCTTCGTCACTCCGCAGTACTGGGCTTTCTGGCTCTATTCCAACTTGGCTGGCGACATTCCGGTGGAAACCCGCACCGAGGTGAGCGAATACGACGTGCATCGCGGCGAGCGGCGCGTTCCGGAGATTTCCGATGTTCCGGATCTCGACGTGTTGGCTACCGCAGACGACCGTGGGTCGTCCCTCACCCTGTTTGTGGTCAATCGCGATTGGCGAAAATCGATTCCCGCCACGATTCAGATCGAGGACTTCGCAGTAGGATCTCAGGCCACGGTGCGCACGCTGAACGCGGATTCCATTCTGGCGACAAATGACGAGGAGCATCCGGAGAGAGTTCGTCCGGTGGAAACGAGCATCCACTTGATGGGAGGTAATCTGCGGCACGAGTTTCCGGCGCACTCGGTGACGGCGATCAGCTTCGTTGCGCAGGGCGCTTCCGCCCACTCCGCTAATCTGCCGCAACCCGCCTCGACGTTATTAGCGAGGTCTCCGGCGCCTGGAGGTTCTCAGCCCTGACTGAGAGGAACAAAAGGAAACGTTACTGGAGGCGATCTGTAATATATATTAGACGAGTAAACCCAAATTGCGGCGCCCTGGATCAACGCTCTGGGGAGAGGACACCGATGCAGAGCAGACAAGTCGTCGTGCGAACACTGGCGGTAGGACTGTTCCTTTCCTCGATGTGCCTTGCTGAACCGGTCGATCCGCGAGCGCCATCAGCAAGCGCACCTGTCTCGAACCGCGCTCCGCTGCAGCCGAATGCGTTTGATCCCATGCCGCTCGGGTCGGTGAAGCCCGCGGGCTGGCTGCGGCGAGAGCTCGTGATTCAGGCGAACGGCCTCACCGGACATCTCGACGAGTTCTGGCCCGACGTCGGACCGAACAGTGGATGGCTGGGAGGCCGGGGCGAGAGCTGGGAACGTGGACCCTATTATCTGGACGGGCTCGTGCCCCTGGCTTATCTGCTCGATGATCCTGCCCTGATCGCGAAGGTGAACCAGCGAGTCAACTGGGTCCTGACTCATCAAGGCGCCGATGGATGGCTTGGCCCCGACCGGAACCGCGACTGGTGGCCGAACATGGTGCTGCTGAAGGCCCTCACCCAGTACCAGGAAGCGACGGGCGATCCGCGCGTGATGCCGGCCATGGAGCGCTACTTTCAGTATCAGGCCGCTCATCTCCAGGAGCACCCGCTGCACGATTGGGGTAAGTTCCGCTGGGCCGACGAAGTGGTAAGTGTCCTCTGGCTCTACAACCGAACCAACGACGCCGGCTTGCTGGATCTGGCGCGGACTCTGGAGACGCAGGGGCACGACTGGAAGGAACAGTTCGCCGCGTTCCCGTTTACTTCGAAGACCAACAAGGACCAATTGGGATTGAAAGACGGAGCAAATCCGGACCTCGCGATGAGCGCCCACGGTGTCAACAACGCCATGGCCCTGAAAACCTCGGGTGTATGGTGGCTGGTCTCCGGCAGCTCGGGCGATCGTGAGGCAGCTGGAAGCCAACTGGCGGTGCTCGATCAGTACCACCTGCTGCCGAACGGGATGTTCAGCTGCGACGAGCATCTTGCCGGTCGCGATCCGTCACAAGGGTCGGAATTGTGTTCGGTGGTCGAGACTCAATTTTCGCTCGAAGAGCTCATCAGCATTCTCGGAGACGCCCGGCTTGGCGACCGGCTGGAGAGGATCGCATTCAATGCCCTTCCGGCTACATTCTCCAAAGACATGTGGGCGCACCAGTACGATCAGCAACCGAACCAGGTGATGTGCAGCCTCCAGGATCGCGACTGGACGAGCAACGGGCGGGAGTCGAACATCTTCGGGCTCGAGCCGAACTTCGGGTGCTGCACCGCGAACATGCACCAGGGCTGGCCGAAGTTCGCGGCCAGTTTGTGGATGGCAACCCCCGACCACGGGCTCGCTGCTGTAGCCTACTCACCGAGCTTGGTCCATACCACGCTGAGCGGCGGGACTCGCGTCCGAATCACGGAGAGCACCGCCTATCCATTTTCGGGAGACATCTTGTTCGCGATCGACCCGGCAAACCAGGCTCGTTTTCCTCTTGAGCTCAGAATCCCTGCATGGGCGAGGGGAGCGACGGTCTCGGTCAACGGAAAGCGCCAGGCTGATGAGGTGGTGGCAGGCGCTTTTTACACGGTGAACCGGCAGTGGAATCAAGGAGACCGGGTGGTTCTGCACCTGCCCCTTCAGGTGCGAGCTTCCGAGTGGTATCACGACTCTGTAACCCTGGAGCGAGGCGCCTTGATCTTTTCTCTCAGAATT
>Ga0335078_10011941_pt1 | contig 12885 bp, 12 predicted proteins | sample Lox_Sample_32_FD_206711 | JGI IMG/M metagenome (GOLD analysis project Ga0335078, IMG submission 206711) | Soil microbial communities from Loxahatchee National Wildlife Refuge, Florida, United States - Lox_Sample_3.2 | ecosystem: Environmental > Terrestrial > Soil > Wetlands | place: USA... | reverse complement strand
CCGGCGAAATGCTGGAGCGGATCGACTGGCGCGCGGAAGTGGTCGGCGTGGACGAAGCCAATTTCATGGGCCCGGCGCTGGTGGAGGTGGCGGGAAGGCTGGCCGACAGCGGCAAGCAGGTGATCGTGGCAGGCCTGGATACCGATTACCTGGGGCGGCCGTTCGCGCCCATCCCGGACCTGCTGGCGCAGGCCGAGTCGATCACCAAGACGCTGGCGGTCTGCGTCCGCTGCGGCAACCCGGCCAAGCATACGCAGCGGCTGCGCGGCTCCGAAGACCTGATCGTGGTGGGCGCCGCGGATCTCTACGAAGCGCGCTGCCGGCGCTGCTTCGAGCCCGGCATTCCCAAGCAGCAGGAAATCGATTTCACGAAGGCGCGGCGGCGCGATTCATAAGTGGGGCCCAGGGCCGGGCGGCAGAACCCGGCCCTTGCGGGCGGCCCTGCGGGGCGACTTGCCCCGGCGAGCAAGCGTCCGGCGCCGGAGCATGCGCGGCAAGGTAGAGTGATAAGGAAGGAGCTCATTCTTGCACAAGACCTTGTTGGTACTCTCCCTGGCGGCCTGGAGCCTTTGGGGGCAGACGCCCAAAGAGCCCGCCAGCGCGCTCGAGTTCAGCGTGAAGAACATGGACGCCGCGGGCAATCCCTGCGTGAATTTTTATCAGTACGCCTGCGGCAGTTGGCTGAAGAACAATCCCATTCCCGCGGACCAGGCGCGCTGGGGCCGCTTCGGCGAGCTGGAGGAACACAACCGCGAAGTGCTGCGCGGCATCTTGGAGGCGGCCGGCAAGCCGGACGAGCCGCGCGACGCAACGGCTCGCCTGATCGGCGATTACTACGCGTCCTGCATGGATGAAACGGCGGTGAACGCCGCGGGGCTGAAACCGCTGGCCGACGAGCTGGGGCGAATCCGCGGCCTCAAGGACAAAGCGGAACTGGCGGCAGTGGTCGCCCGCCTGCAGCGGAGCGGCGTGGACGTGATGTTCGCGTTCGGTTCCGGGCAGGATTTCAAGGACTCCAACCAGGTGATCGCGCAGGCCGACCAGGGAGGCTTGGGTTTGCCGGAACGCGACTACTACCTGAAGCAGGACGCGCGCAGCGAGGAACTCCGCCGCAAGTACATGGAGCACGTGGCGCGCCTGTTCGGGCTGGCGGGCGAGACGCCTGCTGCGGCCAGGGCCGGCGCAGAGACGGTCATGAAGATTGAAACCGCGCTGGCCGAAGGCTCGCTCGACAATGTGTCGCGGCGCGACCCGGAGAAGGTCTACCACAAGATGAGCACGGAGGAAATGGCGGCGCTGAGTCCGGTTTTCGACTGGAAGCAATATCTGCGCGCCAGCGGCTCGCCCGAGTTCGCGGCCATCGACGTGGCCTGGCCCGCTTTCTTCCAGGCGCTCAATGGGGCAATCGGCAAATTCAGCCTGGATGACTGGAAGACGTACCTCACCTGGCACCTGCTGCATTCGGCGGCGCGCCTGCTGCCGGATGCGTTCGTGAAGGAAAACTTCGCGTTTTTCGGCAAAACCCTAACCGGCACCCAGGAGATGCGCCCGCGGTGGAAGCGGTGCGTGGATTTCACGGACGCCGAACTGGGCGAGGCGCTGGGAAAGAAATTCGTCGAAAAGACTTTTGGGGAGGAAGGCAAGGCGCGGACTTTGAAAATGGTGGACGCGCTCGAAAAGGCGCTGGGACAGGATCTGGAACAGCTGCCCTGGATGACGGCGGAAACCAAGAAGCAGGCGCTGATCAAGCTGCATGCGATCGCCAACAAGATCGGCTACCCGGACCACTGGCGCGACTACTCGAGCGTGGTGATCCGCCGCGACGACCTGGTGGGCGATACCATGCGCGCCGAAGCCTTCGAGTTCCAACGCCAATTGAACAAAATCGGCAAGCCGGTGGACCGCCAGGAATGGGGGATGACGCCGCCCACGGTGAACGCGTACTATGACCCTCTAATGAACGACATCAACTTTCCGGCGGGCATTCTGCAGCCGCCGTTCTACGACAAGGCGATGGACGATGCCGTCAACTTCGGGGGCATCGGCGCGGTGATCGGGCACGAGCTGACGCACGGATTCGACGACCAGGGCCGGCAATTCGACGCCCACGGCAACTTGCGCGACTGGTGGACGCCCGAAGACGCCAAGGAATTCGAAAAGCGGGCGGCCTGCATTGAGCAGGAATACTCGAAAATCGAGGTGGCGCCGGGCGCCAGCGTGAACGGCAAACTGACGCTGGGCGAGAACACGGCGGACAACGGCGGCGTGCGCATCGCGCTGATGGCGCTGCTGAATACCATTGGCAGCGACCGTAAGAAGATCGACGGCTTCACCCCGGAGCAGCGGCTGTTTCTATCCTTTGGCCAGGTTTGGTGCGAGAACGAGCGCGAAGAAGCGCTGCGCCTGCAGGTGAAGACCGATCCGCACGCACCCGCGGCGGCACGCGTGAACGGCGTGGTGCAGAACATGCCCGAGTTTCAACGCGCGTTTTCCTGCCAGGCCGGCCAGCCGATGGTGAGCGCCAACGCCTGCCGGGTCTGGTAGCGGGATGGCGGCGGGGCTGGGTTGGAGTGGGCCGGGGGCACGGCTTCTTTGCCGCGGGGCGAAATGCGCGCCGCGTGCGAGCCGTTCCCTGGCGCCCCGCCGCGATCGCGCCGCGGGTGGGACGTCGCGGAGGGCGCGGGATCGGAATCACTCCGGCCGGCGGAATTCTGCTATTCTCAATACGTTGAATTCATAACCAGTTCTGTTGCCGGCTGTGCGAAGCCCGGCCACTCCGAGGTTCACCATGTCAGGCCATTCCAAGTGGGCCACCATTAAGCACAAGAAGGCGGCTACGGACGCGAAGCGCGGAAAAGCTTTCACGCGCATCATCAAGGAAATCACCATCGCCGCACGCAGCGGAGGCGATCCGGACGGCAATCCCCGGTTGCGCAGCGCCGTGTTGGCGGCCAAGGCGGCAAGCATGCCGTCGGACAACATCAAGAAGGCGATCATGCGCGGCACCGGCGAGATCGAGGGCGGGCAGATCGAGGAAGTGATGTTCGAAGGCTACGGGCCGGGCGGCGCGGCCGTGCTGGTGAACGTCGCCACGGACAACCGCAACCGCACGGTGAGCGAGCTGCGCCATGTGTTTTCGAAGAACGGCGGCAACCTGGGCGAGCAAGGCAGCGTCGCCTGGATGTTCGAACGCAAGAGCCAGATCTATGTCTCCGGCGAAAAAGCCGGGGAGGACCAGCTGATGAACGTGGCGCTCGAAGCCGGGGGCGACGACCTTCGCCAGGACGGTGAAGCCTGGGAAATCCTTTCCGCCCCGGAAGCACACGACGCGGTGCTCAAGGCGCTCGAAGCGGCAGCGATTCCGGTCGAAGGAGCTTCCATTGCCATGGTGCCCAAGAACCTGATCCGGCTGGAAGGCAAGAACGCCGCGGGCATGCTGAGATTGAACGACGCCTTGGAGGAGCACGACGACGTGCAGAACGTGTACTCCAACTTCGATATCGACGAGAAGGAAATGGAGGCTCTCGAGCATTAACGTGCGGGTGCTCGGCATCGATTGCGGATCGGCGCGCACCGGCTACGGGATCATCGACAGCGACGGCAGCCGGCACCGCATGGTGGCCGCCGGCGTGATCCGCACCAGCACGCAGTGGCCGTTCGAAAGGCGGCTGCTGGCGATCGCCACCGAGTTGCGCGCACTGTTGCGCGCGCACGCCCCGGAAGCGGCTGCAGTCGAGGGAGTGTTTCATTCGGCCAATGTGCAAACGGCGCTGAAGCTGGCGCAGGTGCGCGGAATCGCTCTGCTGGTGGTGGCGGAATCGGGTCTTGCGCTGGCGGAATATTCGCCTCTCGAGGTCAAGACCAGCGTGGTGGGCTATGGCCGCGCGGAAAAGGCGCAGGTGCAGTTGATGGTGAAATCGCTGCTGCAACTCACGCGAACGATTGAATCCGAGGATGCCTCCGACGCGCTCGCGGTGGCGATTTGCCACGCCACCCACGAGGCGACGCGGGCGAGGCTCGCGCAGGTATGAAAGCGGCGCGGCGGCTCTGCCTGTTCCTTTGGGCGGCGACGGCTTTCGCCGCCGGCGGCGCGAGGCTCTTTTATTCGCGCACCTTCCCCGGGAGCGCCCCGCCCTATTTCGAGGTTCGCGTCGAGCAGAGCGGCGACGCCGAATACCGCGAAGCCGCCGACGAGGAACTGCCCCTGAAATTCAAGCTGTCGGACGATGAAACTGGTGCGGTCTTCGGCCTGGCGGAGAAACTGGATTATTTCCGGCATCCGCTGGAATCGCCCGCCAAAGTGGCCTTCATGGGAAACAAGCTGTTGCGCTATGAGAACGGGAACACCAAGAGCGAAGTCAAATTCAATTTCAGCGAGGACCCGGCGGCGCAGGCGTTAGTGGACTGGTTCGAGCGCATGGCGGAATCGGCCGGGATGCACATCGATCTCGAACGTGCCGCGAAGTACGATCACCTGGGCGTCATGAAGGCGCTGACTACGCTCGATTCCGCGATGGAGAACCACCAGGTGGCGGCCGCCGCGCAATTCCTGCCCATGCTCGACCGCATCGCGAACAGCGAAACTTACATGCACACCGCGCGCGCGCTGGCCGCGGACCTGGCGGGAGCGATTCGCAATCCTCAGAAGTAGACGGTTGCCGATGAAGCCGCTCCTCTCGTTTGCGCTGGCCGCCGGAGTTCTGGCGGCGCAGACCTTTTCCGGCGGGCCGGCGATCGATCAGGCAATCGACGACGCCGTGGCGCAGGGCAAAGCGCCGGGCGCGGTGCTGATCATCGGCCACGGCGGCAAAATCGTCTACCAGAAGGCCTACGGGAGGCGCGCCATCGTCCCGCAACCGGAGCCGATGACCGCCGATACGATTTTCGACCTCGCTTCTCTCACCAAGGTGGTCGCCACCACAACGGCGCTGATGCAATTATTCGAGCAAGGCAGGTTCCGGCTCAACGATAAGGTAACCGATTACCTCCCCGAGTTTCAGGGCGGCAAGAGCACCATCACGCTGCGCAATCTGTTCACCCATTTCTCCGGTCTCAAGCCCGACCTGCCGCTCTCCCATCCCTGGACGGGCTACTCGACCGGCATTCAGCTGGCTTGCACGGACCCTCCCGATGGGCTTCCCGGCGCGCGCTTCGTCTACAGCGACATCAATTTCATCCTGCTGGGCGAGCTGGTGCACCGCTTGAGCGGGCAGATGCTTTCCGATTATGCGCGGGACCACATTTTCGGGCCGCTGGCGATGAACGATACGATGTTCCAGCCGCCGGCCGCGCTGGTTCCGCGAATCGCGCCCACGGAGCGCGTGACCAAGGACAGCCCGCCGCTGCGCGGTGTGGTGCATGACCCGACGGCGCGCAACATGGGCGGCGTGGCCGGGCACGCCGGTGTGTTCTCCACCGCCAGTGATCTCGCCCGCTTCGCGCAGATGATGCTCAACGGAGGCGAGCTGGACGGCGTACGAATCGTGAGCGCGGCCGCCATCGGGAAGTTCACCGAGCCGCAATCGCCGCCCGATCAGCCGATTCTGCGCGGGCTCGGCTGGGATATCGATTCGCCGTACTCGAGTAACCGCGGCGAGCTGTTTCCCATCGGCTCGTTCGGTCACACGGGCTTCACAGGCACTTCGCTGTGGATCGATCCCTCCAGCAACACGTACGTGATTCTGCTGGCCAACAGCGTGCACCCGGTGGGGCATCCCTCGCTGAGCCCGCTGCGATCCAAGGTTGCAACGATTGCCGCCGCTGCGGTGGGGATTCAAACGCGCGGCTTGACGCTCACTGGCTACAGCGAAACCTTTACCGCGGCGGGCGTGCATCGCGAGATCGGGCGGAACGCCGCCACGCGCACCGGACTCGACGTGCTGGCCGAGCGCGGTTTTCAACCGCTTGCCGGCAAGCGGATCGGCCTGATCACCAATCAGACCGGCGTGGACCGCCTGGGGCGCCGCAACGTGGACCTGATGCGGCAGGCCGGTATCACGGTGGCCGCGTTGTTTTCCCCCGAGCACGGCTTCGCCGGCCGCGAGGACCAGGCGGAGATTCGCGATTCCACCGACACCGCCACCGGCCTGGGTATCTTCAGCCTGTACGGCGCCACGGCCCGCCCCACGCCGCAGATGCTGCGCGGCCTCGATGCTCTGGTCTTCGACATCCAGGATATCGGAGCGCGCTTCTGGACTTACGAAACCACGCTCTTCTACGCGATGGAAGCGGCGGCGAAGGCCGGTATCCCTTTTTACCTGCTCGACCGGCCGAACCCGATCGGCGGCACGCACGTGGAGGGCCCGCTGCTCGAAACCGCGCATACTTCGTTTATCGGCTACATTCCGGGCTTGCCGGTGCGGCACGGCATGACCATGGGCGAGTTAGCCCGCTTGGTGAACGCGGAAAAGAGAATCGGCGCCGCGCTCACCGTGATTCCGCTCGAGGACTGGCGGCGCGGCGACTGGTTCGATTCCACCAACCTGCCCTGGGTGGATGCTTCGCCCAACATGCGCAGCCTGAACGCGGCGACGCTTTATCCCGGAATTGCGCTGCTCGAATATGCGAAGAACCTGTCGGTGGGCCGCGGCACCGATGCGCCGTTCGAGCAGGTGGGGGCAGACTTCATCGGCGGACGCGAGCTGGCGGCCTGGCTGAACTCGCGCCAGATCCCCGGCGTGCGCGCTTATCCTACCAGCTTCACGCCCGCCGAATCGAATTTCCGCGGCGTGCGGATTGAAGGCGTGCGCTTCGTGGTGACGAACCGCGAACTGTTCGATGCGACGCGGCTGGGGCTGGAGCTGGCTGCGGCGCTCGAGAAATTTTATCCGGGCAAGATTGATTTCAAGGCGTGCGCGCGGCTGATCGGCAGCGACGACGTGATCCGGCGGCTGGGCGCGGGCGAGGACGCGCGCACCATCCAGCAGAGCTTCACCGATGAGGTGGCCGGCTTCGTCCAACTGAGGGAGAAGTATCTGTTGTATCGGTGAGAGCGGCCGGGGCGGTGGATTCCTTTATCCGCGAGCGACGGGAGGCCTGAGATGCAGCCTGATCTTCAGCCAGTCGATCTTGCCGTAGTTCTTGCCCGGTTCGCGCCGCCGCTCACTGTTGGCTGGCGTCGCCGGCTTCGACGCGGCGATTGAACTCCGCCGATTTCTTCCGTGGAATACTCAGCGATTGCCAGTCCTCATGGCGGAAGTGTTTGGCGAGAAGCACAATTTGTCCGCAATGGTAGGCGTAGTGAGCGATCTGGCGGTTGATGGCCTGCATCACGGAGTGGGCTTCGCCGCGGATCGTCACGGTGCGTTCGAGATCCTCCGTGGAGAGCGGTTCCAGCGCGCTGAATGTCCGCCGCCAGCCCTCTTCCCAGACTGCGAGCAAGGCCTCGCGCGTGGCGGGCGGATCGACGAATTCGCCATCGCGCTGGCGGTCCGGCTTCTCTCCGTCGCTGGTCAGAAAGTCCGTCCAGCGCGATCGCATGTTGCCGGCCATGTGCTTGACGATCACGGCGATAGAATTCATCTCGCTGTCCAACACCGTGACCAGCTGTTGGTCGGTCACCTGGGCGATCGCTGCTTCGGCCAATTTCTTGTAGTGGCGGAATAATTCCAGCGAATCGGTCAGGTACGAAGTCGTAAACCGCAGCGCCATGCCGGATCTCCTCGTCTTCCCCCGCGCGGCCGGCAAGACGAATGCCGGCAGGCCGAAGGATGTCCCACCAAACTACACCCGTTCCACTTTGTCCATTTCCAAGAACTCCTGGATGTGGGGGTGCCTGGATTGCGCCAGGCCGTCGACCGGGCCGAAATAAATCACGCCGCCATCGAAGAGAAACACCACGCGGTCGGCGACCTTGTACATGAGGTCCAGATCGTGCGTCACCACCACCGAAGTGAGTTTGAGCTGGCGTTTGAGACGCAACATCATGGTGGCCAGATGGTCGGACATGATGGGGTCGACCATGGTGGTGGGCTCGTCGTAAAGGATGCACTGGGGCTGCGCGGCGATGGCGCGGGCGATGGCGACGGCGCGCTTGTAGCCGGTCGAGAGATCGGCCGGGTAAGCGTCGCGCGCCTCGGCGATATCCACCATGCGCAGCAGGCCGTTGACCACGTCTTCCTTGTTTTGCTCGTCATAGTCCTCGCGCAGTTCGAGTGAGAAGAGCACATTTTCCGCCACGGTGAGCGAATCGAATAGAGCGCCCGACTGGAAGACCATCGTCACTTTCCTGCGGATGCGCCGCAACTCAGGTTCATCCATTTCGGTGATGTCTTCGTGAGCGACAATCACGCGGCCTTCATCCGGTTTGAGAAAACCCATGATGTGCGAAAGAGTTACCGACTTTCCGACGCCGCTGCGTCCGATGATGGCGACGGTTTCGCCCGCGTTGACGTAAAAATTGCTGTCGACCAAAACGGGCAGGTCGAACGTCTTATAGACGTGGCGGAACTCGATGTAATGCGGGTGCATTTCACTGGTCACGGGCGGCCCATTCCTCTGCGGTATTGACGTTGCAAAAATGCGAAACTTCGGTAACATCGAGCGCCGCGACGCGGACGTCCCGCAAAGCCAGGCTGACCTTGCGAGTGCCGCGATCGAGCGCGCCGGCAAGGGCGGACCGCGCGCGGCGGTGGTAGACCGCGCAGAGCGGCTCCATGCGCCCCTGGGGCCCGGTGGGGATCAGGGCATCGGCGCCGGACACAGCGGCAGCCTCCAACAGGCTGGTGAGAAAGGGCGCGGAAAGCCGGGGCATATCGCAGGCGACAATCAGGTTCCAGTCAGCGGCGCTCGATTCCAACGCGGTAACGATGCCGCCCAGCGGCCCCTGGCCGGGATAGCGATCCTCGATCACCGGAAAGCCGAGCATGCCGTGGCGCCGGGCGCTGCCCACCAGGGCCGCGCTGCCCGCCGCCTGCGCTACCAGGCGCGCCACGAAGGCGGCGAGCGGCGAGCCATCGATCGGAAGAAGCGCCTTGTCGCGCCCCATGCGGCTGCTGAGACCGCCTGTCAGCACGAATCCGGCCCGGTTCACAGGGAAATGATACCATTGGAAATAAGCGCTTCACGAGAGCGCTTTTTTGTTTTATACTGAGAGGTCAAAACATTTTGCGCTGTCTTTGTTTTATTCTGGCTGGGGCATCGGCAATGGCGGCTTGGGCCTCCTCGCCCGCCCCGTCAGGCGCCGCGCAGCGCATGGTCAGCGTGGTGAGCACCGACCGGCGTACGGGAAAGCTGGTGAGAAACGTGGTGATGACGACACGGCGCGAGGCAACCGGCCAGGCCGCACGGCCCGCTCCTGCGGTTCGGGCAACACCGGCATCCGCGGCCGGGAAGTCGGCACCGGTAATGTCGCCGGCGGCGATCGCGGATGCGGTCGAGCGGGCCGCTCTCGAGCACTCCCTGCCGCCGCAGCTGATTCATTCCGTCATCAAAGTGGAAAGCAACTACGATCCGGCCGCGGTTTCGCCCAAGGGAGCGCTCGGGCTGATGCAGTTGATTCCGGCTACGGCACACCGCTTCGGGGTATCCGACGTGTTCGACCCCGCCGCCAACATTGAGGGCGGCGCCCGATATCTGCGATATCTGCTGGACCTGTACGGCAACGACTATCCGCTTGCGCTCGCCGCGTACAACGCCGGTGAAGGCGCGGTGGCGAAGTATGGCACGGTGCCGCCGTATCCGGAGACGCAGAATTATTTGAAATTGGTGGCGCGCCAGCTGCGGGAAGCTCCGCCGGCCGCCGCGCAACAAACCCAGGCGGCCAAACCCGCGCCCACCGTAGCCCAGGCTGAGGAGACGACGCACGTGCGGGCGATTGTCGGCGATGATGGCAGTCTGCGCTACGTTTCGCAGTAGCCGCGAAGTGAATATGAAGCCTCTGGCCTTGCTTTCGGTTCTCGCCTGCAGCTTGGGGGCACAGTCCGGAGGCGGTCCCATGCCCGCGGTTACGGCGGTCCGGCACTGGTCACTGGGCGATGCGACGCGGGTCGCGGTGGAAGTGACCGGCGAGTTTCACTACCGCTCGGACCGGCTGCACAACCCGGAGCGGGTTTATTTCGATATTGTGAACGCGCGTAACGCGCTCGGCGCCCGCTACCGCGCGGAAGATGTGTCGGACGCGGTGGTGAAACGGATTCGCGTGGCGGAAACCAATCCAGGCACGACGCGCGTGGTGATCGACCTGACGGCGGACGCCCGCGTGACAGCTACCCAGCTCGCCAATCCCGGCCGGCTGATGATTGAGTTGCGCAGCGTCGGCGGCTCGGCGCGGCCCACCCGGCTGCTGATACCGGAGCCGGACCTGAGGAAGCCGGAACTGCCCTCCCCGGCGGTTGTCCGTGCGGCGGCGGCGGCCACTGCCGCCCCCGAGACGGTTAAGCCCGTCCTTGCCCTTACGCCCTCATCGGTCAATTTGCCGGCAGCGGCGAAGACCGTGGCCCCGCCGCCGGTCAATCCACCGGCGCTGGCGAAGGTGGTCGCCCCTGCCCCGGTGCTTGCCGATCCGCCGGCGCCAATCAAGATTGCCGACGCCGCTCCTTCCGTGAAGGATGGGGCCAAGCTGCCGGACCAGCTCGCCTTGGAAACGGGCAAGGCCGCGCATCATACGGCAAGCGGCGAAACGTCTCTGGTGCGGGCGCTGGGCCTCAAACTGAACCGCGTGGTGATCGATCCCGGCCACGGCGGGCACGACCAGGGAACCGCGGGCGCCAGGGGCCTGCTCGAGAAAGACGTGGTTCTGGACGTTGCCTTGCGCGCCGGCTCTCTGATCGAATCGCGCCTGCGCGCTGAAGTGGTTTACACGCGTTCCACCGATGTCTTTATCCCGCTCGAGAGCCGCACGGCGCTGGCGAATGAAAAGAAGGCAGACCTGTTCATTTCCATCCATGCCAACGCTTCATCGGTAGCGAAGGTGTCGGGCATCGAAACCTATTACTTGAACTTTACCGAGTCCAGGGAAGCCATGGCGCTGGCGATGCGGGAAAACGCCAGCGCGCTCGAAAGCATCTCCGACCTGCACGACCTCATTCAAAAGATCACGCTGCACGACAAAGCGGAGGAATCCAGAGATCTGGCCGGCAGTATCCAGTCGTCGCTGTTCACGCTCTACGCGCACAGCTTCCCTTCCGAACCCGATCGCGGCGTGCGCCGGGCCCCCTTCGTGGTCCTGATCGGCGCCAGTATGCCGTCGGTGCTGGCGGAAATCGGCTTCCTCAGCAACCCCAAAGAAGAAGCCCTGCTCCGCAAGCCTGAATACCGGCAAAAGGTCGCCGAAGCGCTGGTCCGCGGCGTGGAACGCTACGCATCGGGCCTGAGCCATTTTCAGATGGCCCAAAACAAGTAGCGCGGATTCGCTTCCTCCCGATCCATGCGCGTCCTCGTTTTCCGCCACGTTCCGCATGAGCACCTGGGGCGCATCGAGCCCGAACTGGCGCGCCGCGGCATCGGCATCGATTACGCCGACCTCTATCGGACCAGCGTGGCGGCGCCGGAGCCTTCCCGCTATGACGGCCTGATCGCGATGGGCGGACCGATGTCGGTCAACGACAAATTGCCGTGGCTCGATCGCGAAGCCGGTTGGATTGCGGAGGCAATCAAAGCGGGACGCCCCGTGCTGGGCGTGTGTCTGGGGGCGCAGTTGATCGCCAAGGCCCTGGGTGCGAGCGTCTACCCGAACCCGGTCAAGGAAATCGGCTGGTTCGAGATCTCCCTGACCGCGGAAGCGGCCGAGGACCGCCTCTTTGCCGGCGCGGGCCCGCAGGAGACGGTATTTCAGTGGCACGGCGAGACCTTCGATTTGCCCCGGGAAGCCTGCTGGCTCGCCTCTTCCACCGCCTGCCCCCACCAGGCATTCCGGTTTGGTCACAGTACGTACGCCCTCCAGTTTCACCTGGAAGTTACCCCGGAAATGATCGCCGATTGGTGCACGCAGGATGCCGCCTGCGGGGAGCAACGCGAAATCCAGGCGCCGATTGATAAAACGCGCAACGCCGTGCGTTTAGCGGCCCTGGCCCATCAGGTATTCGGGCGCTGGTGCGACTCGCTGGAGATTCGATCACCGCACCATTGAAGCGCTACCGGCTCATCGGCGGGTATTGTGACTTGCGCAGCGCGAGGCGCAAAATAGGAAAGATAGCCTTGACGAGAGCCTTAGTGCGGGAAAGAAGCGTCACTGGATTTGTAATGGTTGTCGAGGACCCTTCCATTCGCAGGTTTGTAGCCGGGGTTCTCAAGCGCCAGGGGCATCAGGTGGTCGAAGCGGAGATGGCCGAAGCATTGCGCTCGCTGCGCGAACACAAGAGCGACGTCTCCCTACTCGTCACCAATGCGCCAACCCAGTTTCTCGAGTTTGCCGCGACCGTTCCCCTTCTCTATATCGCGGCGTTTCCGGATCCTGCGATGGCGGCCCGCTTCCACCGCTGCCTCACGCTGACCAAGCCGTTCCGTCCCATCGAGCTCGCGGAATGTGCCGCGGAACTGGCTGCGCCGGAGGAGGCCTAGGCGCCGCGCACAGGCCTTAAGCCCGCTCCGTGCGCCGCTATAATCGAAGCAGTGGATCTGGAGAAGACACTGCTGCGCAAGGTCGGGGAAGCGATCCATCGCTTCCGGATGATTCGCGACGGGGACCGGGTCGCGGTGGCGCTCTCGGGCGGCAAGGATTCGGCGACGCTGCTCGAAGCCCTGCTGTTGCTGGCCCAGCGCGCGCCCGTCGAGTTCTCAGTTTGCGCCTTCACCGTGGAACAGGGCAAGTTTCTGCGGCCGATTGAGCCGTTGGGCGAGTACCTGCGCGGGCGCAGCGTGGACTGGACGTACTTCCGCGATGCGCCCTCACTGCAGTTGCTCGAAGATCAACCCGAGCACGGCTGCGATCTGTGCAGCCGCTACCGG